>Ga0209770_10000156_pt1 | contig 39428 bp, 22 predicted proteins | sample LauGreSu1BDMLBDD_2_FD_187572 | JGI IMG/M metagenome (GOLD analysis project Ga0209770, IMG submission 187572) | Freshwater lake microbial communities from Lake Michigan, USA - Su13.BD.MLB.DD (SPAdes) (version 2) | ecosystem: Environmental > Aquatic > Freshwater > Lake | place: Lake Michigan, USA... | reverse complement strand
TTGGTAAAACTGCACATAGTCTTTTTCTTGAGCGGCATCCAAGTGCTCCATGGAACCAATAGGAACCCATCGGTAGGGGTGTTTTGGGAAGGCGCGTTGAAACATTTCCGAAATAAAGCTCGCGTATGGTTGGTTGTCGACCCGCTGGCGTTTTTCCTCCTTCACGACACTTCGTTGCGTTTCAATCCCTACATTTTCAACTTTTGCGTGCAACATGCGTTCGCTTTCCAACCAAAGCCCAAGCTCTAATTGGTTGGACGGGAGGATTTCGTAGTAATAGGTACGGTCTTGTGAGGTATTAGCATTCAAAGTTCCTCCGTTTTTCTCGACCAATTTGGAATATTCACCCCGTTCGATGTTTTGCGAACCTTCGAAAAGTAAATGTTCGAAAAAATGCGCAAACCCAGTTCGAGAAGGGTTTTCATTTTTTGATCCAACGTGATAGAGGACCGAAACCGCAACAATTGGGGTTGCGTGCTCTTCGTGAAGAATAACGTGAATACCATTGGGTAAATCGTATTCGATATAATTAATTTTGTTTTGAGCGTACACCGGGAAAAAACCCACCAATGCACTAAACCCTGCTAGCCAATATTTCATGTACTTTTTTTTGGCGCTAATTTACAATATTTAACGGTAGGTAACCAATCATTGATTTTTATCACGGAAGGGTAGTACTTGGTACTAAAATTGTCCTACCTTTGAATATGCGGCAAAAAGCGTGGTTCGGTTTGGTATTGCTTTGTTTCATAAAGGCTCAAGCTCAAACTGTTGTTCCGTTTAGGGATTTTAATAATTTTTTCTTGACGTACGAGAATGGTGGATTTAAGACCCTCGAAATTCAACCTGTAAAAGATTACAAAGCAGGGGATGAATTCGTCGCTTACATCGATACTCGGGGTAATTTACGTTTGTACGACGGTCGTCAACGTAAGGATATTACCAATTTGAATGTGGAATATCAGGTTTCGGACCATTTATTGGGTTATATGATTGGACCAACGCTCAACATGTGGGAGCGTGGAAGGTTGCAAACCTTGACCTATTTCGGTCGAAACTTCTTAGTTAAAGATTCCCTCATCCTTTTCGAGGACACCCGCTTTAACACGTTGAACGTATACTGGAGGAAAAATACTATGCCATTAGCCACGATCATTGGTGATTTATCCATTCCAACGACAGTTGGTGAAAACATCGTTGTTTTCAAGGATAATGGAAACCTGTACAAGGTCTTTCACGAGGGATTGATTTATGAAATCTTTTCATGGAGTGGAGCCGTTGATTTTCAATTAGGAACGGATATACTCTGTTTCAACGACCCCACTACACGAACTTTTGTAGCTTTTGAAAACGGGCAGTTTACCGATGTTGAGAGTCAATACATGCGAAAATACAAAGCGGGTAGAGGGTTCATCGTTTATGAAGATTTAAACTCCAACCTTTGGTACTACGCTAAGGGAGAAAAGATTCTTTTAACCAATTTCATTTCCTCCTTTTGGGATGTCAAAGACGACGTCGTAGTTTGGGGAGAAAACAATTATATGTTTACGTTAGTCGATGGAGTTAAAGTACAAATTGCGAATTTTATTCCAACGTCTTGGGAAATTAAGAACAATACGATTGCATATCGAAACATTATGGGAGGTGTTTCCGGAGTAATCAATGGAGTGTCCACCGAAATTACCCTTTTGCCTGACTCAGAATTCAAAATTTTTGGAAATTCGGTCTTAGTTAAATTGTTCAATAGCTCCCATTTAGTGCTTTCGGATGGAAAGATTTATTCGAATTAGAGGATTTAAATTAGGTTTTGGAGCCATTCTTATAATTCTTAGTCAAAACGCCTTTGCTCAGGTGCCTGCGTTTGATCGCATGGAACAATTATACGATCAAGGCCACTACGGAATGGTTTACCGACGTTCGGTAAGGTGTTTGAACAATCCCGAATACGATTATTCGCTTCTTCCTAAGTATTATAAATCGCTTGCAGTATTGCAACGTTTGCAAAAAGACAATTTTCGCGCGAGCCATGAGCGAGAAATCAAGGAGTCTTTCGAGTTTATTGAAAAACTAGCTTCAACTTTCAAAGGGAAGGAAATCGTTCGAACTCATGGAAACGAAATAGAGGCATTGCAATTGGATTTGAATGCATGGCTAGAAAATGAACGATCGTTGGGAAATCAAAAAACGGTGGAGTTTTTCAGCGTACTTATTAAAAAAAGTTTTCCTAAAGCGGCTTACAAAGGAGATCAAGAAGTTTCATGGAATGCAAGTAATAGCATGGAATTGAAAAAGCAAGAATCCATGATCGCATTCGCAGAAAAGTTAAAAGGAACCACCTATGTATGGGGTGGAATGACTCAAGAGGGTTTCGATTGCAGCGGTTTTACCTCGTACGTTTTTAAGGAATTCGGTATTACATTGCCTCGGGTTTCTGCGGACCAATACGCTCAATCGATTAAGATATCATCAGAGGATGCTCACATAGGCGATTTGGTGTTTTTCGGAAAGGAAGGAAAGGTGACACACGTTGGAATTTTGGTGAATCAGCCGGGTGAACCGAAGAAAATGATCCATGCCTCGAGTAGTAAAGGAGTCGTATTTCAGGAAATTGACGGTTCAAATTACTTCTCTTCCCGATTGATCGGTTTCGGGAGATACTGACAAGGATTTTTTTGCACCACGGGTTAGCCATTCCCCCCACACAATGGAAATAAAGCAAAAGATAATAGTAATGGATCCTAAACTAAGTATTATCCAATCTGGAAAAGAAAAACTCCAAATAATTGATGCAACTGAATAAAGCCATAAAACACAAATAGCAATAAACGATGGCCATTTAAAAGGATATTTATTTTTCCAAATAACATCGAAGCTGTTTATACTCAATTGATTAAACACAGTTATACCAAGCCATGTCCAGTAGGTTTTGAGGTATTCTGGATAAGTATTGAAAAAGGCGACCAGCAGAGCAATGAATAAAAAATTGGTAATGGACAACCATTCAGCATTTGCAGATCTTGAACGAATCAATAGATGAATCCCGCTTGTGAATAGAGGAGTTGTAAGGAAAATAAGCCAACGGTATGCATGCACACTGCTGAACGATGTTGCTAGATATAAAAAGTATAGAAAAACAACGAGGATTCCTATGAATAGCAGCAACCAAAAATTGTATTTTATTTTCTCTAACATGTTTTTCTGCGGCTTAATTCCGTGGCGCAGACTAATTGCCATAGGGCTCTTGCACCAACGTTTGCATCCCAATCGCCTTCCGAGCCTGGGCTGACTTCATTCAAATCAAATCCAACAATGGATTTACCTGCTTCCACCAATTTGAAGAATAAATAACTTACGTGTTCAAGGCTAAGGCCGCCAGCTACAGGGGTTCCTGTATGTGGGCAAAGGTAGGGATAGAGGCCGTCAATGTCGAAGGAGATATACACCTTATCGCTGAGTTCGTTTAGGATGTTATCACACTGTTGATCCCAAGAAGTTCCCTTGAACTCGTCCGTTTTAAGCTGCCAATCATAATACGTCTTGATTTTCGGGTGGGATGCTGCAAGTAGAACTTCTGCCTCCGAAATATCACGAATACCTACTTGCACTAATCGGTGCAAATTTTGGCATCGGTTTACCACATTGTACATGATGCTAGCATGGGATTGTTCGAAGCCTTCGTAGGCCTCTCGCAAATCAGCATGAGCGTCAATTTGAAGCACGCTGAAAGCAGTATGATGAGCATCCAATGCCTGAATTAATCCGAGGGGGGTAGAGTGCTCTCCGCCTAAAACGGCGACCATTTTTCCTTGACTAAGCAATGATTCAGCACGCTCTTGAAGGTTGGCGGTAAGAGCTCCGTGGGCTTCATTAATTGAAGCAATTAGTTCACGATGTTTTTCGATTGATGCTGCCTCACCGATGGTCTCCAAATCCCTGAAATATTCCGGTGTTGCTTGATTAAACTCATCGTTGATTTCGAGCCATTCCGATGAAATAGGCGCCATATACACCTTGGTATCATAGGCTTTAGGTAGCTGAGGATGGTAAAAATCCAGTTGGGTTGATGCTTCTAGGATCGCTTGGGGTCCTCGGCTTGTTCCTTTTCCATAGGATGCGGTAACGTCCCACGGAATCGGAAGAATCACCAAATCCGCCGTGGATTCGTCCACAGGAAAACCGAAAATATTACCGTTGGCAACGCCGACACCGTTGGGATCAAAACTCATACGCTTGGATTGGATTTATGGTAAGCTTCAACGCTGGCACGAACGGAAGTGTGTTGTTCTAACAAGGCTTTAGCTGCTTCACGAGTAACCGGGATTTCTTCGCATACCATGCGTATGGCACGGTCCACCAGTTTCTCATTGCTCAATTGCATATCCACCATTTTATTGCCTTTTACGCGCCCTAATTGAATCATGATGGAGGTTGAAATCATATTTAACACCAATTTTTGGGCAGTTCCGGACTTCATTCGAGTACTTCCCGTTACAAATTCAGGCCCTACTACAGGAACCATTGGGAACTGTGCGATTTCGCTCAAGGGACTTCCAGGATTACAGGTAATTCCGCCCGTCAATACCCCCATTTGATTCGCTTTTTCCAAGGCGCCTAGTACATAGGGCGTAGTGCCCGAAGCCGCTATTCCAACAAGGGTGTCTTGAGCACAAATGTTATGCTCCATTAAATCGTTCCATCCCTGTACTCGGTCATCTTCAGCAAATTCAACCGCTTTGCGTATGGCGGCATCTCCTCCGGCAATTAATCCAACCACTAATCCGTGAGGAACACCAAAGGTTGGTGGACATTCACTGGCATCCACAATGCCTAAACGACCGCTGGTTCCTGCGCCTAGGTAGAATAAGCGTCCACCTTGTTTCATGCGAGCAGTGCACGCGTTGACAAACGCCTCTATCTCAGGGATAATGAGTTCAATGGCTGCGGGAACTTTGGAGTCTTCTTGGTTAATTGAATGTAAAAGCTCCGCAACGCTCTGGTTTTCTAAATGCTGGTAATCCGAACTTTGTTCTGTGATTTTCTTCATGACATGAATGCAAAAAATCTTGAGCCGGAAAGGTCAATTTCTACGCGGTTTTTTAGGGTGGTAGAAAGGCTTAATCCCACAAAATCGGCCTTAATAGGAAAACGTCGGTGTTGTCGATCTACCAGGGTTAATACCTTAATGGCGTGGGTGGCTTGTTGTAAAAACTTAATTAAAGCGTATTGCATGGTTTTACCAGAATTGATAACATCATCCACCAAAATGATGTATCCGTTTTTCAAGTCATCGTCTTGAATAGACAATTTAATAGGCTCCGACCAAGGTTCTTCCTTATTGATGCAGATTTCAAAGACGACTACTTCAGGACCGCCATGCTTATCCATAATCTCTTTCAGGCGCTTGGCTAGAATCAATCCGTTGCCTTGTATTCCTCCAATAAATAAGTGCTGTTGATGGATTGTTTGTTCAAGAATTTGATAAGCTAAGCGAAAAATTTTTCGCTCAATTTCCGGATGTTCAAGGATGATTTGCATGCTTAATTATAGCACAAATATAGTCGATTCCGATTATTCAAGAGGGATTATTGTTAAACCTTAATTACCTTCGTGGTATGGCTCGAATCGCTTTATGGATGCGTTGGTTAAAAGTGCTCAGTTTTTATAGGATTTGGAACTTGCTGCTATTAAGTTTGAGTTATTACGCGTCGCGTATTTTCGGCAAAGCATACCATTGGGGATTACCCTACCATGTTAGTTTTGAGCCAACTACCGCTTGCAATTTAGGATGTCCAGAATGCCCCAGCGGACTGAAACAATTTACGAGAGCAACGGGTAAATTAAACGTAGACCACCATTCGGATTGGTTGAAATCTATGGCCTCTCATTTGGTATATGTAACCTACTACTTTCAAGGAGAACCTTTTATACATCCGCAATTTTTGTCCCTTATTATCGAGGCCAAGAAACACCGTGTTTTTACCGCAACCTCCACCAATGCGCACTTCATCGATGATACCAATGCTGAGGACATCGTTCGTAGCGGACTCGATCAATTAATAATTTCGGTGGACGGGGTAACACAAGAGGTATATGCGCAATACCGTGTTCACGGCGATCTTGAAAAAGTTTGGTCGGCGACCAAAGCGTTAGTGGAGGCAAAAAAACGATTGAAAAGCTCAACGCCACAATTGATTTTTCAGTGCTTGGCAGTTAAACCCAACGAAGCACAAATTCCAGAGATTTTTACCAAGGCTAATGAACTAGGAGTGGATGAAGTACGCATAAAAAGCGCCCAACTTTACGACTATGAAAACGGTAATCCTCTCCTGCCTGAAAACGAAGAATACCGGCGTTATCGCCAAGTTAAAAACGGAAAATTTACCCTGAAAAATCCCGGAGGAAATCGTTGTTGGAGAATGTGGTCGGGCTGTGTGATTACTTGGGACGGTAAAATCGTTCCTTGCTGCTTCGACAAAGATGCACAACATACCTTGGGTAGCCTTCAAACAACATCCTTCGGAGATATTTGGAAATCACTAGCGTACCGCCATTTTCGAAACTCGATTCTTACGAACAGAAGTCAAATCGACATCTGCCAAAATTGTTCGGAAGGATCGAAGGTTTGGTTGTGAATATTTATTTCGTTCGCTAAGAATTTACATCCTTGTCTTTCAGTTCTTTCACTAAATTCAAGGCGTCAGGAATGATATCGCTGCACAATACAATCAAGGATCCTTCCTTTCCGTTCTCGATGGCATAGGTGATGGCTTCGCGTTCGTTGGGAATCACTTTAACCGGTTTGTTAGGGTCAATTTTTTTGATTCCGTCTTCGAGCATTCGAATGATTTCCTGGTCGGTTTTACCCCTAAGGTTTTTGTCCTGGCGAATGATGATTTCATCGAACATTTCAGCAGCCACCGAACCAATGTCGTTGTTGTCTTGCTCTCTTCTGTCGCCGATGCCAGCAATGATCCCCACTTTCACCGTTCCATCCAAGGTATCGGTGAATTTCTTCAAGGCCCGCATTCCTGCCGCGTTGTGGGCAAAATCCAAGAGCACCGTAAACTTTTTGAATTCAAACAGGTTAAGCCTTCCGGGCGTTTGGTTGGGCGACGGAATAAAGGTGGATAAACCTGCTTTCATGTCCTCGATGCTGGCTCCTTGAATGTTCGCGGCAATGATGGCGGGTAAAATGTTTTGAATCATGAATTCCGCTTTTCCACCATAGGTGATTGGAATTTCATGTGCCTTCATTACGCGCATTTTCCATTCTCCTCGGCATAAGGTGACATAACCGTTTTCGTATATGGCGGTGATACCTCCTTTTCGTTGCAGGGCCAAAATTCGCGGATTATTTTCGTTCATGCTGAAAAGCGCCACGTTGCACTGCAATCCACGACGCATTTCATACACTAAGTCGTCGTCCGCATTTAAAATGGCATGACCGTCCGGAAGCACCGTTTCAGGAACCACTGCTTTTACCTTGGCCAATTGTTCAACGGTGTGAATACCTTTCAAACCTAAATGGTCCGGAGCGATGTTGGTAACTACCGCAACATTACAGTTTTTAAATCCTAAACCTGCGCGCAATAAGCCGCCTCGTGCACATTCTAGTACGGCAAAATTTACGGTGGGGTCTTTCAATACAAATTCTGCGCTATTTGGACCAGTACAGTCACCTTGTACCAATAGACGGTTTTGAATGTAAACGCCATCGGTTGTGGTATAACCCACACGATAACCTTCCATTTTCATGATGTGGGCGATAAGTCGTGTTGTGGTGGTTTTTCCGTTGGTTCCGGTTACCGCGACAATAGGGATTTTACCGTTATTTCCTTTTGGAAATAACTTTTCGATGACAGGCGCAGCAACGTTTCTCGGAAGGCCTTTGGCAGGGGCGAGGTGCATACGGAAACCAGGGCCTGCATTCACTTCAAGTACCGCACCGTTGGTTTCTTTCAAGGGCTTGGAAATATCGGACGTCATGATGTCAATACCGCATATGTCCAAATTAATGATTCGGGAAATACGCTCCGCCATGGCGATATTCGCTGGGTGCACAAAATCCGTTACGTCTTCGGCTGTTCCGCCGGTAGACAAGTTCGCTGTATCTTTTAGGATAAGCATTTCATCTTTAGGAATTACCGAGTCCAAGGAATAACCTTTTGCTTTGATGAGGCCTAAGGTTAATTCATTGATGGTAATTTGCGTTAGGATTTTTTCGTGGCCATAACCGCGTCGTGGGTCGGCATTCACTTGATCGATTAATGCTTGCACGGTGGATGTACCGTCTCCCACCACATGGGCTGGGGTGCGCAAAGCCGCTGCAACAAAACGGTGGTTAATCACAAGGAGTCGGTAGTCCACCCCAGTGATAAAACGCTCAATGATCACACTGTTGGATACCTTTTTTGCGGCATGAAACGCAGGTAACGCCTCCTCAAGGGATTGAATATTCACCGTAATGCCTCGACCGTGGTTGCCATCAATGGGTTTTACCACCAGCGGAAAGCCAACGCGGTTGCATACGTCCTCAAGTTGAGATTCGTTGCGAATGATTTGTCCTTTTGGAACGGGAACTTCCGATTGCTCTAGGAGGTATTTGGTTTCTTCTTTGTTGCCCGCTAATTCAACACCGATGCTGCTGGTTTCACTGGTTACGGTCGCTCGAATTCGTTTTTGGTTTTCTCCATAGCCCAACTGGCAAAGCGAATGTTGGTTGAGGCGAATCCAAGGAATGCCGCGCAATTCCGCTTCATGAATGATCGATCCGGTGGAAGGACCTAATCGTACCGCTTCGCGTATTTCGCGCATGCGCTGAATGTCTGCTGCCAAGTCATAGGATGTTCCATCAATGAGTGCATTGCAAATGTCAAATGCTGCTTTGGCCGCGAAACGTCCTACCGCCTCTTCTTCATAATCGAACACTACGTTGTACACTCCCTTTTCTCCATACCCTCGGGTTCGTCCAAAACCCACTTTCATACCTGCAAGAATCTGAATTTCCAGTGCGATGTGTTCAATGATGTGACCCATCCATGTCCCACGGTCAATTCGTTGGAAGAATCCTCCAGGGGCCCCAATGGAACAACGGTGTTCGTGCATCCCAGGGAATAGGGCTTGTATTCGTTCGGAAAACCCATCAACCTTGTTGGAAGGACGCTCTTCCATGTCTTCTAAGTCCAGCACCATGACAATGAGTTTATGTCGTCTCACGGACCAATAGTTAGGTCCTCGCATGGCGTTAATTTCGCGTATTTTCATACTCTTAAATTTCAGTTAACTAGGTTTGGTAAATTTTATACCGCAAAATAAGACATTTAAATTTATTTTTGTGCGCTCGTAAAAAAAAGACCATGAAAATTCACGAACCGAAGGGTATTTTAATTCCTATTGGTGGAAATGAGGACAAAGGAATAGGGGATAATGAAATGTATACCTTGGAGTTCATTGGCGAAGGTATTCTAAGCCACGTTGTGCGAGAAGCAGGCGGAGTTGAGGCTGAAATCATCATAATTCCTACCGCTTCGAGCATACCCGATGAGGTTATTACGGCCTATTTAGACGCATTCAAGCTGTTAGGCTGTAGCAACCTTTTTCCAATGGATATTCGCGATCGATCGCAATCCGACGATCCTTTGTTTCTTGAAAAGATGAAAAGCGCCAGCGCCGTCTTGTTTTCAGGAGGAGATCAATCAAAAATCACCTCTAAAATAGGAGGCACCCGTTTGCATGAAATCATGCTAGAACGTTATCAGAATGAATCCTTTGTCATCGCAGGAACAAGTGCAGGCGCTATGTGCATGTCGACGGAAATGATAACAGGAGGCAATACCACCGAGGCGTTTCGAAAAGGCGTTGTTGGAATGGGTAACGGAATGGGATTTACTCCTAATTTGATCATCGATTCTCACTTTATTCAACGAGGAAGGTTTGGACGGCTCACGGAGGCCGTGGCCAAGTTCCCGGATTTAATAGGCATCGGTTTAGCGGAAGATACCGGTTTAATCATTCGAAACAACGACGAATTTCAGGTGATAGGATCAGGAATGGTCATTATTTTCGATGGCAGAAAATTAGAGCATAACAACGAAGCGATTCTCAAAGAGGGATGCGCGATGACCCTAACGAACATGGTGACTCACGTTCTCTCGAATGGCGACCGTTTTGAGATAAATACTCGAAAAATCAAGGTGCTTCCGATTGGATCTCCGTTCATTTAAACCCCGTAAATCGCGGCATAACTTGTACCATCGCTGCGGCGATATCCTCGGTACATTCCTTCCGTGTTAAAGGAAAATGCCACTTCACCTTTTGAATTTACGGCGATAAGCCCTCCGTCACCTCCTAAGGCTAAAAGCCTTTTTTTAATGACTTCGTCGCAAGCCGCCTGAAGGTCGAGTTGACAATGTTCGATTAGGCATGAAACGTCGTAGGCGACGGCTCCTCGAATGAAAAATTCCCCGCTTCCGGTGCATGAAATTGCGCAGGTTTGATTGTTGGCATAAGTACCGCTTCCGATGATCGGACTGTCTCCGATGCGGCCGAACTTTTTGTTGGTCATCCCGCCGGTCGATGTTGCCGCCGCAATGTTTCCCTGAATATCGCATGCTACAGCGCCAACGGTGCCGAACTTTCGGTCGCTATCCGCATGATCCAGTTGCGTTTTGTCGGTTCCTTTAATTCCTTGCCACTGATCGTAGCGGAATTGATCAAAAAAGTAGGAGGGAGGTAGGATTTCGTAGTTTCGTTGGGCTGCAAAGGCCATCGCTCCTTGACCTGCGAGCAACACGTGACCGCTGTATTCCATGACGTCACGGGCTAATAAAATCGGGTTTTTAATTCCTGTGACCATGGCCACGGCACCCGCCTGTCGCGTTGATCCTTCCATAATAGAGGCGTCCATTTCGTGAGTACCTTCAGCTGTAAAAACACTTCCTTTACCTGCGTTGAAAAGGGTACAGTTTTCCAAGGAGGTTACGGCCGCTGCCACTGCATCGGTCGCTGAAGCACCTTTTTGAAGCAATGCATAGCCCTGTTCAAGGGCAGTGTTGATGCCTTCGAGGTAGGCTTTTTCTTTTTCAGGGGTCATCATGCCACGGGTTAAAGTGCCAGCCCCGCCATGAATGGCAATGGAGAAAGGTTGCATTGTTGTTATTTTAACCAAAGATAGCTTTTTTAATTTTTTTTATATTTGAGGAAACCTTTAAACCAAATTATTATGAAAATCGGTATTAGACACCAAGAAAGTTACTCGCGTGGATCATTAATTATTCGCACCCTGTTTGGGGGATTGTACATTGCACTTCCACATGGGTTTTTATTAATTTTTATGTCAATCGCTTCATCGTTTGTGGGCATTATAAATTTCTGGTCCATTCTTATTACAGGTAAAATGATTCGATCAATGTTCGACTTCCAATTGAACTTAATGCGTTGGTCTCTGCGTGTGAATGCGCGTCTTATGAATTTAAGTGATGGTTACCCTACATTCGGAATGACGCATAATGATGCTGATGTCGTTCTAGATATTGATTATCCAGAAAAATCAAATCGAATTTCAGTGTTGTTAAGAGCAATGTTCGGAATTTTATATGTTTTAATTCCTCACGCATTTCTTTTATTTTTCCTTCAAATTGGAGTTATGGTGGTTAGAATTATAGCATTTTGGGCTGTATTATTCACAGGTAAGTATCCAGAGGGTATGCACGCTTACATGGTGGGTGTAATTCGTTGGAATATCCGTGTTAATGCATTTATGTCTTATTTAACAGATACATATCCGCCATTCTCTCGCTCAGGAGATGAAGCGTCCTTTACAAATGCAACTGCCCCAGAATTATTTGACTAATCTACTTTAGATCCTTTTAAATGCCCTTCGGGGCATTTTTTTTTGGCCAGTAAAATGGTGCTAACTTAGATGTAGATTTGGTCTGTTCTCCTACGCATTCTTGGATTTCTTTTTAACGTCCTTGTGTTTTAAGATTAATTCAGTACCTTTGCACCGTCTTACAAAAAGTTTGTAGGCTACATAATAATTATTTTTATCAATATTGGCATGTATTTAGAAGCAGAAAAGAAAAAAGAGATCTTCAGCAAATTCGGGGGATCTGAGACCAACACAGGTTCTGTAGAAGGTCAAATCGCGTTATTCTCATACCGCATTAGTCATTTAACAGAGCACTTGAAGAAAAACCGTAAGGATTTTGGTACTCAAAGAGCCCTTCAGTTATTGGTTGGTAAACGAAGAAGCTTGTTGGATTATCTGAAACGAAAAGATATTGAAAAATACCGTGCGTTAATTAAGGAGTTAGGACTTCGTCGTTAATCACAAAGTGTTAATTTTATTGAAGAGGGGACGATCGGCTATGTCGAGGTTCCCTTTTTTTATTGGAGAATGAGACAATAGGACATTAAGACATTTAGAGTTTGTAATGGTGAAAAATAGTAAGACAATTGATAAAGAAGCATAATTTCAAACAATTATTAGTTTGGAAGGAATCTATGAATTTGGTAAAACAAGTTTATCAGATTACTTCAAATTTGCCTGATCATGAACGCTTCACCTTGATTAGTCAAATAAATCGTGCAGTTATTTCTATCCCTTCTAATATTGCTGAAGGTTCAGGAAGAACAACCGAGCGAGAATTTATAAGATACCTAGAGATAGCGATTTCGTCCAGTTTTGAATTAGAAACTCAATTACTACTGATAAAAGAATTGTATAACATTGATATTGATGAGGTATTATTAAAACTTGAGCAAATTCAAATTAAAATTCGAGCATTGAGAAAGAAACTTGTAGCTGATAATTCAATATCGAGCTAAAACAAACTATGGAATGTCTAATGAACTAATCTATATTTCCGTAAGTCCAAATATCTAAATATCCTAATGTCTTTAAATCCAAATATCCTAATGTCTTTAAATCCAAATATCCAAATGTCCAAATATCCAAATATCCAAATATCCAAATGTCCAAATGTCCAAATGTCCAAATGTCCAAATATCCAAATATCCAAATGTCCAAATGTCCAAATGTCCAAATATCCAAATATCCAAATGTCTAATCAAGTAAATAAATAAATATGAACATAGGTTTAAAAAAAACCATCAATACGGGTGGTAAAGAAATCAGTGTAGAAACTGGTAAGTTGGCTAAACAAGCCGACGGTTCGGTAGTGGTTCGCATGGGTGATACCATGTTGTTGGCAACCGTAGTTGCTGCTCCAGAAGCCAAAGAGGGGGTAGATTTTCTTCCTCTTACGGTAGATTATCGCGAAAAATACGCTGCTGCAGGAAGGTTTCCGGGCGGATTCTTCCGCAGAGAGGCACGTCCATCGGAAAGCGAGATTTTGGTCATGCGCTTAGTAGACCGCGCACTTCGTCCCTTATTTCCGGACGACTACCATGCTGAGGTGCAGTTAATGATCCAGTTAATGTCGTACGACGGTGAAAACAATCCAGATGCACTTTGCGGTTTGGCAGCATCAGCAGCTATTGCGGTGTCGAACATTCCGTTCAACGGACCGATGTCAGAAGTGCGTGTTGCCCGTGTAAACGGTAAGTACATTTTGAATCCTACCAAATCCGAAATGGAAGGGTGCGACTTGGATGTAATGATTGCAGGTACAGAAAAAGACATCAACATGTTGGAAGGTGAAATGCAAGAAATTTCCGAAGAGGACCTGGTAGAAGTGATTAAAATTGCCCACGAAGCGATTAAAGAGCAATGTGCTTTTCAAACCGCCTTGGGGGCTGAAATCGCTACGGCTCACCCCAAAAGAACTTACAGCCACGAAGTGCACAACGAGGACGTTAAAGCGCGAGTGTACGAATTGGGAATGGAGAAATGCAAGGAAGTTGCCCGCATGGGCTTGGCCAACAAAGCTAAGCGCACAGAGTTATTCGATGAAATCAAGGCTGAGATTAAGGCATCGTATACCGAGGAGGAATTAGCAGAGGTTGGCAAATTTATCGGCGTGTATTTCTCGGAAGTAAAGAAAAAAGCCGTTCGATGGGTTATGTTGAACGAAAGAAAGCGTCTGGACGGACGTGGATTTGATGAAATTCGCCCCATTTGGTCCGAAATTGATTATTTACCCAACGTGCATGGTTCTGCTGTATTTACGCGCGGTGAAACGCAATCGCTTACAACTCTAACTCTTGGAGGTAAAATGGACGAGCAGATGATCGATGGCGCTACCTTCAAAGGAACGGAGAAATTCATGTTGCACTACAACTTTCCTCCGTTCTCTACGGGTGAGGCGAAGCCGCTTCGAGGAACTTCTCGTCGAGAAATTGGTCACGGTAACTTGGCCTTGCGTGCCTTGAAGCCGGTACTTCCAAAAGATAACCCATACACAATCCGGATTGTTTCCGATATTCTAGAGTCCAATGGTTCTTCTTCGATGGCTACAGTCTGCGCGGGTACCTTGGCCTTAATGGACGGAGGTGTTAAAATTACTGCACCGGTCTCTGGAATCGCAATGGGCCTTGTAGCCGATGAAGGTAAATTTGCCGTATTGTCCGATATCTTAGGCGATGAAGATCATTTAGGGGATATGGATTTCAAGGTAACGGGCACCGCCAAAGGAATTACAGCTTGTCAAATGGACATTAAAGTCGATGGCTTGCCGTATGAAGTGCTCATTCAAGCGCTACACCAGGCGAAAGCGGGTCGTTTACATATCTTGAACAAGATTACTGAAACCATTGCTGAACCGCGTAGCAATTACAAGGATTCAACGCCTCGAATTGAAGCATTGTTGATTCCAAACGAAATGATTGGGGCAGTGATCGGACCTGGTGGTAAAATCATTCAAGGGCTTCAGAAAGAAACCGGAACTACCATCACGATTGAAGAATTGCCTAACGGTGAAGGTTCAGTGCAAATCCTTTCCAACGATGGTCCTAGCATGGAAGAAGCCTTACGTCGAGTTCGGATGATAGCTTTCCCACCGCAAGTGGAAGAAGGAGCTACCTACGAGGGAAAAATTAAGTCCATTAAAGAATTCGGTTGTTTCGTGGAAATCATCCCTGGAACAGACGGATTAATTCACATTTCTGAGTTTTCTTGGGAAAAAGTGAATAAAATGGAGGATGTTTGCAAAGAGGGTGAGGTACTTTCCTTTAAGGTGGTTGGTAAAGATCCAAAAACTAAAAAATGGAAATTGTCCCGTAAGGTTTTATTACCGAAACCGGAAATGAACTAAGCATAAAATAGGGGAGAAATTATCCCCTATTTTTTTTTAAAAAACTTCGCTTCTTTAATCTAGAGAAATTAACTTTACACTATAATTTAAACCCATGAGAAATTTACTTCTACTCTTGTGTTCTGCGCTTGTTGGAACCTCGTTTTCCCAAGCCTGGGAGCCTTTTAATTACCTTGGAGCGGTGAACGCCAACGGTTGGACTACCCACTCAGGTGCCACTCCAGGTCAGCTTCAAACCATTAATACAGCCTCGAACAGCGGTAACAGTTTAGCCTTTGCTAATTTGGAAGCCTCGGTGGGTAACCGAGTTCAACTCGTAGCCGGAAATACGGAGGACGTGAACAAGGCGGTTTCCAATTTAAGCGGAAGCGGTTATTTTTCCTTCCTTTTAAACGTACCGAATACCACCGGTCTTCATATCAATACCAATGCAGGAGATTATTTTACGGGTTTTGGTGCAACCACAGGTAATTCCGTGACATCCTTAGGAGCACGCGTTTTTATAAAGGCAGGCGCCACACCAAATACCTTTGTTCTCGGTTTAGTGAACAACAGCGGAGGAGCTTCGGCTACGACGTGGAATCCAACGGAATATCCTTGTGGAACGACGGTTTTTGTTGTGGTTAAATTGGTAAACTCTGTCAGTCCTGTGGCGGCTTCCATGTGGATTAATCCCACGCCCGGCACTGCTGAACCCATCGCTACCATTACGAATTCCTCTGGTACCAATGCCATTGCAGCTTTGGCATCGGTTTACCTTCGTCAAGGGGGTACTGCAGCGGCAGGTACAGGGTCATTGGAAATAGACGAAATGCGTGCCGGTTCAACGTGGGCTTCAGTAACACCTTGTGCTTCACCAACTACTTATTATCAAGACTTAGATGGAGATACTTTTGGAGATCCAAATACCGCAACCGCGTCGTGTTTGCCCTTGCCTGGATTAGTATTAAACAACCAAGACTGCAACGACAACAATGCCGCTATCAATCCAAACACGATTTGGTATGCGGATGCAGACGGCGATGGATTCGGTAATGCAAGTATTTCGCAAACCGTGTGCGTTGCGCCTCAAGGATACGTCTCGAATAATACAGATTGCGACGATAACAATCCTGCGGCGAATGCCATTACAACATGGTATTTGGATGGAGACGGGGACGGCTACGGTCATTTGACCACCTCGGTACAGAATTGTGGTCAGCCATTAGGTTATGTTTCTAACAATACTGATTGCAACGATGCGGTTGCGGCAATCAACCCCGCTGCTGTGGAGGTATACAACGGCATTGATGACAATTGCAACAATACGGTTGATGAAGGTTTTACCCCAGTTAATTATTATTTGGACAACGACGGTGATGGAGTGGGTGGGAACACCTTTGTCGTAGGGATTTCCTCACCAGGTCCGAACTACGTGTTAATCACTGGAGACTGCAACGACAACAATCCAGCCATGTTTCCCGGAAACAACGAAGTGTGCGATAACTTGGACAACAATTGTAACGCCTCCATTGACGAAGGTTTAATCTTTCTAACGTATTTCCAGGATAATGACGGCGACAACTTCGGAAACGTGGCGGTAACGCTTTCTGCTTGTTCCGCTCCTCAAGGCTACGTGTTGGATAGTACCGATTGCAACGACCAAAACCCGGCAATTAATCCTTCCGCGATAGATATTCCTGGGAACGGTATTGATGAGAATTGCAACGGTATAGATGCCCCCCTTGTTGCAGCGCAACTTGGTCTTTATGAGTTTACTCAAGCTTCAGGTTGTCCAGTACTTGCCAATACAGTAACGACCCAACCTGCCAACGCTTCCTTCTCGGTGTATTCCAATCAAGGAGGTACGTGTGTTGCGGCGGCGAACGTCTTTAACAACAACACTTGGAATACCGGTTCCAATATCGACCTTAACAACTACAATGAATTTACAATCACGCCAGATTCTTGTTTTGGGTTAACGTTAACTAAATTATCGTTTACGCACAAGGTTAGTAATGTGAATACCATTCCTGTATGGTATTTACGCTCAAGTTTAGATAATTACGCTTCGAATGTTGCATTCGACACTATTACAACCAATGCAATTTTAAACGATACCGTTCAACTCGGAGCAAGTTTTCAAAACGTCGGTGCCGTAACCTTTAGATTTTACATAACGGGAATATCAACACCGAATGCAACTTGGCGAAATGATAACGTTAGCGTTTGGGGCTTTGTGAACGCGGTTCAGCCTCAAACATATTATGCGGACAACGATGGCGACGGATACGGTGATGCGGGTAATACGGTTGTGGCATGTTCTGCCCCGCAAGGTTATACCAACAACAATACGGACTGCGACGATAATAACGCTCAGATTAATCCCACTACCGTATGGTTCATCGACGCCGATCAAGACGGTTATGGAGATCCAAACAGCTTCACTACGTCTTGTTTAACTCCCCCGGGAACGGTCTTAAACGGTGACGATTGCGATGATACAAATCCGCAGTTGGCTTTAGTGGACATGTACTATGTTGACGCTGATGGTGATGGATATGGGGACGACGCAACTGGCGTTGAATCCTGTGCGCAACCCGCCAACACGGTTTTAGTTGGAGGTGATTGCGATGATATGAACGACCAGATTTATCCTGGTGCTGTCGAAATTTGTGATGGCGAAGATAACAACTGCGACGGTAACTTTGATGAAGGTCTTCCTATCATTCTCTATTATGAAGATGCGGACAATGATGGATATGGTTCAGAGGTAACGACTGAGACGTGCGATTCATTAGGTGTAGGATATACCTTAGTACCGGGAGATTGCGACGATCAAAACGATGCGGTATATCCCGGCGCGCCCGAAATTATCGACAACGGCATCGATGAAAATTGCGATGGTATGGATAATTATGTTGGGTTAGCTGCTGGACTTACTTGGGAACTTACGCTTGCACCCAATCCTTCGGAGGGAGAGGTGAAAATAAATACAAATTTTGGGGGAGAATTCTCAATCGCCATCAGCGATATCTCTGGAAAAGTAATCTATCAAAAGAATCAAGTAATCAATGGATATGTACTCAATACCCGTTCTTGGGCACCGGGTACATATTTCGCTACGATTTCACATAACAATCAACAGATAATTGCACGGTTAATGGTGAAATAACCATCGCTGTTAAGAAGTTGAAAGCCGTCCCTTGGACGGCTTTTTTTATGGTAACCCGTTCTAATTTCCTACCTTTACTTTTATCAAATAAACGTATGAAACGACTTATACTATTTTTAGGATTAATCCTCAACCAATATTCCATGGTTGCGCAATACTGGCAGCAACGTGTTGATTATCGCATAGAAGTGACCCTCGACGACCAAACGCATCGTTTGCATGCAAAGATGGCTATGGATTATGCGAATAATTCACCTCACAGCCTCGACAGCCTTTACCTGCACGTATGGCCCAACGCCTACAAAAACGGAACTACTGCCTTAGCCAGGCAATTGGAAGGGGAAGGGACGAAACTATCAATGATGGACACCGCCGATTTAGGGTACATTTCGAACTTGGATTTTAACGTAAATGGAAAGACCGTTTCTTGGAGTTACGATCCAAAAAACATCGATATCGTTAGGATAAAATTGAACGAGCCCCTAAAGCCGGGGAAATCGCTTACCTTAACCACTCCGTTCACGGTCAAAATTCCTTCCGGATCCATATCCCGTTTGGGTCATATTGGTCAATCGTATCAGATTACCCAATGGTATCCTAAACCTGCCGTTTTCGACCGCAAAGGATGGCATGCGATGCCTTATTTGAATCAAGGAGAGTTTTATTCAGAATTCGGTTCCTTTGATGTTTCCATAACAGTGCCCAAAAACTATGTCTTGGGAGCCACAGGGGAGCGTCAAAGCCCTGATGACGCTGCTTTTATGGACTCCCTTGCCACCGCTACGCAATCTAACCTCACTTCCATCATTGCTTTGCCCGCCGGGGCCCTCAGGGATTCTTTTCCTGCCTCGTCCAAGGAATGGAAAACCGTGCGCTTTACCCAGGACAATGTGCATGATTTTGCATGGTTTACAGATAAGCGCTATCAAGTGCTGAAGGGTACAGTTAAGCTTCCACGTTCCGGACGCAATGTAACCTCTTGGGCCTTGTTTACGCCGGCAAACGCCCTTCTTTGGAAAAATTCCATCGAATACATCAACGATGGAACCTTCTATTACTCACAATGGAACGGAGATTACCCCTACACGGCGGTAACAGCTGTAGATGGTACTATAAGCGCGGGTGGGGGCATGGAATATCCGATGATTACCGTTATTGGAAATTCAAGTACGGCGCGGGAATTAGAGGTGGTGATTGTTCACGAGGTGGGACATAACTGGTATTATGGCATTTTAGGTTCCAACGAGCGAGAACACGGTTGGATGGACGAAGGAATGAACACAGCCAACGAAATGCGCTATGTTGCCACAAAATATCCCGACAATAAGGATTTTTCCAATATGGTGGCAGGAGGAAGGCTCCATTTAAACGATTTGAGCCACCACGATTTGGGGGATATTATGTATCGTTTTCTTGCGGTAATTAGTGCAGATCAACCGATACAAACCCATTCAGCTTCTTTCAGTTCTGCGAATTATGGGGCCATTATGTACCAAAAAACGGGCTTGGTTTTTCATTATTTGCGCAGTTACTTGGGCGACAAGTTGTATGATCAATGCATGCAGCGTTATTACGATTTGTACCAATTCAAACATCCCTATCCGGAGGACATGCAGGAAGTAGTTGAAAGCGTTTCCGGCCGAAAACTCGATTGGCTTTTTCGTGATTTAATTCAAACTACCAAAGTGGTGGACTTTCGCATGGTGCGTGCGAAATACCTGAGCGCTATGAACACCTATTCGGTTAAGGTAAAAAACAAAGGAGCGATTCAAGGTCCCATTCAAGTGGTCTCATTGGATAAATCAGGCAAGGTGTTGGAGAGCCAATGGACGGATCCAAAGCAAAAGCGAAGCACGTTGCTGTTTCAAGGAGGCAAGGAACTTGCGCATTTTGCCATTGACCCCACAAAACAAATCCCCGAAATCAACCGATCGAATAACTGGATCAATCCAAATAAGTTCCTCTTCAAGAAGTTTGAACCGTTGGCAATTGAATTCATGATCGGTGACCACGAACCCAATAAAACCAACATTTTCTGGACTCCAATGATGGCTTTCAACCGTTCTGATCGGTTTATGATTGGAGCCGCTTTCCATAATTTTGGTGTACCCTTCAAACCATTCCAGTTTTTAGTGGCCCCTATGTATTCTGTCGGAAGAAATACCGTTGGGGGAGTGGCAGAAATGAGCAAAACTTGTTTCCCGGCGAGAGGACCGAAGTCCATTAAAGCAGGTTTGAGCGTGAAATCGTTTGGTATTCAGGACGATCCAAAGGGCGCGGTGCAGTCGTATTTCCTGGCCATCACTCCTTATCTGAACTTTAATCTTGTACCGGATCGAACTCCGAAAGGGTTTTCGCATGATTTAACGTTCAAATGGCTTTGGCGACGAGATGTATTGCCAATCGATGATTACACGGTTGAAAATGGATTAAAGGTCAACCAAACCCTACGCTGGAGCAAAAAGCGCATTTCCCACGAAAGCCAATTGCAATTCGAAGGGGTGCTGGGTTATTCGGATGTGTTTTTCGACGTAGCGAGCTTCGCACGTGTTTCAACCACCCAATCGTTGACCTTGACCTATTTGGACCGTAAAATGACTCGAAAAATGAATTTACGTGTTTACGGAGGGTATAATTTAGCCTACAATCCCGGAACAAGTACTTACCAAAGTATGGGACGTTATTCGATTTCGATGTTCGGTGCTGCAGGTTACCAAGATATATTTGCCGAGAACTATTATTACAACCGCGGATCGTTGTATGGAGCTCAATACGCTAATGACATGGGCGGTTTTAGAACGGCAAGCAACACGCTTAAAATGTCCAATTATTGGGCATGCGCTTTGAATGCTACACTGCAATTGCCCATCAAGCCCAATATTTTTGAAGCTTTTGGAGATGTTGGTTTCTATGATAACGGTATTAAAACTGTTATGCTCTACAATGCAGGCCTTGGGATTAATCTTGGAGAAGTTGTCGGAATCTATTTCCCGTTGATCCAGTCCTCCAATATGGGGAATTTATATACTAATTATGGAAAGAACGTTCGACTTACCTTGAGGTTCAATCCATTTAATTTGCCATTCCGAATACAAAATTTGATTAATCGTTAGCCAATATGGAAGAAAATACGCCTAAAATTCCCTTCAAAAAAATATTTTGGCCTTCATTTGTTGCTGTTCTTTCTGCGAGTATTCTTGGAATGATTCTTTTTGTGATGGTGATTGGTGCTATCATCGGAGGAATTTTTGGAAGTCTCGACGACAACCCTGTCGAAATCAAGGAGAAAACAATATTGCATCTGCAATTAGATGGGCCAATTAAAGAAAAGAGTAAGGTATCGTTGGAACCTAGTTCCTTAACGGTTAATACAAGTTTGGGTTTACCTGATATATTGTACGCTTTAGATAAAGCCTCGCAGGACGATCGAATCAAAGGAGTTTACATTGATATAGGAGACATTGAATGTGGGATTTCCACGGCACGCTCTATTCGAAAAGCGATTGAGCAATTTAAAATCAAATCCAAAAAGAAGGTTTACACGCTTTACGCGGGTGAGCGAATTTCGCAAATTGAATATTATATTGGATCTTGCGGCGATAAAATCTATGCTTTCCCTACCACCAATTTCATGTTAACAGGCTTGGGAACCGAATATACGTTTTTCAAGAATTTATTGGACAAAGTCGGGGTTGAGGTTGAAGTGATTCGAGGGGAAAATAATGATTTCAAAAGTGCCGTTGAGCCCTTTTTTCTATCCAAGTTGAGCGATTCAGCTCGATATCAATCAACGGTTCTACTGAACAATATGTGGAGTGTAATTAGCCAAGATATATGCAAAAGCCGAAAAATAGAAATCAAGGATTGGAACGCATGGCTCAACCGTCTTACCATAACCAATGCAAGTTCCGCTTTGAACCACCGCTTGGTGGATGGTTTGGCATACCAAGATGAAATGATGGCCCTTTGGAAGAAAGAAATTTCCTTGCTTGATTCAGAAGATCTCTATTTTGTCTCCTTTGAAGCCTATGCACGAAATGCCATGCTGGAAGATCAATTATTGGCACAAGAAGGGTCTGCCACGGCGATTGCTGTAGTTGTGGCCGAAGGCGAAATTACTACTGAGGGTCAAGAACTCAGCAGTAAGAAGTTGTGCAGGGAATTACGCGAAGTGCGCGAAGACAATCGTTTTGATGTGGTGGTTTTACGCATAAACAGTCCAGGTGGAAGCGCCTTAGCCAGTGAGGAAATTTGGCGTGAGGTATGGTTAACACAGCAAAAAAAGAAGGTGGTGGTTTCTATGGGAGATGTCGCCGCCTCAGGAGGTTACTACATTGCGACTCCTGCAGAGATCATTTTCTGTGATCCAACAACTATTACGGGCTCGATTGGCGTTTTTGGCATGATTCCTTATGCCGGTAAATTGTTGAATAATACCTTTGGGATAACTTTTGATACGGTTCAAACGAACCATCACAGCGTGCTTAGTTTTACCCATAAATTGTCTAAGGAGGAACTTTCGGTTGTTCAACAAGAGGTTAATACGATTTATAAGCAATTTTTGAAACGCGTTGCTGAGGGAAGGAAAATGAGCTCCTACCAAGCAAATCTTTTTGCGCGGGGAAGGGTGTGGAGTGGGAACGATGCATTACGCATTAAATTAGTGGATCGAATGGGGGATCTGACGGATGCTATCAATTACGCCAAAAGTATTTCTAAAAGCATCAATGGAAGTGTTGTATATTTTCCTAAAGTTGAGGAAGATTTTTCCGATAAATTGCTGAGGAAACTGCTGGGTTCGGAAAACAGTGAATTGAATCCTCGCAAAGACAAAGAACTTACCAAATACGTCTTGGAACAATTCAACAGCTTGAAAAACATCGAATCTAAAATGGGGATTCAAATGAGGATGCCTTACGATTTGTTCATTCGGTTTTAAAGAATGGAAGGCTTTTTCAGTTGGTGCAGTTTTATTGCTTTGGTTGTTAATTCTATGTTTTTTTGCAGTTCAATGACTATTGTCACCTGCATCCCTGATGTTAAGCATTGATGCTATTGGCAAGCCTTAAGGAGCAACCTTCATTTTTATCAATGAAACCAAAGAATCAACCAAAGGATGCGAAATATTAGGAAAGTTCAGAGGTTCATTTAATTCAAAGTTAATAGCCTCCTAAATAAAAAAGGCATTCAAAAGAATGCCTTTTTTATTTTCACGTTGCAAAGTATCCTTTGCATTAGGTTTTTTTATTTGACCATATGCTTTAGGGTGGTTTTGTTACCAGCATCATCGGCTAACTCAATGAGGTAGACTCCCGGGATGGTTACATCATGAATCATGATGATATTATCACCCACTGCAAGATCAACGGCTTTCTGAAGAACTATTTTTCCGTTGAGGTCACGAATGCTAATACTTCCTAATCCAGCAGTAGAAAATTGCCTCCAAAGGATGGAAAACGATGACTCGCTTGGATTGGGATAACTGTTGAAATCTTCTTGATCCAGGGTACAATGATCCATTAAAGTGCTCAACCATTCTTCCGTTCCATCCAGGTCAATTTGTGAGAGTCGATAATAGTTGCTTCGATGTTGAGAAATGTCCGAGTAGCTATACCATTGGGTCGTTGTACTATTTCCAACAGATGGTATATGACCGAGTGTTATCCATTCCAATCCAGAGCTTGATTTTTCAAGCTTGAAATACTGATTATTATGTTCGGACTCCGTCGACCATTGAATTAGAACGTTATCGTCGCCGCATTCCAGAGTCATGCCACCAAATTCAACAGGCAACGCTTGGTTGTTTGAGGTACCGATATTAAACCAGCTAAATCCTTGCACTGAAGTACTGTTAATCAGAAACGATTGCGCATTTGCACCTTGATTTATGGCAGTATGCGAACCGCAAGGCTGCCATGCAATATGGTGTTGTGCTGCCGTATTCGATCCAGGGCTTTTAATGATTCTGCAAATTTGAGGGGATTGCATTCCGTTGAGGTTGTTCGCAAAAAGGGTTAGGCCATAACTGGATTGGTTGATGGTTGATGTATAGTCACTGTTGGTTGGAATCACATTCCAATAACCGTCCGATGAATAGTTTTGAACCAACGCATTCGAAGCATAAAAAGGAAGTCCATTGTATAGTACGGAGCCGTTGGATATAGGAACGCCTGCAATGTATTCAACCGTTAAATATTGATTCACGCCTGGTGAACTGCTGAAATTGAATTCGGCATATCGGTTATATGCAGCCGTGCCCACCGGGAAAATTCCTCCTCCAGCAGTGGTTGGAGCATTCGCAAAATACCTTCTAAACGGCCCAACAATGGTTCCTGTGTTCCATGAAAGCCTTCCCGGGGAGGAACTGTTGATTCCTAGGGTAAGAAGGTTATTGTTGTTGGTGTATATATTGCCTTGCGTCATGTATAAAGAATCGGAAACTGTTATCGGTGCATTACAGGTTAAATTCCCGCCTGCGGTTTTGTTGACCTTCACTTTAGCGAATTGAATAGTGCTTGTTCCACCAATTATGGCCGCACTGTTGCTGTTGAATTGTACCAATCCGTTGGTTGATATTAAGGATCCATGATTAACGAAGTCTCCATTAAGGTAAATAATACCACCGGTTTGGGTAAATTGAGAGCCTGATTCTAAGATAATATCATCAACAGTCGTCGATCCACTTGCAAAGGTTGGTTGGCTTGTAATACAATTTCCATTGGCAGGAACAATTACTGTGTTGGCTGAGCTCGGCAATGTAGCTGCAGGAACCAAGTTGGTTCCATTATAGGAATACCAATTGGCTAACGTTGACCATTGCGTTGAGCTTTGTCCATTCCATACATAGGAATTGTTATTCAATGCTGTTGAAAGGTTGACATTTGTTGTGCTAATCGTAACGGTATTGGATGCAATAATACAAGCTCCGGTTACCATTGCTCGAATATACTTTGTTGCCGTAATAGCTCCAATGGCATTGCCCGGTAGGGTAGTGGCAGTTTGACCAGCAATATTTGTAAAAGTTATATTGTCATTGCTGGTTTGCCATTGCACGGTACCACTGTGTCCGTTTAGTTGTAGTGCGCTCGGCAACAATCCAGGGCAAATGGTTTGATTTGAACTTGCGGTTCCACCAGTAATAACGGTTGCTGTAACTGCCGTTCTTGTAGCCGACTCACAACCCGTTACGGTATTCACGATGCTCGTGTAATAGGTTGTTGTTGCATTGATACTTGGGGTCGTGTAACCCACCGTATTCGAGGCCAATAAATTTCCTCCCGTAGATGCGTCATACCAATTTAATGAGAATCCCCCAGACGAAGATCCTGTAAAAGTTACCGTACCAGGTCCGCATCGTGAGGCATTATTGGCTATTGCAGCTGCAGGAACCGTAAAGGTGCCATTTGATGTAAAAGTGTGAATCGTAAATCCTCCTACTTGAGTTATTGTACCTCCCGTAGCGACAGGAGTTCCTGCATACTTAACCACCACAATTCCTGGACCACCGCTTTCTGCCACAAAATTATTTGAAACAACTTTGCATTGACCTCCGCCGCCGAAGGATGATTGGCCACCACCTAATCCGTTCGACCCATGAATATTTGGAGCACCTGAAGTGCAATTTCCAGCAATTGGATTAGCGCCAAGGCCGCCACCGCCTCCTCCTCCGGAGTACCAAACAGCTGAACCTGTTATCGAATTTTGTATACCATTTCCACCATTTCCCGGTGTATAAGGTCGGTAAGTACAACTGCCGCAATTGGAAGAGGTGCCATTCGATCCCGGTCCTGCTGCGCCACCGCCACCCCCTCCAGAAACTTCGCCTCCACCACCGCAGCGGGAGTTACCTCCACTGAAACCTTGTCCAGCAGTTCCTGCACCACCAAATCCGGTATTTGCCGAACTAGCCTGATTGGCACCGCCTCCACCAGATCCTCCGTTGTACCCGTTTTGAGGTCCTCCGCCATAGCTTCCACCGCCACCGCCACCTATCGCAACGTAAACGTTGCCAAAGGATGAATTGGTTCCGCTCAGCGCGTGAACACCTGTACCTGCATTGTCATAACCCGGAGCTCCACCCGTACCCACGGTTATCGGAATTGCGCTACCTCCTGAAACATTGTAACTGGGGACGGCAATGTAGCCTCCAGCGCCACCTCCACCACCGCGAAGAGAACCTGCGCCTCCACCTCCTCCAACTACAAGTAGTTCAACATTCAAGGAGCCACTTGATGCATTGGGCAATGGATTCACGGTCACGCTTACTGAGCCTCTAGGGGTTGAGGTGCAGCCATTTCCGGTTACATCATAATAATACGTGGTGGTTGCATTGATTGATGCAGTCGTGTAAGTACTTCCTGAGGCTAGGGATGCCCCTCCTGTCGATGCAGCATACCAGTTGATAGTACCTGAAGAGGTTCCACTCAAAACACTGGTTCCCGAACCACAAATAGAAGTGGCAGTTACATTGGAAATAGCCGGTGCATTAATTACATTTACGGTTACAATCGGTCCATTCATGTTTCCACATGCTCCCCCGGAAAGGGAAGCGCGGTAAAATTGTTTAATGGTTAATACACCCATTTGTGCACTGGTAAGTGTCGCGCTTGTGGCTCCAGCAATGTTACTGAAATTAACACTGTCCGATGATACCTGCCATTGAATGTTACCAAGTGCTCCGTTAATCGTAATATTTGAAGGACTTGAACCGGAACAAATGGATTGATTGGCACTGACTGTTGGTGGATTGTTAATAGTAGCATTAACTGCTAAACGTGCACTGGAAATACACCCAGTAACTACATCCCTAACTTCTGCATAATAGGTGGTTGTGCTATTCAAGAATGGGGTGGTGTAATTCGCTTGTCCTGAGGCCAATAAATTTCCTCCGCTCGCCGCATCATACCAATCGATGGTGTAATTTCCACTAAGCGTTCCTGTCAGTGTTAACGATGCAGGTCCACAAGATGAGGCATCCGCAACAGCAACATTTGAACCGTTGAATGAAAAGGTGCCATTGCTATTAAATCGATGTATCGTATATCCATTCACTTGGTTAATAATTCCTCCTGTTCCATTGGGGGAGCCCATATAACGGACGATGACTACCCCTGATCCACCCGCTCTTCCAGGATTGCTACCGGCTTCGCCTGCGCCACCGCCACCTCCGCCAGTATTGGCGGTTCCGACCGTTGCCATGACGTTGGACCCCAATCCACGTCCGCCAGTACCACCACCTCCAATACCCCCAACACCGGTTCCCGTACCATTGTGGCTTCCACCACCACCACCACCACCGTAATATGCAGTTGTTCCCGTTATGTTGGAAGCTACACCCGGACCTCCATTTCCTGCAGGTCCGTTTGTACCAATTCCTGCAGCTCCGCCACCACCACCACCACCGGATCCCGTTGATCCAGCAGCACCGTTAGTGCCACCGTTGAAACCTCCAACAGCCCCTGCACCACCTGTATTGATGGCTGAAGCATTATGGCCACCTCCACCACCGTTTCCACCAGGGCGACCGTTGGCCTGTTTTGATCCACCTCCGCCTCCGCCTATTGATGAAATAGCACTTGGGAAACTCAGGGTAGTCGTTCCACCATCTGCGGCTTGACCACCTGTTGTTGTAGAATTTGCTCCTCCAGCACCAATGGATACAGCGTAGTTTCCTGCGGCCAAACTAACAGAACCTGTTTTTACTTGTCCTCCGCCTCCGCCTCCTGCGCCGTCGTGACCACCACCGCCACCGCCACCAACAACCAAGTATTCTACTAAACCATTACCCAATACAGCAGTTGGTGGAATGGGATGAATGGTGGCAGTTAAACTTGCACGAGGGGTTGAAGTACAACCGTTACCTGTTACATCGTAGTAATAAGTGGTTGTTGAATTTATACTTGGAGTCGTAAACGTTGTCCCTGTCCCAAGGGAAGCACCTCCACTCATTCCAGCATACCAATTAACAGTTCCAGCAGAATTTGCAGTTAGGGTAACTGTACCAGGACCGCAATTACTGGTGGCTGAGGTTGAGGTAACGCTAGGAGCATAAAGTACGGTTATGGTCACGATATTCGTGGTTAAATTGCCGCATAATCCCCCGCTTAATGAGGCGCGATAGAACCGTTTTGCGGTAAGTACACCCATTTGTGCACTGGTGAGGGTTGCGTTAGTTGCACCCGCTATATTGGTGAAATTGACACTGTCCGTGGAAACCTGCCATTGAATATTTCCAGAATTCCCAGATAGGATAAGATTTGCCGGTGAACTTCCTGAACAAATCGTTTGATTTGAACCAACGGTGGGGGATCCATAAATATCCGCATTAACGGCACATCGAGTTGCTGAGATACAACCCGTAGATGAATTTCGAACCGTTACATAGTATGTATTTGAGGTTGACAAAACAGGAGTTGTGTAAGTGTTTGTTCCGCTTGCTAGTAAGTTGCCTCCAGTAGGTGCGTCATACCAATCTAAAGTAAATCCAGCAGCCGGCGTGCCAACGATATTGAATGAGGTGGGATTACAAGAATAAACATTGGGAATACTTGCCGTAGGAGATCCCGAAAAGGAAAAAGTACCTGAACTGTTGAAGGTGTGAATAGTATTTCCATTGACCTGTGTTATAACTCCACCAGAAGCAATGGGCACTCCTGGATAGGCAATTATTACGATACCGGATCCACCTGCTCCTCCGTTTCCATCAATGTTGCTGGCACCGCCACCACCGCCACCGCCGCCGGTATTTGGTGTTCCGGCTATACCATGAACACTTGAATTGTTACCCCCTGCACCACCGCCGCCGATGCCTCCAGCTAATGAAACACTTGAACTTGCAGTTCCACCACCACCACCACCGCCGTAATAAACGGTACTTCCACTAATATTAAAGGCTAAGCCATCGCCTCCAGCCGAAGAAACGCCTCCGGTTGTATTTGCACCTGCTGCTGCGGCACCTCCACCGCCAGCACCATTACCATAGCAACATCCGGCGCCATTATTTTGATTTCCTCCTTTATTTCCTTGACCTGCCGTACCGTTTCCACCTACAGTTCCGTTAGATCCACCGCCTCCTGAACCTCCTGGTTTACCAACTTGACCATTGTTTCCACCGCCACCGCCACCAATAGCGGTTAACGATGAGAATACACTGTTTGCTCCACTAACGCTATTGCCAACACCACCGGCACCAACGGTTACGGGATAGGTGCCTTGGTTGATATTAAATGAGTTATTGTAAATTACACCTCCAGCGCCACCGCCTCCTGCGTGACGTAGACCACCTGATCCACCTCCTGCGACTACCAAAACCTGTGCGTTTAGCTGAGCCGGAGCGTTTGCCGCAACTGCCGGAATTGCACTTAATGAGATAGTCACATCATCGATTGAAGTACACCCACCGTTGGTAATGGTCCAACGTAAGGTATAAGTATTTCCGCTAACGCCATTAAACGTGGATGTTGGATTTGAAATGTTAACAACGGATCCCCCAACTCCAGAAATAATGCTCCATGCACCTGTACCAACGGATGGTGCATTTGCAGCTAGCGTAACGGATGTTAAACCACATGTGGGATTTCCTGTTTGGTCAGGTCCTGCATTTGACACTGTGGTAGGAGCATTAATGTTAATTGCACCTGAAACGTTCGATTTGGCATCTGGATTACATGATCCACTTACGATACAATAGTAATACGTAGTTCCGATATTGACGCTTAAGGGAGTATAGCTCGATGCATTTGCTCCAGCAATTGCGGTCCCCGTTGTATTATTGTTTGCTGCGTTTTCATACCATTGATACGAAAGTCCTCCTCCAACTGCAACGACCGAAAGGGCAGTTGGATTTCCGTTTTGACAAATGTTTTGCACTGCAGTGCTGGGATGTGTCGTGATGAGAGGAACGGCGGTAACCGTTATTATGAGTGTTGAAGTTGCATTGGCACAACCACCCGTTCCAGCAACCGTGTAAGTTATTGTAGCATTACCAGATGCGTTGGCCACAGCAGTGACTAAGCCGGATGAGGAGTTGACGGTCGCAATACCCGTAGCATTGGACGTCCAAGTACCGCCTGCGTTTCCGCTAGAACTTAGTTGCGTTGTACCATTGGAACAAATGGCTTGGTTTCCAGTAACCGTTCCTGCATTTGGTGGGGTAGTGATGGTGACATTTCGTGTTGCAGATGCATTGTTACATCCCCCGGTTCCCGTAACGGTATAAGTCATGGTTGCCGTGCCTGCTGCAACAGGCGTTATAACACCTGAACTTGGGTTAATCGTCGCAATGTTGATGTCGCTTGAGGTCCATGTTCCACCAGCGTTTCCATTCGTGGTAAAGGTAACCGTTCCCGTCAAACAAATGGCTTGCGTCCCTGCGAGGGTTCCTGCATTAGGCGCAGTTGTTACAGTAACCGTTCGAGTTGCGCTGACTGCCGGGCAGCCACCGTTCGCAGCCCGAGTGTAGGTAATGGATGCTGTGCCACCAGCGACTCCATTCACTAAACCGGATGAAGCGTTAACGGTAGCAATTCCTGCTGCGTTAGTGGTCCAGGTTCCTCCTGCATCCCCATTGCTCGTGAATTGCGTGGTTTGACCTGAGCATATGATTTGATTTCCACTAATGGTTCCAGCATTGGATGGGTTTGTTATGGTAACGGTTCTTGTCGCAGAAGCATTGGCACATCCTCCGGTTCCTATAACCGTGTAGGTCATGGTAGCCGTTCCAGCTCCTACAGGGGTAATAACCCCAGAACTAGCATTAATGGTCGCAACGTTTACATCGTTAGAGGTCCAAGTTCCACCTGCAGCTCCATTGGTTGTAAAAGTTCCAGTCCCACTTAAACAAATAGCTTGAACTCCTGATAGCGTACCTGGATTCGGCATAGCCGTTACGGTTACGGTTCTGGTTGAACTCACGGCAGCACAAGATCCAGCTGCTGGAATGGTATAGGTGATTGTTACGGTTCCTGCGGCTACACCTGTGATAACTCCGGAGGATGCATTAACCGTTGCAATACCTGTATTTGCAGAAGTCCATGTGCCTCCTGCATCACCGTCCGTTGTGAAGGTAGTAGTGCCTCCCACACAAATCGCTTGGTTTCCGTTCAACGTTCCTGAATTCGGAGCCGCAGTAATGCTGACGTTAGCTGAAACGGGATTCGAGGAGCATCCAGCAGAACTGGTGACCACGACAGAATAGGTTCCACTAGTTGTAGCATTGATGGTGGGGGTCGTTTCCCCATTAGGGGACCATAAAAAAGTACTACCGATTGGTCCTCCTAGAACCGAGGTTGAAGGTACTTGCCATGTTGGTGCTCCGATAACGGTCCCAGTAAAATTGTTGCCTGTCGCATCGGATGCTATGGTTCCAGTGGTTTCGTCCAATTTATAATAAGCGCGTAAATTGGGAGCATTCACAGCCACCGTTGAATTCATGGATTCTTGAATTTGTGCTTGGGTTCGGGCTACATTCCAAATTCGTAGCTCATCCATGATTCCGCTAAACATCTCGGTAGTTCCATCCCAACGTTTTCCTAAAAACCAAACTTCTGAACCAGTGGGTAATGCTTGATTTGCATTTAATGATGCATTCAGAACGCCGTTAATGTATATTCTAATGGCTGTTTGATCATAGGTGGCAGCTATGTGCGTCCAAGTGTTTAAGGCTATTGCTGAACTAGAGGTCACTTGCACCCAACTACCATTAAAAAATCCTGCATTAATGTTTTGACCATTTCGGTACATGCAGAAGGTTATTTTTCCGTCTCCATTAAATGCTTCTCCAATAAGCATTGGATTTCCCCCTCCAGCAGTGGTTAAGTTAAACCAACCTTCTAGGGTTATTTGATTCCCCGTGAATGAAGCGTTTAAGGTGTTCGGAACACTTACGTATCTAGTTGAATTGCTAGCGCCAAGATTCAAAGCATTTCCACCTGCATTTGTTGAAACATATTTTGGTGAACCGCAACCCGATTGATTAATGGTCGGTGTTGGTATGGTATTGATGGTCGCTGTTACAGCAGTTCTTGGGTTTGAAGTACAACCATTGTCGGTAAGATCGACGTAGTATGTGGTGGTGGTGTTTAAATTGGGTGTCGTAAAGCTGGAGCCAGTTCCTATGCTTGCACCGCCTGACAAAGCAGAGTACCAACTTATTGTACCCGAAGCAGCAGATGCTTGTAACGTCAATATACCGGATCCACAATTGGAGGAACCCGAAGTGGAGGTTATGACAGGTAATGGAATGATGGTTATGGTAACGGTGTTGCTGTAGGCAGGTGCACACCCTCCACTTGTTACCATTGCTCGGTAATATCGGGTGGCGTTTAGAGAACCCATTTGACCCGAGGTTAGGGTCGCTGATGTGGCGCCTGCAATGTTGGTAAATGTGGTGTTATCGGAGGACCACTGCCATTGAACAGAACCGGTGTGACCCGTCAATGTAAGATTATTAGGTATTGTTCCAGCACACCTTGTTTGATCACTTGATGCAGTCCCCCCATTAGAAGGATTTGAAACAATCACCGCTCCACTTAAAGCGCTGGTCGTTGGTCCTTGTCCATCGGTACAGATAACATAGTAATACGTAGTGCCTGCAACATTTGTGGGAGGAACGAAGGAGCTATTGGTTTGTCCTCCAATCGCTGTACCCGTAGCATTTGATGCACTAGTGTTGCTGTACCATTGATACGTGATTGGTGTGTTTGTTGGGCTTGTGGCATTTACGGAAAGGGTAGTAGGGGTATCGTTAAGGCACAGGTTCTGTGTGATATTGGAAGGTTGAGTATTGAAGGTTGGGCCTGTAACCACCGCCACAAAAGGCGCTTGAACCAAAAGTTGAAAATACTGATTTGCAGCAATATTTCCTAGATCGCTTCGAACTTGCTGCGCATTGTCCACAGGAATCCAATGAACTCCGTTTCCTACACAAGCGGTATGGATGATTCTCTGGTTTAGAGCATTGTTAACCGTGGCATTACATCCACCTGCGCTGAACGTAGCTCCCGCGGTATTAGTTCCTGACCAGGTTTGAAAACCGTTATCGTTTCCTCCTTTGTGCAAGGCTTGATTGTTAACAATTCGGCTTAATATCGTGGCATTGGTGTTTTGTACATCAAGCACGCCAGTACTAACTCTTATACGCGCTTTGTTTGCGGTGCCAAGTTTTAACAAAATACTTGCGTTTAGAATTCCCCGGGTTGCAACATTTAAATCAGTAAGCTGGGGAAGTGATCCTGAACTACCTCCAAAATCTATGGCAACTTGCACCCAACCACCCACTAAAACCTGGGTGCTGAACGTTGTTCCTGTTAGGTTGAAGTAATAAATTCCATCGGTGCTAACGTTTTGCGCCTGTCCCAAGGAAGTAAACGGCTGATTAATACTCCCGTTTTGAGCAAAATGTGGAAACAGTGAAAACAGAGTACAAACTAAGGTTAAAAGCGTAGCGATTTTTATCATAAGTTGAGAGTTAACCATCAAAATTATCATGAACTCGTTGCTTAAGAAGGTCTTTTAAAAAACCTTAACAATATTTAGTCAAAATTTCAGTAATTTAGTAACTGAAAAATTAAATATTTTCATCGTGTTAGAAATTGTGATTCACTCTACTGCGTTGGTTCTGGCCTTATTGGTAACGATTATTTTACTTTTCAATTTCCGTAGAAATCCCTTCATTAATATCTTCATTTTATTAATCATTTTGTCGAATTTAGTAAGGATTCCTTTCTATTTATCGTATGCGCTGGATTGGCAAAGTGTTTACAGGGATGTTCCCAAACCTTTCAGTATAATGTTCTTGATGAATACAGTTTTCTTCTATCATTATCTCAAGTCTATGCTGCTTAATGCCAAGTTTCAATGGATTCAATTTATTGCTCCAACAGTGATCGTTATCGCACTATTTTTGCTGAATTGGTTAGTGCCAAGCAATGATCTATATCAAATAGTTTTAAGGGGATTGAATTTTCCCATTGTGGTTGGTTTTGTAGTTTTTTATGTAGTAAGTAGTTGGAAGGTACTCTTTCCTAATTTATGGAATGCGTCAACCAGGAACATTCATTACACCAATTTTTATTTGATTCGAAATTGGCTCACTGCACTATTCATTTTGTTTGTTTTACTTGCAATTCGCCTCATTGGTTCATACACCTATGAATTGATAACCCAACAGAAATTCAACAATCTATCATTTCACTCGGTTCATTCCATTCTTTGGATTATCATTTATATTACTTTTTTTTCACAACCGACGGTATTGTATGGTTTACAAAGAATCGACTTGTTTTCAAACTCAGACGAAAAAGACGTTGATGACCTGTTGAAAGCAAAGTTTAGTTGGCGTAGATTTCCATCAGAGATTCAGAATAAAATGGACCAACAGCTTTCCATTAAACTCGACCCAAAAGTTCCAGAAATCATTCGGAAATTGGAATCTAAAATGGCAATTAAGGTCATGGTGAAGAACCCTAATGTTAACATTGAAGCCTTATCGGATAAATTGGAATTACCGAAAAGCCATGTGCAATATGTCTTTAAATACTATGCCGATTTCAGCTTCGTTGAATTTCGCTCAAAAATTCGAGTTTATTATGCCGTTTCAAAAATGCAACAAGGCTTTCTCTCGAAAAACACCATGGATGCATTGGCCAAGGAATCTGGGTTCTCGTCCTACAACCCCTTTTATGCAGCGTTTAAATCGGAATTTGGGACAGGGCCTTCAGAATTCAATTTACAACTTAAACAAGTTTTGAACAAGGGCTAAGAATTCATACTCTAAGGATTTTCCTTGGTCCTTTGCATACCACCCATGAAGCGATTCGTGCAGCACGTGTAGTTCAACCCCTTGCGCTTTTAATCCGTTAAATAATTCTTGTGCTTGGTGCGTTCTTGGTCCCCAAACCATCAGATCGTTTCCTTGATCATCTCGAACAATTACTTTAGGTATGCCTTTTCCTCCATTGGTGAGGTATTGATCAATCAAAGATCTTTGGTCGCGCAGCGATAAAGAATAACTCGCTGAAGGAATATGTTCTATCAATCGAAGCAATACTGGTACACTTTGCGCTGCGTCCCCGCACCACGGTTCAGTAATTATAATCCAATTCGTAGGAAAGGAAACACGCTGGCTTACCTTGACGAATTCTTCCGAAGCCTTGAACGTTTTATAATTACGGTTAAATCGAACTCGGTTCAGGCTTAGGTAATCAGCATAACTTTCAAGGTAGATTCCTCCTTCAAGTGCCTTGTCCCAATGGGATAAATAATCGTTCAGGTTCATAAAATTATATCGGTGGAAACTGTTCAGGGTCAACCTTGGACATCATTCCATAAATATTTTCTACGATATCATCAATGCTTGGTTTAGAGAAATAATCCCCGTCAGTTCCGTAGGCAGGACGGTGGTCTTTGGCACTTAAGGTTTGCGGTGCCTCGTCCAGAAAGTAGTATCCGCCTTGTTCTACGAGAATTTTCTCTAAGATATAGGCGGTGGCTCCGGCGCTTACATCTTCATCAACGATTAGTAAACGGTTCGTTTTGCGTAAGGATTCTTTGATTTCGTGGCCTAAATCAAAGGGAAGTAGGGATTGTACATCGATGATTTCAACAGAAATCCCCAAGTTTTCGAAGGTAGGTATGGCCTGAAGGCAAAGGTTTAAGGTTGATCCATAGGATACCAAAGTCAAGTCAGATCCTACATTTACTACTTCAATCTTTCCAAGCGGTAACTGGAATTCCCCAAAATTGTTCGGTACTTTTTCTTTGGTGCGATACCCGTTCAAAGGTTCAATTACCAATGCCGGTTCATCCGCAGCCATCAAGGTATTATAAAATCCAGCTGCTTTGGTCATGTTCCGAGGTACACACACGTGAATACCACGCAATGAATTAACAATCATCCCCATAGGAGAACCGCTGTGCCAAACTCCCTCTAATCGGTGCCCACGCGTACTAATAATGAGTGGGGCCTTCTGACCACCTTTCGTTCGGTATTGAACGGTCGCCAAGTCGTCCGATAAGATTTGAATGGCATACAATAGATAATCCAGGTATTGAATTTCTGCAATTGGACGTAGGCCGCGCATGGCCATTCCAATGCCTTGACCAATGATGGTGCACTCGCGAATTCCCGTGTCGAATACCCGCAAATCACCAAAGCTTTCCTGTAGACCTTCTAAGGATTGGTTGACGCCACCAATTTTACCTGCATCCTCACCAAAAACGAGCAAATTCGGATATTTACCCAATAATTTTCGATAGTTTTCCCTTAAGATAATTCTTCCGTCCTCCATGGGGGCATCCATGTCATAGCTTGGCGCTATTTCTTGGATATTTGAAATAGCATAGGATGATTCGCTGTATAAATATGACGAATAGCGATCATGATTTTCAGTGGTTCTTTCATGAATCCATTTTTGTAATTCCGCTTTGTGCGAATTGTCTGAAAAACGTAGGCTGCGTAAAGCTCTTCGGGCCAAAGACATCACATCTTTTCGCAGAGGTTCTCGGTTGTTAATCAAGTCGTTTAATTCGGATTCGAACGAGTTTTCTAAGTTGCCTTGATTCAAGAGGGATTTTAAGATGTTTTCAAGGGAGTTACTCTCTTTTTTAATGTCTTCGGTGTACCATTTCCAAGCCGCGTTTTTAGCATCTTTTACCTCATTTTTGGCCTCTTCTGCTATTCGGTTCAATCCTTCCTCGGTCGCCAAGGGTTCAGGTCCTCCGTCAAATGCAAGAATCCATTCGCGAAACTTCAAGATGCAGTCGTTGGATTTTTCCCATTCCATGCGCTCTGAACTTTTGTATCGCTCGTGAGATCCGGAGGTTGAATGTCCCTGAGGTTGGTTAACTTCTTGCACATGCACCAGAACCGGTATGTGCTGTTCTCGTGCAATGCTAACTGCTTTTTCGTATGTTCGGCAGAGATGTGGATAGTCCCATCCTTTGGTTCGAAATATTTCAAATCCCTGCGTGTCCTCGGTGCGTTGAAATCCTGCCAGCGCCTCGGAAATACTATTTTTAGTGGTTTGAAGCTCACGAGGTACGGAAATACCGTAGCCATCGTCCCAAACGGACATCACCATGGGTACCTGAAGCACACCAGCAGCATTCATTGTTTCCCAAAAAGGTCCTTCCGAGGTCGATGCATCACCAATGGATCCAAAGGCGACTTCGTTGCCGTTCAAGGAGAAGCCTTCAAACTCTTTAGTTTGTAAATCTGGATTATTTCTATACATTTTGGAAGCTAAGGCCAATCCAAGTAAACGAGGCATTTGACCAGCGGTTGGTGATATATCTGCGGAACTGTTTTTTTGCTCCATTAGGTTTTTCCATTGACCTGATGCATCCAAATTCCTTGTTGCGAAATGTCCCCCCATTTGACGCCCCGCCGACTGCGGTTCAAGGGAAACATCCGTGTGTGCATATAGTCCGGAAAAGTAGGCTTGAACCGATAGCTCTCCCATAGCCATCATCCACGTTTGGTCTCGGTAGTAACCTGACCTAAAATCTCCATTTTGGAAGTGTTTTGCTAAGGCAATTTGCGCCAATTCTTTACCGTCTCCAAAAATACCGAACTTCGCTTTTCCCGTAAGGACTTCTTTACGTCCCAGCAAAGAAGCTTCTCGCGATAAACAAGCAAGTTTATAATCGGACAAAACCTCTTGTTGAAATTTGACAAAGTCGTAAGATTTGGCCGTAGACGTTGGCATAGTGTAAAAATTTACTGCAAATATAGCTAAAACTAATCCGCGAATCATTCTGAAAATTGATAGAAATTTGCACCTTTGTTGGGTGAAAATCGAAATATGTGCCGCGTCTATCGATGCACTCGTTGGAGCTCAGAACTTAAGGGTAGATCGTGTTGAAGTTTGCTCCAGTTTAGAAATAGGAGGAGTAACACCATCGTTGGGTTTCATCCAAAGTGCATTGCATCTTGGTCTGAGTACCCATGTTTTGCTGCGCCCGCGACCCGGAGGTTTTGTATACTCCCAAAGCGAGTTAGACTTGATTTTTGAAGAGATTAACGTGCTGAATCGATTGAATGTGCAAGGGTTAGTGGTTGGCGTCTTGACCCCCGAATTACGCATTGATCGAAAATCCATGGAACGGATTCGCACTTCCTTCACTGGAGAACTAACCTTTCACCGTGCTTTTGATGATTTAGTGGAGTGGCGTACGGAAATGGATTGTTTGAAAAGTATTGGCGTCAATCGCATTTTGACTTCAGGTTTGGCCAATTCCGTAACAAGGGGACTGCCAATCCTCCAAGAAATGGTGCTTCATGCCAAAGGGCAAATTCAAATAATGGCGGGTGGTGGAGTTAATTTAGCAAATGCGCAAGAACTTTTATCCACGGTAAAACCCGATGCAATTCATTTCTCTGCGACATCCAAAGAATCCTTGGAGCCTCAGTCGTTCTTTTCGGAGGAACGCCTGGTATTTGATTCCCAAAAAGCCAAAAAATTGGTGGACTTATGCCGAAATTTCAGTTAACAACTGCCACCTCACGTTAAATTTGGTGACATTTTGTCAAATTCATAGAATAATTATTTTTGGAACTTTTATTGTCGCCTTCTCTGCAAATTGTTAAGAATAATGAGCAAAAAAAAAACAAATCCCACTGAGAAATCTCAAGATGAACATAAAGAGGTCTCTGCGAACTCTGAACAAGAGGCTTTGCAGCAGCAAATCTCGGATCTGAACAATAGCCTAAAAGAACAAGACGAAAAGTTCATTCGGTTATATGCCGAATTTGATAATTACCGAAAACGAAGCACGAAGGAAAAAGCGGATTATTTGACCAATGCGAGTAAAGAAATTATCGTCGCTCTTTTGCCTATTTTGGATGATTTCGAAAGAGCGGTTGTTAACAATGAAAAAGTGGAGGACCCTCAGGTTTTAAAGGATGGTTTTACCTTGATTTATCACAAGATGCAACAACTTATGGAAGCCAAAGGCTTAAAGGCGATGTCCACGATCAACGAAGTATTTGATTACGACCTGCATGAGGCCATAGCCAACGTTCCGGTGGAAAATGCGGATCTAAAAGGAAAGGTCATCGA
>Ga0209770_10000154_pt1 | contig 39481 bp, 37 predicted proteins | sample LauGreSu1BDMLBDD_2_FD_187572 | JGI IMG/M metagenome (GOLD analysis project Ga0209770, IMG submission 187572) | Freshwater lake microbial communities from Lake Michigan, USA - Su13.BD.MLB.DD (SPAdes) (version 2) | ecosystem: Environmental > Aquatic > Freshwater > Lake | place: Lake Michigan, USA... | reverse complement strand
CTAACTTTTTTGCTTTTTTCCGATGTAAAAGCGAGCTTTTTCACCGTTCTAAAAGCATCCTAGTAATCCGTGAGATATTTGGATTATGCGCTAAAGCGCATGAACCCGAGAAGGGGTATGCTTCAAACCAATCAAAAAGTACGCTTGCTCCGAAGTCGCAAACTCTCTTTTTTGCTTTTTTCCGTTGTTAAAGCGAGCTTTACCACCGTTCTAAAAGCAAAAAAGCCAGCCTCACGGCTAGCTTTTTAAATTGTTTTGGCGGAGAGTGAGGGATTCGAACCCCCGGAACCTCGCGGTTCAACGGTTTTCAAGACCGCCGCAATCGACCACTCTGCCAACTCTCCACGGCAAAAGTAGTGATTGTTCACGTATTTACAAGAATTTTGATAATGAAAATTTAATCTATGCTGTAACAAATCAAAACAATATACTAGTATGTGAGAATTCTTAAGTAGGCTTTTCGGTTCACACTCCTATCGAATACTCAATACCTTACCAAATATCTCCCGTCGGTCGTCGCCTTCGAGCAGTTTGAATTGAATGCGCCACGTGTAAACCCCTTCTTGCGCAATTTGGTTGTTGTAGGTTCCATCCCAACCAACTTGGGAGTTCCTCGATTCAAAGATCAATTCTCCCCAACGGTCAAATATCATTAAACTATATTCATATGGATCATATCCTGAAGTGAATACCGGCTTGAAGGTCTGGTTAAAAATATCTCCGTCCGGCGTGAATGTATTGGGGACATAGTAAATCAGGTTGTCTTGTACTACCACCGTCGCACTCGCGGTATCCGTGCATGTTCCTGAACCAATCGTGAGCGTAACGGTGTAACTTCCTTGTGAGGAGGAATACGTGTGAATGGGATTTTCTTCGGAGGAGGTTTGGCCGTCCCCAAAATTCCAGGAAATATTGCCCGCACTCGAAGTGTTGTAAAAATTCACCGTTGGGTTAAAAATTGAAGGTTCGCTTGGGCTGTATAAAAAACTCGCTGTTGGGCTCGCGATAACACTGCTCGTGGCGGTGAAGACATCCGAACACCCGAGGTTGCTGACCACCGTTAAGGTAACATTATAGGTATTTTGGCTAGCATAGGTGTGCGATGGGTTTTGTTGGTTGGAGCTCCCTTGGTCGCCAAAATCCCAAGTCCACTGCGCGATACTTCCACTTGAAATGATAGAATTCTCGTTGAATTGGGTAGGAAGACCTAAACACGCTTCAACGCTGGAGAAACTGGCGTTCGGGTTAGGGTTTAGTGTAACAGAACTGGTTGGACTGTAACAGTTGTTCACGGCATCGTAGAACGCGGCGTAGTAGGTTCCTACAGAAACATTCGTAGGACTTGCAATCACATTGGCTGCACTGGGCGTGTTGCCGGAAAACCATGCAAGTACCGTACCTGCTGGGGTATTACTGGCGTTGATCGTTGTTAAATTGAAGGTTCCGGAAATGCAAGCCGTTGCTTGGCTTAAGGTTGGGGCAGTATTGCCTGCATTGCATGGTGCTGGAGTGGATAAAGTAATCGTTAATCCATCCACCGAAAAATACGAACCGTTTCCAGAAGGTAATGAGGTTGTGGAAGCATCGATTTGAAGAACGCCGCTGGTGGTTGACGGAACAAAGGTTGCCGATACGGGAACCCAAGTATTCGCTAGTAAAGGTAAGAGAGGGCTTGAAGCAATTTGCACGCCGTTGAAATACATTCGAACATACCCTTCGTCATCGAAAGGTGCCCCACCAAAATTCGCCGCATAATAGGAAATGGTGTAGGTCTGGCCCACCACAAACCCCGATACGGTTTGTTGAATCGCTTCGTTTTCGCTGTACATCGGTAAATCGCTCAATCCTACCCAAGAGCCACCGTCGGGGGAGGGAATGCAAGGTACTGTCGATGTGCCCGAGTAGGAGCTGAATCCAATGTCCAGAACATCTACCGAAGGCCACCCACCAAAACTGGTACTGGGATCATAGCCTAAGCAATTAGTCCAAGAGGCAGGTGTTACAGAATTACCGGTGACGTTGGTGAAGGATCCATTGGTCGGGTTTTGCGCTAGCATATTGAACGTTGAAATTCCAATGAATAAGAAGAGTAAAAGGTGTTTTTTCAAGGATTTCAAAATTTAGGGAGATACTACAAGATTGCGCGGTTTAAAAAACTTCGTAGGATAAACGAATTGCAGGTTTTTTGGTTGTCTCAAAGTTAATATAAATTTAACGGATGGTATTTTAAATACCCTTTTTTTCAAATGTGACTTTGAAATCTTAATTATTACGCAGGATTAAGCATCGTTGTTGGATGCTTGAATTCATTCTATTTTTGCACTTTCAATTTAAGTCGAATGGATAAAACTTTTTGGAACGAGCTCTTTGCAGAACCAGGGTACATGTATGGAAATCAGCCCAACGATTTTTTGAAAGAACATGCATATGTTTTAAAGGAAAGCGGAAAAGTACTTTGTTTGGCAGAAGGTGAAGGAAGAAATGCCGTTTTTTTAGCGTCTCTCGGGTATGATGTGTCCAGCGTTGATTTTTCCGATTCGGGTTTGAAAAAGACCCAAATTTTAGCGGCGGAGCATAACGTATCGGTTCGAACAGTATGTGCTGATTTAATCGATTATAACCTCCAACAGGAAGCTTGGGACGGTATGGTGATGATTTTTGGGCACTTCAGCAAGGAACTGCGTACGTCTTTGTTTCAACGGATTGAATCGGGGTTAAAAAAAGGAGGAACTTTTCTCATGGAAGTGTATGCCAAAGAACAATTGTCACATGGGACAGGTGGTCCGAAATCCATCGAATTCCTTTACGATCAACTTGAGCTTGAGGAGGCATTTAGAGGGTTTAGTAAGGTTGCCATCCAAGCGGTAACAAGGGAAATCAAAGAAGGAATTTACCATCATGGGATTTCGTCAACGCTGCAAGTGATTGCGACGAAATAAGATTAAATTACCCACCGTGCATCACTTGAATTCGGAAGGTTCTATTGGCAAGAATGAATAGGTAGAGTCCGTTGGGTAAAGCGCGGGTATCAATATGACCTAGTGGGTTGGTTTGTCCCGATTGAACGATCCTTCCACCGAGGTTCAGGATGCTGTATTCGAGGGGAGCTTGAACTTCAATTTTTAGCACCTCATCGCAAGGATTGGGTCCCAATATTAAAGTGCTTTCTTCCGTTCCACCCAGCATTTCAACGCAAAGCGGTTCGTTGGTCCACGCTTCGTTGTTAAGGAAAGGATAATTCAGAGGGTTTGGCGTATTTCCCTGGCTAAGGGTAGGCGAAAAATTAACTCTAACAGGTACCAATTGATTCGTCGGAGGTTCATTGCTCGGGTAGGTGCAGAAAGCATACAAGGCATCCAAGGAATCTGCCGAGGTAATTGCATAGTGTTTTTGAAGGACCAATTGGCTTTTTATGCCGTAAATTGGGCCCGATGACAACCACTTGATGCTCGTATCCTGCTGTAGTACGGTTTGGAGGTTGCCAACGTGGTTGACAACGTTGTAGGGTAACATGTTCGTACCCTCAATTTGATAGCCCATGGATCCGAAATGACCCCCATGAAAGAACCAAAAATGGCTTGAATCAATCACAGACAGCGGCTTTAATGCTTGGTCTTCCGGCATTTGCGCCATCATCGGATAGGATTTTTGGTCCACTATATTTCCGGAAAAATCCATTTTTATAAGGGTTTGATCGGAGGAAGGACCGCAATTGGCAAGGACCAAGTGCATCCCCTGTTTTATGACCTGAACGAAGTCAGGAAAGTTGTTGTAGTTGTATTTAAATCCCTCGATTAAATTGCCAGAATTATCCAATTTTAAAACGACACCTGAGATGCTCCCCGATTCATTGAGGGTTCCACAAACGAACAAGTTGCTGTCAATCCAACATAGGTCGTTCAATTGAAAACTCTCGTTGTTGGCGTCAAAATTTTTGTTCCATGCAAGGTTGCCCATTCGGTCGATTTTGCTCAAGGCATTGCGGGAGGTCCCAATGCTCGAACTCAGAACGAAAAGCACACTGTCGTTATACCGTTCAATGTCGTTGACGACAACGTCTTCCATCGGACTTGACACCTCATGGGTTAGGGTCCAGAGAACAGATCCTTGATCGTTAACGGCGACGGTAATTCCTTTCCACAACTCGATGGGTCCTCCGGCAAGGGATATTTTGCCACCGATGACGGCCATGGTGTCGTTAATTTTGACGATTTGGTTGAAATCGGAATAACTCGATAACGCTGATTGGCTCAAAAAATAGGTTGCCGTGCAAGTTCCCGTCGTATTGTGAACGCTCAAAAATCCATTAGAAAATGCTTGAGTTCCTGTTACCAGAAAGTTTCCGTTGCCCATTTCCACCATGGATCGAGCTTGGACATCGTATAGGTTGCTGAAGGTTCTATTAACCCAGGTTTGAGTCAAACCTAGCATTGGGATCATGAAAGAAAAAAGAACGAGGTATTTCATTTTTCGAAATTAAGCAATTTTACACCGAGTTTCATCAACCTTTCTAACTTTGGATTGTTAGAAATCTATGGGTTTAATCGAGGTAAAGCATTTATCGAAAAATTTTGGTTCGTTCAACGCGGTTAAAGACGTTTCTTTTCAAGTCAACGAAGGGGATGTTTTTGGGTTTTTAGGTCCGAACGGTGCTGGTAAAAGTACAACAATTCGTTGCCTTCTTTCCCTCATTCGTCCCAGCGGAGGTGAAATCAAGTTCTTTAATAAATCATTAGCCTCCCATCGTTTGGAAGTCCTTGCGAAAATCGGTTGTATCATAGAGAAGCCTGACTTTTACAAATACCTATCTGCGCAAAAAAATCTAGAACTTTTCGCTCGAATTTCTGGCAAAAACATCGAAAAAAAGCAAGTGCTTGAAATGTTGGATTTCGTTGGCTTAGCAGGTCGTGAAAAGGACAAAGTTTCGGGTTTTTCTCATGGAATGAAGCAGCGCCTTGGCATTGCTCAAACCTTACTGCACGATCCTGAGATAATCATTTTAGATGAACCTACAACTGGTTTAGATCCTCAGGGAATCATTGACGTTCGCAATTTAATTTTGAGGCTAAAGAACGAGCGAAACAAAACCATTATGCTTTCCTCGCATCAATTGTCGGAAATTGAGATTATTGCCAATAGAATGGTCATCATCAATCAAGGAAAAACCATCGTAGAGGGAGGGGTGCAAGAATTATTGGATAAACAAAGCCTCAATGTCGAAATTACCGTCGATCGCCCGGAGGTTTTTGAGGCGCTCATGGCGGATAAATATCCTTTACTTCCCGTTCATCGTCTCTACCATTCCACGTATTACATTACCCTAGAAACCGAGGAACGCAATCAATTAACCGAAGTGATGGTCGCATCGGGGTGCGGTGTGCGTTCGATAGTTCCAAAAAGAAGTTTGGAAGATTTTTTCATCAAAATAATATCATCGTAATGCTTTGGAAAAATACGCAGAATGAGCTGATTAAAATCACCTCCAAAATTCGCAGCTATATCGGTATTGGTGCCTTGACAGTGTTAATTCTTTTGGTGATTTTTGCTATGCAAGCCGATGGTAAAACTTATATTGGATTTGTAACCTCCACTTTTGAACAAACCTTGACCTTTAACGGAAATATTCTTAACGGAAACCTTATTGCATTCATCATAATGCAAATGCTTATTGTGCACGTCCCGCTTCTCATTGTATTAGTTACAGGGGATTTGCTTTCAGGAGAATTAGCATCAGGTACCATACGAATGTTGGCGACCAAACCCATTTCAAGAACCGGTATTGTATTGTCTAAGTGGTTCGCGGCCACCATCTACACGCTCATAATGACCCTTTGGATGGGATTCTTAAGTTTATTTGTTGCTCATTGGATTTTTGGCACGGGTGATCTTATGGTGTTGAATCCGGACGGTTTGCTTATTCTTCCCAGTGATGATCTTTTGTGGCGTTTTGGAATTTCTATGGTGCTTGCGTTTTTGGCCCTTTGGACCGTTGCTACCTTGTCATTGGCCTTCTCTGCATTCGCCAAGAACAGTGTCGGGCCCATCGTTATTACTATGGCAGTCATCATTTTATTTACCATTATCGGAACCTTGGATGTCACGGTTTTTGATGATTTAAAGTTTTATTTATTTACTACCCATATGGCTACGTGGAGAATTGTTTTCGAAGATCCTTTTCCCACGGAGGACATCCTGATTTCGGCCATGGTGCTACTTGGTCACGTCGTGGGGCTTTTGTTATTGGCAATTTACCGTTTCAACCGAAAAGACATCAACGCATGAAAATTGTATCACTGGTATTCCTTCTTCTAATGTTTCACCTTGTGAACGCTCAAACCGTTACGCTTCAAGGTGCTATAGATCGTATCAATACAGTAAAAGATTACAAGGCAGATGTACAAGTAAAAGCAGCAATTCCATTTATTAAAATTCCAATTACCAAGGCCAAAGTTTATTTCAAGGCAAAAAATAAATTCAAAGTGGTTTCGGACAACATTGTAATTCTTCCTAAACAAGGGATGTCGGATCTGAATGAGTTTTTGGTGAATCCAAAACGTTACACCCAAGTTCCAGGGGAATACAAAATGTTGAACGGTTTAAAAACCCAATTGATTACCCTGTTACCCTCCGACGAAAACAGTGAAATTATTCTAGCGAAAGTGTATTTATCCGCGAAAGAGCCGCTGATATACCGAACGGTACTAACCACTAAAAGCAGTGGTACGGTAACCATCGATTATGAGTATGCGCAGTCAAAGGCATTTGGTCTTCCAAGTAAAATGACCTTTTACATTGATGTGCGAAAGTTTAAGATGCCAAAAAGTGTAGCTGCTAACATCAGAAGCACGGAAAAACAGCGTAAAACGGAAGAGAATCAGAAAGGATCCATTGTTATATATTTCTCAAATTATCAAGTAAATAAGGGTATTTCGGATAGTTTCTTCAAAGAGGACTAGAAAATATTTACCTCTCTTTCTAAACGTACGCCAAACGTTGCTTCGACGTCATCAACAATGCGTTGTGATAGCTCAAAGACTTCACTTCCCCTGGCCCCACCGAAATTAACAAGAACCAAAGCTTGTAATTCATGAACCCCAACCGCTCCCATTTTTTTTCCTTTCCAACCGGCTTGCTCAATCAGCCAACCTGCCGCTAGTTTAACCATGCCATGGCTGGCTGGATAGGAAGGGACCTTGGGATAATTAGTCGCTATGTTTGCTAGGACTTCCGCTTCAACAACAGGATTTTTAAAAAAACTTCCTGCATTTCCTAGATGTTGTGGATCGGGCAGTTTTGACTGACGAATGCGGATTACAGCGTTGCTAACATCTTTAAGCGTTGGTTTGAGTACGTTCATTTTTGCTAATTCCGCCTCAATGACCCCATAGGAGGTGTTCAATGTTGGATGTAATGAAAGGCGAAAAGCTACAGAACAAATAATGTATTGATTTTTGAGCGCTCGTTTAAACACACTTTCACGGTAACCAAAAGCACAATCGTCCAAGTTAAACCTCTTGAGTTCTCCAGTAGCTATTTCCAAGGCATCTAAATATTCAAAAGTATCTTTGATTTCAACTCCATAGGCCCCAATGTTCTGCATAGGTGATGCGCCTACACAACCTGGGATAAGGCTCAGGTTTTCTATGCCACCAAATCCTTGTTCAACGCAGTAGAGTACAAATTCATGCCAATTTTCACCGGCTCCTGCTTCGATGATAACTTCTCGATTGGAGCGTTCAATTTCGCGAATTCCGCGCAAGTTGTTTTTTAAAAAAAGACCAGGAAAATCCTTCGTGAATAAAAGATTACTGCCTCCTCCACTAACCACAAAAGCATTTTGACGAAGAAAGGGTAAAAGTTCTCGGAGCTCTTCAAGGTTTAAACATTCTTTAAAATACCTTGCATTTACATCAATTCCAAAAGTATTATAGGGCCTTAAGGATACGTTTTCTAGCATGGTCAAAGCTACTAATTTTTGCTGTGGTGCAATGTAAAGTAGCCAAATTCACCGGGTTTAATCTTTCGATACCAACGAAAAAAAAGCATGTGATGGGAAACAATAAAGCCCTTTAAGGTATGTTGTGGAATAAAAATTCTTCCGCCTTTTCCTTTGCTTAATGATTCAATATTTTTGATAGCTGCTTGGGGTGCTATACCATCCTGAAGTGCGATGATATTCGATTCTTTCTCACCCAAATTACTGCCGTATTGCCAAACTTCTTCAAAGGCGTTCCAATTCTTGTAAGCTCCGAGTTGAGGAGACTCTGGACTGATAATGAGTATTTTACCTAAAGTGAAAACTTGATCAACCGACTCAAGAAAACCGAGGGTATATGCGTATCCGTAACTATGGCAGACAATATCCAAGGTGTCAAATTTTGGGTTTGATTTTATAGAGTCTTGAATAAAACGAAGAAAATTTTTGCCGCATTCTTCTCCGTTTTGTTTTCGAAGTTCAAAACCTGATGGATTGGGTCTATGATTTAATCCTATTCCACGCCTCGATTTGAACCAAATAAACCGAGTGATGAGATAGGATTTTGCTGCGTTAAGCAAGGACCGATGGCTTGAGGTTTTTATGGAGTGATGACCAGAAATATAGAAAGTCTTCGAGGGTTGAAACCGTTGAATGATCGTATCATCAAACGAATACCAATACTTGGGTTCGTGGAGGGTTACCCCGGTTGAAGGAGGTTTCTTGTCGTAAATGGGCCCGAAATATCCGTTGGCAAAAATCAAATATCGATGCTGAGCCAAGGTTTTAAGTGGAACGATACTCGATAAGAATCCAATCCAAAGTAAAAATCGCATGCTGCCGATCCAAGGATTTCGCATTCGCTAGAATTTTTTAGTGCGTTATCTTCCAAGTGTTACTATTTTTGTAACCAATCGTTTCAGAGTAAAAAATATCCGCATGACAAAATTATTCGTTTTTACCTTCACTCTTGCAGTTTTCGGGGTTTTTGCTCAGCAAAATCCCCTATCTACCAGCCTCAAATTTAAAGAGGTAATCGACCAAATTGAACGAAATTACGTTGATCCTGTGGATACAAAAAAGCTTACCGAAACCGCTATTGTTGCACTGCTCGAGAAACTTGACCCGCATTCCACGTATATTCCTGCCGAGGAAGCCCAAGAGGCACAGTCTCAAATCAATGGGAGTTTTGTTGGAATTGGAATTCGATTTCAAATTGTGAAGGATACGCTAATGGTTGTTGCTACTATACCTGGAGGACCCAGTGAAAAATTAGGGATCCAGGCCGGAGATCAAATCGTGGAAGTAGACGGTATTTCAATTGCGGGTGTGGGTCTCAAGAACAACGAAGTTCGATCCAAACTTATGGGTGAAATGGGGAGTAAGGTGCAAGTGAAAGTTTTGCGAAAAAAAAGCAATGCCTTGAATTTTAATATTAAACGGGATAAAATCCCCATTTTTTCGGTAGACGCTTTTTACATGATCGATAAAGAAAATGGATACATAAAATTGAACAGCTTTTCACGATCAACGGTAGAGGAAGTACAGGCAGCGCTAAAAAGTCTGAAGAAACAAGGGATGAAAAACTTGATTTTCGACCTTCAAGGAAATGGTGGTGGTCTCTTGGACGCTGCAAGAGGTGTCGCCGATGAGTTCATTGCCGGAGATAAACTGCTGGTGTATTCCATTGGACGTTCTCAACCCAGAAGCGACCTTACTGCGGATCGAAAAGGCCTTTGGGAGAAAGGTGGTTTGATAGTGCTTACTGATGAATATACTGCCTCGGCGAGTGAAATCGTTTCGGGTGCTATTCAGGATTGGGACCGAGGTTTGATAGTTGGTCGGCGCACTTTTGGAAAGGGATTAGTTCAACGTCCAACCCCACTTTCTGATGGAAGTGAGCTTAGAATTACCATTGCACGTTATTACACGCCAACAGGTCGCTTTATCCAAAAGCCGTATCAAGATGTGGAGACCTATCGTAAAGACCTAACGCAGCGATACCTCAATGGGGAGTTTCAGCACGCAGATTCCATAAAATTGCCCGATTCCTTAAAATTCTACACGAAGGTGAAAAACCGCATGGTGTATGGTGGAGGCGGCATCATGCCGGATGTTTTCGTGGCCTTAGATACCAGCGATGTTACGGATTTTTACAGCAGCCTGATCCGCGGAGGTCATGTGAATTCCTACAGCTTAGATTTTGTAAATAATAACCGTGAAATGCTTAAAAAGACCTATCCGGATATCAATAAGTTTATCAAAGATTTTACGATGGACCAAGTTCGAATGGACGATTTCTTTGCCTATGTGCTAAAAGAAGACCCGAAACTAACCCTGGACGAAGAAGCGTACAAGGTCAGCGGTCATGCGATTCGAACACGGTTGAAATCCAACATAGCCCAGGATTTATTCGGCTACAGTGAATCCTACCAAATATTCAACGACCTCAACGAGGTGGTGCAAAAAGCTACCCTCTTGTTCAAGGATAAGTCATACAAGTCGTTTGATTTAGAGGACTAGGGATTGTTGGATTGAAAATGTTCTATGTGTTTTAATCCGTTTTTGACATAATCGGAATCATAGGTCTTTCCGTGAGGCCTTCCAGTATTATGAATTCTAAAGGCCTCTTCAAATTTTCCTTGCCGGAGGTAGTCACCGTAAGCATCATTAATCCATTTTATACCCCATTTTACAGATTCGGGTCCACGTATGTCTTTAACATGAACGTTCAATTTTAAAGCTTGGTACCCCATGAGTTGAAAGGGTCCCCATGAGGTTGAAAGGTTCTTTATTGCCGCATTTGAAAGCCCGCGGATATCCTTTCTACGCAAGCCCTGACAAGTTACTCTTTTTCCATCACGGACTTCAATTAATTCGCGGTATATTTTTTTTTCAAAACGTGTACTCGAAGGTTTTTTACCGGAGGATTCTAACACAATTAAAGCTTTCAAGTATGGGGAAGGCAATTGATATATTTTGGCATATTTTTCAACTTCTTCGCCATAATTTTCTTCGGTTTTAGCATAGGCATCCGAATCCGTACAACTTGAAACTAGCGTTAAACAAGCGATTGATCCTATAAAGAAGAACAGGATTTTCATGAGTTGCTTTTTACCAAATTTTCGCCAGTTTGCCTTTTCCGTTACGCATGGATTTTCCTTCGGTGATTTTGAAAGCTTCAAAAAACTCAGGACAATTTTTCAAGGGGCCGTTCACGCGGTACATGCCCGGAGAGTGAGGGTCGGTGGCCAAGCGGTTCTTCATTTCCGCATCCGTGTACTTGATTTTCCACAACTGCCCGTAGGCGATGAAAAAGCGCTGAGCAGGTGTAAAGCCCTCTCGTATTTCGTTGCGTCGGTATTCGTCCGTTAAGGTGTAGGCGTAATACGCCATCGTGAGTCCTCCTAAATCCGCGATGTTCTCTCCCATTGTCAACTCCGCATTTACGCAGTTGCCTTCCATCGGGCAAAAGCCCGCAAAGGTTTCACCCAAAAGAGCCGTGCGCTGCTCAAAGGCCTTACGGTCCTCTTCCGTCCACCAATTGGTGAAACTGCCGTCCGCCGCAAACTTAGAGCCCATGTCGTCGAAGCCGTGGGTGAACTCATGTCCGATCACCATGCCAATGCGTCCGTAGTTCACCGCATCTTCCGCCCCCATGTCGAAAAAAGGCGGCTGCATGATGCCCGCTGGAAAGGCTATTTCGTTCAGTAGAGGGTGGTAGTACGCATTCACCATGTGAGCTGGCATGCCCCATTTGTTTTTGTCCACCGGTTTTTTAAGTTCCGCCAAGTTCTTTTGCGTAGAATACAAGGCCATCGCACGTACGTTGGCCAAATAATCGTTGGCTTTTAAGTCAATCGACGAATAATCCTCCCACTGGTTCGGAAATCCGAGTTTGCGTCCAATGGCATCCAATTTGCGCTCTGCCTGAACCTTGGTGGTGGCGCTCATCCAATCCAAGCCTTGAATGCGCTTGCGGAATACGAGTAATAAATTGTCTACCATCGTGTTTACTCGCTGCTGTGCTTCCGCAGAGAAGTGCTGTTCCACAAATGCCTTCCCCAGCAATTCACCGATTTCTAGGTTGGTGATTTCATCGATCGCTTGCTCGTTGAGCGGTTTTTGTTCCTTCTTACCACGCAAGGTTTTGCCGTAAAAGCTAAAGTTTAAGTCCACCATGGCTTGGTTTAAAGACCCTGCGTAGTGGTTGAGCGTTTTCCATTGCAAATAGTCTTTCCAAACGGCTAACGGTTCGCTTTCCAGTAAGCTCGCAAAACGCATTAAAAACGGAGGATGGGATACCACGATGCTATCGGGAGTTGAGGCTCCGAGGATGGAGAGATAATAACGAAAGTCCAAGGTGCCAAGGAGATCACTTACCTCCTTGAACGATAATTTGTTATAGGTTAATTCAGGAATCCTTTTTTGAGCAGGCGTAAGCATAGAATCCGCCAATTTGATTTCTAAGCCTACTACGTTGGCCGCCATTTTACCGGCATCTAGCGCCGTGTGACCCACCATCTCGAAACATTTGGCAACGTGGATTTGATACGCTTCCAACAGGTCTTTTTTGTTTTCCTTGAAATAGTAATCACGGTTCGGTAATCCGAGTCCGCCTTGCCCCATGTAGGTGATGTTGATCTCATTGTTTTTTAAGTCTTGACCAATGCCAAAGCTGAAGGAACTTCCGATACCCTCGCGGTGTTGTTCTGCTATCCGTTGCACGATGAAATCTTTTCGGTTGATGTTGCTGATTTCTTTGAGAAGCGGTAATACTGGTGCGATGCTCAAAGAATCTCGGCGCTTCATGTTGATGAACGCTTGGTAATAGGCACCTAATTGCTGTTGCATGCTTCCTTTTTCGCCAGGGTTTGCTGCAAAATATTCCAGGATGGCCGTCAATTTCTCGTTGTTGGATTTTTCCAATTCGTTGAAACTTCCCCATCGAGACTCCGTGGGAGGGATTTGGGTATTTTTAACCCAAGTGCCGTTGCAAAACGCAAAGAAATCTTCTTGAGGTCCTACCGAGCGGTCCATTAGATCAAGGGATACGGTGCTGTAATTCCTCGCCGGTTTAGGTTCTTCCCAGGTAACGGTGTTTCCAGTTTTACAGGCGGTAAAAAGAAGCGCTGCGCTTCCAAGGATAAGGGCTTTTTTCATGGTATTATGGGGTGTAAAGCATTTCACAATGGGGTATTCCGTCTTCAAGGTAATTGTTTCCAGTAGACTTGAATCCGTGAGCGGCGTAAAATTCAACCAAATGAGCTTGGGCTGAAATGCGCACGGGAAGTTGGTTTAAGTGTTCCTGCACATAGTTCATGCAGTAGGTCATCAATCGGTGCCCTTCTCCCGTTCCTCGGAGCCAGGGTGCAACAATAACGCGCCCAATAGAGACCTCGCCTGCTACTTTTGACTGGGTTAATATCCTAGCGTAGCTGCCAATTCGTTCATTTTCGATGCCTAGAACGTGCAGGGCTTCAAGGTCTTGGTTGTCCATATCTTGGTAGATGCAGGTTTGCTCCACGACGAAAACTTCGCTCCGAAGCTGCAGTATACGGTAGACTTGGTGGTTGGTTAACTCGGAAAATGCTTGAACTTGATATTGCATTGGCTTGTTAAAATTACAAAATTTCTTGTCGAGCCAAGGCTTATGTTGTGTACTTTTGCCCTAATGGACCCCAATCAATTATTGGTTTTAGTTTTTGCCGTTGTAGTAACGGGCTTAATGTTATTGGACATTCGTTCCTTGTTCAGGATTTCTGCAGATTCGAATGATACCAAAAATGCGTTGCGCTGGACCGCGGTATGGGTGGGAACGGCGATGCTGTTCAGTGCTTTTGTATATTTCGAAAAAGGCTTTGAGAATTTCACCCAATTTCAATCGGCGTATTGGATCGAGCAGTCGCTTTCGGTGGATAATTTATTTGTTTTCTTGTTGGTTTTTAAATTTTTTAAAGTAACCGGCAAAGCGCAGCATAAAATATTGCTTTGGGGGATCTTAGGGGCCATGGTGCTCCGCGCTATCTTCATCTTTACTGGTGCTTGGTTGATTGAACTTACCTTCATCCCGCCCTTTTGGAAATTCGTGAATCCTCCCCACAGTGAGGGAGTGAACGGTTTCTACCAAATCAATGCGGTCATTACTGGCTTTGGTTTGATCTTGCTCTACGGAGGTTTGAAGGCACTTTTTGTTAAGAAAAAGGAGGAAGAAAAGGATTTTAATCAATCGTTTGGTGCTAAATTTATGCGCAAACACTTCAAGGTATTAACCAAAGATGTAAGCGATAAGTTTTGGCTTCGAAGGAATGGAAAGCTGTTCTTTACTCGCTTGTTTATGGTGCTATTCATCATTGAAACCACGGATTTACTCTTCGCTATTGACAGCGTTCCAGCGATTTTTTCCATTGCTCCTGATGATCCCTTCATCCTCTATTCTTCCAACATTTTTGCCATTTTTGGCCTGCGATCGATGTATTTCTTGTTGGCCAATTCCTTGGATAAATTCAGCAAACTGAAGTACGGTATCGCTTTTATTTTAGCCTTTATCGGTTTCAAAATGGTGGTAGCACCTTTTTATCACATCGAAACGGTTCATTCGCTCCTGGTAATTCTTGTCACCTTGACGATTTCCATCGTGGCGTCCCTACGAACTGCCTCTTAGAATAAAGTACAAGCGCCTTCTTCTGAGTCGGTTACGTTTTGACGGAACACCTTGAAAAATTCCCTGCCAAGGCCGTTTTGGTCCTCGTTCTTTGTATCAGTAAGGGTTCTTTGTTCAAAGTCGGATTCATGGCAGACTAAGGATCCATTGACGCAGTCGAGGGTAAGCATATCGCCTGTTTTGATTTTTCCAATGGCTCCTCCTTTGGCCGCTTCCGGACTCATGTGAATGGCCGCAGGAACTTTTCCCGAAGCGCCGCTCATTCTTCCGTCAGTAACCAACGCTACACGGAATCCTTTTTTTTGAAGCACCGTTAGGGTAGGAGTCAGTTGGTGCAGTTCTGGCATGCCTTTCTGTGAAGGTCCTTGATACGGCAGAACGGCGATAAAATCTCGGTTGAGTTCATTATTCTTAAACGCCGTAATTAAATCCTGTTGTTCTTGAAAAACGATGGCTTCGGCTTGAATGATCATGTGTTCCTCGGAGACCGCAGCCGTTTTTACAACGCTTCGTCCAATATTTCCCGTGATGATTCGAATGCCCCCATCCGCGGAGAACGGATTCGTTGCAGGACGAAGAATGCTTTCGTTGAGGGAAGTTGAAGCTCCAGGTCTCCATGCCAAAGTGCCCTCTTGAATGAAGGGTTCTTGGGTAAATTGCGCTAATCCTTGCCCCAAAATGGTAGTAACGTCCTGGTGAAGTAAACCTGCTTCTAATAGAGTATGAATTACGAATCCCATCCCTCCGGAAGCATGAAAATGATTGACATCGGCAGCACCGTTGGGATACAAACGGGCAATGAGCGGAACCACCTTCGACAAATCCGACATATCGTCCCAGTTGATTAATATACCTGCAGATCGGGCCATTGCGATGAGGTGAATGGTGTGGTTAGTGGATCCACCGGTAGCTAATAAGCCGACGATTGCATTAACGATGCATTTTTCGTTGACAATGTCTTTCAACAGGTTGTTCCCGTTTCGTGCGTTTTCAGAAGCCACACGAACGGCTTCCTCGTTGAGTAAATCTCGGAGTTCCGTTCCAGGGTTGACAAAGCTTGAGCCAGGTAGCTGTAATCCCATGATTTCCATGAGCATTTGGTTGCTGTTCGCTGTCCCGTAAAAGGTACAAGTTCCTGGCGAATGGTAGGAATCAGACTCTCCTTTGAGTAATTCTTCCCTACCTATTTTTCCTTCCGCGTAGAGCTGTCGAATGCGCGATTTTTCATCGTTCGAAATGCCACTTGGCATAGGGCCCCCTGGAACAAAAACGGTAGGCAAATGACCAAAGCGCAAACTGCCCATGAGTAATCCAGGCACAATTTTATCGCAAATTCCCAAGCAAAGTACGGCGTCGAATACATTGTGCGATAATCCAACAATTGCCGACATCGCTATAACGTCCCGTGAAAACAGCGATAAGTCCATTCCTGCTTGACCTTGGGTAACGCCATCGCACATGGCAGGAACCGCCCCAGCTACCTGCGCTACGGCATCGTGTTTTAATGCGTAGGAGCGCAGTTGTTTTGGATAGTCTTCGTAAACCTTGTGGGCGGAAAGCATATCGTTGTAAGCGGTCAGGATGCCTAAGTTCTTTTGTTCGTTTTTAGCAAGAACGCTTTTTTCTTTGGAGGAACATCCCGCGTAGGCATGCGCCAAATTCCCGCAGCTCATGGATGATCTTGCTACTCCATCATAGCGCGCTTGTTCCATTTGTTCCATATATGCCTTTCGCAGCGTTTTACTGCGTTCGGTAATCCGTTCGGTAACTTCAATAAGAGTGGGATTCAATTTCATGGTGCGTAATATATTTCAGTCAATTGATCAAAGATATAAGTAATGGGCGTATGCTCCTTTTTGGATTGCTCAAGTTTCACGAGTTTATCTTCTCCGGTAATAAAAAGAATCCGGTGCTGAAAACTTAATAAAAACGGAAGATTGGTGGAGATGCGTTGTTTAGGGTCGCTCGGGGCGTTCGTCCCAATGATACCAGGATGCTCAGTGGTTAAGCCCTCCACAGAGGGTTCGTCTGAAGGAAACAACGAGGCAAAATGCCCATCGTTACCCATGCCCAAAATGGCCATGGTTCCGTGGTGAAACGGTTGATAATTTACGGCGCAATGTTCAATGCTACCTGCGTAGTTTTCTGGATCGCTTACCATACCAACGAATTGAACATCCGTTCGGTGCTTGAAAAGGTTTCGAAGGTTTCCTTCGTTCGAGGAAGGGTGATTTATGGGTACAAAACGATCGTCCACCAAACCGAAGAGTGTTCGGCTAAAGTCCTGGGTGGATTGAAAAAGTTTTTCATACACTGGAAGGGGAGTACTTCCTCCGGAAAGCAAAACACTGGCCGAACCGTGGGAAAGGCATGCTTGGTGGATGATCAAAGCCATGCGTTCATACAACGCTTGAACAGCGGACTCGCGGTTCGCAAAATGCGTCAATCCCTCCATGACTTGGTAATCCAAGAAGTTCCAGGGTCCAAAATACTATCACCAGGGCCCCACGTTCCTGCTTCGTACAAAACATTGGGTTGCTGGCTTTGCTTCCAGCTGTCGGTAACCGTTTCAATCCATTGCCAAGCCGCCTGCAATTCGTCTTGACGCATGAACAGGGTTTGATTCCCTCGAATGACGTCGATGAGCAATCGCTCGTAGGCTTCGGGAAGGCGTTCTTTGAACGAATCCATGTAGTCCAAGCTCAGGGCAATGGGCTTATAGCGATATCCACCCGGTCCCGGAATTTTGGTCATTTGAATCAATTCAATGCGCTCTTCCGGCTGCAAGCGAATGATGAGTTTATTGTTGTTGAGTTTTTCCTTCGCTGGGAAAATATTGTGGGCGATTTCCTTGAAATTAATTACGATTTCTGAGTACCGTTTTTTCATACGTTTGCCCGTCCTGAGGTAAAAGGGCACGTTTTTCCATCGGAAATTGTCGATGTACGTTTTCAACGCCACGAAAGTCTCCGTTTTCGATTGGTAGGCCCCGATATCTTCCAAGTACGAATTCACTTGGGTTCCTTGAACGTTGCCTCGGGTGTATTGTCCTTTGACGGTATCCGTAAGCGCAGATTCTTTGGTCATGGGACGAAGCGCTTTCAGTACTTTCAGTTTTTCGTTCCGAACTTCGTCTGCTTCTAAGACGTGAGGTGGTTCCATCGCTACCAAACACAAGAGTTGTAATAAGTGGTTTTGCACCATGTCCAGCAAGGCTCCGCTTTGGTCGTAGTACACCGCTCTTTGTTCTACGCCCAAACTTTCCGAAACGGTAATTTGAATATTATCAATGCTAATGGAATCCCATGTTCTTTGGAATAGGTTGTTCGCAAAGCGAAGGACCATCAGGTTTTGAACGGTTTCCTTTCCCAGGTAATGGTCGATACGGTATACTTGATGTTCGGCAAAGGCTTGGGTAATTTCAAGGTTGATTTGATTGGACGATGCTAGGCTGTTGCCCAAAGGTTTTTCCAATACCACCTTGCTCCGTTCGTTGATCAAACCGCATGTCTTCAGGGTTGTTGAGATGGGACCAAATGCTGAGGAAGGCGTCGAGAAGTAAAAAATAGAGTCGTATTCTGGAAAACGGTTTAAAAATTCTGTTAACGCTGCGTAACAGGAGACCTCGGCATTTTCTGCTTGAATCCATGTGATTTTTTGGTGGAATTTTTTCCACTGTTCGTCCGTTGCGGGTTGATCGTCAATGGTGAGTAAAAATTGACGGACCTTGGCGTCTAATTCATGCAATATCGGTGTTTTGCGGGTGATTCCAACGATGTTAAATTGATCGTTGATTTGACCGTCTAACATGCGGTGAAACATGGCAGGATAAATTTTGCGAAAGGCTAAATCGCCGTCGCCACCGAATACCACGACGTTGAAGTTGCTAAAGGTTTCGGTATCTTTTGTTTTTTTAGCCATTGGATGGAATTGTGTTTGTGTCAAAAATACACTAAGTAAGCTTCAAAAACAAGGTAAAGTCTGATTTTCCTCCACCATTAGTTGTTAAAAAGATAAAATAAGCTGGTGTCCGTGGCTATGGCCCAAGTAGACAAGTGGCTTTTTACGGGTAAAAACGTACCTTTGCGCCATGAAATTCGCCTTATTTTTCCTAATTCTATGGTTGTCTTTTGCCTCTTTTTCGCAACGCAGCCAGGGCGAAGGCGTAGTATTGGGCAAGGTTGTGGATCAGAAAACTAAGAGTCCTTTAGAATATGCCAAGGTCAAGGTTTTTAAAGCCAAGGATAGTTCCTTGTTGGGCGGGCAATTTACGGATAGTGAAGGCAAGTTTAACATTGAGGGTTTGCCTTATTCGCCCATGTTGGTGCTAATAACCTTTACGGGGTATGATACTGTTTGGTACAATGAGGTGATTCCTTCAAAAGAGCTTAGATTGGTGAATTTAGGGGAAGTGGTCCTGATGGTTAATAACCAACGGGTGGTGGATGAGGTTGTGGTTCAAGGAAAGCAAGATATTCTACGCAGTGGAATCGATAAAAAGGTGTATAATGTTGCTCAAGATCTAACCTTACGGGGAGGAACCGCAAACGATGTACTCAAAAATTTACCTTCCATAGATCTGGACCAAGACGGGAGGATCTTACTGCGAGGGGAAGGATCGGTGAATATTTTAATCGACGGTAAGCCCAGTTCCCTGACCGGTTCGAACGGTAAGACCTTGCTTGATGCATTGCCCGCTGGGTCCATTGAGCGGATTGAAATTGTAACCAATCCTTCGGCAAAGTACGATCCCGATGGAAGTTCGGGTATCATCAACATCGTGTTGAAAAAAAACAAGCTCAAAGGGTTTAACGGTCTCGTTACAGCAAATTTGGGCAGCGGAAATCTGCGAGGTGGGAACGTGGCAGATGAAAGCGTTTCCTTGAGCTATCGTAACGCTATTTTTAATTCCTTCGTTTCGTACAATGGACGTTACCTTGACGGATACCGAAACAATTTCATGTACAGCCGTCAATTGCTCCCTAACGATTCGGTCAGTGTATTGGATCAGAACCGGCAAGGAACAGATCTCAACGCGGGTCACACTTTCAGAACGGGCTTTGACATCACGCTCAAACACAACCGCAGCATCACCTTTTCATCGACAGGTTCTTTGGGCCGCCGCGACCGAGCGGGTGACCTTTGGAATACACGGTATTTCGAGGACGCGTTGGGCAATTCCACAGCATCGGGTCTTTGGCGCAGGATTTCTTACGATCCCAGCAATCAAAAGAACCTGGAATTTAACGTGAACTTTCGTCAAAACTTCAAGAGCAATCGAGGATACATGACCGTTGATGCTGCCCATTCCATGGGAGCTGATGCCATCGATGGTTTTTACGATCAAATATATTACACCTTGGATACGGTCCAGTTGGCTACTCGTTCGCCGCTTCGTCAACGCCTTAGGAATGATGAAAGTGTTCGAGTAAGCACCTTGCAAACCGATGGGGTGTATTTGTGGCCGGATCTTTCCTTAAGGACGGAATTCGGCGCAAAAGGAATCGTGCGACATCAAGAGGTAGACACCTATTCAGAGACCATGGATTCCTTAACCAATATTTATGAAGAAGACACGCTCTCCAATTTCTTGTACCATTACGACGAACAGATTTTCAGCGTTTACGGAATCATCGCCCATCAATTCAAAAAATTCAAATACCAATTCGGGGTCCGTCTCGAGCAGGCCTATCAAATCCCCAATTTAATCACGGATACCAACCGTATCGTTAACCAATACTTTAATTTTTTTCCATCGGCGCACATTCGTTATGTGGTGAAACAAGGTTCTGAATTGGGGCTTTCGTACAGCCGCAGAATCACACGCGCTTCTAGCTCGGATTTGAATCCATTCACTTCGTATGCCGACCCCCTGAATTTGCAACGTGGAAATCCTTACTTGCAGCCTGAGTTCATTGATTCTTACGACCTAAGCTACAGCCAAGAAGCAAAGAAATTCAATTTTTCGGCCAGTTTATTTTATCGTCGAACCACGGATATGATTTCGCGCATACGCTTGTTCAGCGAGAACAATGCCTCTGTGCAAACCTTCATTAATTTGAATAATTCCCACAGTTTGGGAACAGAGTTGGTATTTAGTTACAAACCAACGTCGTGGTATCGTGCTACCTTGTCCTCCAACGTGAATTATATCAAATATGTAACGGAAACAACCAGTTGGAACCGATCGGGTATCAACGGTAGTGTTAAGCTGAATACTTCGGTGGATTTTTGGAAAAAAACTGCAACCTTTCAGCTGAATGTGAACTACATTGCTCCTAGAATTACCATCCTTGGAACGGCTCAACGACGGGGAGCGATTGACGTTGCATTTGACAAGCGTCTAGGTGAGCACTGGACCTTGGGGTGTAAAGTTACCGATGTTTTGAACCGTCAAGGATTTTACGCCTACCTTCGTCAACCGACCATTAACCAAGACATTGAATTTAAATGGTTAACCCGAAGGTTTTACATCAACGTTTCGTATAAATTTGGTAAACTTGAAATGACCAAACCCAAAGCAGGTCAGGAGGGTGGACCTTCAGATATGTAGGTATGAACAAAAAAAACAAGCAGCGCATCAACGTCGTGTATTCGACGAATCCCAATTTCCATTATGAAGAAGCTTCTGAGGAACAAGCGACGACCTTGTTACCCAACCAACAAAAATTGTACGTTTCCATCGATCGAAAGCAACGGGCGGGGAAAGAAGTAACCCTTGTGGAAGGATTTGTTGGCAGCGACGACGATCTCAAAGAGTTAGGAAAAATACTCAAGTCCAAATGCGGTGTAGGTGGTTCAGCAAAAGACGGAGAAATCCTTATCCAGGGGAGTTTTAAACAAAAGGTTTTCGATTTGTTGGTAGCTGCAGGTTACAGCCAAACCAAACAAAAGGGCGGTAATTAACATAAAAAAAGGCCCGAAGGCCTTTTCTTGGAGGGGCAGAAACTTAACGTTTGATCAGTTTTGACATGTACGAGGTACCTCCCACGTTCAAGCGCAACACATAGGTTCCAACGCTGATGTTTTCAAGGGAGATTTGTCCCGCTGACTCATTGGAGCCCTTTTGAATGCTTCGACCGTTGAGGTCAACAATTTCGTATTCAAATGCCTCGTTCACATCCACGTTCAATAAATTGAAGGCCGGATTGGGGAATACCTTTATTTTCTGTGACAATTCATCGACACCCTCTAACCACACGTTGATGTTGTAAGTGGTGTTGGTGACTATGGCAGGATTCCAATCGAAAAAGATGTGTGCTGTATTGGTGATTTCAGCATCGTCGTTGTTGGAGTTCTCTTGAATTCGGTACATGAATTCACCGTGGCTTTCGGGTTCGTTGGTGGTTGAATCAGGCAACCAGATTCCGTTGAATTCAAAGTGCATAATTCCATTGCCCATATTAACCACTTGCATATCGTGGGAACTGTAAATTACATTAAATGAAGTCCAATCCAAGTCGGCATCTAAGGTGTCCACTACCACCACGTTTTGTGCTGGAGCAGTTCCCGTATTTTGAAAGCGAACCGTGTAGGTTAGCACGTCCTGAACTCCCGATTCAATTTCGTCCGTTGCAAAAAGGTTGTTGTTGTGATAAAATGCTGGTTTTAATACGTTTTTGTCGTTCGGGTCGTAGGCGTTACCAAGCACTTGTAGCAATGCGCCATTGTTATTTTGCAGGTTGCAATCTTGAACGTTTCCAGTTGGCGTGATGGTGCTGGTAAAATAATGGTTTGCACCGTTGATAAGTCCGCCTGGTATGTTGAAAGTAATGATATCAGTGTTGCTGTATCCACTCCATGCGTTTGGTAAGTTCCATGTGAGGGTGTTTCCTGCGAGGGTGTAGCCAGGGGTGTTGATGGATGCTGTATTTACGGTAACTCCTGCAGGAAATGTGAACGTTAAGGTATAGGTTCCGGAGGAGCTAGGACCATAATTCCCCCAATTCAATTTGATGGAGGCGGTGGTATTTTGGTAATAACCAATCCATGGCGTTACGGTGGTCCATAAGTCTGCACATCCGTTTCCAGCACCCCCGCCGCAATTGATAGGAAGGTTTCCGGTTTGATTAGCAGGAATCGTAACGACCCCAAAATTGGTGGTATACCCCAAATAGGCTAGGTAATTTTGGTTCACTGTCGCTAAAACAAAATTGGCATTCGCCAAGGGACCGCAATACGTGAAATATCCGGTGGAATCCGTGAAAACCACGACCGAATTGATGTTGTTGGGAGGCGTAGCAGTAAGATTAACAGGGGCATTTGCAAGCGCTAATTCTCCTGCATCCATCGTTCCGTTGTTGTTCGCATCGCAAAACACATATCCAGAGTAACAATTTGGATTTCCATTATTGGCACCGCAATTTAACGCAAAGGATACGTTGGGAGGAACAGCTCCAGCGTTGCAAGGCATGTTCATAACCGTATCCATCATGAGGTTCGCGGGAAAACCGTGTTGGCTCAACCAATTTCCATTAAGTGAAACAGCGGTTAACGCGTTGGGAAGAGCGTTGTACGTAGCATTGTAATTTCCTTGCAGGTTGGTATAAACTACCATAGAACCGCTACCGTAATTCACCACCACGGGTGCATTGCTGATGGGAGTATCGTTTCCATTGAACTGACCATCGTTGTTTTGATCGCAGAATACCTTACCTGTCAAGCACATCGGGCTGATGTTTCCACCGCCGTTACCGCAATTCAGGGTAATTACCACGGTTTGGGCACCTGCGCCAGCCGTTAATGCTGGAGGACCTTGAATGTTATCAATGACATAATTATTGGCCGCTAGCCAAGCCGGGTCGATACCTAAGGTGTACAATCCGGGTTCAACCCCCGTGAAATTGTAGAAATTATTCACCATGTTGCCCGAATAAGTTTGGCCTGAACCTGTGATAATCAAGGGAATGGGTACATTATTTAAGGATGAATCAATGGTTCCGTCGTTGTTGCAATCCACTTGAACCAACGAATAAATAGGCAATTGGCATGATCCAAGCGTTAAAACTACCGAGTCGCTGACCCATGTTTGGTTGTTAAAATTCATGATATTCACAGTAACAGTGTAGTTTCCTGGACCAGGATACGTGTGCTGCGGAGTAGGTTGTACCGGAATGACCACCCCGGTATTGGAAACACCTCCGTTAAAGGTATTTGAGGCACCATCTCCCCAGTTAACGATGAACTGAAATTGAGAAGCGGTGAAATTATTACCCGTCATAATCCAAGGTAAAGTGGAAGAGGATTGCGCATTATTCGGGGCGGATTGCGCATAAAAACCAAGATTAATGGCGGTGTCGCAACGCGTTGTAACGGTATTAGGCATCAGGTTTAGTCCTGTCAAAACATAACCCGCTTGGGAGAAGGTAGAAAGCGATAAGCCGGTAAGAAAGAAGAGGGTAAATAATTTTTTCATAATCAGGAATTTAACAGATTTTAAGACGCAACGCAGTAAACAAACGTTGCTCCGCCGAACGAAGATACCAATTTTTAGTAACTTCGTAAAAAATCGTTGATGGACCGCACAAAGTTGGTGGAGTTTGGAAATCTTGAATTGCTTGCACGTCAGGTCGTAGAAGGTTTTATAACGGGAATGCACAAAAGTCCTTTCCATGGTTTTTCGGTGGAATTTGCCGAACATCGGATCTACAATCCTGGAGAATCAACCCGTCACATAGATTGGAAATTATACGGACGAAGCGATCGCTTGTACACGAAAAAATACGAAGAGGAAACCAATTTGCGGTGCCAGATGGTCATTGATTGTTCGCCTTCCATGTTCTTTCCCTCGGACCAAAAGGAACATAAACTGATGCATGCTGTGTACGCAGCTGCTAGCTTGATGGAGTTATTGCAGCGACAGCGCGATGCCTATGGAGTTACCCTTTTCCATGAAGAGATATTGTTGCAAACGGCTTCGCATTCATCGCCTGCTCACCAACGTTTTGTTTATGCCGAATTGGAGAAATACCTCTCGAAATACCAAGTCTCCAAAGGCTCTGACACTTATTTAGCGAAAGTTTTGAATGAAGTTGCGGAAATTATTCCCCGACGAGGTTTAGTGATGGTCTTTACGGATTTTTGGTCCTCCAAAGAAGATCAGGAAGCATTGGTCAATGCTTTGAATCACCTAAAACATCAACGTCACGAAGTAGTACTTTTCCATCTTTTTAGTAAAAAATTCGAGGAGAACTTCGAACTAGAACAACGCCCTTATGTTTTAGTGGATATGGAGACGGGAGAGGAATTAAGGATATTACCGAATGAATTTAAAAAGTTCTACCGGGAAGCCTATCAAAAAGGCATGAAAGAACTCACCATGAAATGCGGTGATTTGGCCATTGATTTTGTGCCGCTAGCCATTGAGGACGGGTACCATGAGGTACTTTTGCGTTACTTATTGAAACGTCAGGCCTTACTTTAAGAAACCCACGAATGACCACGGAAGAAATAATACAACCTGTTTTAAAGGATTTAGAAGCGTTCGAAGGGTATTTCTCCCAAATAATGAAGTCCGATGTGCCGCTTTTGGAGAAGGTTACGCATTATTTAGTGAAACGAAAAGGCAAACAGGTAAGGCCAATTTTTGTTTTTTTATCCTGCCGTCTCTTTGCGGAAACCAATCAAAAAACCTTGGATGCAGCCTCCTTGGTAGAATTGCTGCACACTGCGACGCTCGTTCACGACGATGTAGTGGATGATGCCAACGAACGAAGAGGGTACTTCTCCGTTAATGCCCTTTGGAAGAACAAGATAGCTGTTTTAGTGGGCGATTACATGCTTTCAAAGATTCTGCTTTTATCCTTGGAAACCGAAAATACCGACCTGCTCGCGGTGATTGCTAGGGCGGTGAGGGAAATGTCCGAAGGGGAATTGTTGCAGATTGAAAAGGCCCGTAAATTAGACATCACGGAAGAAATTTATTTCGAGGTGATTCGAAAAAAAACGGCCTCCTTAATTGCTACTTGCTGCGAAGCTGGATGCCTCGCTGCTGGTGCCGTTGAGCATCGTGAAACAATGCGTTTGTTTGGGGAATACGTAGGCATGGCATTTCAAATCAAAGACGATATCTTTGACTACGGTTCGGGCACGGAAATAGGCAAACCCACCGGGAATGATATTCGTGAGCAGAAGCTCACCTTGCCAATGATTTACACTTTAAACAATGCACCTCAAAGGGAAGTTAAAGAACTTCGTAACATCATTCGTAATAAATATGATCAATCGAAAGAGGTTCGACGAGCCATCGAAATTGTGAAAAATAATGGCGGAATTGCGTATGCAGACGAAAAAATGCGATATTTTGCAGAAAAGGCCAAAGAAATGTTGATTCATTTCGAGGAGAATGAGGCAAAAAAGTCTTTATTAGGTTTGGTAAATTACACAATGGAAAGACGAAAATGAAAAGAAAAATAGTTTTAATACTAATCGTGGGATTAATAGGTATTCAAATGTCTTGTTCCAACGATTCCGATTCCGAGGCTGAGTCCAATGAACCGGCTAAAAAAGAAGAAACCTTGGTGGAAACAATCAATGGAATCAAGTACGAATGGTATCCGGGTAAGAAACAGCTTAAATTTAAAGGGGGGGTTGATGCCAACGGTTTTCGCGACGGTAAATGGGAGTACTTTTCGGAAAAAGGAAAGGTGCTTTCCATGACAGAATACAGTCACAGTAAAAAAAACGGGTTTCAAATTGCAATGTACCCAAGTGGCCGAATCCATTTTCGAGGTGAATGGCGCAACGATGAAAAAGTGGGGCAATGGACTACTTATGATACACTAGGTCGCATCGTTAATGATCAGGATTTAGGTGAAAAACAATGAGTAAAATTCCAGGACATATCATAGACGAAATCATGTCGACCGCTAGAATCGAGGAGGTCATTGGAGAATTCGTTCAATTAAAACGTTCAGGTTCCAATCTAAAAGGCCTGAGTCCTTTTACCAATGAAAAAACTCCATCGTTTATGGTGTCCCCTGCAAAGCAGATTTTCAAGTGTTTTTCGACGGGCAAAGGGGGTACCTCGGTAAGTTTCTTAATGGAGAAAGAACATTTTTCTTATCCAGAGGCTCTTAAATGGTTGGCAAATAAATACAACATCGCCATTCCAGTTCAAGAAGAATTAACGGCAGAACAGTTAGCCCTTGCCGGTGAAAAGGAGACCTTGCACATCATCAATGAATTTGCTAAGAATCATTTTATACAGTCAATGTACGAAACCGATGAAGGAAAGTCCATTGGCTTGTCCTATTTCAAGCATCGAGGTTTTTCAGCGGAAATTATTGCTCAATTTCAATTGGGGTATTGCCTGAATACTGGGAATGATTTAACCGAACAAGCTTTAGCGAAAGGTCATAAGTTTGAATACCTTGAAAAGGTGGGTTTGAGCAAAGAAAAAGAAGGTCGAAGGTTTGATTTTTTCAAAGGACGGGTCATTTTTCCAATTCACAGTCCTTCCGGTAGGGTATTAGGTTTTGGTGGAAGAACACTCCTCAACGACAAAAAAGTAGCGAAATATTTCAATTCGCCAGAAAGTCCTGTTTACAATAAAAGTGAAATACTTTATGGCTTGTATTTTGCCAAAGGGGAAATCATAAAAAAAGACCTTTGCTTGTTGTGTGAAGGTTATACGGATGTAATCAGCATGCATCAAGCAGGATTGGTAAATACTGTTTCTAGCAGCGGCACCTCGCTGACGAAGGAACAAATCCGTTTAATTTCAAGGTATACAAAGAATATTACGATTTTGTACGATGGAGATTCGGCAGGGATAAAAGCTTCATTTCGCGGCATTGACTTGATCCTTGAAGAGGGACTTAATGTTAAAGTTCTGTTGTTCCCCGATGGAGAAGATCCTGATTCCTATTCAAAAAAGACGCCGTTGGATGAATTTAACGCTTTCATTGAAGGAAACAGTCAAGATTTTATAGGGTTTAAAGCAGGTATTCTCTTGCATGAGGCTGGCGAAGATCCTATCGTAAAATCTCAGGTTATTCGTGAATTAATTTATTCGATTTCCTTAATACCTGATAGCATAACCAGAAGTGTTTATACCAAGCAAGTTTCGGCTAAGTTTGAATTATCTGAAAGCATGCTATCCAATGAGATCGCGAAACTTCGTTCCAAAAAATTCTTTTCCGATAACACGTCCCAATTGGATACAAATCATCCATTGGAATCGGAACAACCCAAACAGGATGTCGCACCATCTTTTGAGGAGTCGATTAAAGTCGGTGAAGATCTAAGAAATCAGGTGGTAGAATTAGAAATGATTCGACTCTTATTGAAATACGGCGACCGGGAATTGGCCTTGTCCGATACGGAAGAAAATAGTACCGTTACCCAGTTTCTAATCAACGATTTACTCCAAGATGAGCTTTCCTTTCGACATCCGATGTGCCAACAGATTTTTAATACCATGGTCGATGGCGTACGAAATGGTATTATTTACACAGGCAATTATTTTGTCCGTCAGGAAGAGGCGGAACTGGTCAGTTTTTGCGTAAACCTGATTGGTGTTGAGGATGAGTTGAGTCCTCAGTGGGAAAACAAATATCATATTTCAACCAAGCATGAAGATTCCAATCTTCCCGTTACGATTAGTCATGCCTTATTTAGTTTTAAACAAAGTAAAATCGCAGAACAAATTGCCGCCATCCAAGTGAAGTTAAACCAACCAGATTGTCCCCCAGAGGAACAAATTATGCTGCTTGCGGAACAAATGGCTTACGAAAAGATCAAAAAAGATATCGCTTCAAGAATTGGTAGAATTATTTTAAGATGAGCTTGATTTCCACACTTTTCAGGGTAGGGCCTTTTGATATTTGTGCCTTGAACCTTATCCTTTTGGGCGCCATTTTTATGGTTTCCTACCTTTTTCAAAAACTGTTGCAACGCGTTCTTTTAAGAACTTTGACGCAACAAAAAATTGAATTAAAAGGCCGAAGAGAGAACTATTTTCGTATCGCTACGCGAAGTGTTTATTTAATCGCTTTGTATTTTTCGGTATATAGTTTTAGGATTAATAATCCAAACATCACCTTCGAAGACTTTATTAAATACGACCTCCTTGATTATGAGTACTTTAGTCTTTCGCTATACAGCGTTTTGCTCATCGTTGGTATTTTTATTTTCGCTCAGATTGCTGTGGGGGTATTTCGAGTTTACCTTTCACGAAAAAACAAGGGTAAACAGCAGCGTGATCTGGGTTTGGAATTTGTGTATGTCCAATTTTTTAAATACGTAGTTTACTGTCTTTCAGTAGGTATTTCCATTAAAATTCTAGGAATTGATTTATCGCTTATCCTTACCGGATCGGTAGGACTATTGGTCGGTTTAGGATTAGGCTTACAAGATGTATTTAAAGATACAATTGCTGGTATTGTTCTTTTAGTCGAGGGCAACATTAAAATTGGAGATATTGTAGAAGTCAATGCCGAAAAAAGCTTGAATAGCAATAAACCCGCATCCAATTTTATAGCGCGTATCGTTAAGATTGGAGTGAGGACAACGCAAATTCAAACGAGGGAAGGTAATATTCAGATTATTCCTAATTCGCATTTGTCTCAAAACAAGGTTGAGAATTGGAGTCACAGCTCGCAGCGATCAATGTATACCATTCACGTGTTAATTGAATATGGAAGCCGAGTTGAATTAGCGTCGGAGCTCATGGTTCAGGCCGCTAAAAGTCACAAAATGGTCGATGTTAAAGAGTCGCCATTTGTGCGATTGGCTAATTTTTCAGAGAATGGAATAGATCTAGAATTGGTTTTTTGGGCCAAAAACAGTTGGGAGATTTTGAATTTTAAGTCCGAAATTCGTTTCGCTATTGATCGATTATTTCGTGAAAACAAGGTTCATTTTGCCTTTCCGACTCGAACGATTATTAATAAGGTTTAGTTCAAACAACGTTGGTACATTCCAACAGTATTTTCAATTCCAAAGTATAAGGCGTCAGCAATGATGGCATGGCCAATGGAAACCTCATCAAGTTGAATCAGGCCTTCTTTAAAAAACGTAAGATTCTCAAGGCTAAGGTCGTGCCCTGCGTTGATGCCTAAGCCCAATTGTACGGCCGTATTACATGCTTCCGCATACGGTTGAAGGGATTTTTCAGGATCAACCTTAAAGCCATGAGCATATGGCCCTGTATACAATTCTATGCGCTGCGCGCCAACCTCTGCTGCCCATTGGATTTGTTCAGCATCAGGAGCCACAAAAATGGAACTTCTTATCCCTAAGTCGTGGATTTGAGCTATCCAAGCTTTTAGTGCTTCAAAATGATTGCGGATATCCCATCCTTCAGAGGAGGTGAGCACGTGAGGTCCGTCAGGAACCAGCGTAGCCTGCTCGGGTTTTGCTTGACGCAGGATGTCAAAATAACGTTGATCAGGATACCCTTCGATGTTGTACTCAGTATGCACCACTTCACGTAAAGCTAAGGCGTCCTTGAAAGTAATATGACGCTCGTCGGGTCTTGGATGAACGGTTATTCCATTTGCTCCAAACCTTTGACAGTCTATGGCGAATTGCGATAGGTTGGGAACATCCCCTCCACGAGCATTTCGCAAGGTTGCAATCTTATTAATATTGACGCTGAGCTTTGTCATTTACTGGATTCAAAATTACGAACTCTGATTTGAATTATCTACCTTTGCTTCGCTATGCGTGCAAACGAAATGTTGTCGGAAGAAATTCCTCCATTACTACACACCGATTCGGGGGAAAAAGTGCTGTTATGGATGGATGAATTCAAAGTAAGCCACCTGCCTGTTCTTAAAAATGGAAATTTCGTGGGACTCGTTTCGGAATCCGCGGTTTTAGATCATTTGAATTTAGAGAGCGATTTGGATCATTTATTTGATCATCTTCCACGACCGTTTGTTTTTGAAAACACACACATTTATGATATTTTACTTAAAATGTCGTCCGAAAAGCTGTCGCTTTTGCCGGTGTTAAATGAGCGTGAAGAATACGTAGGATGCATATCAATTTACGGGGTTGTTACCATTTTTTCGGATTTCGGTAGCATAAAAGAACCGGGTGGTATCATTGTTCTAACATTGAATGCCATAGATTACAGTTTATCCCAAATTGCCCAAATAGTTGAAAGCAATGGGGCGAGGATTCTGAGTTCCTTCATTACCTCAATCCATGACTCAACCAAAATGGAAGTAACCCTTAAAATAAATACCACAAGTTTAAATGCAATTTTAAGGACATTTGAGCGGTATGATTATCAAATTAAAGAAACTTATCAGGATAAGGATTCTGAAAATGATTTGAGGGTTCGATACGAAGCCTTGTTAAATTTCATGAAGTGGTAATGAAGAGTGTAGCTATTTACGGGATTAAATTTACACGACTTAATTTGGATTACCTAAATCAAATCATTGGGGAATGTAAAAAGCGAAATTGGAGGGTTTTATTGGAGGAAGATACCATAAACCATCTTCGCTCCAAGTTTGATTTTCAAGTAGAATGCGAAAGTTATTCGAGTTTTCTGGATTTTCATTCAGGAATTGATTTAATGATCAGTTTAGGTGGAGACGGTTCTTTTCTCAAATCGGTCCGTTTGGTGCGCGATTCTCAAGTTCCAATTCTTGGAATTAATACGGGTCGTTTGGGTTTTTTGGCCAACATTTCAAAGGAAGCAATATCCGAAACATTCGTTTTATTGGAAAATAACCAATACGAATATCAACAGCGATCCCTCTTGCAGGTAAAAACCACTTCCAATGTTTTGGAAGAAGAGAATTTTGCCCTGAACGAGTTAACTCTTACCAAAAAAGATTCGTCCTCTATGATCATTGTGCACGCAAAACTGGACAATAAGTATTTAAATTCCTATTGGGCCGACGGAATCATGGTTTCAACTCCCACAGGATCTACGGGTTATAACCTTAGCTGTGGAGGTCCGATTATCACTCCCGGATGTAAGGTGCATATTATTACCCCCATTGCGGCACATAATTTAAATGTGAGGCCTGTAGTGGTTCCTGATCATCTACCCATTGATTTGAGCCTTGAAAGCCGCGAGCGAAATTGCTTGGTTAGCATTGATGGTGTGGCACGGAATTTTAAGCAAGGTGACGAAATACGTATCACAAAGGCCCAGTTTTTGATTAATGTTGTTAAATTTGAACACACGAATTTCTTAGATACCATTCGAAATAAAATGTACTGGGGAATTGATAACCGAAATTAATTTATGAAAACCACTATCTTAACGCTAGGATTTGTTGCCTTCTCCTTCGTGGCTTTTAGCCAGAAAAGTAAATCAAAAAAAGTTGTTTTAAAAAATGAAATTGACTCCGTTTCTTATCTGATGGGAGTCAATATTGGAAATAGCCTTGGTAAAGAAATGAGCGAAGCTAATTTCGATTTAATCGTTCAAGGCTTTCGTGATGCCATTGCCAAAGGACGTCTCGTTTGTCAAGACAGTACCGACGCCGTCTTGTCCAAGTATTTTCAACAAAAAGCCATGAAAAAACAAGCAGAAGAAGACAAGAAAAATGAAGTTTATAAAGTTGCTGGGGAAAAATTCATGGCAGATAATGCCAAGAAAGCGGGTGTAAAGACTACGGCAAGTGGACTTCAATATCAAATTATAAAAGAAGGCGAGGGGGAACACCCGAAAGAAGATTCTAAAGTTAAGGTTCATTATCATGGAACCACCATTGAAGGGATCGTTTTTGATAGCTCAGTGGACCGGGGTGAACCCATAGAATTTGGCCTAAATCAGGTAATTCCAGGATGGACAGAAGGAGTTCAATTAATGACCAAAGGTGCGAAGTATAAGTTCTTTATTCCTCAAGAATTGGCCTACGGTTCTTCATCACCAACTCCTGTTATTAAACCGTTTTCTCCCTTAGTTTTTGAAGTAGAATTGTTGAGTTTTGAATAGTATGAAATTAATTCCATCCTTTCTAATAGGTTTATCAATAACCTTATTGTTCTCTTGTGGCTCCAATAACAACGATAAAAACGAAAATAGCTCAACAAGTATTGTTGATGAAAAAGTTCCGCTTCGGGATAATGCATCCGCTGAAACCCAAAGCGTGGCCTCAGCAAAAGAAATTGGTGTAGCATTTTTAGCGGAAAACGCGAAGAAACCCGGAATTAAAACAACGGCAAGTGGCTTACAGTATCAAGTAGTTAAAGAGGGAAAGGGAGGCAATCCAAGTGCTACCTCGAGGGTAAAGGTCCATTACCACGGCACAACCGTTGATGGAAAAGTGTTTGATAGTTCAGTGGACCGCGGTGAACCGGTGGAATTTGGCTTGGATCAGGTAATTGTTGGTTGGACGGAAGGTTTGCAGTTAATGAAAAAAGGAGCCAAATACCGGTTTTTCATCCCGGAAGAATTAGCTTACGGTGCTAACCCTCCTTCCCCCGCCATTGAACCCTATTCATGCCTTGTTTTTGATGTAGAATTATTAAGTTTTGAATAACATGAGATACCTTGTAACCGCGATATTAACGGCAGCTGTGAGCCTAGGATTTTCCCAAGCTACAAAATTAGCCGATGGATTGTACGTTAAATTTTCAACCTCTAAAGGGGAAATAATTTGCCAACTAGAGTATAAAAAAGTACCCATGACCGTAGCTAATTTTGTGGGCCTAGTCGAGGGTAATTTACACGTGGAAGAAGTCAATATCACGAAGCCTTTCTTTAATGGATTGAAATTTCACCGTGTTATCGCTGATTTTATGATTCAAGGTGGAGATCCAGCCGGAAATGGGAGCGGTGGTCCAGGATATAAGTTTTTCGATGAAATAGATCCTTCCCTCAAACATCTAGCTCCGGGGATATTATCCATGGCCAATTCAGGTCCAAACACTAATGGTAGTCAGTTTTTTATTACGCACAAAGCAACTCCTTGGCTTGATGGAAAGCACACGGTTTTTGGAGCGGTAATTCAGGGTCAAGATGTGGTCAATGCCATTCAACAGAACGATGCAATGAATGAAGTTACAATATTACGCATAGGTAAAGATGCGAAAGCATTCAACGCACAAGTGGAATTCGATGCCAAATACTTGAAAATCAAGGCGGTAGAAAGCGCAAAAATGGAAGCGTTTGCGAAAATAGCTGCAATGAGCGATGCAGAATATAATGCAGATTTCAAACGTCGTGTGATTGCCAAGGACCAACGTAATGGGCTTACCCAAACGGTCAGCGGATTGATGTATGTGATTGAAAATCCAGGAGAGGCTTACAAGGCTGAATTGGGGGCTAAAATGTCGTTGCATTATAGAGGATCATTCTTGGCAACAGGCGAAAAGTTCGATGCTTCCTATGATAGAAATGTACCCATGGATTTTAATTATCAAGTACAACGCATGATTCCAGGCTTTGAAGAAGGCCTGAAACTCATCGGAAAGGGAGGGAAAGCCACCTTGTATTTGCCTTACCGATTAGCATACGGTCCTCAAGGTAATCCTAGAATTCCGGGATATTCCGATTTAGTATTTGAAATTGAAATGGTAAATCTTGAACCGCCACTCAAAGGCAACGAGCCCGTTGTTCCCCATAACCATGATGGCCATGACCACGACGGCCATGACCATAAACATTGATTTTTATTGCATTCGTCCGAGGTTTCTTAAGACTGATTTTGGAACAAAGTTGAGTTATTGTTCCTTTACTTTAACTTTAAACTGGGAATCTGTATTAAAAGTCTGAAACCAATTTGTTCGTTTTTAAGGTTTGATGCGTACACCTCTTGTGTGAAAATGTCAATGGCATTGAGGGATGAGTTCCAGCTTCCACCTTTCACTATTCGTAAGCTTGAAAGATTGTATTCAGGGTTTTGCTGATTCAATTTTAATACCTTAATATCGTGTAAAAAGCGATCAATTTTCTCCATTATTTTATTCATTTCGTAGGAATGAAGTGACCTATTTTCCCCCAAATAGTTATCGTATATCATAGCGATGATTGGTTCATGAGGCAACATTTCCCATTCTTGTACCACAACACCATCAACGATATTTTCCGAGATTAAAGATTGGGGTTTGGTTGAAATTTTCAGGGAATCATCCTTGGCTGGAATTACGTCCTTCGGAAGGGAGTTAAAGAGGAAAAACTTAGCTAAAATGTCCTCTTTGCTGTCGTATGGGTATATGCGATAATGTTCATTACGTTTTTTAATTAAAAATTGATGCTCCGTACTGAACCGTTGTACTCGTTCAATGTTATGGGTTGTTGGATCCTCGATGAATAATGAATCACTGCCTGCCGGATGAAATCTATAATATGCATTTTTATCCTCTTCAGAAAAAGAAGGTTCTTCGGCTTGTAGCAGTTTTCCAATGCTGAGACAAGGTATTTCCGGAGTGGTAGTTGTCCATTCGGCAGCATTGCCAAGCATGTTAAATAATCCTATACTACCTGGTTCATATGAAGATACTGGTGCGATTAGATAATAGCCGTCATCGTAACTGTTTTTTAGGAGCATGCCTCTATCCGATAATATGGGGCCATAATTGACACAGTACTGACCGAAATTATTCTGATAGGATGGATGATAATTACGTTTGTTAAGCAAAGCTGCTTGTTCCCATTCATAGGCATTTGGAAGTCGAAATATCGAGCTTTTGGGAATTTGGGCTCGTTCTTTTCTGGAGAGTTGTTCATAGTAGGCTTGAAATACCCAGTTGTACCAATCACAAAATGCTTCCGCCTGATCGAAGGAAATTCCAACAACCGCAGAGTTGGGATTTTTGAAAAGAAAATCGCGTTGTTCTACGTTCTCATTATAAAAATATTCCCTTTCTGGATGAAGATCACCGCGATACACATCCACTTGCTGAAAACTTGTTTGAAAAGTATAGTATAAATTCTCGCGTTGTGGCTCCCAAATTCTTTTCCAATTCGATTCTATGTTGACGTTTTTAAGAGCCTTCAAATAGTCAAGGGCTTTTTTATCTCCGGGTAACGGTTCATTCCAATTTAATTTATAATACCCCACGTTATCCTTTAGTCGAGTGGTATAATTTACATAGGTTCCCCAAGGATTTTGATCCTGAAGGTTTGAGCGAAAAAGAGAAACCCTAAATAGAGAATCCACAACCCAGCGCTCGAACAACAGGTACTCGGCATTTGAAACTTCTTGCTTGCCTAAGAAATAATGATCAAGGGGGGATTCATTTTGAACCACTCGAGATGAACTACTTAATAAAGTGGTATCATTTTCATTGTAGAAAATAACGGGAGAATAATGTTGGTTTTCCAAAGGAATAAATTTGAATTTATCCATTAATGTCCTCTGTTTTTGTCCCATACTTGGAGTTATAAAGGCGAGAATAAACCCGACGGAAAAGATTTGCTTTTTCATCATTATGTATGTTAACGGTACAACCAGTAAGCGACTTATATAATCAATGAAATTAGAAACGTTGGTTACAGACTTAATACATTTAAGAACGATTCATTCGCCGTTTGATCGGATTGAGTTCATGATTTCGGCCGATAGGTTTAAAAATTTCAACAGAGTGTTAAAGATGAATGAATTCTATGAAATGAGTGCTCACAATTAATTTAACCCGCAATTAAAGGGTGAAAAAAATATCTTCATCTTTGTAATATGAAAGTTACGGGTTTTACCTTCATTAGGAATGCTTTAATTTACGATTATCCCATTCGTGAGGCTATTTTGTCCGTGATGCCGCTATGCGATGAATTCATTGTAGCCGTTGGTAATTCAGACGATGAAACGTTAGAGCTAATTCAGCAGCTTGATAGTCCGAAAATTAGGATCCTTGAAACGGTATGGGACGATTCCCTTCGAGCTAACGGCGAGGTGCTTGCTGTTGAAACCAACAAGGCCTTGCAAGCCATTTCTTCCGACAGCGATTGGTGTTTTTACATTCAAGGTGATGAGGTGTTGGAAGACGGATACCATTCCCTGATACGCGAGGCCATGGAGTTTTATCGAGAAGATTATAAGGTGGATGGTTTTTTATTCAATTACCATCATTTTTATGGTTCATACGATTACGTTGGCGCTTCAAATTCTTGGTATAAAAAGGAAATAAGAATTATTCGAAAGGTAGGTGGAATATATTCATACCGGGATGCTCAAGGATTTCGTAAAGATGACAATCAAAAATTAAATGTGGTGGCTTTGCCTGTTCATATACACCATTACGGCTGGGTTAAAGAACCTCAAGCAATGCAACGAAAGCAATTGAATTTTAATAAATTGTGGCACGACGATGCCTGGATTGAAACCAACGTTCCTTCGGTGGAGCAATTCGAGTATGAAAGGCATTTAACCCAAGTGAAACGGTTTACAGGACAGCATCCAAGTTTAATGCATCATCGAATCGCAGCCATGAATTGGAAATTTACCAGCGATATTTCGATGGAACGCAGAAACCTCAAAGATCGTTTAAAAGATGCATTGCTTTGGATTGGAATTAATCCGAATTATTCCAATTACCGGTGCATTGGCCGGTTTAGACCTTCGCGCAGTTAAGGATTCATGAATACAATGTAAGCATTTAAACTGGTTGCAATTACTACCCAAATGGCATAGGGTAGGAGCAACCAAGCCTTCCAAGAGCGCAAAGGAATGAAGCGTAACAATGAAAAGTATATGACGGCGGTCAATGCAAGTAAATCAATCAAAGCAACTTCGGTCCAATGGTATTTAAAAAACAAGGGATTCCATGCCACGTTCAATACCCATTGCAGTAGATAAACTCCCCAAAAAAGCCGCTTATTTTGGAATTGGACAACAGCGAAAGCAAGATATATACTGTAACACACCATCAAGAAAGTCCATGCTGCACCAAAAACCCAACCCGGAGGGGTCCATGGGGCTTTGTTTAAGTTTTGGTTCCAATCCGAAGCGACACCATCGGCCGTAAAAGACCCTCCTATGGCTAAAGCACCGAAATTAAGGAATAGAAATAAAAGAATGAAGGCGGTTCGTTTCATGCCGTTAAACTTTGTTGGATTTGTTGAATTTTTTCATGCAATGAAAGGCAAAGAACCTCGTTCGTGATGCCTTTATCCGGATGGAAGTTTTGCTGAAAATTAGGCAATGAAAAATGGTCTAAAATTTCCGCTTGATGCCTAGGGAATCGCTCCAATGCTGCGGTCATTACTCCCATTCCTCCTCGAGGTCCTGGAGAAGTAGATAACAGAAAAAAACGGATGTTTTCAAACGTCTTCTGTTGATACCTAGAACACCAATCAAAGAGGTTTTTAAATGCTGCCGTATAGCTGCCGTTATGTTCCGCTAAACTCAAAACAACGAGGTCAGCACGTTTCAATTTTTCCATGAAGTCAATGACAACGGATGGTATACCCTCAGTTTCCCGATCTTCACTGTATATAGCGCATTCATAATCCGAAAGGAGTAATGTTGCTACTTCTGCACCTTGGAAGAGTTGTGCTACGTGTTCAGCAAATTGCTGATTGATTGATTCTTTTCTCGTTGAGGCGCCAAAAGCAATTATGTTCATTTTGTCTAGTATTGAATTTCTAAGTTTAGTTGATTCAGGCTTTTGGTAAACAGATACTGCTCAACCGCATATAATCCGTTGAATTTTTCTAGGTCTAATGGCCCAAAATATTGAGCATGCATTGTTTTAGGTGAAATGATCAACAGACAAAGGACACCAATTTTTTTCATGCTGTAATAATCGACCATTGATACTTGGTTACGGAATAAAAATTACAAGGATCCACATGTAGAATATTAATATTCAAGCACCGCTAATATTTCGGGATGCATGAATTCACCTCCGGGATGTTTTGCGGTATAGTCCAAGTTCAACCAAACCTCACCTCGCTCGTTAACATGATAATTCAATCGTTGGCCACTGGCTTCGTTTTTGAATAAATCACTTTTAATGATATAGTTGAGGCGTTCCATGTCGTTTTCGTTTCCTATAAATAATTCAGGGTAAACATGCCCGGTTGTACTAACGATTCTTGGTTTTCCACCGATTGACTTGATGCACGAGTACATTAATATGCTATAATCGTCGCAATCTCCCGAAAGATGCTGAACGGATTCACTCGCCTTCGCAAAATACTCTAAAAATTTCGGGTCATGAACGTAGTTCCAATTTTGGTTAATCTCTTTGAAAACAGCCAAGCACTGGATGAGTTGGCGGTCGTCGTAATACTCTTTTTTCTCCTCTAAAAAATGCTCCCGCGTTGCTTTTAGGGCAAAATTACGCACCAAAGGATTTTCAAAATCCGCTGCATTAATAAACGCTTGTTTCTCGGGGAAAGGTTGCAGTTTTGATGTGATAACCTCAATAGGATAGGGGCTTTCATTCATTGCAAAGAGCATGTATTTATAATCCTTGTATACGGATACAAAACCGTATTCCCCGGAAATACTCCCAATGGTTAAGATAATCATGACGGTAATAAAAAGGATAGTGATTATTCTTTTGAACAGAAAATAGAACAATTCAACTATTCCAAAACATAATACTCCCAATAAAATTCGGTCGAGGTGATAATTCCAATCTAAGTCGGGCAGTGATTTATGAGCAATAATTAATAACGGAAAAGTAAGCAGGTGGGTGAACAAAGAGGTGACTTTGTACAGTAGTTCGTTGCTCCTGGGTTTCGTCCTATCAGGATATTCCTTCATGATTTCGACGTTCTTTCATATTAAAATTCGCCAACATGAATCCTAATTTTAGCTTGCAGGCTTTCGATGGTTTCCCATTCATGGTTGTCTTTGGAATTGTACGAAAATCCTTCAGTAACGCGCTTTGCTTGATGGGCTTGAATGTATTCGTTCAAATTCCAAAAAGGAGTCTGGGGTATGATGGTGTAGTATTTTCCTAGATCATAGGTGAAA
>Ga0209770_10000153_pt1 | contig 39655 bp, 40 predicted proteins | sample LauGreSu1BDMLBDD_2_FD_187572 | JGI IMG/M metagenome (GOLD analysis project Ga0209770, IMG submission 187572) | Freshwater lake microbial communities from Lake Michigan, USA - Su13.BD.MLB.DD (SPAdes) (version 2) | ecosystem: Environmental > Aquatic > Freshwater > Lake | place: Lake Michigan, USA... | reverse complement strand
GTAATCAAGGTACTCAGGGTCTTCAGGGTCTTTCTAACCAAGGTACTCAGGGTCTTCAGGGTCTCTCTAACCAGGGTACTCAAGGACTTCAAGGTTTAAGTAATCAAGGTACTCAAGGTCTTCAGGGAACTCAAGGTACTCAAGGACTTCAAGGTTTAAGTAATCAAGGTACTCAGGGTCTTCAGGGTCTTTCTAACCAAGGTACTCAGGGTCTTCAGGGTCTCTCTAACCAGGGTACTCAAGGACTTCAAGGTTTAAGTAATCAAGGTACTCAAGGTCTTCAGGGTCTTTCTAACCAAGGTACTCAAGGTCTCCAAGGTCTTCAAGGTCTTCAGGGTGGTGGGGATCAAGGTACTCAAGGTGTTCAAGGTTTAAGTAATCAGGGTGCTCAAGGTCTTCAGGGTCTTCAAGGAACAGGTAATCAGGGTCTTCAGGGTCTTCAGGGTGGTGGAGGTCAGGGTACTCAAGGACTTCAAGGTTTAAGTAATCAGGGTACTCAAGGTCTTCAAGGTCTAAGTAATCAAGGTACTCAAGGTCTTCAAGGTCTTTCTAACCAGGGTGCTCAAGGACTTCAGGGTCTTTCTAACCAGGGTGCTCAGGGTCTTTCTAACCAGGGTGTTCAAGGTGCTACAGGTTCTGGTGGCGGTGGCGGGGGAGTAAATTATTGGGAACAAACCATTGTTGGTATTAATACTCTTTCAAAAGTTGGTATAGGAACCACAAATCCAACTGCACTACTTACAGTTAAATCTACGAATGTTACTGATTTTGTTGGTTTGTTCTCTGGAACCACTAATAATGATTTAGTAAGAATCACTCAGGACGGAACTGGAAATGCTCTGAGAGTTGATGATCAGGTAGCAGGAACCACTCCATTTATAGTTGATAATAACGGAAGGGTTGGTATAAATACTGCAACTGCCACATCAAATCTTACTGTTTTTGGTAATTCTATAATTACTGGAATAACAACATCTGGATATTTGGATGGAAACCCAATTACTACATTGTCTGGATCTATACTTGCACACTCTTATGGTATGGCAATGCCATAAGATACATATAATATAAAGGAGGATTAAATAAATGCCATTAACTAATTTAAATACAGCACCAATTTTTACAGGAACTCCAAGAGTTGGATTTACAACAATTACATCAGCACAAAGCAACTCACAAGGTTCTGGAACAGTAGGAACCAATATCTATCTTGCATTCAGTGCAGGAGCAAATGGAAGTTATCTGCAAAAAGTGAGATTTACTTTAGGTGGTGCAACTGCAAACACCGCATCTATTGCTGCAGTATTGAGAGTTTATATATCTACAGTTAACACTGGTAATACAACTCAGACTAATACTTACTTATACCAGGAAGTTGCAGCACCAACACAAACACCAAACGTAATTGGTACACTTACTGCTGCAACATATCCAATTGAGGTTCCACTTAACTTTGCAATTCCTACGGGACAGTACGTTTTAGTTGGAGTAAGTGCAATAACTGGAGCAAACACTGTTTGGAACGCAATTACCTTTGGTGGAGATTACTGATGGAAAGAATTGTAAAAATCCATTTTAATGAAGGACCTCTTGCAACTGGATTTATTCATATTAATGAGAATAATGAAATTACATTATTTACTGATGAAAATGGAAATGAACTTACAGAATATTCATCCTGGTATGTTCCAGAAGAAGTATAAATGATTGATTTACTACATTTACCAAAACCAACCACTGGAAATGCTGATTACTTTATTGGCAAATCAACTTCTCTAGGTCAATCTTGGGAAACTTGGGAAAAACCTAGAGGAATTACTATGGTTAGATTTATTTGTATTGGTGGTGGTGGTTCTGGTGGAAATGGATTTGCATCTGCCACTACCAACGCAAGAGGTGGTGGAGGAGGTGGTGGTTCTGGTGGATATAGTAGTGTAGTTCTTCCTGCAATTTTAATACCAGATACAATATATATTTCTGCAGGAAGAGGTGGAATTGCTGGTGCTGGAACAGGTTCTTATGTCTCCGTTATTCATTATACTGCATTAACTACAGTAACTGCAACTTATACTCTCTGTTATGCAAATGGTGGAAGTGCAGGAGGTAATGGAACTGCTGCCGCTGTTGGTGCTTTAGGTGCTGCTGCCCCTGTTGCCACAAGAGCAAATACTTTACTTTCTGGTTATGGTGAACTTATTCTATATGCAGGATCTGCGGGATCTGCTGGCGGGGCAGTGGCTGGGGGTAATGCTACTGCTATAAATTATCCAGCATCAGGATTATTACTTTCTGGTGGTTGTGGTGGAGGTGGAGGTGCAACTGGAACTGGAGGAACTGCAGGAGTTGCCATAAATACACCAGGATCTTTATTATTTCCAGCAATATCTGCAGGAACGAATGGTAGTCCTGGAGGTGTTGGTGGTACAGGAAGAGAACTTTATCAACCACTACTTTCTACCGGAGGTGGTGGTGGCGGTGCTTCAACCTCAACAACAACTGCTGGAGGTCCGGGAGGTAATGCTGGATTTGGTTCTGGAGGCGGCGGTGGTGGTGCTGGAGGAACTGATGGTGGTGGAGCAGGTGGTATTGGTGGAAATGGTTTAGTTATTATTAATTATTGGTAGAGAAATAAAAAATGATTGATTTACTACATTTACCAAAACCAACCACTGGAAATGCTGATTACTTTATTGGCAAATCAACTTCTCTAGGTCAATCTTGGGAAACTTGGGAAAAACCTAGAGGAATTACTGAAATAAGAATAATTTGCATTGGTGGTGGTTCGGGTGGTGGTACAGGGTTTGCATCTGCCACTACCACCGCAAGAGGTGGTGGAGGAGGTGGTGCTTCTGGTGGATTTACTATGGTAAGTGTTCCTGCACAATTTATACCAGATAGATTATATATTTCTGCAGGAAGAGGTGGAAATGGTGCTCCTAGTAGTGCAAATGGTTCCAATGGTAACGATGGTCAAGCAGGAACAGGTTCTTATGTCTCCGTTATTCCTTATACTGCATTAACTGCAATTTATACTCTTTGTTTTGCAAATGGTGCCGGTGCTCCCGGTAATGGAGCAAGATCTAACAGAGGAGGAACTGGTGGACCTGCTGCTGCTGTTGCCACAAGAGCAAATACTTTACTTTCTGGTTATGGTGAGTTTATTGCATATGCAGGATCTGCGGGAGTTGCTGGTGGAGTCCAAACAGGAGGTGCCGGTCTTTCTGTTACTTATCCAACATCAGGATTATTACTTTCTGGAGGATCTGGTGGCGGCGGTGGAGCAAGTGGTGCGGGAGGGAATATAACCACCCCAACATCAAATATTTTATTGCCCACTGTATCTGGTGGAGCAAATGATACTGCTGGGCTTACTGGAACAGAACGTTATCAACCTTTAATTTCCACCGGAGGAACTGGAGGTGGTGCTTCAACCTCAACCACATTACCTGGAGGTCCGGGAGGTAATGCTGGATTTGGTTCTGGAGGTGGTGGTTCTGGTTCTGCCGGATCAAATGGAAGTTCTATTGGAGGAAAAGGAGGTAATGGTCTGGTAATCATATATTATTGGTGATAAAATAATAAATACTCAAAAAGAACATAATAATGAATAGATATTCTAAAATTTTACATCATGTTAGTCCGAAGAATCCATCAACTCCTAAGAGTTCTTCTGGTAAGAAGCGAACTTATGAAGAATATGAAGCAGATCAGAAGAAAACAGAAGTTGATAGATTAAAAGAACAAACACAACAACTTACAGAGAATATTGAGTTCTTGCAAAACTTGGTAGTGAATCAACACGATGATGTTTATGAACTTCGTCAGCAACTTAAGAATACTCCTATTCCACAACCAAAGAAAAATCTTAACGAAGGTTTATTGAATGAACCTCCAAATGTAAAAAATACTGATCCTCTTACACCATTAGACCAAAACTTTGTAACATTTGATCAACTCAACGATCATTATCAATTGTTTATTAATCGTATCCAACAGCAGATGGCAACGATTGGTGGAGGTGGTGAAACTCAGTTTAAGTTTCTTGATGATGTTGTAAACTTTATTTTTGTTGGAACTAAGAATGATTTACCTCCAGCAGTAAACGGAGTAATTACTCTTAAAGATAATTATACTTATTTCTTCACAACTACTGTAGATTTGCAAGGAAATCGTCTTGTTGCAGGACAGAACACAACAATTCTTGGTGGTTCAAGTGAAAATTGTAGAATTAAATCCACAGGTATCAGCACAACTACTGCACTTTTAAGTAGTAATTATTCTATTCCAATTCGCAACATCACTTTTGAGGCACCTTATGCAATCAATCTTGATGCAACTGGATATGGAACACAAGCACTTGATTGGTTTGGAGTTAATTTTACCAACTGTGCAAAAGTAGGAATTATCTCAAGTTATAATAATTTTATTTTACTTGACGGTGCATTTTTGAATTCTCAGGATTTGACTTTTGACGGAACGACAGGAACCGTAGGATTTAATCAGTGTTTGTTTAGTGGAAACTTTGGACTTGGTGGAACAAAATCTATTCTTAATTTTCCAAGTACCTTTATTTGTACTAGAAGAATTCGTACAACAGTTTGTTCATTCGTAGTTCCTTCTGGTTATACTGGAATAACCGTTCAGGATGGTGTTACATTCTCTCAACCTGAAAGTTTTATTATACAGACTTGTAATTTTTCAGGACCTGGAACTAAGATTGGAGTGAGTACTCATACCGACATTAATGGTAGAGATAGTTTCTTTGAAGGAAATCGTGGTATAGACAATACATTTCCTTCTGGTCAATTTTATATGAAGAATAATTCTACTCCTACAGTTATTGGTATTGGATCTACGGATATTTGGACTAAAATTGCAGGAATCACAACCACTGATGGTGCAATCAATTCTAAATTTACTGCAACTGATAATAGAGTAACTTATAATGTTGCAACTGATAGAAAGTTTTTATCTCAAGCAACAGTTACTTTCACTCAAGATGTTCCTGCTTCTGGACCATTTATTGATTTTGATGTAGAGGTTGGAATTTATGATTATGATTCATCCGCAGGAATTGGTACAATTCTTAGGTCTTCTGCAACTTTAGTTAATAACACAACATATGGACAATTTTATACTGTTCATTTGACTGACATTCACGATCATAAGCAAAATGATTATGTTGAACTTCATATTCGCAACAAAGGAACCGATACTGGTATAATCGTTACTGGCATGAGTTTGCTTGTAACTTCTATTTGATTGAGGATCTTGGTAGAATTTATTGTAGTTGACATTTAACTATAAATTCACTATAATACTAAAAAGTATTGATCACTGCCAATATAAAATTTTATGAGTAATTTTGTTAAACTTGCATTGGAAAATGGTGGAACTATACATCCACTAATTATTCCTTCGACAGATTTAAAAGGACCAGCACTTACAAATCCTTCCATTTACAATGATAATGGTAGAATTCTTGTAAATCTCAGAAATATTAACTATACTTTATATCATTCGGAAAAAAAGAAGTTTGAGCATCATTGGGGACCTTTGATCTATATTCATCCTGAGAATGATCTTCGTCTTCGTACTTGGAACATTATATGTGAACTGGATGAAAATATGCGAATTAAATGGTATCATCATATTGATACTTCTAATCACCCAGATAAAGAACTTTGGGAATTTGTTGGATTAGAAGATGCTCGTATTGTCCGCTGGGATGGAAAACTTTATACCTGTGGCGTCAGAAGAGATCTTGATACTGTCGGCACGGGTAGAATGGAACTTTGTGAAATTGAGATTACTGAAAACGATGTGAAAGAATTAAGTCAACATCGTATTCCAACTCCAGGCGATAATAGTTCTTACTGTGAAAAGAACTGGATGCCAATTCTCAATATGCCCTATCATTTTGTGAAATGGACTAATGGGACTGAAGTTGTTAAGTATAATATTGAAAATGGCAAAACAGAAACTGTAAATCTTATTAATTACAAAGAACTTGGTTGTATTGATCTTCGTGGAGGATCTCAAGTTATTCCTTTTGGTGAATATCATTTAGCACTTAATCATGAAACCTTTCTCTTTAAAAGTGAACAGGATAGAAAAGATGGTACTTATCGCCATAGATTTACGGTTTGGGATAAGTATTGGAATATTGTTAAGGTTTCTCCAAGGTTTTCTTTTTTGAATGCTGAAATTGAATTTGCTGTAGGTATGTGTGAATATGGTGATGATTATTTGATCACTTTTGGTTTTCAAGATAATGCTGCTTATCTTCTTAGAGTACCACAAAAAATCGTTCAAGAATTTATTTTTGAATAGTGAATGTATATGAAAATTAATAATTATTGTATTAATTACTATGATTCTAAAACAGATCTTTGTGAAATTGGTTCTAAATATGGAACTGACAAATCTCCTCTGTTTAGTGATTTAACTAAATTATATTATAATAAAGATTATAGGCATTCTTATACTTGCTTTTATTCTATTTTATTTTCTACTTTAAAAAATCAAGAAATAAATTTTGGAGAAATTGGAATAGCTAATAATGCCTCAATCAAAATGTGGAGAGAATATTTCTCAAGGGCTAAAATATATGCTTGGGATGGATCCGTCGAATGTATAGAAAAAGCAAAAGTTAATAATTTAAATGATGTTTTTTATGGTTATATGCATACTGAATATGAAAAATCTATTCAAAATGCATTTTTAAATTGTGGTATGAAATTTGATGTTTTACTCGATGATGCAAGTCATTTATTTTGGGATCAAATAAGAGTTATTAGGTTATCTGTAGATTATTTAAAAAATGGATCTTTTTTAATTATTGAAGATATTGATAAGAATATTTCAAATTATGATTATATTTTAGAAATTAAAAGATATGGACACGATAAATTTTTTGAATCAATCTCTTTCATTGAATTTGATCATGAAAATGTTGAATTAGGAGACTTTAATAATGATAAAATTATTTTAATGGTAGTAAAATAAATGAGTTTAGATTATAAAAATTGTATTAATTTTGCACTTCCATATTTGCCTATAAACTCAACAGTAATTGATGTTGGTTGTAATATTGATCCAATAGTAGAAATGAACTATGCTGAATGGGTTGAAAATTGGAATGATGATTTTACTTTTCTTGTATTAGAAAGATTGCCCAATTCAAAATGCATTGGTATAGAACCTCTGCATTGGGGAACTTATGAAAATAGATGGGGAAATGATTATAGAGTTGATTTATTGAAAATAGGTTTATCTGATAGAAATTGTTTTGAAACAATATTTTTTCCTGGAGTACACCATGTTATTTCCAGTTTTTATAAACAAGAATCTTTTAGTCAATATAATGTTCAAACCAAAGAAATTGAATGTAAAACATTAGATACATTAAGTTTTGAATTGAACTTGGAACATATTGATTATTTAAAAATTGATACTGAAGGGGCAGAATATAAAATACTTTTAGGTGCAAAAAAACTCCTTAAAGAAAAAAGAATATCTTTTATTCAATTTGAATATGGTCTTCAAGACAAAATTATACCTTCGGTAGAATTAATTTCTAATTTTTTGAGTGAATGTAAATATACTGAAGTTTTAACTTCTGGAAGAGAAAAATTGTGGGTAAATGAACAAATATATAGAACAATGAATTAAAAATTTATATGGAAAAAAATAACAAAATTTCATTAATCTGTGCCTGCAAAAATAGAATTAAACCACTTTTAATTTCTCTAGCATCTTGGTTATTGATTGATGAGATTGTAGAAATTATTATTGTTGATTGGAACTCGGATAAACCGATTGATTATATTACTAATTTGGATCCTAAAATTAAAGTAATAAGAGTCTCTAATCAAGAATTTTTTAATCAACCACAACCATTAAATTTAGCATTAAAACTTTGTACTCAAGAATCTGTAATAAAAGTCGATTCTGATCATGTTTTTAATCCTTATTGGAATTTTTTTGATAGGTATGTGATTGATGATAATTCTTTTGTTTGTGGAGATCCTAGTATTAGTAATATAGATGGTTCTGTACAACCTTATTTTGTATATCTGAGAGGAATTCTTTATATTAAAAGAAAGTTTTTAGAAGCAGTTGGTGCATGGAATGAAAATATGGGAGAATATTATGGTGGAGAAGATGGTGAGATAGAAAATAGATTGGAATTATATGGATTAACCAAGCAAAAATTAAACTTGGATTATACACTTATACATATTCCACATTCAAATAAGGAAAGAATTTCAAACTTTAAGGGATATACTTCTAATACTGATTTGAATGAATCGATAAGGGGGCAGTTATCTCAAGGTTTGAGTGGAAATGAATTGGAATGGAATGTTGAATATGTTTTAGCTGAGAGTCATATTAATTCTAATGTACAAACATTCTATAATTCTACTTCTTACTATGTTGAACCAAAAATAAACTGGGACATAATTCAATTAGATGATCAAAATTATATTGCGAACATGGTATAATAGTATGAATAAGATAGTTTTTAAAAGGAGATAAAAATATGATACTAGATTTTGATTATGTCTATGACAAATATAATTTGAATGTTTCTGGACTCCTTCATATTGGCGGACATTATGGTGGTGAGTTGCAGAAATATAAGTCTCATAATATAAACAATATTGTTTTGTTTGAACCATTGTCTTCAAACTTTTCAGTACTAAGTGAGGCAGTAAAGAATATTGGTGGAAATATTGTTGCCCATCAAGTTGCTCTTGGAAATGATAACCGAAAGGTTATAATGAACATTAGTAGCAATGAGGCGCAGAGTAGTTCTATTCTTATTCCTAAGGTTCATCTGACTGTACATCCAGAAGTTTTATTCAATGGAACTGAAGAAGTTGAGATGAAGAAACTTGATGATTATGATTATAAGGATTATAATATGATCGTTGTCGATGTTCAAGGATATGAACTTGAGGTTCTAAAAGGAGCAACACAAACATTGCACAATATTGATTACATTTATTGTGAGGTTAATCGTGATGAAGTTTATGAGGGTAATGCAAGAGTTGAAGAAATTGATGAGTTTCTTTCTACATATGGATTTAAAAGGGTAGAAACTCAGTGGTATTATACTGAGGTATGGGGGGATGCTCTGTATATGAAAGAAAAAAAATCTAATCCTAATCCTAATGTTTCATTGATTTGTGTATGTAAGAATCGTCTTGAGTCTCTTAGAGTTTCTTTGAGTTCTTGGTTGCTCTTTGATCCAATTAAAGAAATTATTATTGTTGATTGGGACTCTGAAGAACCAATTCATAATCTGACTCAGTTGGATCCTAGAATCAAAGTGATTCGTGTGAATAATAAAAAATATTTTAATTTAGCACAACCACTGAATCTTGCTGCAAGTCAGGCAACAGGAGACTACATTCTAAAGGTTGATACTGATTATATAATCAATCCATATTATAATTTCTTTGAATCTTACTTAGTAGATGAAACATGCTTTGTAAGTGGTGCTCATGATGCTCCGGATTTGGTTTATGGACCTGATCAGAATGGAGAATATACCATAGACATGGCGAAGAATGAATTTATGAATGTTGTTGACTATGTAAATTGTTTTAGTCATTATTTTAGATATCTAAGAGGAATGCTCTATGTATCAAGAGATAATTTCTTAAAAGTAAATGGATATAATGAATTAATTGACACTTATGGGTTTGAAGATGGTGATATGGAAACTAAACTAAAATCTTTGGGATTATCGCATAAAAAGATTTCCTATGATCACGCTTTAATTCATATTCCACATTCTGATAAGAAAAGAATAGAAAATTGTAAGTATGATTTGAATGATGAAAAACAAATAAGATATAATCTTTCTCATTTTTATAGTGGTGATATGCTAGATGCACAAACTTATTATGGTGTTGTAAGTCGTTTAGTGCAAAAAAATGGAGATGCTTCTAGAAGAAAAGGTCGTAAAATAAGTTGGAAAATTAATCAAATAGGTGATCAAAATTATGTTGCTGAAGATACAATTATGCTAAAATTAAAAGAATTTCCATCTGTTAACTATGTAAGTTTAGAAGAAAGTATTGATCGCCAGATGACTCTCGTAAATCAATTCTATGAACATGGAATTACTAATATCAATTCTGTGATTTCAAAAAGATTTGCAGAATCAAACGATGTAGTTACTGGTAAGTATGCCTATACTCTGAATGATGGCACCAAAGGATGTGTAGTATCTCATCTTAAAGCAATCAAAAATTGGTATGAGAACACTGATGAAGACTATGGATTCTTCTGTGAGGATGATCTGAGTCTTGAAACTATTCAGTACTGGAACTTTACATGGGAAGAATTTATTAAAAAAATTCCTTTGGATGCTGAGTGTGTTCAACTTCTTACTATTCGTGGTGACTTTGAAACCTTTGAACTCCGTGAGAGACAGTGGAATGATTGGGCAGCAACAGCATATATTATCACTAGAGATTATGCGAAGATGTTAATTGGTATTTACATTCGAAATGATACTTATCATCTTGAGGTGCCAAATTCTGATGTAATGCCTTTGATTGAAAATATTTTATTCTCTGGTAAGACTTATACTGCTCCTTTATTTGTTGAAAATATAGAATTTAGTTCCACATTTGTTGGGTCTGATGATGATGTTAATGATGGACAAAAGAGAGATCATTATTATGCTCATGAGACAGTGTTGAATTATTGGAAAGGAAATTTGCAAGAGAAGAAAATGCCTAAAAGTAAATCATTTACTATTAAACCTCGCAAACCTAAGTCAAAAATCGTTGATTACTTTCCATATTTTAATGAGAAAGAAATTCTAGAATTGAGAATTAATTTACTTAAAGATCATGTGGATAAATTTGTAATTGTTGATGCAAATAGATCTCATACTGGAAAAGTAAAACCCTTTACTTGTAAAGATACCCTTAAAGAACTTGGTCTGTGGGATGAAAATAAAATTCAAGTAATTGAACTTAACCTACATTCCGATGATGATGAAGTTGTTTTTACTGATCATGATAGGTATTACAATCATAATGATCATAAAAAAATGTTAGTTGGATCTAGGGATAGATTGCAAAAGGATGCACTGTTTTCTATCATTGATCAGTTTGATGATGAAACTGTTTTCATTGTAAGTGATTGTGACGAAATTATTAATCCAGAACATCTTACTTATGTTCCCAATATCATTAGAAGTAATCCAAATATTATATTTAAGATTCCTTTAGTCTATCTTGAAGGTAGAGCAGATTTAAGATTGTTTTATGAATCAAATAATAATCCAGTTCAATGGGACTGCTCTATGTTCTTGGCGACAAAAAATCATTTAAAAACTCACACACCAAATGAAATTAGATCTAATTTTAATATTTCTTATCCAATTTCATATATTGGTCAATATGAAAATGAAAATTATCTAAGATATGAAGATATGGGATGGCATTTTAGTTGGATGGGGGATACTGATAGAAAGAAATTAAAATCTTTATCTTATAGTCATTATGATCATGAATTTGAACATATCATTTATAAAAAATGTTCTGGAAAGTTGATGGAAGAATTTATAGAAAATCATAAAGCAGAGGAAGGAAATATTAGTGTTTCTGGGCACATTGGAACGGTTATGAAAAAATATCCACATGAAACTCTTCCTCAAATTATTTTTGATTTACCAAGAGTTAAAGAATTTTTATTGCCGAGTATTTCATCAAAATCTGAATTTGAAGAATTACTTACGAAATATTCTTTAGATACTGAAAATGCAGATCATAATTTTGCATTGGGAGTTTGGTATGAAAATAAAGGTCATACTGCACCTGCACTTTCATATTATCTAAGATGTGCTGAGAGAGCAGAAGATGAGGATCTTGCTTATGAGGCTTTAATTCGCGGATCTTATTGTTATGAAAAACAAGGAACAAGAGATGGAAGTTCAAGATCTATGTTGTGGCAAGCACAAGCGTTTCTTCCTCACCGCCCAGAAGCATATTTTCTTCTGAGTCGCTTTGCTGAAAAAAGAGATTGGTGGCAAGATTGTTATATGAATGCCGATTTGGCTCTTAGATATTGTAGATTTGATTGCAAACCTTTAAGAACAGATGTTGAATATCCAGGAAAATATGGACTGCTTTATGAAAAATCAGTTGCCGCTTGGTGGTGGGGTAAAGGAAAAGAAACAAGACAATTGCTTCAAGAAATAAAAGAAAATTATGAACTTTCTTCAGAATATTATGATATAATAGGGAAAAAACTGATGGGATATGCCAGTGGTCATGTTCCAGAAGAAGAAATAAAGTATAATAAGAGTAGGTACAATCAGTTTCGATTTAAATTTGGTGGTTTAGAAAAAATTGAAAGAAATTATTCTCAAGCATTCCAGGATATGTTTATTCTTTCTCTACTTAATGGAAAAAGAAATGGACTTTATTTAGAGATTGGGGCACAAGAACCATTCTTTCAAAATAACACTGCACTTTTAGAAACTGAATATGATTGGAAGGGTATTTCTATTGAAATTCGAGAAGATCTTTGTAATATGTTTAGACAACAAAGAAAAAATTCTATTATTTGTCAAGATGCTACTACAATTGATTATACATATTTGTTAGATGAATTTGGAAAAGGTAATATCTTTGATTATTTGCAAATTGATTGTGAACCATCAAAAACAACTTTTGAAATTCTTCTTATGATTCCATTTGAAAAATATAAATTTGCTATTATTACTTATGAACATGATCATTATGTAGATATGACTAATTCCTATAGGAATAAGTCAAGAGAATATTTGGAATCAAAGGGATATAAACTCGTTGTAACAAATGTTTCTGCTAATGATTTTTGTCCATTTGAAGATTGGTGGTATCACCCAGATTTAGTTAGTTTTGAAATAGTTAATATAATGAAAAATATTTCTAATGTTACTGATGTTAGAAAATACATGTTCAATTAAATAAAAAAATTATGAATTTTACAATCTATTCAAAAGAAAATTGTCCATATTGCTATAAGGTTAAACAAGTATTGGAGTTGACAGGAAGTAACTTTGTGGTTTATAATTTAAATGAGCATTTTACCAGGGAAGAATTTTATTCCGAATTTGGTGAAGGATCAACATTTCCTCAAGTCCTTTGTGACGATAAGAAACTAGGTGGTTGTACAGATACTATTCAATATCTTAAAGAACAAAAAATTGTCTAATACAAACCTAAATAATAATAACCACAGAAATCGTGGCGTTGAAGTTTTACTCCATGGAGGAAAAAGAAAGCAAATTCAACCATTTCATATTATTTTTGAAAAGATATTTTGCTTTCTAAATCGGGAAGTAACTATCTATTTTGAATTTTCCTTAAAGTCTAGGAACAAGAAAAAGTAATTTTCCGGAGAAAAGAAATGTTAGCAGTTAGTTTAGTTCTTGGTTCTTTTTTAATTGTAATGTTTCTCATAGTCGGACTTATTGCTGGTTGGGTTGCGAGAGAATATATGATGAATTATCAAGATAGACCAAAACTTCATCCAGAATTTTTTGATGATAATGGAAATGTTATTCCTGATGAGGTTCTTGCAATAAGTTTCAATCCAGACTTCTTTGATGATGAGGAACTTGATGATGAAGAAGACTAAATATTTTTAAATTAATATAAATTTTGATTTTTATGAGTATGACAGTAACAAAAAAAACTACTACTAAACCAAAAACAAATCAGTTAAAAGTAGTAAATTCTGAAAGTTTAGAATTGCCAAAAAATCCCTTTATTTTCGAAGTACTAAATTTTGTTTCTAAGCAAAGAACAAATTCTAAGAAGGTAGAAATTTTAAAGAAATATGAAGATAGTTCTTTAAAAGCAATTTTTATTTGGAATTTTGATGAAACAGTAATATCAGTACTTCCTCCGGGAGAAGTTCCATATTCTAGTGTTGGTGAGCAAAATTCTTTCAGCGGAACTCTTTCTGAGAAAATTGATGATGCTGTAGTAAAAATGCAAGAAATTGGAAGTAATTCACTTGGATCTCAGGATCAGGGAAGATCTTCAATTCGTAAAGAATATACAAAATTTTATAATTTCGTAAAGGGAGGAAATGATTCATTAAGTTCTCTTCGTAGAGAAACAATGTTCATTAACATTTTAGAAGGTCTTCATCCCTTGGAAGCAGAAATTTTATGTCTTTGTAAGGATAAGAAACTTCAAACTAAGTATAAAATTACAAAGGAAATTGTTTTTGAAGCATATCCCGACATTCAATGGGGGGGTCGTTCGTGAGCACAGTTAGTAGTGTAAAAGAGGAAACACTCAAAATGGAATGGACACCAGAAGAAAAAAAAGATATTCCTCCCAAATATGGATGTGAAATTTTACTAGAAAATGCTACAAATGAAACTATAAAGGATCCGTCTTTTCCTACTGATGCTTATATTGTAGTTTATGAAGTTGATGGAAATAGATGCATGGATCTTTGTAGAGGAACAAGAGTTCGCATCTTTGATTTGTATTACGATAAATTTGGACCTAACGCGGTGAAAAAAATTGATTGGGGATACGGTAGAGTTAATCCAAGACTTTGGGGATATAAATCTTCACCGTCCAAAACTAAAAAGCGAAAGTGATTTCCCTGAGGGGGCAAAAAATTTCCCCCAAAAATTTCTCACGCGATAGTTTTTCAAAAAGGTAGCAGTATGATACAATTTTGGTATCAGTTGCTACTTTTTTGATTTTATGCTAATATATACAGTACGTTGATCGCATAAGCGACGGAAGTACCATTTGGGAAGCAACGCGCCAATACCTAAAAAGTAAAGGAGCAAACCTAATGTCCAAAGTCGTATATCGTGGTGTTGAATATGATACCCAAAAGCGCATTGAATACCAACAGCAAATGATGCAGCAACCCCAACAATACAACGAAACCTATCGTGGTATTAAGTATGTAAAGGAGGGGCACAAATGAACACTTATTTCGTTCGCTATCTCAAAACAAAAGCAAAGAAGGAAAAACTCCTTCAAGTAGCACAACTGAATATGGCAAAAAAACCACAAGTTGCCTGAAACTGGGAGGATTGACATCCTCCCTTTTTTTATGTAAAATGAGATGAGAGTATTACAAGATATGGACAAAGAAAAATTAAAACTTATCGTTCGTAATATAGAATTGCTTGTGGATTCATTAAAGGCAGAAATCTATTCTGATGTTTCTGCTTATACTCCTATGGAACCGATGAGAAAACGGGCAGTTTTAGATTATGACGAAATTTTTGAGGATAGTGATTTAGATGACGAATAGAGCAAAAGAACTGGTAAAGTTGCTTGAAAGATTGAGTAAACAAGACCATCTTTATTCTGATGAGCAACTGATAGAAATGAAACAACAATTGCGAGTTGTAAAACAAGAACTTGCAGAACTTGAAGCAAAAACATCAAAAGGATTTGGAAAGAAATGAGACCTATTAAAGCAAAAGATCTTCTTGAACTTGATAAGAGACTTGAAGTAGTAAAACTTCAAGGATATCCAATTCCAGAGCAGGTAATTTACCAAGCAGGAAAATGTGACTATTCAGAAATTCCTATTCATCATCAAGAAATTCCTACACCGCAGAAGTGTGGTGAATGGATCGTAGAGCAACTTCTAAGCAACGAGAGAGGGCACTGGGGACCTGTAGAACACCCCGGCATTACATTCTCGGTGTCTGGGTATGTCCACAACGTTATGGTGCAAGCAAGGACTCACAGGGTAGGTGTGACGTTTGATGTTCAATCTCAACGATACACTGGTAAGAGAGTTGTGAAGGTGGCACAAGGAGAATTGAAACCTGATGAAGTTTTCTATTCTCGTCCTCCTGGTTTCTATACCAATCGCAAGGGTAAGAAGTATGAATGGACTCAAGAAGATTATGATGATGAGATGAAATGGTATGTAGAAGGATGTAAGCGTTATGCTGTGAAGTATGAAAGGGGAATGTGTGAAGAACATATTCGTGATGGTCTAGCACAAGGAATTCGTCAAAACTTTGTAGTTTCTTGCAATCTTCGTTCTATTCTTCATATTCTTGATCTTCGTGCTAAGTTGGATGCTCAACTTGAAATTCAGGCATTAAGTGAACAAATTGCTCCCGAAATTCAAAAGTGGGCACCAAATGTTTGGGGTTATTATGAAGAAAAGCGTCTTCATAAAGCACGGTTGAGTCCATAAATATTTTTGTATTGATTTCGCAACTTCATGGAGTATTATACTTACGCTTATTTGCGAGAAGATAAAACTCCATGGTATATTGGTAAAGGTAAAGGTAGAAGAGCATATCAAAAACATGATTTCTTTTCTCCTCCACCAAAAGACAGAATACTCATTCTTAAAAATAATCTTACAGAAGATGCTGCATATAAACATGAAATTTATATGATTAATGTTTTTGGTAGAAAAGATTTGGGAACTGGAATTCTTCGCAATAAATCAAATGGTGGAGATGCTCCTCCTATCTTTACTGGACATACTGAAAAAAGTAAAGAAAAGATACGAAATTCCTGCAAGGGTAGAGTATTGGGTCCAGGTATGAGTGAAGATGCGAAAAATCGTCTTTCTAAACGAAATAAAGATATGGGAATAAAACCTCCCTTACATGTTAAATCGTTTAAATTGATGTCTCCAAAGGGGGAAATATATAATGGTGACAATATTAATGAATTTTGTGAACTACACAATTTAAAACCCTCTTGCATATATGATTTGCGTAGAGGAAGACAACAACAACATAAAGGATGGAGATTGGTTTAATGGCAATATATCCAGTTTATAATCCGGAAACGGGTGAAAAAAAAGTTATTGAAATGAGTGTCCATGATATTATGGATTGGTATGAAAATAATAAACCTTGGTCCCGTGATTGGTCACAGGGATGTGCTACTCCCGGAGAAGTCGGTGAATGGAAAGATAAACTCATCGCAAGAAATCCTGGATGGAATGAAGTACTAGATCGCGCAAGCAAAGCACCAAAATCAACTGTAAAGAAAATCTAATGGCAAGAAGAAAAAGAGCAGATCAACCAATCGGTGTTGGTCTTACCACTCGTCAATCAAAGCGTAAAAAACCATTAAGTAGTGAATATTTAATTGATATTGATCCTCTTACTAATAATCAAAGAAGACTTTTTGATTCTTATGCCGAAGGTAAACATGTTGTTGCTTATGGGTGTGCCGGAACTGGTAAAACTTTTATTACTCTATTCAATGCTTTGAAAGATGTTCTTGATGAAAGAACTCCTTATGAAAAAATTTATCTTGTTCGTTCATTAGTTGCAACCCGTGAGATCGGGTTTCTTCCAGGAACACATGATGATAAGGCAGATATCTACCAAATTCCTTATAAGAATATGGTGAAGTATATGTTTCAGATGCCTTCCGATGTTGACTTTGAAATGCTCTATGGCAATCTAAAATCACAAGAAACGATTAAGTTCTGGAGTACCTCATTCTTAAGAGGAACCACTCTTGATAATTCAATTATTATTGTAGATGAGTTTCAAAATCTTAATTTCCATGAATTGGATTCTATTATCACTCGCGTTGGTGAAAATACAAAAATTTGTTTTTGTGGAGACGGAACTCAATCAGATCTTGTAAAAACCAATGAGCGTAATGGTATTGTAGATTTTATGACAGTCTTGCGTAAAATGCCTTCTTTTGATATAATTGAATTTGGTGTAGAAGACATTGTTCGTTCTGGACTTGTTAAAGAATACATTATTGCAAAAATAGATGCTGGATTTTAATGACAAACTCTTTGATTGAAAAATATAATGAAATTCATGGTCAAAAATTTAATCATGTTGATATTGAACTCCCTAAGTTAGAAAGGGAGACTATAGATGGCATTCGATATTATAAGGTTCCAGATTTAGATCAACTTTTAAGATTAGTTTCGATTACTTCTGTTACCAGTCATAAAAATCGCCAGGTATTTGTTAAATGGCGCAAAAAGGTTGGCGACAAAGAAGCAGACAAGATCACGCAACAAGCAACTAGTCGTGGAACAGATATGCACACGCTAGTTGAGCATCATTTGAAGAATGATGATCTTCCAGAAGTTCAACCTTTATCTCAGTTTTTATTTGATATTGCTAAGAAAGATCTGAATCGTATAAATAATATTCATGCTCTTGAAGGGTCTTTATACAGCAAAGTTCTTGGAATTGCAGGTACTGTTGACTGTATAGGGGAGTTTGATGGTGAACTGGCAATAATTGACTTTAAAACTTCTAAAAAACCAAAACCACGCGAGTGGATTGAACATTATTTTGTTCAATGTATGGCATATGGTTGTATGCTGTATGAACTAACAGGTATTTCTGTTAAAAAACTGGTAATCATTATGGCTTGCGAAAATGGAGAATGCGTCGTCTATGAAGAATATGACAAATCAAAGTACATCAAACTACTCACCGAATACATTAGAGAGTTTGTTAGAGATAAACTGGAACAGTATGGAACAGAATAAAGAACTAGAACAGGCAATAGAAAATAAGTTTTTAACTCCTTCGAAATTTGCTCTGGAAATCGAAAGTATTGTGGCACTTGAAAAAATGAATTATATTGATGCAATATGTCATTATTGTGAGGAAAATAATATTGAGGTGGATTCAATTACAAAACTCATTTCAAAACCTCTGAAAGAAAAACTGAAATGGGATGCAACTCGTCTCAATTTTATGAAGCAAACATCAAAAGCAAAACTGCCTTTATGATTGTGACTCCTTTTGAAACTTATCAACATTATTTGTCACTCAAAAATCATTTCACAAATCCAAAATATGATTTTTTTAAATATGGTGCAAAGACCCGATCCAGTGTAACATCCTTTAATAAAAGGACCGATAAATACTGGTTTGAGAAAACAAGTCGTAAATATTCTGATAAAGAAGTAGTAGATTTTTTAGTATCAAACTTTGTAGAAACAGATTCTCCTGGTAACTTATGGATTGGGCAAATTATAAATTCTGGAGAAAGAACATATGCAGAGTGGATGCGAAGACAGCAAAGTTTGAGTTACTTGTTCAAGGAGCAATCGACAGAATTGTTCTCGGAAACTGAATTGAACGATGTCTTCAATTGTGCAAAAGGGCACCCTATAGTCCTCAAAAAATTTCTAAGTGGGAAATTATCACCAGAAACATTCGTAATTTACGACAAAATATTTTCAATCGTAGAGAAGTTTGATAAGAAACTAAATGATCCGGTGTGGGAATGTGTTTCTTTGAAAATTAAAAAATATAATCCATTTCTAAATATTGATGTGTTTCAATTCAAAAAAATTTTACGGGAAATATTCAATGAGTAATTTTTTTGACTCTGATATTATTCAAGGTGAATTAAAGGAGATTAATAAACTTCAGGAACAAATTTACGGAAGTATTCTCACTTTTGGTATGATGAGCCGTAAGACTAAACTGGAACATATTGAAAAACTTGAACTCTTATTAGAAAAGCAGCGTGTAATGTATACACGCTTGTCTCTTTCAGACGACCCTGAGGCGGTTGAAATGAAAGAGAATCTAAGAAAATCAGTCGCTCTGATGGGATTCCCACCGGAAACTGATATCAATATATTATTCGGTAGTATGAACAAAACAATTGAGTCTCTCAAGAAGTACCTTGACTAATCGACCAATCTTCGCTATACTATCCAAGTAATCCAACAAATCAAATTTATCCGAGGTATCCGAAATGGGGTTTTCTGATCTTAAAAAGCAATCTAAACTTGGTTCTCTCACTGCCAAACTGGTGAAAGAAGTTGAAAAAATGAATACTAGTAGCGGTTCTTCTGATGACCGTCTTTGGAAGTTAGATGTTGATAAAAGCGGTAATGGATATGCCGTAATCCGTTTTCTTCCTGCTCCCGATGGTGAAGATCTTCCTTTTGTGAAGGTTTATTCTCACGCCTTTCAAGGGCCTGGCGGTTGGTTGATTGATAATTGCCTGACTACTTTGAATGGACAAAAGTGTCCTGTTTGTGAGTATAATTCTGGTCTGTGGAACAATGGAACTGATGCTGGTAAAGAAGTAGCTCGTAAGCAAAAGCGTAAACTGACTTATGTAAGCAATATCTATGTTGTAAAGGATCCTGCAAATCCTGATAACGAAGGTAAAGTCTTTCTGTTCAAGTACGGTAAGAAAATCTTTGACAAACTTACTGAGGCAATGCAACCTGAATTTGAAGATGAGTCTCCTATTGATCCATTTGATTTTTGGCAAGGTGCTAACTTCAAACTGAAAGCAAAGAATGTTGCTGGATATCGTAACTATGATTCTAGTGAGTTTGCTTCTCAGAGTGCTCTTCTGGACGATGATGATTCTATGGAAGCAATTTGGAAAAAGCAGTATTCTCTGGCAGAATTCCTTTCTCCTAGCGAATACAAGACTTATGATGAACTGAAGAAGCGTCTTGATTCTGTTCTTGGTGCCAAGACTTCAACTCGGATTGATGAAGAGGTTGAAGATGAAGAAGATTATCGTGGTCCAGTGAAGGATCTTGACGATGGTCTCCGCAGTGAACTGAGTAATCTGAAACCTACCCGCCGTGCTGCTGTGGTTGAGGAAGATGAGGACGATGATGCCCTCAGTTACTTTGCAAAACTTGCCGAAGACTGATTAAATCTTATAATGGGGGGACCCCCCCCCTTTTTATGAAATTAATGATCTTGTATTTTCTGTTTTAATTAATCTATCATCAACATATTGTGAAGAATTATCATAAATCATTGCTTTTCTAGTATCATTAAGAACTTGTTGTAGGTATACTGGTTTCAATACATAGATTGCTCTTTTTTCATTGTTTCTTCTAACTTCATATTCATAGTTACTGATTCCAATTATAGGATTTTGTATATTTACAATGTTTAAACCTAATGTATTTTCATTAGTATAGAGATTTCCATTATCGTAATAAGATATCTTAAAATTAGGATCTACAACTTTACCAGCAGGGAGAATTAATTTATTTTGAGAATCTTTTATTTCTATAGTTTCATAATGATGTACTGCATTTAAATTTTCCCCATAGAGTTCTTCGGCATAATCATAAACTTGTTTATCTGATAATGGCCATTGATCTCTAATTCTTGTAATTCCTGCAGTAACTAAAACAACCCAATCATATTGAGCACTTCCATAAAGTTCTTCTGCTACAAGATCTGGTCTTGATCCATCAGGAATTTGATACTTATCAAATATTGTGAATACATTTTGCAAATCATCACGAAGTTTAACTCTACGAAAAAGATTTTTTACAAGAACATAATCATCAACAGACTTTCTATCGGAAAGAAAGGATTGATATTGTAGATTTGGTAACTCTCTAAAGTATGACATTTTAGTAACCTACAGAAGTGTCTCCAGAATTTGCAAGTTCTTCGTAACTTTCTTTGTAAATTGGTGTGAGTTCTTGGAACTGTAAAGTTAATTGCATATGAACTGGTGTCGCATCGGGATAAGTTGCATACTGAGCAGATCCATTATAATTAACACTCATTTGGGTTAAAGCACATGGTTTAAAACGGTGTAAAAATGGATGAACAGTTCCACCACTCATATATTCTAATTTGAATACATTGGGTGCTTTGACAAAGAGACCTCCACCAAGTTCATTCGGTCTTCCTTTTTGTGGAGTCATATTCACTTTGAATGTGCGAATAATTTCTTTAATTCTTTCAGATTCTTTTTTTGATCTTGGAACTAAATCAAATATAAAATTAAATGCTGGTCTCAATGTTACTCCATTGAATAATAATTCAACATTTTGATTGAATACCATTCCCGTTGCTCTTGATATGATTTGGTTAGTATCTCCTTGACCTAATGCTGCTGCTAATGCTGCAGCGGCAGTTCCTGCAGCAACAGCCTTTTGACCTTCTCCAGTATTAATGGCAGCACCTAAATTAGAAAATCCTTTAAGTATTGACTCTTGCATAGAACCACCTATATTACCACTTTGCACAGCCGATGATGCAGCTACTGCTAAACCACTAACAACAGGATTCATACTTCCAGATACCCAATCTGCAGCATTACTGTCTTGAATATTTGCTGGCATTGGAAGTATGATGACTGCTTCTGGTCTTTGAATATTTCCAGATTGTCTTAATGCATCTTCTGTTGTTGACAATGCAAATCCACCCGTCAAATTAAGACTAGGTGCTTTATATTCAATAACCTGGATCTTAAAGTAATCGTCTCCTTTATCAATATTATTAAGTGGATAGCGGAGTATGGGTGCCATTTATTTTTTTAACTATTTATTGTTAATTTTGAACTAATTTTCCGTAAGGAATTGTTAATAGAGTTTTAAATTCTTCTCTACTTAATTCATATAATCCACTCACTAATCGATCACCATCTTGTGTATTATATTGTCTGATTTTTCCAAGATGAAAATTAAACCCTCTGAATCCTCTTGGTAGAATATCTCCTGCACGAATTAGTGGATGTTGATCATAACGAATTCTTGGTGTTTTTGCATAATAGATGTAAGTATAATATTTTCCTGGAGTTGGAAAAGAGACTTCACTTCCACTTAATCTTGTTAATATTTCATTCATAAGTTCTTCTGGTCTTTCATTTTCCAATAAAGATTCTTTTAAATTTTTAAGTTGATTTGTTTTTTTCTTTGAACCAACTTTTCTTGGTAATTGTGGATTTGCTTCAACATAATCAAGATCAGTTCTGATAATATTAATCAATTGTCCTTTAGTTAATCTATCATATCCACTAAGTTTTCCTAGTCCACTTGCAGTTGCATAATAAATGTTATGAAATTTTGCAATCTCAATTAATTGTTCTTTGGTATAATCCTCTAATGGTTTTTCGTATCCTGTGAGTGGCATTATTTGATACCTAATTCGTTTTCTGTGATTACTTTGAACTCATAACCACGATCAGCACACCATTCTTTTGCTGCCTCCCATTTTGCCTGATTCTTAGCATATTCATAAACTTCACTAATATATCTTTTTGTTTGTCTTTGAGGTTTAGGAGGGGGTGCAGTTTGCTTTTTAGGTTTAACCTCAATCATATATTTTTTGATTGAACCATTAGGTTCTTTTACTTTTATGAGAAAGTCAGGGTAGTATCTGTGAATTTTTCCGTCTATTGGTGAGCGATAAGGAATTGCTTTTTCTTCAGATTCCCAAGATATGATGTTTTCATTTGTATCACAATAGACACAAAACTTTCGTTCCCATAAAGACCTATAGATGATATTTGTTGGATCACCATTATATTTTTCAGGAAAGGATGGTTGATATTTTCCTTTATATGACATCTAAATACTTACAATAAGAAACTCACAATAGGTATTTAGAGTGGCAACGCCCCGTAAAATATCAGATATAAGACCATTATTCACCAATCTTGCACAAACTTCTCACTATGAAGTCAGGTTTGGAGGTCTTCCAGATCAATTAAAAAAATATCTAGGTCAAAGGGGAATTACTGCAAGATTTATTGCAGAGGACGCTGGTTTGTTGTGTAATAATGCAGTGCTTCCAACAACTCAACTTGCCACAGTAAATGTAGACGGAAATTATACAGGAATAACAGAAACATTTGCACATCGTAGACAATACCAAGATATAAGTCTTGAATTTTATGTTGATAAAAATTATAATACATTGAAATTTTTAGAGCATTGGATGGAATTCATTGCAAGTGGTTCTACAAATCCTGTTGATGGAAATAATGCGCCAATTAATAGTAATATTGATCAGGGATACTTTATAAGAATGCAGTATCCTGAATATTACAAATCAAATAGAACTAGTATTATAAAATTTGACCGTGACTATCAAAGAGAAATCGAATATACTTTCATAGGTTTATATCCATACAGTATTGCATCAATACCTGTTGCATATTCTCAGTCAGATGTCATGAAAATGCAAGCATCATTTAAAATGGATCGATATGTAATTGGTAAATCTTATAGTATTAACATTGCAAGAGTCGAAGACAATAACAGAGAACCAACTCAACCCTCAGCAGCAGCACCAAGAAATCAGACAAATCCAACTTCTGTTTTAAGAACACCTAGATCTCCTGGATCAATACCTTCAAATGGAGTTGAATTTTTAAGATCTGACTTATCTTTATATGAGAATTTATACGGTAAAGGGCAATAAATAAATTGGAAATGTTTGGTTACTGGATATATTTCAAATGCTCCTGGACTTTCAAATTATCAAAGAAAAAGAAATATCGACACTACATTGCGTATTAAAATTGAATACTAAATATGTTTAAATGATTTGAATTAAAAAAATGGTTCTTCCAAAAATTGCAACGCCTTCCTATACACTAGAAATTCCTTCACTTAAGAAAGAAATCAAATATCGCCCATTTCTTGTTAAGGAAGAAAAAATATTAATTATTGCTATGGAAAGTGAAGATTCTAAGCAAATTGCTGAAGCAGTTAAGACAGTAATTTCAAATTGCATTTTATCAAAGGGAATCAAAGTTGAACAACTTGCAACTTTTGATATTGAGTATCTATTTTTAAATATTCGTGGAAAGTCTGTCGGAGAAGCAGTTGATGTTCTGATCACATGTCCCGATGACGAAAAGACTCAAGTTCCTGTAAGTATTAACTTAGATGATATTGAAATTAATATCGATGAAAACCATTCTAGAGATATTAATTTGGATGATAATCTAACATTGAGAATGAAATATCCATCAATGAAAGAATTTGTGAAAACAAATTTTGGCAATGACTTTAATATAAGTGTTGACGAAACTTTTGATTTAATTATTTCTTGTATTGAGCAGGTGTATAGTGAAGAAGAATCATGGTCAGCGGTTGATTGTACAAAAAAAGAACTTTCGGAATTTATTGAACAATTGACTTCAACTCAATTTAAACAGATTGAAAAGTTTTTTGAAACAATGCCCAAACTTTCTCACACCATTAAGGTTAAAAATCCGAATACAGAAGTAGAGAGTGAAGTATTGCTGGAGGGATTATCAAGTTTTTTCGCCTAGGCATGGCTCATGAAAATCTTGAGTCATATTATAAAACTAATTTTTCTCTGGTACAGCATCATAAATATTCATTGACGGAGATAGAAAATATGATACCATGGGAGAGAGAAATTTATATTGCTCTCCTTAAACAATATATTGAAGAAGAAAACCTAAAACACAGTGCAAATGGCTGAGATAGATCCAGAAAAAGTTGGAAAATCTGGCATTGATCCAATTACAGGATCTATATTGTCTCAGGAAGTTAGAAATAGTCTTCTAAAAAAGACTACATTTGATGCATCAGTTTTTAGAAATGAATTATTAGCGGTTGAAGGTAGAAGAAGAGAATTAGACTTACAAAATACAAATGTTATTCGTGAGCAAGAAAATGTATTAATTGGGTTTAATTCAAATATTCAAGCACTAAGAAATGATATTGGTAAACTTGGAACAGGTCTTGCAAATATAGCACTACTTCTCCAACAAGATGGTGCTGAGGAACAATCTAGACTTAGAGCAGATCAAGAAAAACAAAGGAGACTTGCAGAGCGTCAGGTTAGAATTGGTAAAGAAAGTGACATAGAAGAAAAAATACAAAGTGCTCTTGTGGCACCTGTTCAAAGATTGGTTCCTCAAGTAAATGATGTCTTTGGAAAAATTGGACAAGCACTTACAATTTTATTTGGTGGTTGGTTAACTAATCAAGTTATTCAAGCAATAAAAGCATCTGAAGGGGGCAATACAAAATTATTCAATGATATTAAATTCAATATTCTCAAAAATCTTGCAATTGTTGGTGGTGGATTATTGGCAATTAAAACAGGATTTTCTTTAGTTAAAAATACAATTGCTAAAGTTGCATCCGGATTGACAAGATTACTAATTGCAAAACCACTTGCACTTGCTGCTGGGTTACTTAGAATTCCTGGAATGGGATCTGGTGGAAAACCACCCGCAACTACAGGACCAAAATCAGGAGGAATACTTGGAGGAGTTGGTAAATTTGTTACATTTTTAAGCACATTGATGAATCTTAAAAATAAAGAATTTACTGATGCTACATTATCTGCTCTTAGTTTTGCTGCCAGAGCACCAGGACCACTCGGAGCAATTGGAAAGATTGCTGGTATTGCTTTTACTGCCGATGAAATTGCTGAAGCATTTGGTAAAAATATATTTGATGATGAAAGTTTAAATAAAAAAGTTGATGAAATTGCAAAGGTATTTAAAAAAGAAAATAAGACCGATACTTCTACTGCTTCACCAAAACCAGTACCATCATCAACTCCTCCTGCACCACCGCAACCTATGGTGCAACCAAAAACACCTATGATGGGTGAGCAAAAACAAGAAGCAGCAACTCCCACACCAAGTCCAGAAAGAGTTTCTCAATTCGAACAAGCATGGCAATACAGGAATAATCCTTTAGCAAGAGGAAGAATAGAAGGTGCTTGGGATAAGATGAGTGATGAAGAACGCCGACAAGCAAAAGAATGGGCAAAATCAAAAGGATATAATTGGAATGAAATGAAATTGAAAGAGTCCTCTTCAATGATGAGTCAGACTCAAACAACTCCACAATCTATGAAAGAAAGTGCAGTTCCCGCACAAATGTCTACCCCAGCACAAGTTGCCGCATTGCCAAAAGAACCCGTAAAAGTTGGTCAACTTCCTGAACCAAAACCATCATTGACAATGATTAAAACATCAAACAATGCAAATCAACAACAAAATGTTCCTGTTACAAGTGGAGCATTATCTGATGTTCCTTTAATCAACTCTGCAAACCCCGATAATTTTTATGTTCTCTACTCCCAATTAACTTATAATGTGGTGATATAAAATGGCAACAATAGCAGATTCTCTTAAAAAGTCATCAATTAATATCAATACTATTTCCAAGTCGCTGACTGAAACAAAGAAAAATGTTTCTTCAGTGAATGATTCTGTGAATAATATTTCCAGAATCATTGCAACAAATACTAGAGTTAAAAGAGAATTATTTGAAAATTCCAAAATTATTGGTATTAGAAGAGAAGAGGCATCAAAGAGACAACAACTTGAAGATCAGATAGAATCCTCAAAAGTTTCAACATCTCCATCAAGAGGTCTTGCTTTTGCTAACAGAAGCGATAAAGGACCTTTGAGCAGATTATTAGGATTTTTGGGATTTACATTTGCTGGTTGGATTGTAGAAAATTTGCCCACATGGATTTTTATGGGAAAGGAATTTATTTCCAGAATTGAAATGTTTGGTAGATCAATGTATAATATGGTTGATAATATGAAATTAATCATAAGTTCTTTTGGATCTGTTTTAAAAAATTCTTTCAATGCTATTATTACTTTAAATTTTGATGAATTTAGTGATGGGAGTGTTGCACAATCTTTTGATGGATTAAATCTTGCAGTTCAGAGTTTGGGAGATGATATTACTAAAACATTTGAACTCTTTACAACTCCCCTAAACAAATCAGTAGAAACGGGTGAAGAAGGACCTGGACTTGGTGAAGAAAGACCTGATACGATGTTTCCAACTGAAGGTGGATACGCAACAGCAGGATTATCTGGAGTAGCAAGACAAAGAGTTGGAACTGATGCAGCATTTTTAGGAGAAATTAAAAGAGTATCACAAAAATATAATATCCGAGAAGGAGATTTACTAGGATTAATTGCATCCGAAAGCGGATTCGATCCTTCTGCGGGACAAGTTGGTGGATATGTTGGTTTAATTCAATTTGGGGCGAATGAAGCAAGATCAGTAGGAACAACACAATCTGCTCTAATGAAAATGAGTAGAGCAGAGCAAATGAAATATGTTGATAAGTATTTTGAAACAAGAAAATTGAAAAAGGGAGCAGGTGCTGGACAATTATATGCAACTGTTTTTGCTCCAGCATATGCTTCCGGCGATCCCAATAAAGTTCTTTATAGTTCACCTTCTAGAGAATATGCTTCAAATGCACCTCTTGATACCAATCAGGATGGAAAAATAACCATTGCTGAAATGGGTGGAAGAATTCAGAAGAAAAAGAAAGAATTTGGTATTTCTGATAATGTTGTAATTACTTCCACAGCAGCACAATCACCTATGGTACAAGTTCCTGCAGGAAATATAAAACCATTAGTTGGTGATCGTCTTGGTGCTGGAAGAAATCATGGTGGGGTTGATTTGCAAGTTCCTTCAGGAACTCCATTGAGAGCAATTTCTGATGGTCAAATTGTTGACTCAGATTATGAAAAAGGATGGGGAAACTTTTTGGTGATGAAGGATAATCTTGGAATTTATCATTTATATGCTCACATGCAATCTGGATATAAAAAAGGAGGTACAGTTAAAAAAGGAGAAGTAATTGGAAAGGTAGGGATGTCTGGAAGAACTACTGGACCCCATCTTCATTGGGAAACAGGAACTGGGTGGAATGGTGGAATAATAACAGGAAGATTTGATGCTCTTAATAAGTATAGTAAATATGCACCATTTAATACATCATCCGAATATTCAAAAACTCAAGCACAAATTTCAGCACCTCCAACAAGAGTGGCACAACCTGCTGCGATGACTCCTCAGAGAAAAGGATCTCAGGTTGTAATTATAGATGACACAAAACCACAACAATCCCAAGTATCCTATCCAGCAGAACAACCATCATACGCACCAACAATCAGTGAATTTAAATTGTTAAATAATTTTATTAAAAACAAACTTTTAATCGATCTTGCGTACCTATAATGTCAATTAAAAAGTCGATATACGAAGAGTTAATATTAGAATCTAATGATAGATCTAGAACTATAGATCTTACAACTGGAGTAATTCTTTTTGAATACTATGAAGATATTTTTTCACCAACAATTACTGCAAAAGTTAAAGTTGTTGACAATGGTAATGTCATTGCGCCTAAAGATAATCCAGATGGAAATAAGCAAGCAATTTATAATGGACTTCCTTTAAGAGGTGGTGAAAGACTTTCACTCAAAATCGCAGGAAACTCTGCAACTAATCCTGGTTTAAATTTTTCTAAAAAAACTGATGATTACTTTTATGTTTCAAGTATTACTGATGTTATTTCAGAAACAAACAGAGAAACATTTACATTACATTTAACATCAAGAGAAGCAATCACCAATGAAACATCAAGAGTTTCAAAAAAATTTCCAACTTCATTAAGAATTAGTGATTCTGTTCAAAGAATCTTAAATGATTATCTAAAAACAAATAAAATAGGAAAAATTGATTCTTCTTCAAACAAGTATGGATTTATTGGAAATCTAAGAAAACCATTTACTGTTCTAATTTGGTTAGCATCAAAAGCAGTTCCAGAAAGTTCTGGAAATCCCACCGCTGGATTTTTATTTTATCAAACCCAAGATGGATTTCAATTTAGATCTCTTGATGAACTGATTGTCCAAACTCCTAAAGCAACTTATACTTACACAGAATCATCAGAATCTTATGATGAGAGTGATAAAAAAGTTAATAATGATTTTAAAATCTTGAATTATTATACTGATAAAAACCAAAATTTGATTGAAAAACTTAGATTGGGAACTTATGCAACTCAAAGAATGTTCTTTAACCCTTTGGATTTTTCATTCTCAAGTCCAGAAAAAGGTCTTTTTAGTTCAAAAGATTATTCTGGAAAAGCAAAAACTCTTGGTAGTAGATTAAAACTTCCTCCTATTGCGGAGGGATCTGACAAATCTTTAGGTGATGTTCCAACTCGCATTATTACTGCAATTTATGACGTTGGAACTTTAGAAAAAGGAGCATCAAGAGAAATCAATTCTGATCAGGGTCAATATCAATCACAAAGTTTGATGAGATATAATACTATGTTTACTCAAACGGTAAGCATGGTTGTTCCATCAAATACAAATTTAAGAGCTGGTGATGTGATTGAATGTAATTTTCCAAAAATTACACAATCTGATGCAAAAGAATTTGATTCTGAGACAAGTGGACTATATATGATTAAGGAACTATGTCACCATTTTGATACTGAAAATTCTTATACTTCTATGAAACTTATAAGGGATACTTTTGGTATAAGTAAAGAGGCAAAAAAATAAAAAATGTTAGATCAATCATTACTTCAGAGCAACTTTATTGGTAGAGATGGATTTCGTTGGTGGATTGGGCAAATTCCACCAATTGAATCTATGGGAGAACAACTCACTGGTGGTGGGTGGGGTAATCGATTTAAAGTAAGAATTCTTGGGTATCATCCTTACAGTGAAGCAGATCTTCCGAATGAAGATCTACCATGGGCACAATGCTTAATACCAACAACAGCAGGCAGTGGTGCTGCTAATGTTGCAACGGGAGTTCAATTGCAACCAGGTGATGTTGTTCTTGGATTTTTCTTAGATGGTGATAATGCTCAAATACCTGTGATTCTGGCAACATTTGGAAGAACAAGTTCAGTTCCTTCCACGACATATGAATCTCCATTTATACCATTCACTGGATTTTCCAGTTTAGTTCCAAAAAATGGGGGAACAAATACTAATGAGACTAATGAAGTAACACAAAGTTCTCTGCCAACTCCACCAGATGTTAGTGTAGAACAAGGAAAACAACTATCTTCAATCTTTGGATATCAAGTAATATCAGCAAACTCTGCAATTGGTGATATTATTCCTCTTGCAAATACTGCACAAAATGCAAAAACTTCTAAAATAAAGTCGGTTGTTACGAATTTAATTAAAAGAGTAAAAAGATTTCAAGGAAATGCTCAAAAAATAACAAATGAAATAAGAAAAGCAGTTGATAAAATTGTGCTTCTTTCTAATGAGTTTGTGGGTCTTTTTATGAATCCATTAATTAAATTACTCAAAACTCTTTTAAATCAAGGATTAAAGTTATTATACAAACTTGTTTTTGCTACAGTTCTTGCTGCTACAGGAAATCCTATAATTGCTCATGCTGCTGGAGTTGCCGCACAAAAAGCAATGGTAGGTCCAGTAAAGGCACTTGAGGATTCATTTTCATGTGTTGCCGGAGAAGTTATTGATAAACTTAAAAATATTGTTACGAATATTATTACATCTGCAGTTGAGAATATAGACAGGTTTGTAAGTTGTGTAGAAGACCAATTTGTTGGATCACTTTTAAATTCAATTATTGATAATCTTGAAACATTGATGTCTTCACCTCTTACTGGAGTTGCAAAATTACTTCAATTCTTCTCTGATTTTAGTGTTGGTAAGACAATGAGATCTGTTGTTGACGGACTAGGAGTTTCTGGTGCAGCATTTGATTGTAAACAAAATTTCAGCAATTATCAAGGACTAGCAAATGAATGGGTTGTTGGTGGTGGTCCAAAATATGGAAATGTAAATCCATATAATAATGTAAAAAATCTTGTAGATATTGAAAATTCCGGAGTTGATCCAAATTCAGTTGTTGAATGTTTTTCTGGTGCCCTGCAATTTGCAAATCCACCCATTATTAACATTTTTGGAGGAACAGGATCTAATGCAACTGCAGTTCCTATTTTTGGAAATGTTGTAACTGGACCAGATGGTAATGTTACTGGAAGTGTTATTGGAGTTCAGATTACAAATCCAGGATCTGGATATACTTTCCCACCATTTATTGAGATTGTTGATGATAACGAGCAAGGTTATGGTGCAGTTGGAAGATCTTTAATTAATGAGAATGGTGAACTTGAATCCATATACATGGTATCCGAAGGTGAAAATTATTCAGTTGGAGATATTTCAGAATATTCAGTCTTTGATGTTATAGTAGAAGATGGTGGATCTGGTTATGTAGATGGAGATATTGTTATTGATGATGTTGGTAACGAGTATACAACACAAATAATTGATGGAAGTATCTATCAAGTTAAACCTCTAAATAATGTTATTCAGACTTTACCCATATTAACTGTTGATACTAGATTTTCTGGGGTTTCTGGATCTAATGCTGGTAGTGGAGCAATTCTCAGACCATTATTAGGAACTCCAACATTTACTGGCGAAATACAAACTGTAGTACAATGTCCTAAGTAAAATGGCAGAAAGAAATAAAAATATATTTAAGAGACAAATAATCAGTTTTAATCCGAATTTTAGAATTGATACTGCAAACCCACAAATGGGTTTATCTGGTATGGATGTTTATAAAATTTATGGTGTAACTGATAATGGAGACAATCAATCATCAATTTCTTTAAGTAGCGGTGGAATATTTTCAATTTATAATGATCGTACCATTCAAATTTCTGGTGGATCAAAACATGAAGAGGGAAGAGAAGATATAATTATTATTGGAAATAATGGAAATGTTTCAATTACTGCAAATGGAATGGTTCGCATTCGCGGAACTTCTATTATGCTTGAAGCAGATGAAGATATACACTTAAAGGCAGGCAGAAATATTGATCTTAAAAGTGGATCTGGTCGAACTCTAATACAAGGTAATAAAATTGATATAACAGCACAAACTGGAAATTTAATTGATGAATTGGGAAAAGGATTCTTAAAGAGCGTTTTTGCTGGCACTTATGTTGGTGGGGATTTTCTTGGTGGGTTTATCAGTGGTGTTTCTAAAGCAGTTTTAAATTCGGTATTGTAATACATGGCAGAAAATTGTAAGCAAACAAAACCAGATCTTTCGGATTTTGACACAAGTAGTGAATCTAAAAGTAATCAAGTTCCTTATAAAGAACCAGCAAAAGATAGTAATTTTTATGGACTTGAATCACATTTTAATGAAGATGTAATTTTTTATAAAGATGTAAGAATTCATGGAGAAATAAAGGCAAATTTTTCTTTCCTAAAAAATATTTCTATTGCCGTAAAAAATTTAAATGTTTTAGGGAAATCAATTTTTGATGGTGATTCTTATTTTGGTAAAAATGTTTATGTTGAAGAAAATATTAATGTAGGAATTGTTACTGTAAGAGATGGTCTTGATGTTGGATGTGGAGGAACAACTTTAAGAGCAAATGTTTTAACTGGAAATGTTGGAATTGGTAGTACAATACCTCAACAAAAAATAGACATTGCTGGAAGTGCAAAAATTGATGTAACAATTTATGATTCTGTAAATGTTCCTGGAAAAAATGGATATGATTTAGTTAGAGATCAGGGAGGACTTCGCTGGATTCCACAAACTGCAGAACTAAATCTTGGTAATTGTGTTAATGATTCAATTGGAATTTCTACAGATGGAATTTTTATTTTGAATCAAGGAGTTCCTCTTTACCCTAATTATATTCCTCTTACAACTTGTGAATTTGGAAATATAAGACTTAAAGGAACAATTTATGATTATAATAATAATCCTGGTAATCCAAATGAAATTTTACTTAAGAATAATAGTGGTGGAGTTTCTTGGGTTAGTATTGATTCTCTTCAAGGTATAAGCGTTCAAAGTATTCAAGGTCTTCAGGGCGCATTAAGTAATTTTCAAGGTACTCAAGGTGCATTAAGTAATTTTCAAGGTACTCAAGGAGCACAAGGAGCACAAGGACTTCAAGGTACTCAAGGACTTCAGGGTATTCAAGGTACTCAAGGAGCACAAGGAGCACAAGGACTTCAAGGCACTCAAGGAACTCAAGGTCTTCAGGGCGCATTAAGTAATTTTCAAGGTACTCAAGGAGCACAAGGAGCACAAGGACTTCAAGGTACTCAAGGACTTCAGGGTATTCAAGGTACTCAAAGTTCTCAAGGACTTCAAGGTACTCAAGGTACTCAAGGACTTCAGGGTATTCAAGGTACTCAAAGTTCTCAAGGTACTCAAGGTCTTCAGGGTACTCAAGGTCTTCAGGGTATTCAAGGTACTCAAAGTTCTCAAGGTACTCAAGGTCTTCAGGGTACTCAAGGTCTTCAGGGTACTCAAGGTACTCAAGGAATACAAGGACTTCAAGGTACTCAAGGTACTCAAGGACTTCAGGGTATTCAAGGTATTCAAGGTACTCAAGGAATACAAGGACTTCAGGGTACTCAAGGACTTCAGGGTATTCAAGGTACTCAAAGTTCTCAAGGACTTCAAGGTACTCAAGGACTTCAGGGTATTCAAGGTACTCAAAGTTCTCAAGGACTTCAAGGTACTCAAGGTACTCAAGGTACTCAAGGTCTTCAGGGTATTCAAGGTACTCAAAGTTCTCAAGGACTTCAAGGTACTCAAGGTACTCAAGGTCTTCAGGGTATTCAAGGACTTCAAGGTATTCAAGGTACTCAAGGAATACAAGGTCTTCAGGGTCTTCAAGGTACTCAAGGACTTCAGGGTATTCAAGGTACTCAAGGAATACAAGGTCTTCAGGGTCTTCAAGGTACTCAAGGACTTCAGGGTATTCAAGGTACTCAAGGAATACAAGGTCTTCAGGGTCTTCAAGGTATTCAAGGTACTCAAGGACTTCAAGGAACACAAGGTTCTCAAGGACTTCAAGGTACTCAAGGACTTCAAGGTATTCAAGGTACTCAAGGAATACAAGGTCTTCAAGGTACTCAAGGTACTCAAGGATCTCAAGGTATAAATCAATTTGAAATTGTAAATGATAATTCAACAAATAAACTTAGTTATCCTCAATTCTCTAAAAATATTTCCGGATATGCCGCAACAGCATATGTTTCTAGTGAAAAATTAGTCTATAATCCTTCTAGTGGAAGTTTAGGTATTGGGACAAGTGTAATAACAAATACATTAACTGTTGTTGGTACTGCTACCGCAACAGAATATTATGGTGGTGGTGTAAATTTAGTTGGCATTGTAACAGATTTAATTTCCGGAATTGGAATAGATCTTTACCCTACACAAACTCCAGGAAATAAAGGTCAAGTTACAATAGTTTCTTATAGACCAATTGGAAAAACAATTTATGTTTCGCAAAATGGTAATGATAGTAATACAGGTCTTGCAGAAAATCATCCAAAAAGAACAATTAAAAACGCTGCAGGAATTGCAAGTTTTGGTGATACAATTAAGGTTTTCCCTGGAGTTTATATTGAAAATAATCCAATTATTTTGTCTAAAACAGTTTCAGTTGAGGGAACAGAATTAAGAAATTGTATGATTACACCTCAAAATTCTGGATTAGATTTGTTTCATCTTAATAATGGATGTCATATTACAGATTTAAGTTTTACTGGTCAATCATCAACTAATGGCGCAGCAATTGTTGCTCTTCAACCATTATCTGGAGTATCTTCTAATAGATTTTTTGATGGTGCAAGAATAATTCGTATGAATCTTGATTTTATTGCATCAGAAGCAGTCGGATATTTAACAAGTACAAATTATAAAAATCCGACATTTGTAGTTCCAACAGGAAATCCAAATGATTGTAAAGATGATATAAAAGATATTTTTAAGGCGGTTTGTTTTGATATTACTCGTGGTGGAAATTCAAAATCTGTAGGTGCTGGAAAAACCTATTATACCTCCGGAGGAGCACTGCAACATATTACTGGAACTGATATTAATGGATATAGTGTGAAAACTGCCACTATTGATACATTGCAATATGCTATCGGAATTGCATTTTCTTGCATTAATAATGTTGTATGGACTGGAAATAATCAAAGTCTTTATACGCAGATTAGAGATTTAAGTATGCAACCAGATGGAGCAACAAATAATAGTATTGGAAATTGTGCAAATGTTCTTTCTGCTGTCAACAGTTGTATTGGTATTGTGACCACAATTATTAATACTGGATTAAGTGCTCTTGGTGGTGCTGGAATTAATACCACATATCCATCAGATTATAATGCATTCTCAAGTAATAATTGGTCTTCTACAAAAATTGGTGGAAATACTTATTCTCCTGGTGTTGGTCCAATTACACAGGGTCCTTATGTTAGAAATTGCACTAATTTTATATCCAACAGTATAGGAATGAAGGTTGATGGATTTGCCGCAGAGCCGGGAGATCAAGATGATATTGGCGTAACAGGAACCATGTCTGTTGATTCTTATACACAATATAATCAGGGAGGTATTGGCGTATCAGTTAGTAATGGTGCTTATGCTCAATTAGTTTCTATTTTTACAATTTGTGATGATATTGGAATTTATACTGAATCGGGAGGACAGTGTGATATTACTAATTCAAACGCTTCTTTTGGAAATTATGGACTAGTTTCAAATGGAGTTGGTGATAATAAAACGAGATCAATTTATCGCTATACTGGAAATGTAGTTTCAACTGCAAAAATAGAAACTGATACGGTCGTTGTTTCTGGTATTGGTTCATTAAGACCTTATGATGGGCAGGCAATTTATTTTGGAGATCTTTATTATAATATAATTAGAATAGATGTTATTAATGGTGGTAGTGGATATTCTGATGCTAATCCGCCAACAGTTGTAATAGATTCTCCCACAGGTCCTGATGGGATTGCGGCAGAGGCATCTGCAAATGTTATTAATGGATCTGTAGTTTCAATTGATGTTATTAGTGGTGGTAGTCAATATTCGAGTTCCCCTAATATTTCTTTCACAAATACATCTGGTGGAATTGGTGCTGCTGCTACAACAGTTTTATATCCAACATATTATAAAGTTGAAAGTGCATCATTACCTAGTTCTGGAATATCTACAATAGTTCTCACTCAAAATTTAAACAATAATGTAAGTGCAGGAACAACAGTTTATTTTTCTAGATTAAGTCTTCAACTTGCAACTTCAATATCTCTTGAATGGGTAGGTTCTGGTACAAACATAAATAAAGCAAAACCTGCTTTGGGTGGAGTAGCAATTCAACAAAATGAAGTTGATAAGAGAAATGGTGGAGAAGTTGTATATACTAGCACAAATCAATCTGGAAATTTCCAAATTGGTGATGATGTTGTAATTAATCAGTTAACTGGCACTATTTCTGGAAGAGCTTTTAGTCAAAGTTTATTAAATACAGTAACACCTTTAGTAATAGCATTATCAAAATAAGTAAATGGCAGTTGTAGCACTTAATAAATTTAGAACAATTCGAGTTGGAATTACAACAGAAAATGTTGGTATTTATACTTGTCCTATTGGAGTTGCATCGGTAATAATTTTATCTCAAGTAACAAATATTTCTGCGGGTGCAGGAAGTTCTGTATATAAAGTAACTGCAATACATTCTAGAAGTATAGAATCTCCAAGTGATTATAAGTTTGCTAATTCAGTTTCAATTCCCCCAAATGATAGTTTTAACTTAATTAGTGATGGAAAATTGGCACTTGAAACTGGGGATGTTATTAAAATACAGGGAAATGCAAATAATGTACTTAATTTATTATTAAGTATTTTGGAAACAGCAAAACAATAAAATAAATGACTAAGTATAATTCTGGTAGAGTTATAAGATTTAATCAATCTGGAATTACTTCAGACAGGTATGAATTTCTAGGATTGGAGCAGGCAGAACCCGATTTAGGAGATCCTTTAGTTGGAGTATCTTCTGTTGGAGTAAACCCATACCCAATTGGCGAACAATATGTTTTAACTGCAGTTGGTGGATACACTGGAAAAAGGTATTGGATACCATCCGAAGAATTACTTGTTCAAGGTATTCAGGGTACTCAAGGTCTTCAGGGAACTCAAGGTACTCAAGGTCTTCAAGGTTCTCAAAGTTCTCAAGGACTTCAAGGTACTCAGGGTTCTCAAGGTAGACAAGGACTTCAAGGTACTCAAAGTTCTCAAGGTACTCAAGGACTTCAAGGTCTTCAAGGACTTCAGGGTACTCAGGGAACACAAAGTCTTCAAGGTTCTCAAGGAACACAAGGTCTTCAAGGATCTCAAGGACTTCAGGGTACTCAGGGTACTCAAAGTTCTCAAGGTACTCAAGGACTTCAAGGTACTCAAGGTACTCAAGGTTTAAGTAATCAGGGTTCTCAAGGACTTCAAGGTATTCAAGGTACTCAAGGACTTCAAGGTACTCAAGGTACTCAAGGACTTCAAGGTACTCAGGGCATTCAAGGATTTCAAGGTATTCAAGGTACTCAAGGTCTTCAAGGTCTCCAAGGTACTCAAGGACTGCAAGGTATTCAAGGAACACAAAGTTCTCAAGGACTTCAAGGACTTCAGGGTAGACAAGGACTTCAAGGTACTCAAGGTTCCCAAGGAATACAAGGTCTTCAGGGTATTCAAGGACTTCAAGGTACTCAAGGACTTCAAGGTATTCAAGGTTCTCAGGGTATTCAAGGTGGAGCTAATCAAGGACTTCAAGGTACTCAAGGTACTCAGGGTACTCAAGGAACACAAGGACTTCAGGGTATTCAAGGTACTCAAGGTCTTCAAGGTCTCCAAGGTACTCAAGGACTTCAGGGTACTCAGGGTACTCAAAGTTCTCAAGGTACTCAAGGACTTCAGGGTACTCAAGGAACACAAAGTTCTCAAGGACTTCAAGGACTTCAGGGTATTCAAGGTACTCAAGGACTTCAGGGTACTCAGGGTACTCAAAGTTCTCAAGGTACTCAAGGACTTCAAGGTACTCAAGGTACTCAAGGTTTAAGTAATCAGGGTTCTCAGGGACTTCAAGGTACTCAAAGTTCTCAAGGACTTCAAGGTACTCAAGGTTTAAGTAATCAGGGTTCTCAAGGTACTCAAGGTCTTCAAGGTTCGGGGGGCATTCAGGGTTCAATAGGTAAAGATGGAACATCGGTAACTATTGTAGGTTTTGCTACTGATGTTAATGCTACCTATCCTGGTGGAGGGCCAAATAATCCTCAAGGATATCTAAATTATTATTTCCCGTCATCTACTTATGGTCCTGGATCTGGTGTCATTAACGACCCAGATGGAAATCTATGGGTATCTAATGGAGCAACACCAACTGCTACATGGGTAAATGTTGGAGTTATTAGAGGTCCACAAGGTACTCAAGGTACTCAAGGTACTCAAGGACTGCAAGGTATTCAAGGAACACAAAGTTCTCAAGGACTTCAAGGACTTCAGGGTAGACAAGGACTTCAAGGTACTCAAGGTTCCCAAGGAACACAAGGACTTCAGGGTATTCAAGGTACTCAAGGACTTCAGGGTACTCAGGGTACTCAAAGTTCTCAAGGTACTCAAGGACTTCAAGGTCTTCAAGGTCTTAGTAATCAGGGTTCTCAAGGACTTCAAGGTATTCAAGGTACTCAAGGTACTCAAGGACTTCAAGGTACTCAAGGTATTCAAGGTATTCAAGGACTTCAGGGTACTCAGGGTACTCAAGGAACACAAGGACTTCAGGGTACTCAAGGAACACAAAGTTCTCAAGGACTTCAAGGACTTCAGGGTAGACAAGGACTTCAAGGTACTCAAGGTTCCCAAGGAACACAAGGACTTCAAGGTCTTCAAGGTCTTAGTAATCAGGGTTCTCAAGGACTTCAAGGTATTCAAGGTACTCAAGGTACTCAAGGACTTCAAGGTACTCAGGGCATTCAAGGATTTCAAGGTATTCAAGGTACTCAAGGTCTCCAAGGTACTCAGGGCATTCAAGGATTTCAAGGTATTCAAGGTACTCAGGGTACTCAAGGAACACAAGGACTTCAGGGTACTCAAGGTCTTCAAGGTTCTCAAGGTATTCAAGGAACACAAAGTTCTCAAGGACTTCAAGGACTTCAGGGTAGACAAGGACTTCAAGGTACTCAAGGTTCCCAAGGAACACAAGGACTTCAGGGTATTCAAGGTACTCAAGGACTTC
>Ga0209770_10000152_pt1 | contig 40022 bp, 49 predicted proteins | sample LauGreSu1BDMLBDD_2_FD_187572 | JGI IMG/M metagenome (GOLD analysis project Ga0209770, IMG submission 187572) | Freshwater lake microbial communities from Lake Michigan, USA - Su13.BD.MLB.DD (SPAdes) (version 2) | ecosystem: Environmental > Aquatic > Freshwater > Lake | place: Lake Michigan, USA... | reverse complement strand
TGGTGGGGGGGGGGGCTGCTATCGAAAAGCAAGACCCCCGCCATCAATCGACAATGTTACAGTAACACATCTCGCTAGGTTTAACCTAACAGAAATTAACGCGCGTGAACAGAAATTAACCTTTTATATACCAAAGCGGTTAATCAAGTTAATTTTCCACAAAAAGTATAAGTATTTCTACTTGCTCTTTGTTGCAAAAACTGTAACATGCTTCGAATATTAACTATGATTCCTCCCGAAGATCGAAGGTTCACAGACCAATGACGCGACCAAGAAATACAGGGCAATTTGGATGCCCGACCTATGATCAAGCGCGCAAAATTGTGACCCGTTTTGGCGGAGAAAGAAATCTTGCGCGACTGATTGGATGTAACAGGATCAGTGTTTATAGATGGTCTTACGCTCGACCTTATGGGAGCGACGGGCTTATCCCAACTGCGCAAATCGACCGCATCAAAGACATTGCCCGAACCGAGGGGGTCGTCTTAACGGCGCAAGATTGGGAACCAAAACGAATCACCTATGACGCAGCCCAACTCGCCCTTGTTAAAGAGGCTGGAGAGAAGGCCAAAGAACAGGCGGCGCAAAAGGCCATTCAACTGGCAACTTTACGCCAAGACATAAGCATTGCTGAAGAGACAGCCCTCGCACTTGCGGCAATCCTTTAATGGTTGCGTTAACGCCTTCGACCCCTATGCGCGTTTTGGGCGTCGATCCTGGCTTGTCGGGCGGATGGGCTGTCGTTGACGCGAAGGGCAATCTGTTTTCGGCAGGGTCGTTTCCAACGCATATAGTCACAAAGAATGGAAAGAAGTCTTTACAGATTGATGGCCCAAACTTGGCGGCGATATTGGACTTAACATCCAGCACTCATGCATTTGTAGAGAATGTAAGTAGCAGACCCCGCCAACAGGGGCAGTTTCAGTTTGGGGTAAACACAGGGATTGTTCACGGCATTCTGCATGCCTTGAACGTATCCTTGCACAAGGTTTCCCCTGCAAGTTGGAAAGCTGTTTATGGGATTAAACGGGCGGAGGATCAAACCAAAGCCGAGACAAAGACGCAGGCTCGAAAGATCGCGGCGACTTTATTCCCTCAACACGCAAAACTATTCAGCCGCGTGAAAGATGATGGCGTTGCGGAAGCGACATTAATCGCCCTTTACGGTTTGAACATGATTACGACACCAACCGCCGGGGGACGGAATGGGAACTAAAGACGGATTGCCGCCGCCAAAGCCGCAGCTAACGACAGTTAAACAACACACAGTCCGAGACATTACGACGATCCTATTAGAGCGTCATAATGAGTATGGAGGGTTTGAAGACGTGGCTTGTATATCTCAAAGCCTCAAATCAACGTTCCGCGTTTATGGGAAAATCAGGTGGCACCACATGCAGGATGATCAAAAAGAAGCGCTTGAAATGATTGCGTCTAAGATTGCCCGCATCTTGAATGGCAACACAAATAATGAAGATTCCTGGCGGGATATAGCCGGATATGCAACATTGGTGGCTGATAGATTGAAAGGCGTTAAGCGTTAAGCCCCAATAAATTTAAAATATGGAGCCAAACATATGAAAAACTTTACGTTCATCATCGCATCAATTTGTGTAATTTTACCCGCAGCATCGACGATTGCCAGCGCTGAAAGCCTAGAGCAAACGATGGCTGATTATCAGCATAGGGTTGATCAATATTCAGCGTTTGGGCGTTCAATTAGTCCGCCGCCATCGACTTATATTCCTGAGACTTATGCGCCCGTTCAACAGCCGTATCATTATCAAACATTAGACGGCAAATCGGGTGACGCATACCTAACGCCATATAACTAAAAGATAAGGAGGTTAAATATGCTACGCCCGATTTGCGTCTTGATTGTTGCGTTATTGCTAACGGCTTGCAGCGCCAACATGAAATACTTGGAGTGCTTGGCCCGCGATAACACGTCGAGGCCATGCCAATGAGCGAAGTAAACTTTGAAAAGAAACCGCAGACGACGCGAACAATCGTGATCCCCGGTTTGTATGGATACGAAATTCAAGTGACGACGAAGTGGATACCCGCAAACGCGCCGTCACGTAGCAGAGAATTAGGCGGGGGCGTTCGTCATATCCCGCTATCCCTTCCACGTCTAAAATGTTTGGAGAAGAAATGATCGACTGGACTGAAGAGGCTATTGAAGCCGCGTTTCGTGCGCACATGAACCACTATCTTGAATCCAATACGCGCCCTGGACCAATGGTTGAGCCAGATCCTTTGGAAGCAATTAAAGACGCTTTGGACGCCGCGGTGTTGGCGCAAGGAATAGCAATCCACGAATTTAGAGAGCCGAAAAAGAAAATCATTCTACCGAATGGTGACAAATGATCCCCATCGCGCCAGTCGTTTTGTTCGTCATTCACATTGGCGGGGCGACGTTCGTATCGTTCTATGACTTTCAAGCATGTGAGAAAGCCAAGGTTGAGTTACGAAAACTCGATAAATCGTTAGTCACAAAATGCGTTCTAACCAGAACTGAAAAACCGATTAATGAGTGATTTGTTTCCATATCAGGAGACAGGCGCGGCGTGGCTAACGACCAAACGCCACGCGCTGTTGGCGGATGAAATGGGCCTTGGAAAGAGCGCCCAAGTTATTCGCGCTCTTGATTTGATCGACGCTCAGAATGTCTTGGTTGTTGGACCAGCGGTTCTACGGCGCAACTGGATCGCGCAACTCGAATTGTTTTCGAAGCGGGCTTGGAACGTCACCAATATCGAGACGGGGACAACAGACCCAAAGCCAGGGTTCAATGTCATTTCTTACGATTTGCTAACGAATGAAAGCCTGCGCAAGAAACTGAACGCGATGTCATGGGACGTTTTGTGCCTGGACGAAGCGCATTATTTGAAAGAGCGGACAGCCAAGCGAACGAAGTTTGTTTACGGGGCAGGGAAGACGCGCCCTGGGCTGATGGATAAAGCGGGATTTGTGTGGCGGCTGACAGGAACGCCAATAATGAATTACGCCGATGAACTTTGGACCCATCTTAAAAGCATGGGCGTTGTTCAAGAATCATATTGGGATTTTACTTTTCGATACTGCAAGGGTTTTGACTCGACTTATGGATACAAAATTACAGGCCATAAAAATACAGAGGAATTAAAAAGCATGCTTCGGCCAGTCATGTTGAGACGCAAGAAAGAAGACGTTTTACAACAGTTGCCCCCGATATATTTTCAAAACATCGTGGTTGATCGCTCCCCTGTGGATTTAGACCCGTGGTTTTTGGAAAATATTCACAATGCCAATGGGCAAGATACGTTTCTATCAAACATTAAGAACATGGATAGTAGTTTAAAGACCGCATTGGCGTCTGTGTTGAACCATTCGCATGCGCGCTTTGATGATAGTTTGAACGTTTTAGACGGTTTCAAAGCCGCCAGTTCGACTATGCGGCGTTATATTGGCCACGCCAAACTTCCCAAAGCGTTGGACATAATCGAAGAAGAGTTAGCGACAGGCAAATTAAAGAAAGTCGTTATCTTTGCCATGCATCAACAGATCATTGAATTAACGCGGCAGAGATTGCGAAAGTTCAAACCTGTCACACTTTATGGCGCAACGCCGACATTGAAGCGGCACATGAATATTGAGAGTTTCCAGAATGACCCTAAGACCAAAGTTTTTATTGGTCAGATTGTAGCGGCAGGGGCGGGGATAACATTAACCGCCGCAAATGAAGTGGTGTTTCTCGAATCCGATTGGGTCCCGGCAAACAACGCGCAAGCGTCAATGCGCTGTCACCGTATTGGACAAGAGAAGGCGGTTCGCGTTCGTTTCTTTACATGCGCAAATTCTGTGGATGAACAGATTGCAAATGTATTGATACAAAAAACACGCGAAATCACAAAAATTGTTGATTAGTGCGTTGCGTTAATCACAACATGGTATATTATCACAGCAAATCATGGAGAATTAAACGTGCAAATAACTTTTGATCCGACTAACCCGCGCGAAGTTGAACAGGTTTTGCGTTATCTTGCCGTGGGTGAATCCGACACTGTGGGCGTTACTAGCCTCTCCCCCGGTGTCGTTGATGTGGAGGAAGTGGCGTCTGTTGGCTCCGATGCTGCTTCCTCCGCTGATCAAGCAAAGAAGCGCGGACGCAAACCAAAAGCTGAAACACCAGCGCCGGAAAAGTTTGAACCGCTGCACGATCCTAAAGACGAAGACAAATTGGATATGAGCGTATCGACGTTGGAAGATGCGCGGAATGCTTTGCGTCGGTTTACGGAAGCTAAAGGCATGACAGCAGCGATTGACCTTTTGAAATCGTTTGACGTGTCACGGGTCAGTGAACTGCCGCCCATGGACTATGATAAGTTCATTGAAACATGCGCGCAAAGTGCCGCCGCATGAGCGAACACGCCAAACTCTCGCCCTCTGGCGCGGACAGATGGAAGCATTGCCCTGGCTCTGTCCCGCTAAGTAGAGACATTCCTGATCCGCCTTCATCGTTTTTCGCGGATGAAGGAACAATGATGCATGCTGTAGCAGCCGGGGTGCTCTCAGGGGATACGGAAATCACAAGAATAGGGGACGAAGTTTTTGAAGCTATCGTTTTCTATGTCAATTATGTCCGCAGCCGAGTGGAAATTGGCTGTGTCCTTCATATTGAGACGCGGGTTAAATTAAACGATGACGTTTGGGGAACGACAGACGCCGCCGTATGGAATCCGCACACTGAAACGCTGGAGATTATAGATTTAAAAGGCGGGAAGGGTGTTGCAGTTGATGTGAATAACACATTGCAGCTTCCCATTTATGGCGTGGCTGCGCTTAAGACATTTGGCTATCAGGCCAAACAAGTTATCTGCACCATCGTTCAGCCTCGTTGTCCGCATCCTGACGGGCCAGTGAGAAGCATTACACTTGATGTAAGCGACCTATTGGAATTCAACGCGGATCTTGAAGACGCTGTTGCGCTAGTTCGAGAGGCTGAGAGAGCTAACGATTTAGAGCCTTATCTGCATCCTAGCGAGAAGGCTTGTCGTTGGTGCAAAGCCGCAGCGATTTGTCCAGCATTGAAAGCAAAGGCTACGGCTATGGCTAAGAAAGTATTTACTCCGCAACTTCCTTACAATCTGATTTCTTTGGCTGAGACGTTGGAAGAACTGCCGCTGATTGAAGCCTGGATTAAAAACGTCAGAGAGTTTGCATACCAGGAAGCAGAACGCGGGATTGATATTCCAAATCATAAGTTGGTTGAGAAAATCGCTCGCCGGAAATGGCGTGACGAAGGCTTGGTTGAGGACGTTTTCGGAGGCCATGCGCTCGATCTTTATGAAAAGAAACTGATTTCCCCGGCAGCGTTGGAGAAACTATTGCCGCGGGAAGAACGTGGAAAGCTGGACGAACTGACGGTCAAAGAAAGTTCGGGCCACGCGCTAGTCCATGAATCGGATAAGCGTCCAGCGGTTAAAGTTGATGCAGCAACAGCATTTGCGAACTTGTGACAGGAGACACGAAATATGAGTGATAAATTGATTACACCTGAGTTTAAAGCTGCTTATTGCGGTATCTTTCGCGCGACTGCACCGCGGGAAAATCCAGAAGGCAAAAAGAAATACAGCATGCGCGCTGTCTTTCCGCCAAATTCTGACATCGCTGCAATGAAATCGGCTGTAAAATCCGCCATTTCTGAGAAGTGGGGAAATGCGCAGCCAAAGAACATTCGCCTTCCTTTCCGTAAGAATTCGGATTTGGACAATCCTATCCCTGGCGTGGACGACGACGCTATCATTTGCACATTCTCTGCCAATGAAGATCGTCGCCCTGGCATTGTGGATAAGAACTTGCAGGAAATTATAGACGAAACAGAAGTATATTCTGGCGCATGGTTCAGAGCGCAAATTCGTCCATACGCTTACGATGTCAGTTCTAATCGGGGTGTGGCGTTTGGTCTTGAGAACGTAATGAAAGTCCGAGACGATTCCCCGCTTGGCTCTGGCCGCATACCAGCTAACAAGGCGTTCGAAGGTTTCACGAAACCATCAAACAGCGACGACGACGATATTTTGTCTTGAGCGTTGCGTTAATGCTAACACGGGCGGCAATCAAGCCGCCCGATTTTCGTGAGCCACTATGTCCATCCTTTACGGCGACTTTGAAACATTTGGAAGCGTTGATTTGCGCACATGCGGCGCGGATGTTTACGCCCGTCACCATGAGACAGGCGTTCATTGCTTTGGATTTGCTTTCGATAGTGAACCGTCCGACTTAATCAATTTCCATACAGACACAATCCCCCTTGATCACCGCATACTCCGTCATGTGGCTAATGGCGGGGAGTTTGTCGCTCATAATGCGCCCTTCGAATTGCATATCTGGAACGACATATGCGTTCCGCAAATGGGTTGGCCGGAACTAAAGCCAGAGCAAGTTCGATGCACAATGGCGCAGTCATACGCCATGGCTATTCCTGGGTCATTAGATGGGTCAGCGCGCGCTTTAGGCGTTGAACATCAGAAAGACCTTAAGGGCAGTCGCATGATGCTTAAACTTGCGCGCCCAAAGGATAACGGCTTTTTCTGGAAATATGAAGACGATCCTTCAAAGTTTGAAATCCTATTCAACTATTGCCGCCAAGACGTTGAGGTAGAGCGTGACCTTGATCGCCGCCAAATGCGTCTATCCGCAAGAGAGCGGGATATGTGGTTGCTTGATTACAAAATAAATCAGCGGGGGATTCAAATTGATCTGGAGTCTGTCGAAAAAGCCATCCGCTTGGTGGAAAAAGAACATCAGCGACTTAACGCAAGCATGCTCCGACTCACAGGCGGGGTCGTTGCCAAAACAACAGAAGTGCAACTGCTTGTCCAATGGATCAGACAACAGGGAGTTGCTATTGATGGGCTTTCTAAACGAAACGTCCTCGATGCCCTCGAAGGGAATTTGCCGTCCGCTGTGCAGCAAGCTCTGGCTTTGCGAAAAGAAGGCGCAAAAACATCGACCGCAAAACTAACTGCAATGCGGGAGCGCGCCGGGGATGATGGCCGCGTTCGCGCAACGATGCAGTTTCATGGCGCTTCAACTGGCCGATGGAGTGGCCGAGGTATCCAGCCGCAAAATCTAAGCCGCCCTCGTATCGGTATTAAGCAATCTGACATTGAAGATATGTTCGTCCATTTGGACGACATTAATTACATTGATTTGATGCATGGCCCTGTCATGGACGCCATGGCCGATTGTGTGCGGGGCATGATAACAGCCGCGCCGGGGCATGAATTAATCGCTATGGATTTCAGCGCCGTTGAAGCCCGTGTCTTAGCATGGCTTGCGGGCGAAGAGGCTGTCTTAGATATTTTTAAAACGCATGGGAAAATATATGAACACGCCGCAGCGGGCATTTTCAATAAACCGATTGAAGAAATTACAAAAGACGAACGGCAGATTGGCAAAGTCGCGGTTCTCGCGCTTGGCTACCAAGGCGGTGTCGGCGCGTTTCAATCAATGGCTAATATCTACGGCGTCCAAGTAGAAGACACTCGCGCTGAAAGAATTAAAAAAGCATGGCGCAACAGCCATAAGAATATCGTTTCCTTTTGGCATGACCTCGAACACGCCGCCATCAATGCTGTCGTTTACGAAGGTAAGGTATTTACTGCCGGGGCGCATGGTCGAGAAATTCGTTTTAAGAAAGACGGATCAATCCTAATCTGCCAACTGCCGAGCAAGCGGAAGATTTGTTACCCGTTTGCCACAGTCAGAGACACAGAAACAAAGTGGGGCGAACTCCGCCCAACACTTTTTTACTACACATCATTTGGTTCTAATTGGACGAAAATATCCGGCTACGGCGGCTTGCTTTGCGAAAACGTAACGCAAGGTGCAGCCGCTTGTTTGTTGCGTGGCGCGTTAATCCGTTTGGAGGAAGCTGGCTATCCTGTCGTATTTCACGCGCACGATGAAGCTGTCGTTGAAATACCAGAAGCAGCGCCGCCATCCGCAATCAATGAAGTTGAAGAACTTATGGCCGTCATTCCCGATTGGGCCGAGGGCTTGCCTCTCGCAGCCGAAGGATGGCGTGGGAAACGATATAGAAAATGAAGAAAGAAGACGCAGCGATACAACTGTCCCGCGACGGTTTCTATGTCTTTCCGTTGGAAGTGAACGGCAAGAAACCGTTAATTATGGACTTTCCGAATAAGGCTTCACGCGATCCTGTGACAATTCAAGATTGGTGGCGCGGGCGCAATTATAACATTGGTATTTATACGGGAAAGTTCAGAGATAATGAGGCGCTTGTTGTTGTCGATGTGGATGACAAGGCAGGAAAGAACGGCAGTCAAACGCTTTTGTCGCTTGACATGGACGGCAAAGAATTTCCCAAAACTATGGAGCAATCAACGCCATCAGGCGGGCGGCATCTTATCTATCAATCGACTTATGCCTGTAAGCAAGGCGTCGAGGTGTTGGGCAACGGTTTAGATATTCGCAGCTATGGCGGTTATATTGTTGCTCCCGGTAGCGAAATTGACGGTAAACCGTATGCTCTAGTAGCAGACTTTACAAACATAAAGCCAGCGCCGGATTGGTTGATTAACAGATTGGGCAAGAGCGTTGAAGCAACGCCACAGGCAAAGATCGTTCTTCCTGGCATAGATCCAGAAAAAGCCGAACAACGCGCAATTAAATATCTCAACACGTTAGAGCCAACAGAACAAGGGTCGCGTAACGATACAGGCTATCGTGTCGCTGTTAAATTAAAAGACCTTGGCTGTTCAGTCGATCAGACATTCTCGTTAATGTTGGAACATTGGGATGTCGAACCCGCTCTGCCGCTTGAAGAGTTGGAAGCGGTTGTTCATTCAGCTTTCAAATACGGAAAGGAGCCTCAAGGCGCAGCCGCGCCAGAGGCTATTTTTCCGCCTGTAGAGGATGACGGGGTAACGCATCCCGTCCATCAATTAAACTGCGATTTCTGTTTTATAAAAACTGGCGCGTTCATTCTTCAAGAAACAACGGATCATAAGCATCGTTATACGACGCATCATCTTAGCCCGTTCGAATTCAATAAGTGGTTTGCGAATAAAAAAATCACCATAGGCAAAAAGACGCGCTCGGTTTCAGAAGAATGGATGGAATGGGAAGACAGGAGACAGTTTGATGGGGTTGTATTCGCGCCGAGTCAAGACATGGGGTCGCGTTGGTTTAATCTCTGGCGTGGGTTCACCGTCGAACCCGCCGAAACCAGCGAACACCCATCAGTCAGACTTTTTCTTGAACACGCTCTTACGAACGTGTGCGCAAACGATCAAAAATTATTTGGCTGGCTCATGGCTTATTTCGCCCACGCAATTCAAAGACCGTGGGAAAAACCACTCGTTGCGCTTGTGTTCAAAGGTAACAAAGGGACGGGCAAGAACGCATTGCTGGAGCGCTTCGGCTCGCTGTTGGGTCCGCATTTCTTAGTAGCCGATGATTCAAGATATTTACTGTCCTCTTTTAACAGCCACCTAGAAAGCTGTCTCTTTTTCGTATTGGACGAAGCCTGTTGGGCTGGCGACAAACACGCCGAAGGCAAATTAAAGGGCTTAATTACTGGCTCGCAACACAACATAGAACGCAAAGGCGCAGAGCCATATCGCGTGGACAACCTTACCCGTGTCGCCATCATCGGCAACGAAGATTGGCTTGTCCCGGCTTCCCAAGATGAACGCCGCTTCGCGGTTTTCAACGTCGGAAACGGGAGACTTCAAGATCGTGAATTCTTCAAAGCCATGCGCGTTGGCATGGAGCAGGGCGGTTATAGAAATCTTCTCCGCTATTTTATGGATTACGACATCAGCAAATTTGATGTGAATGATGCGCCAAAGACTGAAGGGTTGTTTGAACAAAAAGTCGAGTCTTTAGAGCCAATATCTGACTGGTGGTATGAGTGCCTGATGTCTAACAGCCTTGTTGGCGGAGACTTCGAAGGTGATTTACCAAGAGAAATCCCGTCCAACAGATTGATGAACGCATTCATGCGCCGCATGAAAGCGAGAAACGTCAATAGCCGCATCAAGAATGAGAGCGGTTTCTTCAAAGCCTTTAAAAAGTTTTGTCCCCATTACGAAAAGACCAAAGTTTCAAGGGGCAAAAATGAACCAACGGATTCCACTTACAGAGTGGAACTGCCGGACATTGATCAATTAAGGGAAGCATTTAACAAACACATGGGGCATGAAATCAAATGGGAACATTAAGTCTTACACCACACGAAACGGCAGAAAGATTAAAAGTAACGACTGGCACGTTAGCTAACTGGCGCGTCCACGGTAACGGTCCTCGTTATATGAAATACGGAAACAAAATTTATTATCCTGTTTCAGAGATAGATGAATTCGAACGCCGCATGTTGAGATCATCAACTGCCGAAAAACCGAAAGGCGTTCCCCATGACAAAACCTAGTTCTATTACTCATTTTAGGCGTTACGGATCAGATAATAGATTAACGCCAACTGAGAAAAAGACGCTTGCTCTTGCCGAGAAAGGCATGACGCGAAAGCAAATGGCTGAAGACTTAAAGATCGAAATGAAGACGCTTGCGCAACGAATGCACATCATAAGGCATAAATTGGAGGCGGGGGAATGAACGAAGAAGAACTTATCTACACAATAGCGATGGCTATTTACCGATCTTCTCCGCAGTTTTCTAACATTACGTTTGAAGACGCCTTAACTATGGCCCGCGCTGTTGCGAAAATCATAGAAGCATACAAATGACGCAACTACTTCAGAACACATCTCATGCCGTAATGGCGCAGCGTAATCCGTTACTCTCAAAGATTGACGATTTTCCAACGCCGCCATGGGCGACCAGGGCCTTGATAGAACAGGTTCTCAAGAAAGCGGTTGGCCTGACAGACCTTCATCAAATGAGTGTTTGGGAGCCAGCTTGTAATCGCGGCTATATGGCCAAGCCTCTGTCTGAGTATTTTAAGACGGTCTATGCAACCGATGTTGTCAATTATGGATGGCAGGGCCAGCAACAAGAGTGGGATTACATATCGACCATGATGCCGAACTGCATCGGAACCAACGATGTAGATATGGTGATCACTAACCCCCCGTTTTCTAAGGCAGAGAAGTTCATCAAAAGATCAATGTTTGTGCCGGGGACGCGGGTAGTGGCGATGCTGTGCCGAACGGGCATTCTTGAGAGCAACCGCCGCTATAAGAAAATCTTCAGCATCCACCCGCCGTCCTATGTCGCTCAGTTCGTTGAGCGCGTCCCGATGCTTCAGGGGAAGGTCGATCCGAAAGCGTCCACAGCAACCGCTTACTGTTGGTTGGTGTGGGTAGTGGGTGTGAAGGATACCCGCCTGATTTGGATACCCCCTTGTCGGTCGATTCTTGAAAAGGGTGGGGACTATTCGTAAAACGATTTGCGACCAGTATGCGACCAGCGGCCATTTTTGGTGGTTGTGGATAAATTTTTTTGTATGTATAAGTCGTTGAATTTAAATGGTGCCGATTGAGGGATTCGAACCTCCGACCTACTGATTACAAAACTGGCTTGACATAATAATTCCTATCAACGTAGGATCACGCAACATCATTATTACATGATGTTACGCTATTTTATTGTAACACGCAATCACGCGAAATCAGGCCCATTCACAGGTCTGTGCGACCTATGTGCGACCAGCGAGTATTGAGAAAATGGAATTAAACGAAAAAGCCATAAAAGCCGCTCGGAGGGGTGACGTTCTTAGGGACGCTTCCCTAAAAGGACTGCACCTTCGCGCCTTTACTGACAACAAAACTTTCTACCTTTATTACCGCACCAAGGGCGGATTGGAGCGCCGTCCCAAGCTAGGGGACTATGGAACCATAACCCTGACCCAAGCCCGCGACATGGCGCGCAAGTGGCTGGCCGAGGTGGCGGACGGGAAGGACCCTGCCGGGGAAATAAAGGTCAAAATTGAGGCCCCAACCATGGCCGATCTTTGGGTTCAATATTGGGACAACCACGGCAAAAAGAAAAAGTCAGGCAGCGAGGACAAGAGCCTTTACAATCGAAACATCAAACCGCGTTTCGCCAAAAAGAAATTGGCTGACATCAGTTATTCAGACGTTTCGGCCATGGCTGTGGCCATGGAAAAAAGCCCCGTGGTCGCAAACAGAACCTTGGCCTTAATGTCCAAGATGTTCAATTTTGCCCATCGTCCTCTCGAATGGACTGACAAGAACCCCGTCAAAGGCGTGTCCAGATACAAGGAAGTCGCGCGGCGTCGATACATGGAAGGGGATGAAGCCCACAAGATCGCGGAGGTTCTTCAGAAAGAAGCCATCAATCATCCTGCATCCGTCGCTTTTGTTTATCTTTTAATCCTGACAGGCGCGCGCTGCGGAGAAATTGCCGGGGCTAAATGGTCATGGGTGAACGGCGACATTATTGAATTGCCAGATTCAAAGACGGGCAAAAAGACTGTCCACCTTCCGCCCCAGGCCATTGAAGTAATGGATAGGCTTCCGAAAACAAACGGCACAATCACCGGAATAAAAAGCCCGAAGCGGCTATGGGACAAAGTTCGGGCTGAAGTCGGGTGCCACGATTTGCGCCTGCACGATTTGCGACACAGCTTCGCGTCCGCCGCCTTATCGGCAGGCTTGTCCCTTACGGAAATAGGAGAATTGCTAGGCCATAAGTCGGCGCAAACGACAAAGCGATACGCCCATCTAGTCAAAGACGCTGGTGTTGCAGCAGCAACCAAAGCCGCGGACAAGATCGCCAGTCAAATGAAAATGCCGTCTTTCACATAAAGAACCCGCCAACCTTTCGATTGACGGGCCAAGTTCGCCAGGGAGGTTGGCGTTACGCTTTGACGGTCGCCTTGCGAGGTTCAATCTCTTTGGCAGGGCGTTCGACAAAATCTGCTGAAATTTCTTTAGCCAAAGCCGATTCAAGTTCGGCTAGTTTGGGAACCGTTGGCTGTTCTTTGGCAACCAACGGCATGGCTTCATATGCTGGATCGCCCTTGGCGCGGGGTAACTGGCCAAGCGTATGAAATAATATATCCGCAGTCTGCGCGTCTGCATCAAGCCAAATGTCGGCGTCTCGACCAAGAGCCACGCGGGCTTCCCGGACGGCGTTGATTGCTACAGACCTCAATCTGTTTTCAACGACTTTAAATTCTTCACCTGATGACTGAATAGCACTTAATGCGTCTATCATACTCTCTCCTGGGCTACTCGCTGACGCGGCAGGCTTCTCTCAGCTTGCGGTAGTCAACGATCATTTGGGCGATTTGCTGTTTGCTAACGCCTTTCAATTCTTTCGCCGCCTGTTGTTGTTGCTCTAATGTGTAATCGACCATGGGAGGGCAGCTACCACTGGCTGACTGAGTTGATTGACAAGCCGCCAAACTAAAAACGGCCAGCGTTAAGATCGTTAATTGTTTCATCTACAGTCTTAGGTTTCGCCAAGATGGCGGCTTGAATCTTAAGACGATGATTTTCTTCCTCGGCTTTGCGAAGGCGTTCTTCCATTCGCCCCATTTCCTCAAGGTTCAGCAAAACATAGCGAACGATGAAGTAGGCTATCGCAGAACCGAAGATGCCGAGCAGAAGCGTAAGCATGTCACTGATCAACATTTCCGCCAGTAACGTTCACGTCCTTGGCGGCAATCAAACCAAACGCAATCAAAACAGCCGTGATGTCTTCTGAACTGACTGTCTTGGTTGTCCAAAACTTGTAAGCCACGCCAGCCAAGGCGAGGACGCCAGCGGCAGTTGTCTTCCAGTTGATTGTGAGGAAATTCATTTTACCCTCCATCGAAGCAGTTTATATAACTGCAAAGTTACAGCAACGCAACGTATTAGGATTATCGCAACAAAGTTCACGCAACAGCAGGCGTTTTACCCGCGCGGAGTTGTGCGAGGGTCAAACCGCCCGTCCATTGTAGGTGAGCCGTCTCAAACTTAAGCCCTTCAAGTCCAAGGCTTTCGCCAATTTCCCTTGCTCGTTTAAAAGCGCGCGCATCGTTCCACATGGCTTTGCCGTTAACGATTGGGACGAAATCGAATGCCAGTCTGTAATTATGAAATGATTGCCCGCCCTTGGCGTATGTAACAACCCGCCCTGGCTTAGTGCGCCCTTGAGCATAAATCGCATTCTGAGATTCATTGTCGCGGTAAGTGGAAGTGATCAAAATGTCGATGCCTGCTTTTTTGCAGGCTGCAATAAAGGCTTTGGCTTTAGCGGCCACGGTAGGGTGTAGGTCTTCAATCTTTCGACTGTTTATCATTGAAAAGATTCCAACATTTTGTAAGCGATAATGCCGCATCTATAAGCGAAAATGATAACAACCAGTGCCGTGGCGAACATCGCTAACTTCATCAAAGCTGCGATGTCGTCAGGGTGCATCATGGCTTATCAACCTTGCCATCTAGCCTGTCGAATATTTTGCCAAGCATATCCTCTATGCGCTTGAGATCGTCCCGATAGTCGTCTTTGGATAGATATTTAATAGGCATAGAGCGAACATCAGTATCAAGACGTTCAATGGCCTTGCTGATGCTACTTAGCGTGTAACCGCCAAGAAAAGCCGCCAGTGTAAGGGCTATATTGAATGCTATCTGATAGTCCATGGCGGCGCTCATGTTATACGTTCTCGACTAACTTAGGTGTGTCCGGCGACACAGGCCACTGCACTGATGTTACTGAAGCAATAAATGCCTCAATGTCTGTCGTCGCTTCCATATCGCTGATGGCAAGCGCAGTCGTAGTGCGAACAGCCTCACGATAGCTTGTCCAATCGGCGGGAATGTCTGTGTTAATTTCCTGCTTGCGGATGATGAGCCAATCTGAGGGGAGCAACATTGTGTAAGCTGTTTGCTTAAACTGCGCTGTCCAAGTTTTCTTGAGGCCGTCTAAGTCTTTTGGGATAGCAGTCCAAGAGCCGTCATCGTTAGGGCCACTAACCCAGTAGAAAGCGTCATTTGGCCTTGGCTGTTCAACAACCTCTGTAATGCCAATCGCTGCGCGTTCTTCTGGCGTTGCTAGGCGTAACCAGTTTGTCGGATACGAAGTTCCATCGTGTTCAAATGGCGTGTCAAGTTGAAGGATGCGTCCGTCAAGTAAAAACATTATCGTGCCCTACTGATTTTAAAGGGGTTTTCGGCAAATGCGGCGTATATGTAAGTGTTTCCGCTTACGTTGTTGGGCCACGAATTTGCACTATTTGCGCGCCATTTAAACCCATTGGACAAAAAGTCGCATTGGTCATATGTAGAACTTTCTGCGCCAGATGTGTTTGGGAATAGTGACGCAGCAACTACGTTATTTGTTGCGCGCGAACTGTCGCCAATCCACCACGCACCAGCACTTGTAGTGTCTTTAATCATAAGAAATCTTGGCCTAAATCCTAAATACACAAATGGCCCATCAGCCGAATTATTCCCCGTATAGCTACCAAAGGCGCTGTAGCCAGCAACGGGGGCGAAACAGTAGGCGACGTAACTATTTCCGTTACCATTAACGCCGTATCCAGCGCCGCCTAGACTAAATACAGAAGATGTTGGTGTTGTATTATTCCATTTTGCATCAACTGCCGCTGCTTGGGTTCCATTTAAAAGTAAATATTTAGTATTTCCTATAGATGTATTGTATATATACCAATTATCGGCATAATCTTTAGATTTAACAATAATCATACTCGGCGCAACACCAAGCCCGTGTCCGACAGTCGCATTAGCGCCAGTGCCAGTATAAGTCACAATACTAAATCCAGCCGAAACATTCGCGCTGACCTGACTGGTAATTGAGCCAGATGTGTTGGTTACGCCTGTGCCGCCGCCAGCCCAAGCCCACGCAACGTAAGTAGCACCGTTAGTATTGATTGGGAGATTTATGTCTGTCGAAAAGCCCGTGGTAGAAAAGTTTTGTATCCAACCGCCGCCAGTTGCCCCATCGCCGTTAGTTAAGTTAGTAAATCGCACAACGGAGGTGCCTGTTAAAGAGTCTTCGACAACTTGGTCAGAAGTGGTAGATCGACCTTTAATCCAAATAAGCCCTGGTGCAGTAGATAGCGCAAGTCCTGTTCTTGTTGTCAGGGAACCGGTTCCTGTATATGTCACCGCCGCCATATACTGCGCGCCGTTCTTAATCGTCGGCGTTGGTAAATTCTGAGTGTTAAGCGCGGAGAAGCCAGATGGGGGCGTTAATGAAAAAGGCCTTTGTCCAAAATTAATATTGACACCATTTGCGTAAGCCGATGTCCATACAAATAAATCACTTGGTAAACCAGTGATAGTCGGGTTTGTCCCATTAACTGGGTCGCCATTAGTGCTGTTTGATGTTGAACCAAACCAAACAGTGCTATTTCCTACCCACATTCTTCCATTATTCATATCAATAGCAAGTCTAGCAACTTCACCAGTTACCCATCTGCCACTAGACCAAGATTGTGAAGCAGTTCCATTTACTACTGCGTAAAAAGTAGTTTCTGATGTAACAGACCAAGCATTTGCCGTGTTATAGCCTAAAGCATTTGGGTCAACATTCTGTTTTGCAACACCAAATGTTACAATACTTGAGCTTCCACCTGTTGCTTTTATCGTGCCTTCTACATACCACAAACCACTGTTTGGCAGTCCTATTGTGCTAATTGTAGCTTTATATGCAGATGCGGTTTCAAAATTTAAATTTGCTTGACTGAGATAACTACCATTGCCACCGAATAACGGGTTCCAAGTAGCATAATTCCCCCGCCCATTACCGCCGTCAGCGTATGGCGTTGGGCTGTCAATCATACTGTCGTATGTTGTGCCGGAGGTGACGCTGATATTATTAGGCGTCCAGTTATTGCTATTGCCGGAGCTATCTTTGCCAATCGTTGTAGATGTAGCGCCGCTGTTATCGCTAAAGTTTAGATAAAAACCATTTGTGCCATATGTGCCAGTGTATTTCTTCGGCCCCCATACGCCAGTTGTTGTGTCGTATGCGCCGAATGATGTTGGGTCTAATGCTTGGCCGTCGATGAAGTTTACTTCGGCTAGGTAGCCGTCAAAGTAATCAGAAGGGCCTACGCGAGCGGATATAGCGTGACTATATGCTTGGTTTAAAGTGCCATTTGCATTTTGGGTTGGATAACTAGATGTCGAAAATGCGGTAACACGAGAACCATTGACATACAATCTTAATCTATCGCCAGATGTTGCATTTGTAGTATCTGCTACTACGACAAGATGATAAAAAGCAGATGGGTCACGATAAACCGCTGTAGTTATCAGCTGCCACCTAGACCCACCATTATAATCAAATTGAATAGCAAAAGCGTCAGAGTTAAATGATATGAAACCTTCTACGCCAAACCCTCCGGCGCCAGCGCTTTGAAATATAATTGGGGAAGACCCCAGCGCCCCACGCTTTAACCAACCGCTCCAAGTCCAAGTCTGTCTATTACCTGATGCAAAAGTCCTACTCAAATACGCGCTTGCAGACGAGCGAAAACGTAGGCTGCGGCTGATTTGGTAGCCGCCGGATGCAGCGTCAAAGAATAGCGGATTGATTGAAGCAGGAACGGTCATTTTAGATCATTTACCAATCTTGCTGAAATGCGCGTTGAGCTTTCGACATAATAGACAAGTGCATCAACAGCGCTTGCAGTCGTCGTTAGAGTTGGCGCAGTTCCGCTTGGGAATTTCCAATAAGAGCCATAAGCCAAAGTGCGGCTTCCTGTTCCATCCTGCGTAATAATTACTATGCCCGACTGTCCGGCTGTCAGATTTGTTGGATTAGCAAGTGTTCTGTTGCCGCCAAGCGTTACGCTGTAATTATTAGCCAAGCTAAAATCTGGCGTTATTGTTGCCCCGTCTGTGAGCGCGCTAATTGTGCCACGTTGAGCTTTGCTAAACGATTGTGCAATAGCCAAGCCTGCCAACGTCGTATTAGACGCCGGGAAAGTCATCGTTGTGCTATCAGTGCCAGCAAGCGTAATCGAATTGCTAACGACTAATGTTTTACCGCTAGCAGGCTGATAAGTGGCGTAAGATATAAAGCCGCCGGTCGCATCAATCGCCGCTGCTGCCGCTGTAGCTACACCAGTTCCAGGCGTAACAGTAGCAAGCGCGCCAAGACCAAGATTCGTTCTAGCTGTAGTTGTATTCGTAAGATCAGAAAGGTTATTCGTGGCGATCAAAGCTGACCCGCCACCTGTATTATAAGCGGTAGTCCATGCGCTACCGCTCCATGCTTTCATCGCACTTGTAGTGCTATTCCAATATAAATCGCCTGTGGTTCTTGATGAGCCGTCAGGGCGAGTTGTTGGATCACTCGAATATGATCCATAATACTGATTATGAAATGTCGTATAGCTAGTGGCCGCATTTGTAGCGCTGGTTGACGCTGATGACGCGCTAGAAGCAGCGTTTGTCGCTGATGTCGCAGCATTTGTTGCGCTTGTGGCACTAGATGAGGCAGAACTAGACGCCGATGAAGCACTTGAGGCGCTAGATGAGGCTGAAGTAGCTGCCGCTGAAGCGCTTGATGCTGCTGCTGAAGCTGATGACGAAGCTGATGCAGCATCAACAATAAGCGACCATTTAGCCGCATCCGTATTGGTGCTTATTGGCTGTGAGCCAGATGACGTGTGACCAGTGATGCAAATATAAATGTTATTGTTCGACGTGTCTTTGATCAGATCACGAACTTTATAAACAACGCCAGATGACCAATTTCCACGATATGTGCCAAGTTCCTGCGTAACAGACAATTCGCCAGTAGCATCAAAACCCAACACTTTGTTAGCGCGGTCTGTTGCCGTAACTGTAAATTCAGTTGATGTCATCGTATTGGTCGATGACAATTTGATAGAACGGCCAACAGCTTCATTAATCTGCTGGTTTTCCATCGTTAACTGATCAAGCGCCTTTTCGTGCGAGGCGGCAGGAAAGGGATCGTTTTCGACGTAATGGGTAAGCTGAGTTAATGGGATACTGCGAAGAATAGATAGTTTCTGTGCAGAGGTTGGAGCGACAGTAGTTGTTGCGGTTCCACCACTTGTTACGCCTGCGCCCGTCAAAGTGTAGTCAGTGCCAAGAACTAGGGTTGTCGCATCGCCCGTGGCAATGGTTGTCCGAATCACCGTGACATGCGTGTTGTCCAAAAAATAAAACGGGATCGTGAACGAAGTCGTTGACCCGTTTCCATTATAGTCAGCGCGCGATGTGGTCGATTGAACTGTCATAGTATCCCCAACACGATAGCATTATCGCAACATTTGGACGAAAAATATAGTCATTTCGGTTGCATCCGCTTATTCAATTCACTTTGAACGACGGATGCCTTTTCTTGTCTCTGAGCGGGTGTAACAACTGTCGCCGCTGCTGCCTTTCGAGCCAAGTCCATAATCCTTGTGTAATACTCTTTTTGAATCATATCCGGCATTGTGTTCCACTGAGGCGAATTAACTATTGGCTCCAACTGCTTGTAAGCCATTTCGCCTGCAATCCTGCCAAACTGATCCTTTTGTTCTGGCGTCAAATCAATACGGCCAAGTTTTTTGTCGCCTTTGGACGGTATTTGAATGCTGTCAGGAGCCTTGGCAAAGCCAAGTCCAAGCCTAGAAGCCTCGTTGCGCACTTTATCCGTTGACTGTGTTGTTACGGTTATGGGTAACAAGCCAAGCGGGCGTTCTTTAGTGGCTATCTCTTCGCCAAAGGCATCGCGCTTCGGCGTAAGTGTTTCAGACATGCCAGGAGTGCGAGCTTTAATTGCATCAATAATGCCGTTTACTTCCCGCTGATACGGGTCGGTCATTTGATTGACCTGACTAACCAGTGTTGGAACCGCAGCGCTGGCAACAAAATTCTGAATAAATTTCATGCCGCGGCTAGTAGGGTCATTAATTGCGTTCAATACTTGGGTCATGCCCGCTAAAAACGTTTGGTTCGTAATGGCATTAGCAAAAGCCACAGCGCCCATTTTGGCTAAAACGTCGCGTTCTTGAGTGGACGATTGTTCCCAAATATTCTGCATATCGGCATACATACCCATCAATGTGCCGACAGGTGCAAGGCGCTGATAGCTATAGTATTTATCGTTGTATTTGATGCTGTATGGTTGCCAGCCGGTAGCCATTTGCGTGGCGCGTTTACGTGGATCAGGATCGCCGCCGCCTGTAATAAAGCCGTTTGCTGCGCCAGCCCAAACTAAAGCGCCAATTCCAGCGCCGACAACAAACTCTGCCGCAGCTTTATCGCGCGATATGCCGCCTTCAGATATAGCCTTACGCCATTCGGGAACAGTCATAGAAACCGGCGTATAGCGCAGCATTTCTTCCATGACGTTAAGCGGGGTCTTAACAAACGGAAGCGCCCATTCAGCCTTTAAGGCTCTAACAGCGTTTTGAACCGCGCGGCCTTTAGGACCAAGTTCCTTGTTAAACGTGAAGCGATCTGAAGCGACATCAATCTGCGCTTTCATTTCTGCCGTTGGGTTTGTAGCTAATTGAACAACACGTTCCTTAAATTCTCTGGTTGATGGGTTGATATTTTCTTTTACCGCTTGACGTGTGGCCAAAGCGTATGCCTCGCCGCGCTCAACCATGGCTCTGGTCAGCGCGTCACCGGCAGACAATCCGCGGAACGGTAAGCGAATTATTTCACCTAATCTTCCTTGATTGGCGTTCTTAACCGCTTCAACTTTTTCGCCAGGGCGAGCGCCAGTTTTAAGAATTGTTCCGGCCATACGAAGACCGTCCATGGCGCCCATGATATTGCCCGTGGCGCGAGCAAGAGGTTCAGCCGCAACAACACGATCTTGCCCGCCGCGCATCTTTCCAGGGATGACGGCTATTGCGTCAACCATGGGAATAAGTGGCATATAAACAACGTTTCCTAATATGTTTGCGATTTGAGAGATTGGACCTGAGACTAACGATGCTCGATAGGCTTCTACTGTCTTTTCCCAAGTCGTCGCATCTTTCCCTTCGCGGGCAAATTTAGCGGCTTGTTCAATATTGTCTAAGCCAAGGATCATTTCTGCCAAGGCTTTAGGATCATTCCCGTAACGATCCATCAAGTCTTTAACAGCTTCGGTCTTTTTAAGAGCGTCACCCGTGTTCTTTAAAATATTTAATGCGCGACCAACTTCAGCGCGAGCGCCCAAAAACTGCGCTTGGATGGCGGCTAATCTGTCGAATGAAGCCAGAAAGTCAGCAGTTTGTTCAAGCGTAGGGTTTTCTAGTTTAGAATATTCTTCTGCGCGCAACCGATTATCTTCAGCCGCTTTCTCTACCATAACTTTGCGAGCAAGCAGTTCTGCTGCGCCTGCTGGAGTTCCGGGTTGACGAACAGGGGCGGGATCTGCGCCAAGATACTCTTTCAGTTTGACGGCAGCTTCTAACTCAGTCTCTTCCCAAGAAACTTTACCACGGCGTTGCGCATTAATTTCTTCTTCATAGACTTGCGAAGTTTTGGCGATCACGTCCTTGATTTCGTCTGTCGTATTAAGACGATCAAAGTTCATGTTTATGCCGCGGGAGGGTTCGCCTGGAACCTTTTCGTATGGCGTAAAAGGATTATTCACGTTCATAAGTTCAGCTTTTTGACTGAATGAAACGGCTTCTTTAGTATTAGCGTCCAACGCCATTTTTTGATAAGCGCGCGGAATCTCAGGCGGAACGTTTGGTGCAGATTCTACAGAACCAGTGGCTTTTGCGGCTTCTGGCGCGAGTTCGACAGAGCCAATGACTTCCGGCTTTTCGACGCCTTTTTCGACTGAGCGAATAAGATCGTGCATTGCCGTATAATCTTTTTCACCAAAGCCGAACGCCTTGGCGACAGATTGAACAAATGTGGTGAACATGGTCGGGGATTGGCCGACACCCCGTATGCCGCGCAAAACGTTGATCGTTTCGGGCGAACTCATGCCGTAAGCAACAAATTCAGCCGGGTTCTGCAACGCCTTTTTAACTCGTTGCAAATCCGTCCGCGAAACGCCTTCAACACCCGCCGCGATGCTGTCGCGGACATGGGACATAATTCCAGTTATTTCGCTCGTAAATTGTGGGTTAGTTCTTAATTCTGTCTGTGTCGCTTCGTGAATAACCTCATGGAAAGCAGATTCAAGTTTAACGCCCTCACGAAATTGCAAACTATTGGTCTTAGGATTGGCTTGCGCCATACGCTTGTCAGAGTAGCCTCTAAAAGCCCATTCGCTATCTGGCAAAACCTCAATCTTATAGCCTTTAAGGTTAGGCTCTAGCTTTTCCAGAATCTTAGTAGCGAAATGATCTTCGCCAAGTGTTTCTTTTAAACGCCCAACTAATTCGCCGCTGTTGTTTATCCCATCAGCTTTTAAAGGCGTGGCGGCAGTTGTTTTCCATTGATCAATAGCAGGCGTAATACGGGGAGGAACGCCCAAATCATCCATGATCTGAGGATCAAGGCGCGCGTCCAAAGTTACCTGTGCCGGATCAACGCCCGTCTTGGCAAAAACATTAGACACGCGGCGACTTACGGCATTAACAGCTTTCAGACCTCCAACCATGATCGCCGCGTTGGCGAAATCGTCCCATTCTGGCAATCGACCTTCAAGTGCAGCAGGGGCTACAGTTAATGTGGCTGCTTCCGCGCCGCCTGTAACTGCTGCGGTTCCTTTCCAGCCCAAACCAGCGGCTTCAGCGCCTTTTAAAGCATAGCCGCCAACGCCAGCAGTTAAGCCGCCAACAACGGCGTCTTCAGCAACTTTGGGAATGATAATTGACGCGCGTGTTAAGAAGTCGGCTGTGTTTTTAATAGAGCCATTCTGATAGGCGCTAATTAAAGACTCACGAATTGCGGTTGGAACAGCAAAGGCTCCTGCGCCTGCGCCAACGACGTTGCCGATAATAGGGACTTCTGAACCAGCTATGCCGCCAGCAATACCGCCAGCAACCATGGCGGGAAAGTCGCCAGCTAATTGGCCAACGCCTGCGGCAAGTTTGTTATACCAAGCCTCATGTTCGGATTTTAATTGAACATCCGGCAGTTTTCCGCGTCCGGCCAAGCCAAGGACTGAATTTTCGTAACCGGCTTCAAATGCTTCAACAGGCCCGCTTGCTGTTTTCGGGCCGGTAGGCGCAACAGGTGCAGCAGGCGCAGCAAAAATACTTGCGTCTAATGCTCCGCCAGTAGCAGGCTGAGTATTAAAAATGTCGGCGTCAAGAACTTCCGTCATTTGTCACTCGTTGGGTCAATATCTTGCCAGCTAGTTGGAGAGTTAAGCGGACCGCCCAAATAGATGCGGCTTTTGCCGTCGCTAAATGGATAAGAACTACCAATCTTTTTCCCGCCTTCAGCCGCGCGGCTTTCGTTTTGTGCCACTTGCTGAACTTTCATCGTCGCAGCGTTTTGTGAGGTCTGCTGCATATTCGGCATGAATTGGCGCAGCTTGTCAGGCGACATCAGGAAGTCAGGCGATTTTGGATTCAGCAATTCATATGGATCACGTTTGTCTTGGCGCGCTTTGGAAATTTCACGCTCTGCATATTGGCGAAACTGATAAGCAGCCGAAGCAGAGGAAGCGGGGTCAATCTGACCTTGTATGCTGCGGCTAAACATCATGTTCACGGTTTCTAGGGCAGAATTGTAATCCTTGCGAAAACCGTTTGTGCTACCAGATTTCAATTCAGTTATTTCGTTTTGAAGCTGACGAAACTCTGGATAGGAGATTTCACGATTGTTGAACGCCTTAATAATGTCTTCAGTGCCATAAATCTTGTTTGGATCATTTTCGGGCGCATAAATGCGGTCAATGAAAGCATTAAAAGCCGCAGGATGAGATTTTATTTCCCGGCTTTGCTCTTTTTCATAAGCGGATTTGAATTGAATTAGACTATGACGCTTTTCCCAACTCAGGTCAGGTATTTCCATGATCTGAGATTCAGATATAACCCCGCCGTTTTTATCGTTGGGGCTAACAATTCGCTCCATAACGCCATTGGCGCGGGCGTCTTGAGATTCAGATTTTAGACGGTTTTGTTCAACGCGAGAACGATCCTGTTCAGCCCGATAGGCTGTGTCATAGTGATCGGCTTCCTGTAATACAGAAAACAATTTATCTGGCGGAAGTCGATCCAAAACTTCAATACCAGTCTTAACCTTTTTCCAAGCCTCATCGCCGCCTGCTGTGCCGGGGCCGGTATTGGCAAAACTTTCTGGCGTCTGCGTTCCGCCCAAACCTGATATTTGACGAACAGCCGCCAGATTAGCCGCATACTGTTTAGTGTTTGGCCCCCATCCTTTGCCACTTTCACCGCCGTAATACATCATGTCCACTTTGCCCATGTCGCCGCCCGCAGCAGCTTTATATTTAGCCAGCAAACGCGCAGCGCCAAAGATCGAGTCAGTTGGATCGTTTCTGTTGATCCCTAATTCAGCAGCTTTTTCCTCTGTGAATTGCATAATGCCGCCAGCGCCTTGGCTACTCTCTGCTGACGGGTTCAATCCAGACTCAGCAACAGAGCGCATTTTAAGTTCGCGCCAGTCCAAGCCGTAACGATTAGCCGCGGCTTTAAAACGATCATCATAAATTGAAGGAGCATCAATCTTGTTTGATATGTAAGTCATCTGAGATTGATTGTATGGTTTTACTGTTTCTGCGCCCAGATTTGGCGGAAGGCCAGGGGTAGGGGGATTTACAGTCTGATTGCGCAGACTATTTCGTAGGTTTTCCGGCAGACTTTCGGTAGCTACGCCAGGGTGGCGGCGGACAAAGCCTCTGGCAGCAAAGACTGTCATATCTTCAGCCGCTTGCGCCTTCAGCTTGTCTCGAACGCTTTGATCAACGCGAGAGAAGATCGAACCTTTATCGTCAATCGCTTGATTTATCTTCTCAAGAGATTCATCAAGACGTGTGTTGTCTTGTGAAACAATCGTGCCGTAACTGTTTTTAAGCGTACCATACTGATTAGTTGCAAACTTGCCGTCTAGGCTAGATTGAATGCCAACCGCTTCAGCCATGAACTGAGAGCGCATATTTGACGCTTCAGAGGCAAACAGCTTTTGACCAGCTTGTGTTTTGACGTTGCTACTAAGATTTTTAAATTCTTCAGCAAATGAATCGCCAACGCGCTGCACAAAGGTTTGATCCCCTGGCTGCGTCTCATTAGCCATTTGTTTAACGCGCTCATACCCACGGGCGCGAGCTTCGGCCATGGTTGTGTGAACGGAGGTCACATCATCTTGTTCTTCAGTTTTATAAATGGCATTTGCGACTGAAGCCATGTTTAGCCCGAACTGCGTCATTGCGCGGCCACGGGTCTGTTGAGCGTCGGCTTGTTCAAACTCTGATCTGGCAACGTCTTTCATTGCCGCGCCAATACCTGCGCCAAAATCGCCAGCATCAGCGCGAGAGGTTAGCTGTCCGCTAGGCCCTACTTGTGGAGAATATTCACGAATGGGCATTACGACACCAAATTGTTGTAAGCGGATTGATAGATCGGAATAGAATTAGCTATCGTTGTTGCAGTCGTTCCAACTTGTTCAAGGGTTCTTGAATCAGCATTCATCAACGCCGCAGTCTGACGATTATTGGCAGCAGAAATGCCGAACAGAGACGATGTTCTAGCGTTTTGAGCGCTCATACTGTCTAGCGCTGCCTGATCTTTAAAGTTCTGAATCTTAAGATCAGTGCTAAATTTGATCATGTTACGATCACGCGCAATATTAGCCGCGCTTTCAGCAAGAACATCTACAGCAGAGCCGCTATTTGATGTAATGCCAGAAGCGCCGTATCCCGCGCGCGCTGCGCCCAAGGTTCTATAAGCAAGTTTAGCTTGATCCTCTGCGGCCACTTCACCTTGATAACGTGCAATCTCAGCATTTCGCAGCGCAATAGTTGCATTATATTCAGAAGCCTTTGCAACAGCCTCGTTTTGCTGAATGATACCGGCCTTTTCCCAAGATGCGGCGCTATTAATCGTATTTTTGGACGCTTGAGTTTGAAAAATGCCGCCCATTTGAGAAGCAAGCGATGCAGCAGTTGCGCCCATTTTAAGAATTGAACTTGTAGAGCCTACTGCGCCAGCAACACTCCCCATAGTAGCAAGAGAGGAAAACATTCCTCCGCTAAACGCGCCGCCAGCAGCCGCCGCGCCACCCGCGGCAGCGCCGCCGCTAAACAGACTGCTTGCTCCAGCTATGAGGGCGCTAATCGAAATCGGGTCCATTAGCCGCCATCCTGCGTATCAAGTTGTGCAACAACCATCAAAATATTACTTGGCAAAGGATCGGTCTGAGCGAAATAAACCTGTCCTTCCAAATCATAAGTGCCGTCCCAAGCCCAACGCCTGTCACCAGTATAAAGCGCAACAGGATTGTCCATTAGATCGGCGCTTGAGCGAAACGGTTCTGGGTAGCCGTCTTGCGTCCCGGCTTTAACTGTCATGCCAACAGTCTGAAACATTCTAAATACGGCGCGATGAATGCGTTTCAGTTTACCCTGCGCAGAGCCGTCTCCGCCGCCAGCTTCAATACGCATGGTTTGCGCTTCGCTTGTATATTTTAATCCAACATTTGCATGGGTCACTGATCTATCGAGCGTGATCACACCGGAGCTATTTACAACGCAATCTGGATGAACAGCGCCGTCTGCTAGAACAGTGACAGTTTGTCCTTTAAGCCACGTCAGGCCAGAAATTGTTGCGGTAGATACGCCGTCATAAGTTGCGCCGCAGTCTGCATAAAATGCGTGGATTTGTTGATCGCCGTCTTCCCAATATTTTTGCATCAACTCAACAGAGCGAAATGTTGCTCCGTTAATATATCGCCTAACAGAGAGCCATAAATCATCACGGGTAACGTCTTGAGATGGAATAACAGCTACACTCTCAACAACTGCTGTTAATGTTTGCGCGGAATTGGAATAGCCGCCCAAATCATGTTGCGCCCAACCAGAAATTTCCTGGTCTTTATCATAAGACATGCTAACAAGAGTGCCATCATTTCGCACCATCCATAGAACGGGTTGAGGGGCAAGCTGCGCCGCAAGCTGATATATGCCGCTTGCAGTCAAATGTTCGGACAACATAGAAATGTCAGGCGCTTGGAAAGTATTGACCACGAATTGATAAGACATTTCGCGGAGCTTTCTACCCGTTCTTTGTAAGAACAAAGTAGATTTACCCATACGAATAGGCTTAACGGTATTGCTTCCGTAGCTCGTTACTTGCTTGGCGTTGATGTTTGTAGGCGTCAAAGCAACCTGAATGGTGTTAGCCGCGACAACCCATTCGTTTGATGCTGTTCCAACTAATAAGCCCCATTCGTCGGACACCATCCAGTTAATCGTGTTCATCTTGGCGGAGGCCAAGTTAAACGAAAGCGCGTTACTATCTGCGACGGTTCCGGCGGCGTCTGTTGGCGCAAAATTTGTGTAATCGCCAGAAACAGAAGCGTCCACGCGGTTAGGATATTGCGCCGGACCGCCTAACCATAACCGATCTTGATGAAAGCAGATAGCCGCAGGATAGCCATTTGCTGAGTTCCATGTTCCAAGGCGCCACAAGTTAGAAGCTGTCGTTCCGCCAACCGTGGTTGACCAATTTACCGTGATCGACGTTGTGCTTGCGCGAGCCGTTATGGTTCCCCAAGCCCAATTCGTTCCAACTTTTAATCTGATGACGCGCCCGACATCTGTGGTCTGAAAGCCTGTGTCATTATTAATGCCAGTAACGGCAGACGCCGTAACTGTAGCGCTGCCAGTTGTAGCGCTTGAGGTTAAGGTTGTTGCAGCAGTATTTAAAAGAAGATAAGGCCCGTCTTGAAACGTAATTGTTGCAAGCGACCAGCTTGTTGCGCCCAACCGACTAAGAGTTCTTGGCGCATAACTTGGATGCGCAATATATAAAACGTCGGCAGACTGGACAAACGACAGTCCATCTAAATCAGCAGTAGTGTAGGGAGTAGCCACCTCATAAGGCGACCCGCCGCTTAATAGCTGACCTCCATTTGTATAAAACCGAACGTATTGATTGCCAAATTCAAGGACATAGGCTTGCGTAATTGAAAATTCAAAAGCCTGTAATCTAACTTTGGCAGAACTACTTTTAACTTCTGCGACATACTTAGTGCCTGGACGGCGCGTAAGTCCGCCCTGGGCGGTAGGAATATAATTCTTACATAACGCCAGAGAATTTTTATATTTTTGAAGGTCCGCTCGACCATAGGTTAGAGGGGACCATTCTCCTGCGTTAAAGTTATTTTGTGTCCATGAGGCGCGAGGCATTTACAACCTCGCAAGCCACCAATCATCATCAGGCGCAACCTCTGGTCCCGCCTCGAAGGCGTTAACCCGTTTCGCCTGCGTGATTGAATTGTTATATTCGTCCTCTAGTTGTCTCTTTTTTGTATTTGACTGTGTGAGGCGCTCAACAATATCTATAGCCAGCGCAGCAGCAACCACGTTATAAAAAGAAGGGTCAAACTGGGTAACATCTTCAACGTCCTGTATGTATCGCAAGTTAAGAACGTCACTATCGTTCGTTAGAATCTTGCGACCCTCAATTACCCAATCCAAATTCGCCGTATTTGGTCGCAAGACGCGAACACAATTTGTTGGAAGGGTAAATTGATAATCATAATCAAACGCGGGAGCGGTCGAATCTGGCGCTAAAACGGCGCGCGTAATAGCAAAATTCCAGCGATATTTTCTTAACTCATCGCGTCTATTGTTATCATAAGCAATAGAACACGCTCGCGCTTCGGGGCTGTTGTCGTCAATCCGAAGGATTGGCGCAGCGCCCACACGTTGAAGTGCACTATTACATATATCTACCTGTGTTTGCGGCATTAACCAAGACCCACCAGATAAGCATAAATTGCACTAGCTGATCCGCCCGTAAGAGCGACTCGAACATCGCCAGCGGGAAGTTCCAGTGGAGAAGCAACGAACGGAAGTGTTGTTGATTTGGTAATAACGCCGTAAGACGTAATATCAGACCAAGTGCCGTTTGCGGTTTTCAACTGAATACTTGCAGTTGTTCCGCCTGCCGTTCCTTCAACTTGAAAAACGTATTGACCGCCCTTTATTGAAACTGCGCTGCCAGAGGCGCTAACATTTTCAGCAAGAACGTATCTATTGTCGTCAGCGCGACGAACAGTCATGGTAGTTTCTCCTTACCAAGCCTTGCCAGATCGAATAATAAAGTTTTCCAACTTCTCAATCGCCAGCAAAAGTTCCTCTACGCTTGGAATCTTCGTTACATCAGGAATAACTATCTCAACATCTTTAGTTGGATCGGTTGACTGACCAACAGAGGCGTATTCATTGTCGCCGTTGTTGATTCCGAAATAATAAGCCGCCATGGGCCGTCTCCTTTAAGTGGGAGTAGGGGCTGAAGTTAATCAGCCCCTAAGAGGATCAGTTTGGACTGCTGAAATACAGATCAACAATCAAGGTGCCGCTCGAAGGAGCCGTAGCAGCAGCCAAGGTTAAGATGATCGTTTCAGTTGAGGAAAGTTCAGATGCCGCGCCAACCACAGCCGCTTTACCAAACAATGTCGGCGTGTCGGTTGAGGTGAAAGCGCTTGCGGCTCTATACTTTGCCGTGGTGCCAGTGATACCAATCGCTAACGTTGTCGAACCAGATGACGTGTCAGCGTTCAGAACACCGTAAGCGAACGTGAAACCCGCCGGAACGTTGGCAAGAACAATCGTGTCACTCGTTGTCTGAGCAGCATATGTCACCGTGGCGCGAAAACGCTTTAGACGGCCAGCGTAAACTGTTGCAGCAGGCTTGTAGCCAGTTGCAGCAGCCGTTGTTAAGCCAGTCGTAGTGCCAGCTAGTTCGTTAGAAAGATACTGAGCCATGGTTCGCTATCCCTTATTTGCAGTTAATCAGGCCGCAGCGTTTTTCTTCGAGGCGCGCGCCACCGAACGTTCCGGTAACGTAAACCTGCCAAGAATTACGCTTGTCAGCGCGGCGATCAACGCTCGCCTGGATGTCGTTCCACAGGCCAAGAGCCATGCCGCTCTTTGCCCAGAACGGAACCATCCAACGTGTATTCGCAACATACGAACCGTCAGCGTCCGAAGACGTGATTGCCGTATTGATTGACGAGTTCCAGTTGGCGGCGCCAGGGATGCGTTCGCTGTGGATGAAGTTGAAGCCCATGAAGGAAGAAATCTTACCATCGACTAAAACAGGACGTGTGTTGTAGTCGAGATTGATTGCTTGAGCTTCGTTCAGCAAGTCGTCATGCTGCTTTGCGGAAATGACCATATAAAGTTCGTCATTGTCCACATCGACTTCAGCCTGCAACAGGATTTTCTTAGCGGCGCGAAGTTTAGCGACGTTAAGGCCAGTGGCAGATGAAGCGCCAGTCGTGGCGGCAACAGACTGTGAGTTGCTGTTATAGGCATAGAGCGTGGAGGTCGAAACCGTTCCGTTCTCGCCTGTGTTGTTCGCGTTGAAGAAACCCGAAAGGATTTCGTCGTCGATAGCGCGACCCATGGCCATAACACCCGCCTGAGTGTAAGGACCCGATGGATCAATCAGCATGCGCAGACGATCCTGGTTGTCGATCAGATCAGCCCAATCATAATCGTTTGGATAGATCCAACGCTTATCTTGTGGGGTTGAAATGAGTGGGGTGTCGCTGTGGCGGCTCTGGTTACGAACAGGCGTAACTGAACCAAACTGCTCCGCCATCGAAGCCGCTTTGCCCTGGAAACTATAGTTCTGGACAGCGTTACGAAGACGGGAACCCTGCTGCTGAAGCAGCATCATTATGTTTGTAGAATACTGCTGGACGAAAGCAGTATTAACTTGAACTGACATGACTCTCTCCTATGAGACAGTTTCGAAGAACGTCACAGTAAGCCGCGACACGCTTCGGCTTGTCCTCATAGGAGGGGCCTATTCACCGCCTTTCACGGGGCTTTAGCTTAAGATGTCCAACCCTTTCGAAGCTGGTTTTCCTCGCTTTGGCTTGTCCGTTACTTCCTCTTGAACAGGTTCAAAAGGCGGAGGTGATATGAAAGCATACAACACTGTTGCGACTTTCACAACGCCTTCCGCAGAATGATCTCCTGTCGCCTTGTTACATTGTGAGGCGAGTTCGAGACATCGAACTTTTGCTTCGACTTCATTCATTGATTGTTACTCTGGATAAGCGAATTGATGAAGGCGCTGCATCTTGTTACGGGCATCCGTATTCCCTCCAAGATAGGCTTTCATAAAATCACTATCACTCATCAATGATTGAATTTCTGATTTAGCTTGGCCTGGAGTCATAGCATTGCCAAAACCGGACGGAGCGTCACCCGTAACAAATCCATCCTCTTCATATCCAGAGCCTATTCTGGAAAGCATCGCCATTGTTGCCTTATGACCAATCGCGCCAGCGATCTTATCAATCGTATCGCCGTCCATGCCTAAAGCGCGCGCGGCTACTTGCGCCGCAGCTAAGTTCTGAGTGTAGGCCGCGCCCCATTCTTGCTGTAACAACGCTTGATCTTGAGCAAAAACTTGAGCTTGTTTTGCAGCTTCGACTTGTTGCCCCTGCGCCATGGACTCATTTAGCCATTGGCCAAACTTCTGTCCTTGCTCTTTAGACAGGCCAAGTTCGTGAAATTTTGAGGACAAAGCGCTGTCGAAAGTCTGATCGCCTGTTTCAGACTTAAATCCATAGCCGTTCGGATCGCTTGGACGGCCAAGGCGATCATACAGCGCGTTCCAACTCGCCGCGTCTTCCGCCGATTTGGGAAGGATGACAGCGTTATTGGCTTTATCCGCGCCTAACAGCTTTTCGAGATTGCGGTAGCTATCCAGCGCTTTAATTGGGCTATCCCACCCTTTATTCTGCGCAAAGCCAACGCTTAATTCATCTGCGCCTTGCAACCACTCATAGCCGGAAGAAACTTGGCCAGGGGTTCCATTGTTTTGTTCAGTAAATGCGCCGTTTCCAGTAACGGGAGAAACCGTAGGAGAGGCGTCTGTCATAACGCCTTGTCCGCCTATTGCGGGGGCTGCTTCACTCATTTAAAATTTCCTTTTGGTTGCGAGGCGTATATCCGCCACAGGTCATCATCTGACAATCGCAGATGCTCAATCAGTCTCAGCCAAACCTCGCGCCGCCCTTCCAACACAGCATGAACGCGCGGATCAGGATGAAACGTTGATTCATAAGCGCGACAAAACTTAGCCAAATCGCGCATGACATCTTCGCCAGCAGGCGTATTGAACGTTCGGACATAGGCTGTTCGACGTTCAGCTAGATACTGTTTTGCGTCACTCATTAAACAGGCTGTCCTGCGTTAGGACTTGTGCCTTCTGGATTGGTCGCTTTCATCATTTGCGCCATTCCAGGCATGCTTTGCAGAAGTTGCTGTTGCTCCTGCGCCGCCTTCCTGCCTTGACGCATTTGTTCCACTTCCTGCGGATCGCGGATATAGCGGAACGGAGCGCCATTGACTTGCATCAACTCAGGCACAATCGCATCCGTATTGAACCAATCCATAACTGTAGGGTCTTGCGTTTGTGTCGCAATCTCCGCAGCCCATTGAATTGTGCGCATCGTGCCAGCCGCTTCATCAGCCCGCATCGCGCGGTTTAATGGCGCATCATACTCAACCTGATATTCCGCACCCGCCTCAACCAAGGCTTGCGGGGGAGGGGGGATAAGCTCTTGCCAAGCCAACAGATCAAACTCGCGTTCAATCTGTGGTCCAATGCTTTCAGCCTGGAACCGCCCCATCGTTGGAGACAGTAACGCGCCTTTTTCTCTTGCGCGCTCCAACACTTCAGTCGCCGTCATCTGCGGCGTCTCAACTAATATTTGGAACAAGGTGACTAAGAAGGCGTCGTTAATCGCCATGCGTTCGTCATCCATCATGTCCTTGCCTACGGCGACATTGCCCGTCGGCAAGACATGAACCAGTGCGCGGCCATCGGCATTAACGCCGCCGTAGTTCACCGCACCTGGCTTTAACGAGAACCCATCAATCACGCCGTCATCATGCGCCAGCAACACAGGATCAACCGCCCTGTGTCCTTGCTTAATCATCGTCTTTTTCTCTTCATTCAAGACGTTGATCGCAGGCAACACATTCATCGCTGGAGAACGGCCAAACAATTCGCCTGGAGCCGTAATATAGCGACTGGTCGAATAGGGCATGCAGCGATAGCCGCCCTCGCTCAACAGATTGCAACTATCTCGCAACACATAGAAACTGGCGTATCTATAGTCTTTGCTATTTACGGGTGGCGTAAGTTTTGTCTTATCCCGCGGCATGACAGCGTGAATAATCTGAACTTCCGTTTCCGGCTTGTCTTTCAACTGATTCAAATATGTCTCAGGAAAGTTCTCAAGACCAAAACGCTGCGCAATCTGCCGCAACGTCATCTTGAAACGGCGAAACACCTTATCGACTTGCCCTTGAAAGTTTGTCGCAAAGAACAATTCGCCAAGATGAACGTTTCTATATCGCAGCCCTTTTACTTTCGGGTTTGTTGGGTCTTTAAAGTCATCAGTAAAGAGACAAGCTGTTCCAAATGCGCCAAGTCCTACATAACCGTCATGCTGATTCGCCTGATAACCGGAATGAGGGCTGTAGCGATAATAAAACAGCGCATCATTGACGTTATCAAACCATTCCTGCACATCGCGGCGTTGCATTAGTTGCATGTCAGGATGACGCAACCGATGCCACTTATTATTGGCAGGCGTCAGCATGCTCTCCATCGCTGCTGCGAATTTCCATAACGCCGCATTCGCTGTGGTGTCATACTGATATTGATTACGTTTTACGCCAGGAGTCATGTTCCCCTGTCTGTAGAAACTCGTTGAGTAGTAGGGCAGAACTTTCTGCGCCACTTCTTCCCAATGCTGTTCCCAAATGCCCCGCTTATACTCAAGCGGGACAAACTCTTGAAGTATCTTATTCGCTATTTCTTGGTTGCGCTGACCCTTCGGGACGCGAACCTGAGAGTCATCAACCATATCAGCGTCCTAATACTTTCTTAACACGACCTTGCATCTGTTGCTGTGGCGCCATTCCGCCAAGGCTTTTATTGCCTGGGGCGTCTGATCCGCCAAGGACCAAAGCCGAAGTTTTTTCTTTCGACTTATCGACACCTTGCGCGCCAGTCAGAATATTAGACGAAAAACCTTTTGCGCCAGCAGACGCTTGTTTAATCATCGCGTCATTAGCTGCATTGATTGTGTTAGTTTTGGTTGTTTCGATTGCTTTCTTTTGTTCCGCTTGAGCTTGGGCTTGAGCGGCTTGTGTTGCTGAAGCCTGCTGTGAATCCGCAACAGAACTAGCAATCGCTTGTTGAGTTTCTGGACTACTCGCTATTGCCGATCCAGCAGAAGAAACAGAACTGCCAACATATGAAACAGTCTTTTCTACTTCTTTAGCTTGCGCCTTTATGGCGTCATACCAATCACTCCAAAAATCGCCCATGATAAATTTCCTTATGCGCCCAACAATACAGATGATGTCTTTTCATCTTTCTTGTTGTAGTTCGATCCGTAAAGAACGTTTGCAGTCGAGCCTTTAGACGCCAAGCGCGCTGCATTTCTCATCGATTCATCTGCCGCAGCGAGATTATCTGCCTGCAACTGGTTCTGCGTTGCCTGCTGTTGCTGAACTGCCGCTTGTTGCGCCGTTGCCGCATTGTTTGCCGCAGCCGTATTATTAATCTGTGTCGCCACCTGATTAGCCGCAGCCATGCCTTGCGCCTGATACGCCGCCGACTGAGCGGCAGGCGTAGCTCGGCCAACGAGGGGGTTAAAAACAGTTCTAAAAATTTTTCCGAGATTAAAACCCATGACGCCAGCCCTTGATGTCAAGTCAAACAGGCTGTCAATATAACACCACGTTACGAAATATGAAACTTAAGAAAAAAGACTATAATCCACATCCCGCGCCATGCGGTTCTTTTGATTGTTACGAGAGCTTGGCGCGTCTATCCTCGCCACAGGTTGCGCGAAAGTCAGCGCCAAGGCTTCGGCCAAATCGGGACTGGCCAAGCCTCTCTGCTTCATATGGTCTTTGCCTTCCAACTGTATCTTATTAGACACAGGGTGATAGGAATATTCTGGCGATATGAGGTCGCTAAATAATTCCGTATCATTGGGAATGGTCCCCGTCATAAGCCATTCACGGAGCCGACCCCATATCTCCACACGCTTATTATAATAAGTGTCGCCATCTGTCGGGCTGCTGCCCATCTGAACCTCAACAACCCTATATCCCCACGCCTTCAAATTATCGACAACACCGCCACCAACACCATTCCCATCCACAAAAATAGCACTTGGCTTATGCTTCCCCGCCAAGTCCGCAACAATCCCCGCAAGCTGAACCGTGTCCAACCCTTTATACTTATGCCAAGGAATGATCGTCGCATCGCGTCCTTTCCTAAACGCAATAACACTCCGATCTTCACCAAACCTCGCAACGTCAACCCCCATCAACAAAGGAGCGCCAGGATCAGGGATCGGCTCGCGCATCTGCGCATTCAACGCCGCATCCTTCCCAATAAACTGATTGCTGCCCTGGTTTGGAAACTGACCTTTTACCTCAACCCTGGCTTCGTCACTGTCCTCGCCATATTGGGCAATGATCTTATTAAACGTTCCGTGATCCGTTCCCTCCACAGAACGGGAGTCAATATTCCGCGTCCGCCAGAAATTCCGGTCCTTATGGAAACATTCAAAGAAAGCCCCGCTATTTCTCCGCGGGTTAGAGAATACAAACCAATATCTGTCCGGTATTGGCTCCGTAAAAAAGCCCTCGCTGACAGTCCAAATCGGCTTTGGAATACCGCTCGCCTCATCAAATATCAGCATAACGCCATGATGATTATGAATACCCGCGAACGCATCTGGGTTTTCTTCACTCCACAATTGCCCACTCGCATACCAATAGCCCAAGTCAATTTTCAAATCTCTCTTAACCGCTTCGCCAAACCACTCCGCAGGCTTGAGCGACATCGCCGTTGGCTCCCACCAATGGCTATTAATAGAGAGCGCGGTCCACTTACCCAACTCAGCCATCGTCCTTGATCTTAGCTGTTGCTCAGTATTCGCCGTAATAATGACCGTCGATCCAATCCGCGTCGTCATAAACCAAAGCGTAAGCATACTGACCAGCGCCGACTTTCCTATCCCACGGCCACTGGCGTCCGCACTCCGCCACATCTCCATCAACTTCTTATTCGCCGCACGAAGTTCATTCGCCTTAATGTGCCTCGTCATCTCTTGCATCGTCTCGCGCTGCCAGCCACGCGGACCCTTCATGTGCTCAAGAGGCGTGTTTGGTTTGCCCCAAGGAAAGGCAAAGAGAACAAAGGCTAAGGGGTCATTGTATATCTGGGGGTCCCATAATTCGACCATGAGCTGTTGTTCTTGTGCGGCGGTGTAGATCGCTTGCTGTTTGGCCATGGAGTAGGGGGTTCCTAATTGTTACGGCAAATTGAATTCAAAAATTTTTTAAAAAATAAAAATCCGACATCGTAGGGACCCCGTATAAACTTTTCGCCAGCCGATTTGGCCCCCACCCCCACCCCCAGGGGGCCACGCGATTTGAGGTGGGGAGGGGGTGTTATGAGAAAATATCGGGCTGCAAATCGTTATTCACTGATTGCTTATCAGTTGATCGGCTATCAATAGCCTCAGTAATATCAATAACCTGTGAATCTATGACGTTTGACTGGTCGCATATAGGTCGCAAACGTGCGCGCGCTTCGGCTAACGTTGAACCAATATCTATTGTTTGGGTCACGTTTAGGTCTATTCGTTCGCCATAACGTTGAGCGTATAGTTTTGAGGCTATCCACTTTCTCGAATCTATTTGATTACGCGCTTTCGCCGCGTCTTCGGCAGTATCCGCTATTTGAATTATATCGTCCGCCAATAAATCCGCTTTAATTTCTAAAGCGCGAGCATAAGCGCGAGCGGCGTCTTTATCACCTTGAAGCGCGTGAGAGAATTTTTTCGGGCTAATTCCAACCTTTTTGACCGCTTCTCGCAAAGAGCAACCGTCAAGAACAAGATCAATTACGTGATTCACGATTGATTGGATTTCAGTTGAAGGAAGAGTGTCAATCATGTTGCTGAAATATCACATCAACAAAAAAGACGAAAGAATTTTAATTTTGCTGTTGCGTTAAACGTAACGTGTGATAACTTTAGATCATAGCAAATCACACAAATACACAAGGGGCTAACAATGGATCACGATTTAACCAACGAAAGAGTTGAGAAGTTCGGCGTAATTTTGGGGATTATGTTCCTTGCGATTGCTGCACTTGCCGCGCCAATTCTTTTATTTGCCTAAAGCGGTGTGAAAAACGTAACAACCTGATTTAACTTTGGAGCCAAGATAATGAACTTTCATAGATCAAACACAATCTACAGCAACTCAGCCCGCTTTGACACAGCGCAGCCTTTGACCGATGAACAACTATTTAAATCAGCACCGTCTATTTTTGCGCTTGAGGCGCATGAGAGCAGATCCGAGCGTTTTAAAGCCATTCCAACTATCGACGTTTTGAATGGCCTTCGGAAAGAGGGGTTTTTTCCTGTCGCCGCGCGCCAAGGCGGAAGCAAGGATGAAGGAAAGCGCGCATTCACGAAGCATATGATTCGCCTGCGCCGTTTCGACAACGAAAGCGCTTATAAGGTCGGAGACAACATTTGCGAAATTATCCTTAAAAACGCCAACGACGGAACAAGCGCTTACGATCTTATGGCGGGAATGTTCCGCATTCGCTGCTTAAATAGCCTAGTCGCTCAAACGAGCACAATCGACAGCGTAAAAGTTCGCCACAGCGGCAACGCCATAGACAACGTAATCGAGGGGACATATCGCGTTTTAGGAGAGGCGCAAAATCTATTGGCTGCGCCTCAAGACTGGAGCCAGATCACAGTCAACAATGACGCTGCTAGAATGTTGGCAGAATTGGCCCATGAAATTCGTTTCCCCGTTGACGAAGAGGGCAATCAAACGACAGCGATACAACCGGAGCAACTGTTACAGGCTAGACGCGCTGATGATAGGGCTGACGATCTATGGACGCGCTTTAACGTGATCCAAGAAAACGCCATCCGCGGCGGTCTTTCAGCGCGCAGCCCTCATTCATACGATGAACGCGGACGTTATCAGCGCGGCAGAATGACGACGACGCGCGAAATCAAGGGCATTGACCAAGACGTGCGCGTTAATAAAGCGCTTTGGCGGATTACCGAGTTTTTCGCTCAACAAGCCAGCAGCCAATCGCGCGCAGCGGCTTGACGCATCCCCAGGGGCGCAGAAATGCGCCCCTCAAGATGCGCCAAAGCATCGCGTTAATTGGAGCCAAGCCAATGTCTGCTTTTCTATGTTCTCAAGACCATCTTAACCTGATCGTAAATTCAACGCCGATCCCCTCAGAAAATATGTTCAATATCTTGCTACAGGAAAACTTGCGCAGCCTTGCCGCTAGATACGGGGAAGGGACAGACCGGGATTGCGCCTCAGATTATGCTTTTGAGGAAATATCGCCGCGAGATTTGATCGCCCGCGTTTATTCCCGAAGAGGCGCAAGCGCGAGTTTATACCCTTCGGTAAAAAAGCAAATAACAGAGGAAAGGGTGATCGCTCAGATCAGAAAAGCATGCGAATGTTTTGAATACCAAGCATGTGAAACTGACGATTACAAACAAACCCTAGCAGCGCGTTTAATAGACCTCATTCGTGATACCTACCCAGAAAACGAAAAACTAGAAGACGAAGCAATCTGGGGCATTTGATCCCTTGCGCCGTCGATCAACTCAAAAGCGCGGCAATGTTCCGCGCTTTTATTTTGCCCTCAAAAATCACGCGCAACTTTACGCCCATACGGCCATCAAAAGCGGGAGAGAAAATATTCTAGTATTCTAATGAAGCACTCGACTTGTTACAGCACATTAGAATATTTTTTATCTATATATATCAATATATTATATATATATATTCTACTATTCTATATATTCTAATATAATATAAAGACTATATATAAAAACTATATGTAACACATATACAAGTTGTTGCGTTTTTATCTATAAATATTTCTATATAGGATTTCGCCCGAAAAACAGTGGAATTACTAGAATGCTAGAATATTTGGTCAAAAACAATCACTTGCAAATATTCCACTGTAACAAATATTCTGGCTTTCACTAGAACATCCACTTAACGCCCATCAAATAATGAATTTAAATTATTCTAAATTATCAATTTTAATTTCCCGGTTTCATCCAAATAATTGGCGCAGCGGTTTTTAATTCAATTAATTCTTCCTTGTTACATGTAAAATCAAGCAATTTAAATTGTTTTGCTCTCCCCGAAGACTGCACATGGCGTAACAATTTACGCCCATCCTCAGTCTCAACGACACACATACTGCCAACAGCCTTGTCGTGAACATAGGTGAGGGGAGCATAATAAAGCAGCCAGCCGTTCAAAGGCCCCATGTCTAGCAGCCGAAGCGCGACAGTATCATCGCCCGCCCTTGATGGCCGAGTAACGCGGCGTTCAGCAGCCGTTGCCGTCCCGCCCTTCTTAACCGCGCCTGATTCATCGACATAGCCAACGACAGCGACATAAGGCGAGCGCTTAACGTCACTCTTTTCATACCTGGAGATGGGGGAGGTGGCTGTCGCTCTCTTTAATATATCCTCGACGGGAACCCGAAGGATCTTTGCCAGTTTGGTGGCTTCATCAGCGCGGATATTGCGTTGGCCATTGATGATGCGGCTAACGTCTGGACCATTCATGTCCATCATTGCAGCAAGGCTTCGATAAGTGAGGTCGCGTTCCTCTAACTTATTTTGAAACCATCGCTTGTTACGTTCAGTTTCGTCTAGCCCAACCATGTTTATTCTTTCTTAACGAATTTATGGTGGGGGGGGGGCTGCTATCGAAAAGCAAGACCCCCGCCATCAATCGACAATGTTACAGTAACACATCTCGCTAGGTTTAACCTAACAGAAATTAACGCGCGTGAACAGAAATTAACCTTTTATATAC
>Ga0209770_10000150_pt1 | contig 40226 bp, 43 predicted proteins | sample LauGreSu1BDMLBDD_2_FD_187572 | JGI IMG/M metagenome (GOLD analysis project Ga0209770, IMG submission 187572) | Freshwater lake microbial communities from Lake Michigan, USA - Su13.BD.MLB.DD (SPAdes) (version 2) | ecosystem: Environmental > Aquatic > Freshwater > Lake | place: Lake Michigan, USA... | reverse complement strand
GATGCGTTGGCGACGCGCCGGGGAGAAACGCGTGGGTAGTGCGACATTGTCGAGCACGTCGAGGTAGGGCAGCAGATTGAACATCTGGAAAATGAAACCCAGGTGATCGCCGCGGAAGCGATCGCGGGCACCCGCGCCGAGCCCGGCGAGGTCTGTGCCGAGCAGGCGAACATGGCCGCGCTGCGCCGTCAGCACTCCACCGATCAAGCCGAGCAGCGTGCTCTTGCCGCTACCGCTCGGTCCGCGCAGGAACACTCGTTCGCCGCGGGCGATGCGGAAATGTTTGATCTGCAGCAGCACCGGCTTGCCGGGCCAGGCGTACTGCAGGTCTTGGACTTCGATGGCTGGAGCGCGAGTGTCGTCCATGGCGCAAGTCTAGCTGAAGCGGCGCGCGGGCTAGTCGACCCCCGATCCCTGGCCGACGCCCGATCCGAGATCGATTCGGCGCAAGTCTTCGCGGGAATCGATCAGCGCAGCGCGACGCGACCCGGGTTGCCGTCGAGATCGAGCTGCTTTTGCACGCTGCCGTTGAGCAGGTTGAACTCCACCTTCTCGACACCCTTCAGGCGGCGCAACGCCCACAGTTCCACCCAGGCTAGTGCGGTCGGCTGGTCGCATCGATAAAGGTAACTCGCTCGATAGTCGGGGTGCTTGGCCGTGCTTGCAGGTGGCGTGTAGGTCACGCTCTGCAGGCGGCAGAGGGCCGTCGTCGGCACGCCGATGATGCCCGCGCCGCTCTTCAGCCACGTGTTCGCCTCACTGACGACGCGCTGCTCCTCGGGCGAGCGCGCGGCGCGTTCGAAGCCGACCACGTGAAGGGCGGGTGAGTTCAGTTCAACGGCGAGCGAGTTGCCTTCGAGAGCCACGTTGATCGTCACTTCGCCGTGCACGTGTTTGCCCTGCTCGAGCGAGTCGCCCTCATGCGAATGATCATGCTCGTGATCATGCTCGCGCGCGGCGGGCTTCGCCGTCGAGGTCTGTGCGATGGCGGGGGTAGAGAGCAGACTGGACGACACCGCCGTGAACGACAGCGCGATCAGTGACAGGACGAGCCGGGGCGGGCACCAACGCAGGGTCATACAGTGTTCTCCTCTCAGAACGTCCGTTTCAGAAGGTCCATCGCACGCCCGCGCTGACGGCTCGGCCGGCGAGCGGGGCGTAGTCCTTGAGGGCCGAAGTATGACGGCGGGCCTCTTCATCCAAAAGATTACTGCCCCGCACGAACAAAAGCACTTCCCGACCGGCCAAGGTCGGCCGCAGACTCAGATCGACATTGACCATGGTGTAGCCCGCGGTGCTGCGTTCATCGTCAGCGACGCGCGTCTGGGCGTCGTGCCAGATGGCTTCGAGGCCGATGCGCATCCGCCTGCTGTCGAGCGAGAGTTCGGCGCCTAGGCGATGCGGTGGGATAAAAGGCAGCGGCTCGCCGGCGGCATCTTCAGCGCGGACGAGATCGCCGAACACACGCAGCCCCAGTGCGCCGACGCCCGTCTGCAGCCATTGCGGGCGACTCCACTCGACTTCGACGCCCGTGAAGCGGGCATCGCCTGCGACGTAGCGGATCAGGGGCAACCCTTCGGTATCGAGCTCCTCTGGGATCGCGCTCGGCTTGGCGTAGATGTAGCGGTTGTAGTCCGTCAGGAACAGGTTGAGGGACGCGGAGGCCTCGCTGGTGCTCCAGCGCAGACCGAGATCGACGCTGCGCCCCGTCTCGGTGCCGAGTGAGTCATCACCGATCTCGTAGCGCTGGACCGCCAGATGCGGACCGTCGGCATACAGTTCGGTCGCCGTCGGGTGACGTTCGGTCGAGGCCATTTGCAGGCTGAAGTTCAGATCCTCGCGCGCAGCCCACACGGCACCGAGCGATCCGCTCAGCGAGTCGGCTGAGTAATCGAGGACCGTTTGGTACTCGTAGCGTGCGCCGGCCTCGAGGGTGAGTGCGCCGAACTCGCGTTCCTGGAACAGGAACAGCCCGGAGTTGCGTGTCACGGACGGCGGTAGGAAGGCCTCCTCGCCTTCGGCGTCGAAGTCGAGCTTGCGCACTTGCATGCCCCACGCCCCACGCGAGCCGTTCGCAGCGCCGAGTGCATCGCCGTGCTCCGCCGTCAGTCGCAGTTCGGTCCCGAGTTGCGCGTAGCGCGTACCGATATCGCCGCTCGGCTCGAGTTCGAGGTGCTCGTAGTCGTTGCGCGAGGCGCGCAGGCGCAGCATACGTATGCCGCCGCTCGAGGGTTGCCACTGGCCGCTGAAGTCATCGCGACGTTGGCTCATGCTCAGGCGAATGTCCGGCGGTTCGCCCGCTTCCTCGCCGAGTCCCGGCAAGCCGTACTCGCTGTCGTAGCGACTTGAGGAGAGGCCGAACGCGTGGCGCTCACCCACCCAAGCGAGACCGGCGCCGGCGCCATCGGCTTCGCCCGCAGAGTTCACGAGCCTGCCGCGGCTCAGATCGACGGGTTCACCCGCAGCCACGGCGTCGGCGCGCGCCGCGCTCGACCAGGCAAAGCCTGGAATGTGCAGATCCTCGCTGCGTTGCCGATGTGCGTCGGCATGGAATTGCAGATGCTCGCCGAGACGGACAGCGATGTGGCCACCCACGGAGCGCTCCTCGGCGGCAGTGCCCGCGCGCATCTCGAGGGCGCCACGCAGCGTCTGCTCGATGCGCTCGAGTGGGATTCGGGGCGTGACGACATTGATCGCACCGGCCGCAGCCGCGTTACCGAACATCAGCGCGGCAGGTCCGCGCACCACCTCGATGCGCTCGGCGAGCAAGGGGTCGAGCGTCACAGCGTGATCGTCCGAGAGCGCCGCCGCTTCGAGCGTATCGCCACCGTCTTGATAGGTCTGCACGCGCAGACCCCCCTGGCCGCGGATGATCGGACGGCTCGCGATCGGACCGAACGAGCTCGCCGACAAGCCCGGTTGCATCGCCAGGGTGTCGCCAAGACTCGCGCTGCGCTGTCGAACCAGCGACTCGCCGCCAAGGGAAAAGACAGGTTGAGCGGTGAGCAAGGCAGGCTTGCGCAGCGGTGTCGCCGTGATCACCACTTCCTGCAGATCCTCGGCCTTGGCCTGTGGCTCGGCGGCGAGGGCGAGGGGGGTTCCGCTCATCGTGGCGACGAGGAGCAGGCGAAGGGTGCTGTGCATCGGGAAGGCTCCGTGGGGAAAGTTATAACGTTACATGATAGTACTATATAACACTTCGGCCCTTGAAGGCCTTTACCCGGGCGCGGCGCGGCTGGCGGATAATCCGCCGCATGAAGTTGGGTCTAGACACCCTGGCGACGCACCTGCAGGGCGGTCGCGTGGCGCCTGCCTACCTCGTTTCCGGCGACGAGGCCTTGCTCGTTGGGGAGGCGGTCGATGCGCTGCGCCGGTCGGCTCGGCAGCAGGGGTACACGGAGCGCGAGGTGCACTTTCCTGAGCGTGCCGGCGATTGGGCGCAGATCGACGCCTCAGCAGGCTCCCTGTCCCTGTTTGGCGATCGGCGCATTCTCGAGGTGCGCTTTTCGGGCAAAGCCGGCAAGGAGGGTGGTGCTGTGCTGCAGCGCCTGATCGATGCCGCAGGCAGCGATACGTTACTGCTCGTCATCACGCCGCGACTCGAGCCTGCGGTGCAGAACACCGCGTGGGTCAAGCAGCTCGAGGCGCGAGGCGTGTGGTTGCCGGTGTGGGACGTGGGTCCGCGCCAACTCGAAGCGTGGCTCATGCAGCGTTGTCGCAAGGCGGGCCTTGAGCCGACGAGCGATGCGGTGGCGCTGCTGGCCACCCGTGTGGAAGGTAATTTGCTCGCCGCGCAGCAGGAGATCGAGAAGCTTGCGCTGCTGTTGCCGCCAGGCAAGGTCGATGCTGCAGCGGTGCTCGAGGCGGTGGCCCCGAGTGCGCGCTACGACGTGTTTACGCTGGGTGAGGCGGTGCTCGCCGGCGATGCCGTGCGGGCGCTACGCATTGTCGCGGGTCTGCGCGGCGAGGGCGTCGAGCCCACGCTGGTGCTGTGGTCGATCACCCGCGAGTTGCGCAATCTTTGGTTCCTGCGTCGTGGCGACGATCTATCGCGGCGCGCAGGGCCGCGCCTGCCGCCACAACAGCTGGCCGCGCTCGAGCGCGCTCGACCGCGGGCGCAGAAGCTGCCATTCGCGCGTCTCGCTTCGCGCGCGTTGCGAGCCGATCGCATGATCAAGGGTCGCCTGGCGGGTGATCCGTGGGACGAGTTGTCACTGCTGTGCGCCGAATTTTGCGGGATGCGTCCGCTGCGATGAACGCTTCGCCCATCGGCATCTTCGGCGGCACGTTCGATCCCATTCACTTCGGACATTTGCGCACGGGCTTTGAGCTGCTGCAGGTGCTGCAGCTCGGCGAGTTGCGCTGGATCCCGGCTGGTAACCCCGGCCATCGCGGCGCGCCGCTCGCCGATGCGTCGCTGCGTCTCGAGATGGTGCGCGCGGCAACCGCTGATCAGCGGGGGTTTGTAGTCGATGATCGTGAGGTCCGTCGCACGGGCGTCACCTACACGGTCGACACGCTCGGCGAATTGCGCCGCGAATTCCCACATCGCCCGCTCTGCCTGGTTCTCGGCATGGATGCCTTCCTCGGTTTCGAGTCCTGGCACCGCTGGCAGGCCGTGCTCGAGCACGCGCACCTCGTCGTTGCGCATCGGCCCGGCTGGCAGGCGCCGCAGACGGGGCCATTGGCCTCGCTGCTCGAGTCGCGCGCGGTGAAGGAGATCGCTGATTTGCACGCGACGCTCGCGGGTCGCATTCGCGTGCAGGCGGTAACCCAACTCGAGATCGCCTCGAGTGATCTGCGGGCCATCATCACCTCGGGCCGCGATCCCCGATTTCTCGTGCCTGATGCCGTCTGCGAGATCATCCGCCGGACGCAGTGCTATGCTCGATCCCAACAGAGCCGTCCCACGTAAGGCGGCCCATTTCTCCAGGAGTTGAACAACACCGCATGAAGACACCGAGCAAGTCCGTTGCCGCCAAGCCCCGAGCGAAGACCCGTCGTCCTGCCCCGAAGCGCGCTGCGCCCGCAGCCCGCAAGCCCAGCAACCTCCCCCGCGCACTGCCCATCGTCGAAGCGGCTCTTGCCGACATGAAGGCCGTGGATGTGCGCGTGATCGACGTGCGCGGTCTCAGCGATGTCGCCGATTTCATGGTGATCGCCAGCGGCACATCGGATCGGCATTTGCGTTCGGTGGCCGACCGCGTGGTGCAGATGTCGAAGGCGGCAGGCCAGCGGCCGCTGGGCGTCGAAGGCGAGCAGCAGGGCGAATGGGTGCTCGTCGATTTGCCGGACGTGATGGTGCACATCATGTTGCCGCGCACCCGCGAGTTGTATCAGCTCGAACAGTTGTGGGATGCGCCGCGCAAGGAACCGGCTACGGCGCCGCGTGCAGCCAAGCGTCGTCGCCCTGCCGCGACCTTGAGCTGACGGAAGCGACGACGGAGTGCTCAGGTCGTGCGGCTGCGCATCATCGCCGTGGGCGCGCGCCAGCCGGCTTGGGTCGATGCCGCCGTCGAGGAGTATCTCAAGCGCATCCGTGCGCCTTGGCGCTGTGAGCTGAATGTCATTGAGGCGGCGCCGCGCAGTGCCACGCGCAGCGCCGATGCGGCACGCGATAAGGAAGGCGAGAAGGTCCTCGCCGCCGTCAAGGATCGCGAGCGCCTGATCCTGCTCGACGAAACGGGCAAGAGCTTCGGCACGCGGGATCTCGCCAACCGACTCGAACGCCTCTCGCGCGAGGCACCCGATCTTGCGCTGTTGATCGGCGGCCCCGATGGTCACGCGCCTGCGGTTCGTGCACGCGCGATCGAGAGCTGGTCGCTGTCGCCGCTGACGCTGCCGCATGGACTCGCCCGAGTCATGCTCGTCGAGCAACTTTACCGGGCACAAAGTGTGCTCCTCGGCCATCCGTACCATCGCGAATGACGCTCGAATCGTTCACGCCTGTGCTCTGTCTCGCCTCGGCATCGCCGCGGCGGCGCGAGTTGTTGTGGCAGATCGGTGTGCCGCATCTCGTGCAGCCAGCCGATCTCGACGAGCGCTGCGCACCGCAGGAATCTGCTGCCGATTACGTCGCCCGTCTCGCGCTGTCGAAGGCGAAGGCCGTACACGCAGCGCGGCAGGGCATCACGCCTGCGCTGCCCGTGCTCGGAGCCGACACCACCGTCAGCATCGACGGCTTGATCCTTGGCAAGCCGGCTGATCTGGCGCAATTGCGTGACATGCTCGGACGACTGTCCGGTCGTGAGCACGAAGTCTGGTCGGCGGTAGCGCTCGTCAGCGCGGGCGAACCCCTCTGGCGACTCTCCTGCACGCGCGTACGATTTCGTCCGCTGCATTCGGCCGAGATCGAGCGCTACTGGCAGAGCGGGGAGCCCTGTGACAAGGCCGGTGGCTACGCCATCCAGGGCTTGGGTGCCGTGTTCGTCGAGCGCATCGAGGGCAGTTTCTCGGGGGTGGTCGGACTGCCGCTCGCCGAGACCGCGGCGATGCTGGTCGCCGCCGGCGTGCCGCTATGGCAGGCTGGGCCATGAGCGCCGAAATCTTCATCAACGTCGCCCCGCGAGAAGTGCGCGCTGCGCTGCTCGAGGGTGGTGTGCTGCAGGAGCTGTTTATCGAGCGCGAAAGCCGACGCGGCATTGTCGGCAATATCTACAAGGGACGCGTGACACGGGTATTGCCCGGCATGCAGGCCGCCTTTGTGGAGGTGGGTCTCGCGCGCACCGCCTTCCTGCATGCGACCGACATTGTCGGCGCCGATGCGCACTTCGATGCGCAGAGCGTGGCGGCGGCGGGTGCCTCGGGCGGGCCCTCCGGTGTGCCGTCGACGGCGTTGCGCGAGCACGAGATCGACATCCGGCGTCTCATCAGCGGCGGGGACGACATTGTCGTGCAGGTGGTGAAGGATCCGATGGGCGCGAAAGGCGCTCGCCTCACGACCTTCATGTCCTTGCCCTCGCGCTATCTCGTGTTCATGCCTCGCGGCCGAGGCATCGGCATCTCGGCGCGTATCGAATCCGAGACTGAGCGTGCGCGGCTGCGCGAACTCATGCAGAGCCTCGTACGTGAAGGTCACCCGGGCGGTTACATCGTGCGCACGGCGGCTGAGGGGGTGGATGCGGCGCGGCTGGCGGCGGATCTCGCCTACCTCGAGCGACTCTGGGGTCACGTGCGCGAGCGCTCGCTGCATGCCTCGCCCGGCGATCTCGTGCACGAGGATCTGCCGCTCGGGATGCGGGTGCTGCGCGATGAGCTGGCGCGGGGTGTCGAGCGTGTACTCGTCGATGATGCCGGAGAGATCGCCCGCCTGCAGCAGTTCGTCAATGATTTCATTCCCGAGGGCGCGCCGCGTCTCGAACTGCATGCCGGTCCGCGGCCGATCTTCGACCTGCACGGCATCGAAGAGGAGATCAATCGTGCCCTTGAGCGCAAGGTGACGCTCAAATCGGGCGGTTACCTCGTCATCGACCAGACCGAGTCGATGACCACCATCGACGTCAATACGGGCGGGTTCGTCGGGCATCGTAATCTCGAAGACACGATTTTCCGCACCAACCTCGAGGCGGCGGTGGCCATTGCGCGGCAACTGCGGCTGCGCAACCTCGGCGGCATCATCATCATCGACTTCATCGATATGCGCGACGAGGCGCACCGACAACAGGTGCTGGAAGCGTTCGAGCGTGCCTTGCAGCCCGATCATGCGCAGACGCAGGTGGCGCCGATCTCCCCGCTCGGGCTCGTCGAGATGACCCGCAAGCGCACCCGCGAGAGTCTCGAACATCTGTTGTGCGTCGCGTGTCCGACCTGCGAGGGCCATGGCTCGATCCGCTCGGCCGAAACCGTCTGCCAGGACATCTTCCGCGAGATCCTGCGTCAGGCACGCCAGTTCAGCAGCCGCGAATTATTGGTGCTCGCGCATCAGGATGTGGTCGAACGGCTGCTCGGCGAAGAGTCGGCGGTGCTCGGTGAGCTCGAAGGAGCGGTGGGACGGCCGATCCGTTTGCAGGCCGAGAGCCTGTACGACATTGATCGTTACGACGTGGTGCTGGTGTGAGGCGCCGATTCGGCCTCAAGGTGCAGCTTGAGGTTAAGCCGTGAGTGCAGTCGTCGTTGCAGCGGTGCAGATGTGTTCGGTGGATGAAGTCGCCACGAACCTCGATGTGGCCGAGCGCCTGCTGCACGAGGCGGCAGAGCGCGGCGCGACACTCGCTGTGCTGCCGGAGAATTTCGCCTTGATGGGTCGTCGCGACACCGACAAGCTTGCGGCGGCCGAGGGCGCGGGCGAGGGTCCGATCCAGCAACGCCTGTCGAGTCTCGCCCAGCGACTGCGTCTGTGGATCATCGCCGGGACGATCCCCATGAGGATCCCCGGGGAGCGTCGCGTTGCCGCAGCGAGCCTCGTGTTCGACGCGAGCGGTGCGCAGGTGGCGCGCTACGACAAGATGCATCTGTTCGACGTCGATTTGCCGGGCAAGGCCGAGTCGCATCGCGAGTCGACGAACATCGCACCGGGCGCAGCGCCTGTGCTGGTCGACACGCCGGCCGGCCGCATTGGCCTCTCGGTGTGCTACGACATGCGCTTCCCGGAACTCTTCCGCGCCATGTCCGCAGCGGGTGCCGAGGGGTTCGTGATCCCTTCGGCGTTCACCGTACCCACCGGGCGCGCGCATTGGGAAGTGTTGTTGAGGGCTCGCGCTATCGAAAACCTCGCCTGGGTGATCGCACCCGGTCAAACCGGCACCCATCCGAGCGGGCGCAAGACCTACGGCGACAGTCTGATCGTCGATCATTGGGGTGCCGTGCTCGCGCGGTTGCCCGAGGGTGAGGGTGTGGTCACGGCCACGCTCGGCCCTGATGCGCAGCGCAAGACCCGCGAGGAGTTCCCGGCGCTCACGCATCGACGACTTTGAGGCCGGTGGCTGTCGCCGGTTACCATGTCGCCATGAACCAGCCCGTGTCCCACAGCGATCCCGTGTCCATCGATGCCGCGGCGCTTGCTGCCGATCCTTTCGCCCTGGCGCAGCAACTGATCCTTGAACCCGCCGGTCTCGATGAAAACGCGATCGTACAGGCCCTCGCCGCCGCCACCGGTCCCGGCATCGACGCTGCGGATCTGTATTTTCAGTTCGCGCGCGATGAGTCCTGGTCGCTCGAGGATGGCATCGTCAAGGAGGGCAGCGCCAATATCGAACAAGGCGTGGGCGTGCGCGCCTTGTCGGGTGAGAAGACCGGCTTCGCCTATTCCGACGAACTGTTGCCTGCGGCACTAGGTGAAGCCGCGCGCGCCGCGCGTGCCATCGCGCGGGCGGGCCAAAGCGGACGGCAACCGGTGTTGCGTCGTTCAGCCGGGCATGCGCTGTATGTGCCGCAGGATCCCCAGGGCACGTTGTCGGACGACGACAAGGTTCGCTGGCTCGAGCGCGTCGATCGCGAGACGCGCCGCATCGATCCGCGCATCGTGCAGGTGATGGCGTCCGTCTCGTCGTCATTCGAAGTCGTGCTGCTCGCCGACAGCGACGGTGGTTACGCTGCAGATGTGCGTCCGCTGGTGCGGTTCAATGTGTCGGTGATCGCCGAACAGGACGGACGTCGTGAGACGGGTTTTGCCGGGATGGGCGGGCGATATTCCTTGTCCCAGCTTGTAGAGGCCGATCGGCCGCTCGCGCTTGGCCGCGAGGCCGCGCGACAGGCACTCGTCAACCTCGGTGCGCAGCCCGCACCGGCTGGAGCGATGACGGTCGTGCTCGGCGCAGGCTGGCCGGGCATCCTGTTGCACGAGGCCATCGGTCATGGTCTGGAGGGCGACTTCAATCGCAAGGGCACCTCGGCCTTCAGCAACCGCATCGGTGAGCGCGTGGCAGCCGAGCAATGCACCGTGGTCGACGATGGCACGCTGTCGGCGCGCCGTGGCTCGCTCAACATCGACGATGAGGGCACACCGACGCAGTGCACGACGTTGATCGAGAACGGCGTGCTGAAGGGCTACCTGCAGGACAAGATGAACGCGCGACTGATGGGCACGCGCTCCACGGGCAACGGCCGTCGCGAATCCTTCGCGCACATGACCCTGCCGCGCATGACCAATACCTACATGCGCCCGGGGCCGCACGATCCGCAGGACATCATCGCTTCGGTGAGCAAGGGCATCTACGCGGTCAACTTCGGTGGTGGTCAGGTCGACATTACTTCGGGGAAGTTCGTGTTCTCCGCTGCTGAGGCGTATTTGATCGAGAACGGCCGCATCGGCGCACCGATCAAGGGTGCGACGCTCATCGGCAATGGACCGGACGTGCTGACGAGGGTGAGCATGGTCGGCAATGACCTGAAGCTCGACGATGGCATTGGGACCTGTGGCAAGGAAGGCCAGAGCGTGCCGGTTGGCGTGGGGCAACCCACCCTGCGCGTCGAGGGTCTGACGGTCGGCGGTACGGGCTAGCGCGTCCGCGCACGCCACTCGCGCAGGCCGGCCGGATCGATCGCGGCGAGCAGTCGCCGCGCCGCGGTGTCTCGTTCGCGGGCGGTTTCACCCAGTATCGTGATGTGCCCAAGCTTGCGCTGCGGCCGCGCAGTCTTGCCGTAGTCGTGCCAATGCAGTTCGCGATTGCCGAGCCACTGCTCGCGCGAGGGCATCTCGCCGATCAAGTTGATCATCGCCGCGTGGCCACGCGCGCGCGTCGCGCCGAGCGGCAAACCGAGGATGGCGCGCAGGTGGTTCTCGAACTGGCTGGTTGCCGCACCCTCGATGGTCCAGTGCCCTGAGTTGTGCACGCGCGGCGCGGTCTCGTTGGCGAGCAACCGACCCCGATGCACGAAGAATTCGATGTTGAGCACACCCTCGTAGCGGAAGTGTTCGAGCACACGCCGCAGATGCCGCGCAGCGGCGCGCTGCAACGTCGGGGCGGACCACGGCGCCAAGGTCAGTCGCAGGATGCCGTCGCGGTGCAGGTTGCGATTGAGCGGGTAGATCGCCACTTCGCCGTGTCGGCTGCGAGCGCCGATGATCGACACCTCGTAATCGAAGGGGACGAATTCCTCGTAGATCAGCGGCACGCCCCCAAGCCTGCTCCAGGCCGCTGCGGCCTCCTCGGCACTGCGCACCACCGCTTGGCCTTTGCCGTCGTAGCCGAGGCGTCGGGTCTTGAGCACGCCCGGTAGGCCGACACGTCGCAGCGCACGGCTGAGGGCCGCCGCAGAGTCCACCGCGGCATAGCGGGTGGTCGGTATGCCGAGTTTCTCGAAGAGCTTTTTCTCGCTGATGCGATCCTGCGACATGGCGAGCGCAGCCAGCGGCGGGGCCACGCGTGTGCGCCGACCAAGCGCCTGCACGCTCTCTAGCGAGATGTTCTCCCAGTCAAAGGTGAGCACCTCGCTGCGCCGCGCGAGCTCGCGCAGCAGGCGGCGGTCCGTGAACTCGCCGACGAGTGTCGGGGCTACGGCCGCAGCAGGCGTGTCGTTGCTGCGATCGAGGAACAGGAAATCGAGGCCGAGCGGGTAGCCGGCGAGCGCCATCATGCGCCCGAGTTGCCCGCCGCCGATAATGCCTACGGTCACGGTCAGGGCGTGCGCGGGTCGGGACGCTCGAGCACCGCAGCGGTTTGCCGCGCGCGAAAGGCCTGCAGCGCGGCATCGAGGGTTCGATCGTGCAGTGCGAGGATGGCCGTTGCAGTGAGCGCGGCGTTGGTGGCACCCGCAGGCCCGATGGCGAAGGTGGCCACGGGTACACCGGCGGGCATCTGCACGATGGAGAGCAAAGAATCGACGCCGTTCAGCGTCTTCGACATCACGGGTACGCCGAGCACGGGCAGGTGGGTCTTGGCGGCCAGCATGCCGGGCAGGTGCGCGGCACCGCCCGCGCCGGCGATCAGCACCTTCAGCCCTCGGCTCGCGGCCGATGCGGCGTAGTCGAAGAGCAGGTCGGGCGTACGGTGTGCGGAGACCACGCGAACTTCGTGTGCGACCCCGAGGGACTCGAGAGTTTCCACGGCAGGGCGCATCGTCTCCCAATCGGAGCGTGAGCCCATGACGATGCCGACGAGAGGCTGCATCGCGGCATTCTAGCGCAATTGCGCGAGCGCAGCCTCGATGGCGAGCGTATCGACGTCGCGCATCAGCTTGCCGATGTACTGCTTCTGACGCGCCAGGCCGCCGCGGGCCTTGATGCGCCGCGCGGCACGCACCGCCTCGAGGACCGTCTCCGGTAGCGGCAGGCGTATGAGGTCCGTCTCCTTGAGTGCGATCAACTGCTCACCGAGAGCCTGTGCCGCATGGGCGGCTCGCTTGCGTGCGCTCTTGCTCGGCTTGTCGAACTCGTCGAGTTCGGTGGCAGCCTCGGGCTCGGGCGTGTATCTGTGGATGCGTGACATGGCTACAATTCTGCCTCATGTCGCAAGCCGTTGACGCCTCCCGTATTCCCGAGCTCAAAACCGTCGTGTCCACGGCACTTGCGGTGGCTGCGCGCGCCGGCGCCACGCAGGCCGAGGTGGATGCCAGCCTCTCGCAAGGCTTGAGCGTGACGGTGCGGCTCGGCGAGGTGGAGACCGTCGAGTATCAGCGCGATCGAGCCCTCGGGATCACCGTTTATTTCGGTACCCGCAAGGGTTCGGCCAGCACGGCGGATCTGTCGACGACCTCGATCAACGACATGGTGACCAAGGCCTGCGCCATTGCGCGGCACACCGCAGCCGACGAGTGTGCGGGGCTCGCTGATCCTGCCCTCTTGGCGACGGAGTTTCCGGATCTGGGTCTCGATTTTCCGTGGGCACTGAACCCGGAGGAGGCGGTCGAGCTTGCGCGCCGTTGCGAGGCTGCGGGGCTGGCGGTCGATCCGCGTCTCGGCAACTCGGAAGGCGCGAGTGTTGGCACGCAGCGCGGCGTACGCGTCTACGGCAACTCGCACGGGTTCCTCGCGGGCGACGTTGCTTCGAGTCACTCGGTGAGCTGCGTGCTGCTCGCGCAGGCCGGTGAGGACATGCAACGCGACTACTGGTACACGAGCGCGCGCGATCCGCAGGATCTGCTCGATGTGACCACCGTCGGGCGCATCGCCGGCGAACGTGCTGTGGCGAGGCTCGGCGCGCGCCGACCGGCCACGGGCAAGGCGCGGGTGCTGTTCGCACCAGAGGTGGCCCGAGGCTTCATCGGCCATTTCATTGGCGCCATCCGCGGTGGCAGCCAGTATCGCAAGGCAAGTTTCCTGCTCGGCGCCGCAGGCCAGGCTGTGTTCCCGAACTGGGTACAGATGCACGAGCGACCGCACCTGCACAAGGGACTGGCGAGCACCAACTGGGACGGTGAGGGCGTGCGGACGCGCGATCGGCACCTCGTTCGCGATGGCGTGCTCAATGGATATCTGCTCGGCAGTTACAGCGCGCGCAAGCTCGGTCTCGCGAGCACGGGCAATGCCGGCGGTGTGCACAATCTCCTGGTCGAATCAAGCCCGGGCGCAGCCGATGCCCGCGCGATGCTGCGCCAAATGCAGCGCGGCTTGTGGGTCACCGAACTCATGGGTCAGGGCGTCAATGGCGTCACCGGCGACTACTCGCGCGGCGCGACTGGGTTCTGGATCGAGAACGGCGAAGTCGCCTACCCGGTTCACGAACTGACGATCGCGGGCAACTTGCGCGACATGTACCGGAATATGATCGCCATCGGCACCGACGTTGATGTCCGCGGCGGCATCCGCGTGGGCTCGATCCTGCTCGATGAGCTGACGATCGCCGGGGAGTGAGGCGCCGGCGCGCTCAGCGCGTCGCAGGCCCCGTCAGACGGGCCAAGGCCTCGCGATACTTCTCACTGGTCTTGCGGACGATCTCGGCAGGCAGAGTCGGCGCCGGCGGCTGCTTGTTCCAGTCGAGCGTCTCGAGGTAATCCCGCACGAACTGCTTGTCGAAGGAGGGCGGGCTGATGCCGACCTGGTAGGTGTCGGCGGGCCAGAAGCGCGAGGAGTCGGGCGTCAGCACCTCGTCGATCAGCGTCAGTTGCCCCTGCTCGTCCACACCGAATTCGAACTTGGTGTCGGCGATGATGATGCCGCGCGCGCGCGCGTGTGCCGCCGCGAAATCGTACAGGGCGAGCGAGGTGTCGCGGATACGGGCCGCGTTGACGGCGCCAATCGTGGCCTCGACCTCGGCGTAGGAGATGTTCTCATCGTGCTGTCCAGCGGGCGCCTTGCTGGCCGGCGTAAAGAGCGGCTGTGGCAGACGGCTTGCGAGTTCGAGTCCTGCAGGCAGGGCGATACCGCAGACGCTGCCCGTGCGCTGGTAGTCCTTCCAGCCCGAGCCGATGAGATAACCGCGTACCACCGCCTCGATGGGCAGTGCCTTGAGGCGGCGCACGATGACCGCGCGCCCCTCGAGCATCTGTCGCTCCTCGGGCTCGAGCGGCAGCGCATCGAGACTGCGTCCCGACAGTTGGTTGGGCACGATCGCGCGGGTTCGTGCAAACCAGAACTCGGAGATCTCGGTCAGTACCCGGCCCTTGTGCGGAATCGGGTCGGGCAGCACCACATCGAAGGCCGACAGGCGGTCCGTGGTGACGATCAGCATGTGGGTCGCGTCGAGCTCGTAGATGTCGCGCACCTTGCCGCGATGCAACAGCTTCAGGTGACGCAGGGCAGTGGTATGTACGGTGGGAATCGGGTCCACGTCGGTCTCGCGGTTTCCGGCTGGGTGCCGGGCATTGGTAGTATTGCAGGATGAACTGGCTCGGGAAACTCGTCGGGGGCGCAGCCGGGCTGGTGCTGGGTGGTCCCGTGGGCGCTGCCCTCGGCGTGCTCGCCGGGCATCTGCTCGACGACAAGCTGACGCGCGAGGCGGAGAACTCCAAGCCGCGTCCACCGCAGCGGCGCAATGCCTCGGGCACTGAAGCCTACGCCCGCAACGCCCGCGAGGCAGCGCCCCAGCGGCGCGTGCACCACGTTGAAGATGGCACGATCGAGGTCGAACCGGTCGAGTTCAACGAGAGCGGCGGCGAGGGCCCTCAGGTCTCCGACCCTCGTGCGGTAGCCGATCGGTTCTTCCAGACCACCTTCGAGGTCATGGGCGGCGTCGCAAAGAGCGACGGTCGCGTCTCCGAGCAGGACATCCGCGCGGCGCGGGCCGTGATGGATGAGTTCAAGCTTGAGGCGGCGCAGGTCGAGCGGGCGATCAAGGCCTTCAACGTCGGCAAGCAGCCCGATTACGACTGGTCGCGCGCCGTCATGGCGTTGCGGCGTGCCTGCGCGGGTCGGCCGGACATGCTGCACAACTTCCTCGAGATCCAGATCCGTGCGGCCATCGGCGGCTCCGATCTGCAGGGTGCATCGCGTCCGCTGCTCAATCGTATCGCCGCCATGCTCGGTGTCGGTGGACTTGAATTTGCGCGACTCGAGACCGTGCTGCGCATTCGCTACAAGGCACGCGGCAATCGCGGGGCTGCGGCCGATTGGAACCGCCCGGGTACAGGCGAGTACGCGCGCCGCGCCGAGGAGAAGCGCGAGCAGGCTCGTACTGGCACGCGCGAAAAACAGCAGGAACGTCCGCGCGCGGCGCCGAGCGGTGCGGGTCTGAGCGTGGCCGAGGCCTACGAGGTGCTGGGCGTGGCGGCCTCGGCGAAGGATGGCGAGGTGACCAAGGCCTACCGTCGGCAGTTGTCGCGACACCATCCTGACAAACTCAAATCCAACGGGCTGCCCGAGTCGATGCTCGGGCACGCCCAGCAACGCACGCAGCAGATCATCGAGGCGTGGAACGTCATCCGCGAAGCGCGAGGGATCAAGTCATGAGCACGGCAGGGCGTAATTACTGGATCGCACCGTCGATCCTCTCGGCCGATTTCGCGCGACTCGGCGCCGAAGTCGACTCGGTGCTCGCAGCGGGCGCCGATCTCATCCATTTCGACGTCATGGACAATCACTACGTGCCGAATCTGACGATCGGGCCACTGGTGTGCGAGGCGCTGCGTCGTTACGGCGTCACGGCACCGATCGATGTGCACTTGATGGTCAAGCCGGTCGATCGATTAGTCACGGATTTTGCGCGCGCCGGTGCCACGTGGATCAGTTTTCACCCGGAGGCGAGCGAACACGTCGACCGGACCATCGGCCTCATTCGGGAACTCGGCTGTCGCCCGGGTCTCGTGCTCAACCCCGCCACGCCGCTGCACTGTCTCGACCACACGCTCGAGCAGCTCGATCTGGTGCTGTTGATGTCGGTGAACCCGGGGTTCGGCGGTCAGGCGTTCATCTCCTCGACGCTCGCCAAGATTCGCGCCGTGCGTGAGCGGATCGATGCGAGCGGTCGTGAGGTGCGCCTCGAGGTCGATGGCGGCATCAAGACAACGAATATCGGCGCCATCGCTGCCGCGGGCGCCGATACGTTCGTTGCAGGCTCTGCGATCTTCGGTGCGACCGATTACGCAGCCGTGTTGCGCAGCATGCGCGTCGCCATCGCCGAAGGGGGCGTCTGACGCGGGCGCATCCCGATCATCACCACCGTCTTGCCGGTGGCGCGCAACACGCCCTCATCTTCCAGGTTCTTCAGTACGCGGCCCGCCATTTCGCGCGAGCAGCCGACGAGTCGTGCCAGGTCCTGACGCGACACACGGATCTGCATGCCCTCCGGGTGTGTCATCGCGTCATCGGCCTCACAGAGTTCGCGCAGCGTTTGCTCGATGCGTCCGCTGACATCGACGAAGGCGAGATCACGAAGCTTCCGCGTGGCCTGCTCGAGACGTCCGGCCAGCTGCGCAGCCAGTTCGAGGGCGAGCAGCGGGTTCTCCGAGGCGAGCTGCTTGAAGCGCGCATAGTGCATCTCGGCGATTTCGCTGCGACCGCGACTGCGGACCAGCATGCTGCGGCCTGAATCGGTACCGAGGGTCACCATCGTGCCGAAGAACTCGCCCTTGCTGAGGTACACGAGCACCATCTGCTTGCCCTGATCGTCTTCGACCACGACCTCGACCGAGCCCGTGATGATGTAGAAGAGCGAATCAGGTGGCTCACCGCCGCGTACGAGGACGGTGCGGTTTGGCACTGTGCGTCTCACCGCCATGTCGACGAAGCGCTGGATCGGTGTGATCGCAGGTCGTGAACCCGGTGCTGTGGCCGCTCCGGCCGCCGCCGCCCCCGGTCGCTGCACCGGATAGCCCGGACGGACCGGGTTGCCAACGGTGTTAGCGGACGGAGCCTTGGGCGGATTGTTGAATGGGGTCATAGCACCGTTCTCCGAGGGGTTAAATCCAGTAACTCGTTGTGGTCATTACTTTGGCCGACGCACGCATGGCCGTCTGCGCCGGTGGGGGCAGTTCCACGCCGCCCGCGGCTCTCGCCGTGGCGCCGTGCGCGATCTCGTCGGCCCGCATGGCCTCAAGAACGGCGCGACTGCGCCGATCCTGCTCCGGCAGCTTCTGCAGATGCGAGTCGATGTGGCCTTCCACTTGTCGCTCGGTTTCGCTGACGAAGCCCAAGCTCACGCCGTCGCCGGCTGCTGCTGCGGCCGCACCGATGGCGAACGAGCCGGCGTACCAGAGCGGGCTGAGCAGACTCGGCCTTGAGCCGAGTTCGCGCAGCCGCTGGTCGCACCAGGCAAGGTGGTCCGCCTCTTCGCGTGCTGACTGCAGCAGCAGGGTGCGAACCTCAGGTCGCCGTGCGAAGGCCGCCTGGCCGTGATACAGGGCCTGGGCGGCGACTTCGCCGGCGTGGTTCACACGCATGAGCGCTGCGGCCGTGCGCTGCTCGGAATCGCTCAGTGCCATGTTGGGGTCATGGTGCGGTCCGGGTTGCGGCATTGGCCTCGCTGGCGTCGGCGTCACGAAGACGGCCTTTAGGGCGCGATCCACGTGGGTCAGCAGTTCGTCCAATGGGGTCAGAGTGCTCATGTCAGTCCTTGTGTCGGCCGCCGGGTGCGGACCTTTAGGGTGGAAGGTCAAGATAGTGACATAAACATGGGATTCGGCCCCCGGGGCGCGGATTGAGGCCGTCCGAGGGCTCTCCACTAGTACCCGTCCAGTGGCCCCCCGCAGTCCGATGATGCAGGGGGTTTTGCAAACCGGGGTGGGCTTGAGTACACTTCCGCCCCTTTTTCGGGACTCGCGGCATCCCCCGCGGAGACATTAGATATGAGCACGGTATTTGCGAAGCCCGCCACGGTGCGCGGGGATTGGTTCGTCGTCGACGCCAAGGGCAAGACCCTCGGTCGTCTGGCGTCGCAGATTGCGCTGCGCCTGAAGGGCAAGCACAAGCCGGACTACAGCCCGCACGTCGATATGGGCGATCACATCGTCGTCGTCAACGCGGAGCAGGTTCGGGTCACGGGCGCGAAGCTCACCGACAAGATTTACTATCACCACACCGGCGCGATCGGCGGCATCAAGTCGATTGCTCTCGAGAAGCTCCTTAAAGAGCATCCGGAGCGGGTGATCCAGTTCGCGGTCAAGGGCATGCTCCCGAAGACCATCCTCGGCCGTCGCATGTACCGTAAGTTGCATGTGTTCGCCGGTGACAAGCACCCGCACTCGGCCCAGCAGCCGAAGCCCCTGAACGTCTGACAGGAATACCCAGAATGCCTGCTACGAATTACGGTACCGGTCGTCGCAAGACTTCCACCGCCCGCGTCTTCCTCAAGCCCGGCTCGGGCAAGATCACCATCAACGACCGTACGATCGAGAACTTCTTCGGTCGTGAGACCGGTCGCATGATCGTGCGCCAGCCGCTCGAGCTGACCGAGACCACGGGTCGCTTCGACGTCAACGTGACGGTCGCCGGTGGCGGTATCACGGGTCAGGCCGGTGCCATTCGCCAGGGCATCACCCGCGCGTTGATCGAGTACGACGAAACGCTGCGCCGTCCGTTGCGCGTGGCCGGGTTCGTCACCCGCGACGCCCGCGAGGTCGAGCGCAAGAAAGTCGGCCGACGCAAGGCGCGTCGCGGTCCGCAGTACTCCAAGCGCTGATATAGTCGCGAGGTACTGCCGCCGTCCAGGCTGCCGCTTTTTGGGGGATCGTCTAGCGGTAGGACAACGGACTCTGACTCCGTTTACCTAGGTTCGAATCCTAGTCCCCCAGCCAGAACAAAGGCCCGCATCGTGCGAACGATGCGGGCCTTTTCGTTTGGCACACCTGGGCTTGTCCTCGCCCGGGGCGCGGTTCACTCGAGGCGACGGATGCCCGCCGGGCCGCCGATGATCACGACGTCCGCGCGTCGATGGGCAAACAGCCCCACCGTGACGACACCGGCGATGCCGTTGATTGCGGTCTCGAGCATCGGGGGATCGAGGATGCGCAGGCCGTGCACATCGAGGATCTGGTTACCGTTGTCCGTGGTCACGTTCTCGCGCCACACGGGTTGACCGCCCAGGCGGGTGAGTTGCCGTGCCACGTAGGAGCGCGCCATCGGAATCACTTCGACGGGCAGTGGGAAACGACCGAGCACATCGACGAGTTTCGACTCGTCGACGATGCAGACGAACTTGCGCGAGGCGGCAGCGACCACCTTCTCGCGCGTCAGCGCGGCGCCGCCACCCTTGATGAGTCGCCGGTGTTCGTCGGTCTCGTCGGCACCGTCGACGTAAAGTTCGAGATCGCCGGTGCGATTGAGTTCGAGCACCTCGATGCCGGCTGCCTTCAGCCGTGCGGTCGAGGCTTCCGAGCTCGACACTGCGCCGGCGATTCGATCGCGTCGGGCGGCGAGGGCATCGATGAAGAGATTGACGGTGGAGCCCGTACCGACGCCGACGATCATGCCTTCGGTAACGAACTCGAGCGCTGCGGCAGCAGCGAGACGCTTGCCGTGTTGCGGATCACTCATGCGTTTTCTCCCGGTTTTTTAGGGCCAGAAACGAAGATGCCCGCTTTCGCGGGCATCCTCTTTTTAGAAGACGGCGGGCTGATTTGCATCGAGCCCGCCGAAGATTCTCAAGGAATCTTACTTCTTCTTGGCGGCTTTCTTCTTAGCCTTTGCCTTCGCCTTCTTCTTGGCCTTAGCCATGGTATTTCTCCAGTTACGGGTTAGTCCGAGGGTGAGTATATACACGCGATTGCAAAAAACAAGCAAGGGGGTCTACGCGCGTGACCTCGCGCGCACCACTCACGCAGTGGCGAGCGACATGATGAAGCGCCAGTGATCGTCACTCACCGGCGTGATGGAGAGGCGATTGCCGCGTTGCAGGATGAGCAAACCACGCAGTTGTTTCGTTGCATGGCGACGCAGTTCATCAAGCGTAATCACTCGGGAAAAACGCTGTTCCAGACGCACATCGACCATGTACCAACGTGGCTGTTGTGGTGTCGATGCCGCATCGTAGTGATCGTGTTTCGGATCGAACGCGGTGCTGTCGGGATAACCGGTCTTGACCACCTTCATCACGCCGACGATGCCCGGCTCCGGGCAGCTCGAGTGGTACATGAAGGCGAGATCGCCGACCGCGAATTGGTCGCGCAGCATGTTCCGCACCTGGTAATTGCGTACGCCGTCCCAGCACGTCGTGCGTTTCGGTGCCGCCGCCAGATCATCGATGCTGAAGGTCGAGGGCTCGGATTTCATCAGCCAGTGATTCATGCAATGTCTCCGCGAAAGAAAACGATGCCGCGCTCGGTGACGAGCGCATCGAGCGGTACGTCATGGGGCTGCGCCTGAAGTTGCGCCACTTGCTGGCAGGAATGGGCGATGCCGACGAGTCGCGGTCGACGCCAGGCGCCCACGTGCAATCGGCCAAGAGCGCGGTCGTAGAACCCTGCTCCCATGCCGAGCCGATTGCCGCGGGCATCGACGCCGACGAGCGGTACGAGGATGACGTGCAGGCTGCGAAGCGGGGCGTAGGCCGCGCCCTGCGGCTCGGCGATACCGTAGCGGTTGCGTTGCCAGCGGCCGGTCACGGCGACAAAGCGCATCTGGCGCTTGCGAAAGTGCGTGATGCGCGGCAGATAGATGCGGCAGTGCTGCTGCTCGGCCAGTCGTAGCGCCGGCGCGCAGCCGATCTCGCTGCCCAAGGCGGCATAGCCGGCGATCCGGGAACCGGCCGCGATCAGGCCACTGTGCTCGAGGTGGCGGGCGATGGCCCGCTCGGCCGCGCGCCGCGCGGCGGGAGGGAGCGCCGCGCGTGCGGCACGCAGGCGTTTGCGCTCGATCGCTCGGTCGCTCAAGGCCAGAGACTCCGTGGATGCACCGCGTGGGGAGAAAGGGCGTCGCCCGCCTGTGCCGGTGTGAACCGTTGCTCTCGACACAGAGCAACAAGTGGGGCGGACTGCGCCAGGTAAGGCTTTCCGCTCGTGGCGGACATGCACAGTGCTGGCAGCAAGCCCTGGTGCCCCGGGGCGTTCCAACTTAGGGTCGAGAGGTAACCCGATCCACTATCGAACACCGCAGGCGACGCCCGATCACTCTACACCAGAATTCACAATTCGAGTTGTTGGCCGCGGGCGAGTTCGCCTTCGATGCGATCGCGCAGGGCGCGAACCCGATTGCCGAGTTCCGCCTCGCTCCGCTGGTCGCGGTTCTGCAGCTTGATGAGTTCGTTGGCGAGATTGAGCGCGGCGATCACCGCGATCCGATCCAGGCCGACCACTTTGCCGCTGTCACGGATCTCGCGCATGCGGGTGTTGAGCAACTCGGCTGAATCGAGCAGCGCCGAACGCTCCTCGTGCGGGCAGGCGACGAGGTATTCCTTTTCCATAATGCGCACATTGACGCGCGCCGAGTCCTTGTCGCCAGGCTTGTCGGCGCCGCTCACGAACCGTGCTCCAGGGTCTTCAGGCGACCGATCATCGCCTCGACCCGGGTACGCACCTGCTCGTTGCGTTGCATGAGACTGGCCCGCTCGTTGGCGAGGTTGTCCTGTCGGTGCCGCAATGCGCGGTTCTCCTCGCGCAGCGCGCCGATCGTGGCGAGCAGCGCATCGACCTGTTTCTCGAGGCGACGCAATTCGCCATCGAGGCCGTTCTTGTCGACTGTGGGCTTTTCGCTCATGGGAAAATTATAGGCTGGAGTCGGCGCCGATCAATGGACCTGGCGCCCCGTGAGGCATAATTCCTTCATGAGCGAACCCGAATTCCACGAAATCGAGCGACGGCTGGCGGCCTCGAGGGCCCTGACCGACCTGCCCGAGGCGCATGGCACGCTGGCCGGGGCGCTCTGCGCGACCCATGCGGTCAGCCTGCAGGATTGGTTGCGCGAGGTTTTTGCCGACGGTGTTGCGGGTGAGGCCGAGTCGACGATGCTCGCGCTCTTTGAGTGGACGCGGCATGTGCTCACCGCGGGGCAGCTGGAGTTCCGCTTGTTGCTGCCCGGGGACGAGACCCCGGTGACCGAGCGGGCGACGGCCCTTGGTCAGTGGTGTCAGGGTTTCCTCTATGGCCTCGGCTCGAGCCCGTTGCCCGACGTCGACCAGTTGCCTGAGGAAGTGGCCGAGATTGTTCGCGATCTCACTGCGCTCACCCAGATCGGTGTCGATGCCGACGAACCGCTCGAGGAGAGCGAGCAGGCCTATGCCGAGCTCGTCGAGTTCGTGCGGGTCGGCGTGCAGTTGCTGCACGATGAACTCGCTCGGTTCCGCGATCAGGGCGTCAACACCGAGGTGGACGATGCGCCGCGCTCGCTCCACTGAGCCGGACATCGGAGTGCCGACCGCGCCCGCGCCGATCGGGCGCGAGGAGTTCGCTCGCCGCCGTCGGCAACTCATCAAGGCCATGGGCCGCGAGGCCATCGCCATCATCCCCGCGGCGCCCGTGCATCTGCGCAACAACGACGTCGAGTACGCTTATCGGCAGGACAGCAATTTTTTCTACCTCACGGGTTTTGCCGAGCCTGAGTCCGTGGCGGTGCTGGTGCCGGGGCGGCCGCAGGGCGAGTACCTGCTCTTCGTGCGTGACCGCGATCCTGCACGGGAGACGTGGGATGGTCGTCGCGCAGGACCCGTTGGTGCGCGACGCGATTACGGCGCCGACGATGCTTTCCCGATCGGTGACATCGACGACATCTTGCCCGGCCTGATGGAAGGTCGCGCCAAGGTGTACTACACGGTCGGCATTCATCGCGAGTTCGACCAGCGCGTGCTGGGCTGGGTCAACGGCCTGCGCGCGCAAGCCAAGCAGGGTCGACATGCGCCCTACGAGATGGTGGCCCTTGAGCACGAGCTGCACGAGATGCGCCTGTTCAAAAGTCGAGCCGAGTGCGCCCAAATGCGCCACGCGGCAGAGATCGCGGCCCGGGCCCATGTGCGGGCCATGCGTGCGTGTCGCCCCGGTCGCTTCGAGTACGAGATCGCGGCGGAGATCCGCCACGAGTTCATGCGCGCGCGCGCCGACATCTCCTACCTGCCGATCGTGGGTGGCGGGGCCAACGGCTGCATCCTGCACTATCGGGAGAACGCCGATGAGTTGCGCGACGGGGAGTTGCTGCTCATCGATGCCGGTTGCGAATACGAGAGCTACGCCTCGGACATCACCCGCACCTTGCCGGTCAATGGTCGGTTCACGCCGCCGCAGCGCGCCGCCTATGACGTGGTGCTGGAAGCCAACCTCGCGGCGATCGAGGCCGTGCGACCCGGTGCCTCCTGGAATCGACCGCACGAGGTGGCTGTACAGGTGCTCACGGCCGGCATGGTGCGGCTCGGTTTGCTGAAGGGTCGCGTGCCGTCGCTCGTCAAGTCGCTCGCTTATCGACGGTTCTACATGCACAAGACCGGCCATTGGCTCGGCATGGACGTGCATGACGTTGGTGACTACAAGATCGGCGATGCGTGGCGTCAGCTCGAGCCTGGCATGGTGCTCACGGTCGAACCCGGGCTGTACATCCCGCCCGGCACGCGAGGCATTCCGCCCGAGTTTCGCAACATCGGCATCCGCATCGAGGACGACGTGCTCGTGACGCGTGAAGGCCACGAGGTGCTGACCACGGGCGTGCCCAAGCACGCACGAGAGATCGAACAACTGATGGCGGATCGATCATGAGCGTCGATGCGCTCAGGGTGGATGTCGCCATCGTCGGCGGCGGGCTCGTTGGCGCGAGTCTGGCCCTCGCGCTCGAACCGACCGGACTGCGTGTGGCGCTCATCGAAGGTGTGGCGCCGGAGGCTGCGGTGCAGCCGAGTTTCGACGATCGCACCACGGCGCTCGGCAACGGCACGCGGCGCGTTTTCGAGGCGCTCGGCGTGTGGTCTGCGATCGCTCCTGCTGCGGCACCGATTCGGCACATCCACGTCTCCGATGCCGGGCGTTACGGCTTTGCGCGGCTTGAGGCCGCCGAGCATGGCATCGACGCGTTCGGCTACGTGGTCACCAATCGTGTTCTCGGGGCGGCGTTGCAGCAGCGCTTGAGCGCACTCACCGCACTCGAACTGCGCCGTCCCGCCCGCTGCAGTGCAGTCACTCTGGGGCCCGATGTTGTCCGACTCGAAACCACCCCGACCGCACCGCCGTTGCAGGCGCGGCTCGTGGTCGCGGCCGATGGAGCGAACTCGCTCGTCCGCAGTGCCGCAGGCTTGCCCGCAGAGATCGAGGACTATCAACAGGTCGCCGTGGTGGCGCACGTCGCTGCCGCTCGCGCCGCCTCCGGTATCGCCTACGAGCGCTTCACGCCGGATGGGCCCTTCGCGGTGCTGCCGTTGCACAACGGTCATTACGGCGTGGTGTGGACGCTCACGCCGCAGGCCGCCGCGCACGTGATGGCACTGCCCGATGCCGAATATCTCGCGGCCTTGCAGCGCGCATTTGGTTGGCGCATCGGTCGGTTGGAGCGGGTGGGGCAGCGCAGCGCGTATCCCCTCAAGCTCACGCGTGCGAGCGTCGTGAGGGGGCCGCGTGTGGCACTCATCGGCAATGCGGCGCAGGCGCTGCATCCGGTCGCGGGTCAGGGTTTCAATCTCGGCCTGCGCGATGCCGCGACGCTTGCCGAGGTGCTGGCCGAGCGCTGTCGCCAAGACGCCGCGGTCGATGTCGGCAGCGACGCCGTGCTCGCCGAGTTTGCCGCCCGTCGATCGAGCGATCGGGATGGCGTCACGCGACTCACCGACGGACTCGTGAAGCTCTTTGGCGACACGCGACCCGGCGTACCGTTGCTGCGCGATCTCGGGCTGCTGCTCTTTGATTTGTCGCCCAGCGCCAAGCAGGCGATGTCGCGTTTGAGTTGGGGATTTTCCGGCCAGATCCCGCGCCTGGCGCGTGGCCTGCCATTGCCGGGCGTGAAGTCGGCGTGACGGTGCGCGAATGAGCAGCGGCGATTCGACCTTCGATGTAGTGATCGTCGGTGGCGGGCCCGTGGGTGCAACGCTCGGCGCACTGCTGCGGCAGACGCCTTCCGGCCGAACGCCTCGGGTGCTGCTGCTTGAGCGAGCGCTGCCGGCCGAGCGTGCTCTGTCGCCCGAACGCTCGCGATCGCCCGTCGACGCAGCGTCCACGCCAGACTTGCGCGTCTTCGCGCTCTCGCGAGCGAGCGAGCGCATCCTTCGGGCTATCGGTGGCTGGGAGGCGCTTGCCGCCGAGCCCGCCTCACTTGCGGCCTACGAGCGGATGCACGTGTGGCCGATGCGAGGCCGACCACGGGGTGAAGGTGCGCTGAACTTCGATGCCGCCGAGCTCGGCGAGCCCAACCTCGGTCACATCGTTACGAACAGTGCGCTGCAGCGCGCTGCACTCGCGGCGTTCGAGTCTGCAGGCGGCTGCGTGCAGCAGGGCAGCCTGCAAGGCGTCGAGTTCCTCGCCGATCGGGTGCGCTTGCAGAGCTCGGCGGGCGTCGTGACTGCGGCTCTGCTCGTCGGGGCCGACGGCGGTCGCTCGGTAGTGCGCGAGCAGGCAGGCCTTGGCAGCGAGAGCGAGGATTACGGACAGCTGGCGCTGGTCGCGAACGTGCGCAGCGAGCAGCCGCATGAGCACACGGCTTGGCAGCGGTTTCTCGGTGAAGGGACACTCGCGTTGTTGCCGCTCTCGAGCGGCGAGAGTTCCATCGTCTGGTCGTTGCCGCGGGTGCGGGCTCTCGAGTTGCTGGCGCTGCCGGCTGAAGATTTTTCCGCCGAACTTACCGCGGCCTCGGATCGCGTCCTCGGCGGGCTGGAACTCTTCAGCGAGCGACTGCAGTTTCCGTTGCGGCGGACGAGCGCACTGCACTACGTGCGCGAACGCTGTGCACTCGTCGGTGATGCAGCCCACTCGGTGCATCCGCTGGCGGGGCAGGGCGTGAATCTCGGTTTCCTGGATGCCGCGGCGCTCGCCGAAACCCTCGCCGCGGGTCGGGCGGTCGGCGAGGATCCCGGCGCCTTGCGCCTGCTGCGCCGCTACGAACGCTGGCGCAAGAGCGAGAACGAATCACTCGCTCTCGCGCTCAGTCTGCTCAACCGGTTCCTGGCGTTCGGCGATGGCGAACTCGGGCGCTGGGCCGAGCAGGGCATGGGCTGGGTCGGCCGCAGCGCGGCGCTCCGCCGACCGTTTGCCGAGCGCGCGCTCGGCCTCAGCGGTGAGCTGCCGCAGGTGGCGCGACGCGCCTGAGATCTCTCAGTCGAGACGATCGATCTTCGCCGCGCAGATGAAATCGTTTTCGGTGAGCCCGTTCACCGCATGGGTGGTGTAGCGAACGCGGCAGTAGTTGTAGCCGATGGCGAGGTCGGGATGGTGGTCCTCGCGATTGGCGACGTGCGCGAGCGCATTGACGAAGCTCATCGTGCGGTAGAAATCCTTGAACACGAACTCGCGTTGCAACTCGCGACCGTCGGGCGACAGACGCCACTCGGTCGACAGTTGTGCGAGCAGGCGCTCGGCCTCCTCGGGCGGCATCGGCGGAATGCCGCCTTCGCAGGGGAGACATTTCTTTTCGGTCAGAGAGCTCGCGGTCGTCATGGGTGAGGCGCTCATGTCGGTGATCCTTATCGGGGACTGAATCGGCGAGCCACGTAGGCTTCGACGAGTTGCTGGAACTCTTCGGCGATGTGATCGCCCTTGAGCGTTACGGTCTTCTCGCCATCCTCGTACACGGGGGCCACCGGCCGCTCGCCCGTGCCCGGCAGGCTGATGCCGATGTTGGCATGCTTGCTCTCGCCGGGACCGTTGACGACACAGCCCATGACCGCGACGTTCATCTCCTCGACGCCGACGTACTGCTTGCGCCACTCAGGCATGCGGTGACGGATGTGCGACTGGATGTCCTGTGCGAGCTTCTGGAAGTACGTACTCGTGGTGCGACCGCAACCCGGGCAGGCGATGACCATGGGCACGAACGAGCGCAGGCCCATCGTTTGCAGGATTTCCTGCGCGACGATGACCTCCTGAGTGCGATCGCCGTTCGGCTCCGGCGTCAGCGAGACGCGGATGGTGTCGCCGATGCCCGCCTGCAGCAGCACGCCGATGCCGGCGGTCGAGGCGACGATGCCCTTGCTGCCCATGCCAGCTTCAGTGAGTCCGACGTGCAGCGGGTAGTCGCAGCGTGCAGCCAGGGCGCTGTAGATCGCGATCAGATCCTGCACGCCGCTGACTTTCGCCGACAGCACGATCGCATCGTGCGGCTGTCCGAGTTCCTCGGCACGGGCCGCACTCTGCAGCGCGGATTCGACCACCGCGGCGCGCATCACCTCGTTGGCGCTGAGCGGCTCGGCTGAGGCATTGTTCTCGTCCATCATCCGAGTGAGCAGTTCCGGGTCGAGACTGCCCCAGTTGACGCCGATGCGGATCGGCTTGCGGTTGCGGCACGCGACTTCGATCATCTCGGCGAATTGCGGATCGCGCTTGCTGCCGCGTCCCACATTGCCCGGATTGATGCGGTATTTGGCGAGCGCCTCGCCGCAGGCGGGGTGCGCCTTCAGCAACTTGTGCCCATTGAAGTGAAAATCGCCGATCAGCGGCACGCCGACACCGGCTGCATCGAGCCGGTCGCGGATATGCGGCACGGCGGCTGCGGCCTCGTCGGAGTTGACGGTGATGCGGACGAGCTCCGATCCCGCGCGGGCCAGCGCCCGTACCTGGGTGACGGTGGAGTCGATGTCCGCGGTGTCCGTGTTGGTCATGGACTGCACGACGATGGGTGCGCCGCCGCCGACGCGTACGCCCCCGACGCTGGTCGCAATGCTTGCACGTCGGCGGATCATTCGGCTTTCCTCGCGGCAATCCAACTGCGCATTCTTTGCTCCATCAGATCAAGAGGTACGGCGCCGCTGCCGAGCAGGGCGTCGTGGAAGCGGCGCAGGTCGAAGCGCGGTCCGAGCTCGCGCGCGGCTTCGGCCCGCAGGTTCTGGATGCGCAGCTGCCCGATCTTGTATGCCAGTGCCTGACCGGGCCAGGAAATGTAGCGATCGATTTCATTGACGATGTCCGCCTCGGTCTTGGCGGCATTGTCCTTGAAAAAATCGATCGCCTGCTGCCGGCTCCAGCCCTTGGCGTGCATGCCGGTGTCGACGACGAGCCGTACGGCGCGCCACATGTCGTAGGTCAGCTGGCCGAACTTGGAGTACGGATCCTGATACAGACCGAGTTCCTCGCCGAGGCTTTCCGAGTAGAGCGCCCAGCCTTCGACGTAGGCGGTGTAACCGGCGTTACGGCGAAAGTCGGGCATGCCGGCTTGTTCCATGGCGAGAGCGATCTGCAGGTGATGGCCGGGCACGGCCTCGTGCACTGAGAGCACTTCCATCTCGTACTTCGGTCGCACCTCGGGACGGTAGAGGTTGACGTAGTAGTAGCCGGGCCGCGTGCCATCGGCCGCCGGACCCTGGTAGTAGGCCGTGGTCGTGTTCGGTGCGCTCGTTGCCGGGATCGGCCGCACGCCATAGGGCGTACGCGGCAGCGTGCCGAAGAGGCGGACGAGATTCGGATCGATGCGCTTGGAGACGGCGAGGTAGCCCTCTAGCAGCTCTTGCCCTGTCTTGTAGTAGAACTGCGGATCGGTGCGCAGGAACACGAAGAATTCCTGCAGGCTGCCCTTGAAGCCCACCTGGTCCTTGATCTTGATCATCTCGCCGCGGATGCGCGCGACCTCAGCGAGACCGATGGCATGGATCTGATCGGCCGTGAGGGCGCTGCTCGTGGTGTGGAAGGCAATCCGCTCACGATAGAAGGCCGCGCCCTCCGGCGTGTCGTTGATGCCGACCGATTCGCGCGTCGCCGGCAGGTAGCGCTCATTGAAGGCCTTGCTCAGTCGGGCGTAGGCAGGCAGCACCGTGCGCTCGATGGCCGCGCGCCCGGCGGCCGAGAGGCGTGCACGATCGGCTTCGCCAATGCTGTCCGTGAAGCGCGTGAACGGCGCAAAAAACGGACTCTGCTCGGCGTTGGCCACGGTCTGCAGGGCCAGCTGCGGCGGAATGCGCTGCATGATGGCGCGTGGCTGGGTGCGTTTTTCGCGCACTGCCTGATCGAGCAGCGCGATGTGCTGGTCGACCAGCGTACCGACCTTGTCGAGTCGCGCGATCCAGTCCTCGAAATCCTTGATGGTGACGAAGCTCAGCAGTTCGGTGACCTCGGAGAGGGTCTGTATGCCGCCCTGATGGTTGATCTGATAGAGCCAGGGCTTGAACGGCTGCGTGGCGAGCCGTTGCTCGTACTCGCGCGCAAAGAGGTCGTAGTTGAGTTGGTCGGCACTCGACAGTTCACCGCGAGGGATGGCCCGCAGTGCCGCGAGCGTGTCGCGATCGTGCTGCTGGCGCTTTGCAATGCCGGCAGCCGACAGGTCGGGCCAGCGATCGTTGTAGCGGTTGTCACCGAGGTAGTTCGCGCCGAGCGGATCGGCAGCGAGTTCCGTCTGCCAACTGTCGCGGAACAGTGCGTGCAGCCGCTCGGTGGCGCTTGTTGCGGCCGCAGGGTTGGCCGCTGCTGCAGCGTTGGCGGCGGCTGCGGGGTCGGATACACCTAGCGTCAACACTGCGCAGACCATTGCGAGCGCGCTTGCGCGCCAGCGTGACGGGCGGGCCGCGCTCTGCGCGGGCGGAGGATTGCGGCGGACTGCAATGTTCATGACTCGACAGTCTAACCAAGGAGCTGCGACGACTGGTATGATCTCACCTGTTCGTGCATTCCGACCTTGCCGAAGAGTTCTGCGGGCCCGCCAAGCGGGTCAGGCAGACGCCGAAGGCGCAAGTTTCCGCCCGGAAACGCTCAGGCAAATAAACGGGGGGTCGCAGGCGAATTCTGGAGAGTGATCCCACGCGGTGCGCCGCGGCGGGGTCCACCGAAGGGGAGCGGTCCGCGCCAGTGGGCCCGATCTCTCAGGTCCAAGGACAGAGGGGCGGCAGGGGCATAGTGCTCCCGCCGCCTTTTTTATTGGCCTTGCGGAAGGTCCGGTGCATTCCTTTGGGAGGGCGCAGGGCAAATGGGACGCAAGACGGTTCTCCACGACCTGCATGTCGCGCTTGGCGCGCGAATGGTCGATTTCGGCGGCTGGGACATGCCGGTCAACTACGGCTCGCAGATCGAGGAGCACCACCGTGTGCGTCGCGAGGCGGGCGTGTTCGATGTCTCGCACATGTGTGTCGTCGATTTGCGCGGCGCGGGCGTACGGCGCTTTCTGTCGCGGCTGCTCGCCAACGACGTCGGCAAGCTCTGGAAGAGCGGCAAGGCCCTCTACAGCTGCATGCTCAACGACGCGGGCGGCGTGATCGACGATCTGATCGTCTATTACCAAGGCGAGCAGTGGTGGCGGATCGTCGTCAACGCCGGTACGCGCGATAAGGATCTGGCCTGGATGCGGCGCTGCGCGAGCGAGTGGCAGGTAGAGCTTTCGATCACCGAGCGCACGGACCTCGCCATCGTGGCCGTGCAGGGCCCGCAGGCCCGAACCCACGTGGCGTCGCTGCTCGAGGTGGAGGACCGCGAGCCCGCGCTGTCGCTCGGGTCCTACGAGGCACGCGAGTGCGGTCTTTGGTTCGTGGCGCGCACCGGCTACACGGGTGAGGACGGCTTCGAGGTCATGCTGCCTGCCGAAGAAGCGCCGAGTGTTTGGCGGGCGCTCAATGCCGCGGGAGTCGCCTCCTGTGGTCTCGGCGCACGCGACACGCTGCGGCTTGAAGCCGGCATGAATCTCTACGGCAACGACATGGACGAAAGCCATCATCCGCTCGAGTCCAACCTAGCGTGGACGGTGGCGTTCGAACCGGCCGATCGTGAATTCGTCGGGCGCGCGGCGCTCGAGCGGCTGCGCGCGGCAGGTGTGCCGCACAAGCTCGTCGGCCTCGTGCTCGAAGAGCGCGGCGTGCTGCGTGCGCATCAACGGGTGATCGTGCCAGCCTCGGGCAACGGCGAGGACGCCGGCGCGGGCGAGATCACGAGCGGCAGTTTTTCGCCCACGCTCGAGCGCTCCATCGCCTTTGCCCGCGTGCCGCAGACGGTGCCCGATGTCGTGCACGTCGACATCCGCGGCAAGTTGCTGCCGGCCCGCGTGGTCAAGCTGCCTTTCGTGCGTCACGGCCGCATCCTCATCAATCTTTGACGTTCGCATCGTCGACTTAATCTTTTTAGGAGGCTAGTCATGAGCCAGGTTCCCGCAGAGCTGAAATACGCCAAATCCCACGAGTGGGCTCGATTTCTGCCCGATGGTCGCGTCGAGATCGGCATCACCGACCATGCGCAGCAGGCCCTCGGCGATCTCGTCTTCGTCGAGGTGCCGGAGACGGGCCGAGTGCTCGAAGCCGGTGCGGCCTGTGCGGTGGTCGAGTCGGTCAAGGCCGCATCCGACGTCTACGCGCCGATCGCGGGCACCGTGGTCGAGGGCAACGCGGAACTCGCCGCCAATCCCGAGCTCATCAATCAGGACTGCTACGGCCGCGGCTGGCTGATGCGCGTGCAACCGGCCTCCGCCACGGCACTCGAGGCGCTACTTTCGCCCGAGGCCTACTCTGCGGTGCTTGCGAGCGCAGAGGCCTAGACCGTGCCGTTCATCCCTCACACTGCGGCCGACGTGCAGCACATGCTGCACACGATCGGCGCCGACTCGATCGATGCCTTGTTCGACGAGATCCCCGAGAGCCTGCGTATCCAGGGACTCGAGGGCATACCGCCCGGGCTCTCGGAGATGGAGATCGGCCGTTTGATGAGTGAGCGCGCCTCTCTCGATGGTCGGCCGCTGTCGTTCTTGGGCGCAGGCGCCTATGAGCACCACATTCCCTCGGCGGTCTGGGCGATCACCACCCGCGGCGAGTTCTACAGCGCCTACACGCCGTACCAGGCCGAGGCCTCGCAGGGCACGCTGCAGCTGATTCACGAATACCAGACCATGATCACGAGCCTCACTGGCATGGAGGTGTCGAACGCCTCGCTGTACGACGGCGGTTCGGCCGTCGCCGAGGCCGCGCTGATGGCGGTACGCGCGCACCGCAGGTCGCGAAGTCTGCGGTTACTCATTCCCTCGACCGTTAATCCGAGCTACCGGCGTGTGGTGCAGAGCACGGCGGGGAATCAGGGCGTGCGCTTCGAGACCGTGCCGTACTTGCGCGAGAGTGGCTGCATCGACCCGGTGGCGCTCGAGGGCTACGCGGGCGAGGACATCACCGCCCTCGTCATCCAGCAGCCTAATTTCTTTGGCCAACTGGAAGATGTCGATCGGCTCACCGACTGGGCGCACGCGCAGGGGATGTTGGTCATTGCCGTGGTCAACCCGACCTCTTTGGCTGTGCTCAAGCCGCCCGGCGAGTGGGGCGCGAAGGGAGCGGACATTTGCGTTGGCGAGGGGCAGCCCCTCGGCGTACCGCTGTCCTCAGGCGGTCCGTATTTCGGCTTCATGACCACGCGCATGGAGTACGTGCGGTCGATGCCGGGGCGCATCGTGGGTCGCACCGTCGATCTGGAGGGTCGCCCGGGCTATACGCTGACGCTGCAGGCGCGCGAGCAGCACATCCGCCGTGGCAAGGCCACCTCGAACATCTGTACCAACCAGGGCCTACTGATGACGGCCGCAACGATCTACATGACGCTCGTCGGCCCCGCGGGCCTTGCGCGCGTGGCGGAGAGTTGCATGGCGCGCACCGCGGAGCTCGTTTCGACGCTCGGGCAAATCAAGGGCGTGCGCGTGGCCTTCGCCGGCAGTCGCTTTCACGAGGCGGTGGTGTTGCTCGATCGGCCGGCCGCTGCGGTGCTGAGGCAACTCGAAGCGCAGGGCATTCTGGGCGGCGTCGATTTGGCGTCTGACTACCCTGAACTCGGCCCGGCCTTGCTCGTCTGCGCCACCGAGACCAAGACCACAGCCGATCTGCAGCGCTTTGTCGATTCCTTGCGCCGTGCGTTGGAGGCAGCATGAACCAGACACTCGAAAAATCCATCTTCGAATACTCGCAGCCCGGTCGCGGCGCCTTCGCCCAGCATCCGCCGGTCGCGGACGGTGCGGCAGTGCTCGATACGCTGCCGCCTGCGCTGCGCCGGCGCACCCCGCCGCGGCTGCCCGAGGTCAGCGAGCTCGATGCGGTAAGGCATTTCACCCGCCTCTCGCAGCTGAACTTCTCCATCGACACGAACTTTTATCCGCTCGGTTCGTGCACGATGAAATACAACCCCAAGGCCTGTAACCAGTACGCGATGCTGCCCGAGTTTCTCGCGCGTCATCCGCTTGCACCGGACACGCAGGGTCAGGGCTTTCTTTCCTGCATGTTCGAGTTGCAGGAGATGCTGAAGGAAGTGACCGGCATGAAGGCCGTATCGCTCAACCCGATGGCGGGCGCGCACGGTGAATTCGCGGGTGTCGCGATGATTCGTGCGTACCACCGCGCACGAGGTGACCTCGCGCGCAACGAGATCATCGTGCCCGAAGCAGCGCACGGCACCAACCCGGCCACCGCGACCATGTGCGGGTGCGTGGTCAAGGAAATACCGGTCGATGCGCAGGGCGACGTTGATCTCGAGGCGCTCGCCAAGGCGGTGGGTCCCAACACCGCGGGCATCATGCTGACCAACCCGTCCACGCTCGGCGTGTTCGAGCGCAAGATCGAGGCGGTTGCCAAGCTCGTGCACGGCGCGGGTGGACTGCTCTACTACGACGGCGCGAACCTCAACGCCATTCTCGGCAAGGTGCGTCCAGGTGACATGGGGTTCGATGTCATCCACATGAACCTGCACAAAACGTTCTCGACGCCCCACGGCGGCGGGGGTCCCGGCGCGGGTGCCGTTGGGGTCAGCGCGCGACTCGAGCCGTTCCTGCCGGTGCCCGTCGTGGGCCGAGAGGGTGAGGGGTACCGTTGGCTGAGCGAAGCGGATCGACCGCAGTCGATCGGCAGGCTCTCGGCGTTCATGGGCAACGCCGGCGTGCTGCTGCGCGCCTACGTGTACATGCGCATGCTCGGCCGCGAGGGCATGAGTCGCGTGGGCGAGTACGCGACGCTCAACGCCAACTACCTCATGGCGCGACTGCGCACGGCAGGTTTCGATCTGGCCTATCCCACGCGGCGTGCAAGCCACGAGTTCATCATCACGATGAAGCGTCAGGCTCGCGAGTTGAACGTCACGGCCATGGATGTGGCCAAGCGCCTGCTCGATTATGGCTTCCATGCGCCGACGACCTACTTCCCGCTGCTCGTACCGGAGTGTCTGCTCATCGAGCCGACCGAGACCGAGAGCCGCGAGACGCTCGATGCGTTTGTCGAGTCGATGGTGGCGATCCTCGGTGAGGCACAGACCGATGCCGCTCGGCTCAAGGGTGCGCCCTACACGATGCCGGTCCGGCGTCTGGATGACGTTCGTGCGGCAAAACAGCTCGAACTGACCTGGAAGCCGGTAAACTCCGCAGCGTGAAACTGACAGATCGCCCCAAACCGACCGGCCTGATTCGTCTCTGGAACGCCTTCGGCAACACCTGGAAGGGATACGTTGGCGCCTTTCGCGAGGAGGCGGCGTTCCGTCAGGAGCTGGCGCTGTGCGTGGTGCTTTTTCCGCTAGGCCTGTGGCTTGGCGATAACGGCGTCGAGCGTGCCTTGCTGGTCGGGCCGATCTTCATCGTGCTGATCGTCGAGTTGCTCAACAGCGGCATCGAGGCCACGGTCGATCGCATCGGTCTCGAGCGCCATCAGTTGTCGGGTCTCGCCAAGGACCTTGGGTCTGCGGCCGTATTCACTTCCTTCGCACTGCTCGCGGTCGTTTGGGCCCTGGTGCTTTTCGACCGCTGAGCCGGTCCTCATAGGAGAAATCGCATGACGGCACTCATCTGCGGCTCGGTGGCCTACGACACCGTGATGGTCTTCGAAGGGCACTTCAAGGATCACATCCTCGCCGACCGCATTCACATGCTGAACGTGGCGTTCCTGGTACCAGGTCTTCGCCGCAATTTCGGTGGCTGTGCCGGCAACATCGGTTACAACCTCAAGCTGCTCGGCGGTCAGGGCAAGGTGATGGCCACCGTCGGCATGGACTTCGGTCCGTACCGGGCGTGGATGATCGACTGTGGACTTTCGCTCGATTACATCCGGCAGCTCGATGACGAATACACGGCGCAGGCTTACATCACCACCGACGCCGACAATAACCAGATCACCGCCTTCCACCCGGGCGCCATGAATCACGCCCACGTCAACAAGGTGCCGAAGGACGCGGGCGTCCAACTCGGCATCGTGGCGCCCGAGAGCCACATCGGCATGCGTGAACACGCTGCGCAATTCGCAGCAGCGGGCATCCCCTTCATCTTCGATCCCGGTCAGGCGATGACCCTGCTCGGGCCCGATGATCTGCGCGAGATGATCGGTCAGGCGCGCTGGGTCGCGGTCAATGATTACGAGGCGAGTCTGCTCGTCGAACGCACGGGCTGGTCATTTGCGGACATCGCGGGCAAGGTCGAAGCGCTGATCGTCACGCGCGGTGCACACGGTTCGCAGATCCACACGGGCGGTGCCGTTCACGAGATTCCGCCGGTCAAGGCCGCGCAGATCGCCGATCCGACCGGCTGCGGAGATGCCTATCGCGGTGGCCTGTTGTATGGCCTGCAGCGCGGTTTCGACTGGGCCACGACCGGCCGCATCGCTTCGCTTATGGGTTCGATCAAGATCGGTCATCACGGCACGCAGACCCACCGCTTCACGCGCGAGGAGTTTGCGCAGCGCTATCGCACGGAGTTCGGCGTCGCGCTCGAATGGTGAGAGCGGATCTGCCGCAAACCGATCTGTTCGGCGCGCCATCGACTGAGGCGACGCCCCGCAAGCCACGCCGCCCAGCCGTAGCAGCCGTTGCGCCCGCCGACGCCGACGTGGCGCTCGCTGCAGCGCTGCCCCGCGAGCTGCATCTCGGCACGTCGACCTGGTCGTTTGCCGGCTGGCAGGGCCTCGTCTACGACGGTGCGCACGAAGAGAGCAAACTCGCTCGCGAGGGTCTCGCCGCTTATGCACGGCATCCATTGCTGCGTGCCGTCGGCGTCGATCGCAGTTTCTACGCGCCGGTCGGCGTGACCACGCTCGAGCGCTGGCGGGCGGCCGTGCCCGAGAGTTTTCGCTTTCTCATGAAGGCCCATGCCGCACTCACCACCCCGCGCACGGCCCATCGCCCCGAGTTTTTGCGCGGGGCGCCGGAAGCCTTCCTCGATGTCGACTACGCGACCCAGACGGTCATCGACCCTGCGCGGCGTGTACTCGGTGAGCGACTCGGCGTAGTGCTCTTCCAGTTTTCGCCGCTTGGCGAGCGGGTGTTGCGGCATCGGGAGTTGCTGCTCGAGAGACTCGGGACGTTCCTGCGCGCACTGCCGCGCGATGTGCACTACGCCGTCGAATGGCGCGATGCGGCGATGCTCGGGCCCGATTATCAGCAGATGTTGGCCGCAGCCGGCGCGGTGCACGGCCTGTGTGCGCATCCGCGCATGCCTGCACTTGATGCACAGGGCGCAGAGCCCGAGGCGCAAGGCCCGCTCGTCATCCGCTGGTTGCTGGCGCCGGGTCGGCAATACGAGGAAGCCAAGGCGGCTTACGCGCCGTTCGACCGACTCGTCGACCCTGACTTCGTCAATCGCTCGCGCATCGTGTCGCTGGGACAGCAGGCTGTGGGCCGCGGCCGTACGGTGATCGTCATCGTCAACAACAAGGCCGAGGGCTCTGCGCCGCTCAGCGTGGCGCAGTTGGCGCGGCAGTGGTGTGCGAAGTGAACGCGTCGCTCAGCACACGCGGTAATCGTGGCGCTGGTGGCTCGGCTACACTTCGCGCATGAATGCTGTTGCGGGGGCTTCCCCGGCCGACATCGACGCAGCGGTCGCCGCGCTGCGTGCGGGTGAACTCGTCGCCTTTCCCACCGAGACCGTCTATGGACTCGGGGCTGACGCACGCAATCCTGCGGCGCTGCGCAAGGTCTATGCGATGAAAGGTAGACCCAGTACGCATCCGCTAATCCTGCATCTGGCCGATGCGGCGCAGCTATCGCAGTGGGTGGCTGCGGTGCCGCCTGCGGCGCAGGCGCTCGCCGCGAGGTTTTGGCCGGGCCCGCTGACCGTGGTGTTGCCCCGTGCGAGTGGCGTCCTCGACGAACTCACTGGCGGCCAGGATTCGGTCGCGATCCGCGTGCCGGCACACCCCATTGCGCGGGCCGTGCTCGCAGCCTTTGGTAGCGGTGTGGCAGCGCCCTCGGCCAATCGCTATGGGCGGGTCTCACCGACCCGCGCCGAGCATGTTCGCGAGGAGTTCCCGCAAGGGCTGCTCGTGCTCGAGGGCGGCGAGTGTGCGGTGGGACTCGAGTCCACCATCGTTTCTTTGCTCGATGCCGAGCCTCGCTTGCTGCGTCCGGGAGCGATCACGCGCGCGCAACTCGAGGATGTCATCGGGCCGGTGCTCGAGGCGGGCGCGCCGGGCGCCGCGCCGCGTGTGCCCGGTAGCACCGCGCAGCACTATGCTCCGCAGACGCCCGTGAGTGTGCTTGGCACGAGCGATCTTGCCCGTGCACTCACCGACGCAGCGGCGCGTGGCGAGGGCATTGCCGTGATGTCACGTGGTGCGGCGCCTGCAATCTCAGCGACGTCTCCGACGCTGCACTGGGAGCACATGCCCCAGTCGGCGCCCGATTACGCGCGGCTGCTCTATGCGACGCTGCGGAGGCTCGACAAGCTCGGCGTCTCGCGTATCCTCATCGAGCGCGTGCCGGCGGGCATAGAGTGGGATGCGGTCCGTGACCGTCTGAGTCGTGCCGCCGCGACGTTCGCCTGACCGGCCCACTTCAAATCTGATTCCGTTCAAGCTTTCGAGGGTTATTTGCCGATGAGCACTGCACGCCAGGCGCGTTTCATTGATCCGTTCGAACCGCGCGAGATTCGTCGTTTGGTGGCCGAGTTCGGTTCACCGCTGCTCATCGTCGATTGCGAGCGTGTGCGCACGCAGTATCGGCAATTGCAGGACGCGCTCCCCGGCGTAGATCTGCACTATGCGCTCAAGCCCTTGCCGCACCCGGCCGTGATCCGCACGGTGCTGGAGGAGGGTGGATTCCTCGATCTCGCCACCACCGGCGAGGTGGAGCTCGTGGCCCGTCTCGGCGTCGACCCAAAGCTCTGCATCCACACTCATCCAATCAAGCGCGACTCGGACATTCGCGCCGCGCTCGCGCGCGGCGTACGGGTGTTTGTCGCCGACAACCCGGACGAGCTGCGCAAGTTCGTGCCTTACGCTCGCGAAGCCGAGGTGTTGTTGCGGGTCTCGTTCCGCAGTCCCGGCGCCGTCTCGGACCTCTCGCGCAAATTCGGCTGCGACCCCGAGGCGCTGCTCGCGCTCGCGCGCCGTGCAAAGGACCTTGGGCTTTGCGTGCGCGGCCTGTCCTTCCATGTCGGTTCACAGGCGCCGGATCCGGGTAAGCACGTGGAGGCGATCGAGGCCTGCACGAAACTGCTTGCCGCCGCGCGCCGCGAGAAGCTCGGACCCTGCGACACGCTCGACATCGGTGGCGGATTCCCGATCGACTACTCGGCGCGCGCGCCATCGATCGGCTACTTCTGCGCCCCAATCCGCGCGGCGCTCGCCAAGTTGCCCAAGCGCGTTCGCGTCATTGCCGAGCCGGGTCGCTACATCGCAGGCCCGAGCGCCATAGGCGTGGCGAGCGTCATGGGGCGAGCCCGGCGCGAAGGTCGCTGGTGGTATTACCTCGACGATGGACTCTACGGCTCCTACAGCGGGCAGCTGTTCGATCACGCCCGCTATCCGCTCGAATCGCTCAAGCGCGGCAAAGTGCGCGAACCGGCCGTGCTCGCGGGGCCGACCTGCGACAGCATCGACGTCATCACCGAAAACATCCTGCTGCCCGAGCTCGACAGCGGTGATCTCATCGTGGGGCGTGCCATGGGCGCCTACACCTGGGCGAGTGCCTCGGAGTTCAACTTCTTCCCCCGCGCCACGGTGGTCTCGGTGAACCGGACGCCGGGGGATCGGGGCAGCGTGCTGGCTATTCTTTAAGGTTTAGGCGCGCTAATCGCCCGGGGGGGTTGCCTCAGCGCGCCGGGTTTGGGAGCATGCCGCCCGCCATGACCGAGCCCACCTCCCTCGATCGCCGTCGTTTCCTGCTGGCAGCCTGTGCCGCGGGCGGCGTAGCGGTGCTCGGTACCGCGGCGCCGCAGGCCCGTGCGCAGGGGCCTGTGGCGGGCGTCTCGCGCTGGATCGAGCTCGCCAACACCCACACTGCCGAAACCCTGCAGCTCGCGTATCGCGACGCTTCCGGGTTCATCGCTCCGGCGCTCGACAAGATGCGCTGGCTGCTGCGCGATCACCGCGCCAACGAAGCAGGCCGCATGGACGCGCAGTTGTTCGATCAGCTCACGGCCCTCGCCGAGGCCGCAGGCGTCGATCCTCGTTTTGAAGTCATTTCCGCGTACAGATCGCCGCGTACCAACGCTGCGCTGCGCGCGGCCGGGCGGGGCGTCGCCACACGCAGCCTGCATATGGAAGGACGGGCCATCGACGTGCGTCTGCATGGCGTGTCTTGTGCCGCTCTGCGGGACCTCGCCGTGCGCGCGGCCGCCGGCGGCGTCGGTTACTACCGGGCGTCGAACTTCGTGCACCTCGACACCGGCCGCGTCCGCGCCTGGGCCGCTTGATCCTGCCCGCATAGTGCGCCTGCTGAGCGGGGACTTCGTGGCGGGCGCCCAAGCCGCGCAGGGCGTAGCGATCATCATCGATGTCTTTCGGGCCTGTTCGGTGGTCGCGCATGCCTTGGCCGCGGGCGCCGAGCGCGTGATCCCGGTCGCCTCGATCGAAGAGGCACGCGAACTCAAGGCGGAGCACCCGGATTGGTGGCTCATCGGTGAGCGACACGCGCGCCCCTTGCCGGGCTTCGATTGCGGCAACTCGCCGACTCAGGTGCTGCGTCTGCCTCTGGTGGGTCGCACGCTGATCCACACGACGCACGCCGGAACCCAAGGTCTT
>Ga0209770_10000149_pt1 | contig 40290 bp, 35 predicted proteins | sample LauGreSu1BDMLBDD_2_FD_187572 | JGI IMG/M metagenome (GOLD analysis project Ga0209770, IMG submission 187572) | Freshwater lake microbial communities from Lake Michigan, USA - Su13.BD.MLB.DD (SPAdes) (version 2) | ecosystem: Environmental > Aquatic > Freshwater > Lake | place: Lake Michigan, USA... | reverse complement strand
CCATTGATTACCTGCGCAAACACAAGCGGTACAAGCAGACGTTTCTTGTGTCACCCGCTGAAGGATTTTTTGAAACCGCTGATGCTCCTTCCATAGAATCAGAGATTGAGAAAGAATACCTGGAAACCTTACTGCTTCACCTGAGTGCCCCCTGTAGAATTGTATTTAACTTGTTTGCGATTGAAGGATTTTCACACAAAGAAATAAGCCAATCCCTAGGCATCACCGTGGAAACCTCGAAATGGCATACTAAAATGGCCCGAAAAAAATTAAAAGATATTCTTGCGAACCCCCAGCTTCAAAAAGACCACCATGGAAACACCTAATAAAAACAACCCGTTTGACAATATACCGGCGCATTACTTGGCCGATATCAACCAACGACTCGACGCCTTGGAAAAAAAACGCAAGCGACGACGATTGTTATGGATTTGGATTCCCGGGTTAGTGATTTCAGGAATCTGCCTTGGCTTATATGAATCCCATGAAGCCCCGTCGCAGGGTTCAACAAAAACCGCGCAGGATAGGCACGCAACGAACCAATCACACCACGCATCCATCACTCCTAAGCCCAAACCTTCCAACACCCAAGACCCCGAGTCTCAAAAATCAACGATTCCGCACGCTAACTTCCCGGGCTTCGTAAATCAGCCCAAGCACGAAAAACAATCGAAACATACGCAAGACATCAGCCATCTGAAAACCGATATACCGCCATATTCCGAGATGGTTTTTGAACTTCCAAATCAACGAATAGTGAATGAAATACCGGCGGTAGTGTCCGAAAACATAGCACCTGAAGTGGCAAGTCAAGCCACAAACGCTATGGTTCCCTTGTTATCCGTCGGGCGAATTAACCAATTGCCTTGGCCGAATCTTGGAGCATTGAACACCCCAAAAACCGGAGCAAAAAGACAGCACATGCTTGGTTTTTCTTCAGGTGTTAGCGGCATCATTTCGTCGTTTACCCCAATAGAAGTCTCGGCCCTAACCTTTGCCAACACAAGTTTCCCAGACTATAAAAGCTATGCCCAAGCACGTAAGGCAGCCGAGCGCGCTACGAGTTCCTTGGATCTTTCGGTGTTTTACCGGCAACAAGCAAGGCGATGGATTTATCAAATCGGCATAGCGTATAATGAATGGGGGGAACAAATTGTGTATCCGTTCAATTCATTGGATGGAACCAACCGCTATCGTTACCTGAACATCCCGATCGGTGTAGGCTATCAATGGACCAAAAACAAGGTAAGTTTAAGTCCAATGCTTGGACTTTCTGCTGGAGTTAAACTAAACGGCAAAGGGTATTACCTAATGCCTGATGGCGGGGTTGACATCGTAGAAGCCCAAAGGTTTGCTACTTCTGCTACCGCACAAATCGAATTGGCGTATGACCTAAATCCATTCATTTTTCATGTTACTCCTGGCATTCGTAGCTCCATTGGTTCCCCAGTAAAATCTACCCTTACAAAAAACATATACCAAGCGATTGGTTGTCAAATCGGGTTTATTTATCTTTTGGAGCATAAAAGAAAATGAATCCCCCCTTTTACTCGATGAGTTGCGTTTAGTAGAATGTTATGACGCATTTAAACGATACATAAACCATTAAAAAAAGAAATATGATGATCTCAAGATTTATCCTGACAATTTTCGTGTTGACAATTTTTACGAGTTGCAACAGAAAATCTAACGAAATTGAACAAACAGTTAATGCTGTAATTGGCGACATTAGTTTCATGGAAACATTTGGTCAACAACCTACCAATGAAACAGATGAAAACAAAAGACTTCAGACGCATTTAAAGTATGTAGAGAAACTATTGAGAAGAAAGGACATCTCATCACTGACAAATGAGCAAAAAGAAAATAGACTTAAAATGCTTGACTTACTCCACGAGTATTGGACGGCAGGTGTGTTTCCAAAAAATTATGATTACCCAGACCAACGAATGCCCTGCTTTATTGACAAGGACGGAAATATTTGTGCAGTTGGTTATTTAATTGAACAAACTGCTGGTCGACAAACTGCAGAAGAAATTAACTCAAAGTTTAAATACGAGTATTTACTTGCTATGAACGACCAAACCGTTGACCGTTGGATTCAATCAAGCGGACTAACAAAAGAAGAGTGTGCCATGGTTCAACCAACTTACGGATCTACTCCGACAGACATAATTTCACCAACTTATAGCATTTCATCATCTTTAATTTGCGGACTAAATTTGTCGCTAAATACAATCAATGGAATTCAAATTTCTAAAGGAGCGAACAGCAAGATAATTCCAATTTTAGGCCTAATTACAGGTGCAGGTCAAATTACGCTTGGTACATTAAACTATCCAAAAGAGCAAATAACTTGGGGCGGAACCTATGTAAATCCTGGACAAAGGAATCTTACATTAATTAACATTGGACTTGGAACAGCCACCATGATATTAAGCAGTTGGAATTTAATAACCAACATAAAACCAAAAGAGAAATCATTGTCCTGGAACATATATAGTTTTCCAACACAGAACAGTAACATGGGACTTGGCTTAAGCTTGACAAAGCGACTATAACAAGAAAAACGAGCCATAATAGCAGAACTCAAAAACAGTTTAATCGCTGCTTTAGTTAGGTCAAGCGGTGTTTTAAAACCACTATTTATGTTAGAAAATAATACAACTCCTTAACGATAATTTATTTAAAATGTCGGGAGGGCACCAAGCGCCAAGCCCGAAACTTACCTTCACTAAACCATACAACATGAAGAAATTTCTATTCGCTTTTATCACCATCCAGGCTTTCATGTCCACGGCGCAACAACCTACCTACATGCCCTTAGATCACAATAATGTATCGTGTTTACTCGACGACGAAGGGGGATTTTTTAACAACTTGCAATCCGGTTTAGCGGGTTATGAAATCCCGAAAAACAGTGGACTTAAAACCATTTTTGCTGGGTCCTATTGGATTGGCGCTCAGGATGTGAATGGCAACTTGTACATGTCAGCCGCGAAATATAGTGCGGGAGGTAACTGGAGTGCGTTTCATGGCGGACCGATAGCCGATGCCTCTGCTTATGGAACCATGGCCTATGCGAATGCTTACGGCGATGCCATTTGGAAAGTCAGTAAACAAGAAATTTTAACGCACCAGGCCAATTTTCAGTCGCCGGGTTATCTTGTTCCAACGGCTATAGCATCTTGGCCTGGAAATGGACAAGCGAACCTAGGAATAGCGCCCATTCTTGCGCCGTTTATTGATGTAAATCACAACGGCTTATATGAGCCCGCACTCGGAGATTATCCGGATATTCGGGGAGACGAGGCGGTGTACATTATCATGAATGATAATTCATACCAACCCGATGGCAATCAACTCGGAATTGAATTGCACGCCATGTTTTATCAATACAGCACAGGGAACTACCTGAATAATACCACCTTTCTTAATTTGAGGGCCATCAATCGCAGCAATAAGGAGTATTATAATTACCGTCAGGCGCTATTTTTGGATTTTGATCTTGGTAATTATTCAGACGATTACATAGGTTGTGATCCTTCCAACAGGCTCTTGTATGCGTACAATGGCGATGACATTGACGAATCGGACGGAGGACAAATTGGATACGGTGCAAATCCGCCCTGCCAAGGTGTATTGTGCCTTTCGCATCCCTTGGAAAGCGCCGGAAGATTAACTGGATCTATGGATGCCGGCATGAACACCAGCTTTGATACCACAGCGTGGTTGCTTATGAACGGACAAAACAGCGACAGCAGTTATTGGATGAACCCATTAACGAATACAGCCACTCAATTTCTTTACGATGGCAATCCCAACCTGCCCAACACGTGGAGTGAAGTATCTAGTAATAACTCCCCAGGAGACCGTAGGGGAATGCTCTGTATTTCGGAAGCCTTGTTTCCACAAAACTCCACCGTGTGTTCCGATTATGCCTTTGTATATGACCGATCAGGTGACCGTCTACAGAATGTGCAACAGAACATCTATACGGCAGGGGCCTTACTGACGTGGTATGCGCAAGATCAAGTTTTCCCCTGTCTATCTGAGGCATTTAATAGCCTAACAGAATCAGATCAAGCACTCGAACCATTACACCTATACCCAAACCCGACCAGTCAACAGCTCACCATAGAATGGACATCCAATGACGCTTCTTGCATTGAAATCTATACCCTATGCGGAAAGCTGGTAGAACGTATTCCCATCCATGAGCCCAAGGCTCAAAAACTGGATGTTACTGACTTAGCGCCTGGAATGTACCTAATCCGTGTTGGAGAACAAACCCAATGCTTGCAAAAAGAGTAATCTCTAACAACCTTAATCATTTGTTATGAAACCTTTGAACCTGCCAGTTCTTTGCATAAAGGAAATGAAAATCCGACTCTGCCTAATTCTTTCACTACTTTCCATTACAAAAGCATATTCTCAATACCCAAGTATCATGCATGCTGAGTTATACCCAACAAACCCGACTAATATCGACAGTATCTTCTTAGTTACAACCGTGGGGTTAAACACTCAGGGATATTTATTAGCATCGTTAGTTGAAATGAATAACGATACAATATATGTTCGAAGTTGTTATCGAGAAAGCCCTTTATATGCGCCAATTTACGTATTCGACACCACGTTTATTGGAATACACAATGACGGTAGCTACGTTGTTGCTTTTACAGCATATTCCTCAGGTGCATTAAATCCAAATTGCGATTACCAAGACTCGAATCATCTTGTATTAGGTTTGACGGTTGAACTTGATGAAATAATCGTGAGCAAAAAGCGTGAAATAGTTAAACAAATAGACCTATCCGGTAGAGAAAGTAAGGATGTACCGAATACGATTTTGATTCGATTTTATAATGATGGGGGTACTGAAAAAGTTGTTATTGTTGAATAAGGCTCAATGTTTTAATCGAAACATCCAAGATTTACCGCCAAAGCTTGGCGTTGGTGCTTACAAGAACTTTTTGTCTTTGGTGCATGTTTGATTTTAAAAGGTATATTAGAATTAATAAACCAGCACTAATTATCGCATATCGCGATATTCGATAATATTTGTTAAATGTTTCTTTTACTGGGGGTTAATTTGTATTATTGCATATCGCGATACGCAATATAATAAAATGAAAACTCAAAATCAACATCTAAAAGCTCAGGACGTTGTCATTCTCCTTAAAATAGTAAGTGATAATAATCCAGCATGGAATCAAAAAAAACTTGCAGGAGAATTGGGATTAAGTCAATCAGAAGTTAGTGAGGCAGTTTCACGCTGTAAATATTCCGGTCTTTTAGCTACAGATGGTAAATCAGTAATGAAGCACGCTCTTTTAGAATTCTTGAAATTTGGTTTGCGCTATGTATTCCCTCAAAAACCAGGTGCATTTGTTCGCGGAGTTCCTACATCACACTCAGCTTCACCTTTAAAAGAAGAAATTCAGAGCAATGAGGTTTACGTTTGGCCATACGGAAAAGGTACTGTAAAGGGGTTTAGTATTCTGCCGTTATATTCTTCCGTTCCAGAGGCAGCATTGAGAGACACTAAATTACATGAATTGTTAGCATTAACAGATGCTTTGAGAGTTGGAAGAGCGAGAGAACGAGAAATAGCAATATTTGAACTCAATAAACGATTCGAACTTGGAAAATAAAGTTATAAATATTAATGTTGTTGCTGAAATCGCAGAGGCTCTCGGAGAAATTAAAAATGACATCGTATTTGTTGGGGGTGCGGTGGTGAGTTTATACACCGATGATCCTGCAGCAGATGAAATTCGCCCAACGAAAGACGTTGATATAACACTAGAAATAGTTAATCTGCACCATTGGCAACAAATAAATGAAAAACTTGCATCGCTTGGATTTCATCCTGACCCATATGGACATTCAATTTGCAGCTATAAATACAATGATATTCCAGTAGATGTAATGGCTGCAGAAGATGGCCCGCTCGGTCCTGCAAACAGATGGTATAAGTTAGGCTTTGAAAACCTATGGACTGTAAAAGCCAAAGAACAAGAAATCAAAATACTTTCCGCTCCATGCTATTTAGCTACAAAGTTTGAAGCCTTTAATAATAGAGGAAGTGATTATCGAACAAGTCATGACATTGAAGACATCATCTATATCTTAGATAATCGACTAAACATAGTAGAAGACATTGCAAAAGACGATGAGCGAGTTTCCTTATTCATTGTAGAACAAATCAAAATAATCATTCAAAAAGGCTTGTTAAAAGAGGTGTTAATGGCGCATATTCATCCTATAATGATTGATGAAAGGCTACCAATTGTAGAGAATAAAATCTCAAAAATTGTACATTGATGTATAAGGTCAATCGCATTTGTTTTCTATGTTTTCTTGCAAATCAGCCCCGTAGTGAAAAATAAAATAGTAACTATTCCGCCTTGGTGCGCCCACCGAGCTTTTTGCTTACTAGCCGAACCCTGAGTAGTTCTCCGCCATGGCGGAGGCGTATCGAAGGGTGCGGAAAAAAAGTAGTAAAATATAAAAACATCGTGATGTATTTTAGTCACCCTCCTCTGACGGAGTCTGATACTCGTCAGAGTCGTCAGGCTTTATCCTCCCTCGAGGGAGGAAATATTGCCTAATTGTGGATTTCGTTCGGTGCCGAGGAAACCTTTAAACTTACGATTCCAATTCCCCAAACATGGCCAATATCGCCGCTTCATTGGGTGCGCAAATACCACGTTCGGTAATTAATCCAGTCACTAAGCGTGCTGGGGTTACGTCAAAGACGTGAGCAACAGCTTTACAATTGAATGTTGTAGTTTGATTTGCTCTATGTGTAGTCATAATCCAATCCTCAACCTTTCAATCGGTTACGTCTACGCAGTTCTCGTGCCATGGCCTCGTTCTCTTCTTCCTCGATAATTTGTTCATCGGTTCTGGCTTTGTACAAGCCCAGCAACATACTTTTTCGGGCTAATTCGGTCGAGTTCTTCGCCCCAATCCGTTTGAGTAAAGCCGAGCGAATGGCGTCAATCGACTTTTTGGACAAATGCATGCGCTCGGCGATTTGCTCACTGGTTTTTCCATCGCAGATTTGTTTCAAAACCAATTGTTCCCGAGAAGTGAATTCGTATCTCAACAAATTAGATTCACCACGGATGCGTTCATCGTTCTTTGAAAACATAGCCTGTTCGACCAATTCTGTGATATGACTTCCCTTGAATTTTACATCGAATAAAGCATCCATCAACGCATCGAATGAACAATTCTTTTTCAAAAAGCTCTTTGCTCCTTCATGGATGAGTTCTGATACAATCCACGGGTCTTCGTGCATGCTTAGCATGATGGCTTTCACGTGAGGAAAATCCATCTGCAGGAGCTTCAAGGTTTCACGACCGTCCATTACGGGTAAATCCAAATCCAGCAATACGACATCTACTTCGTGATTGGGCAGTTGATCCAAGAATTCTCTTCCGTTCTCAGCTTGAAAAGCGACAATTACTTGAGGTTCCTTTTTAAGCATAAAAACGAGTGCCTGCCGCACGACGGTGTGGTCTTCCACTACGGCAACGCGAACCGAATGGTTAGGTAAGCGGAATGCTGATTTCTTCATTTATGTTAGTTGCTTCGTTCATTTTCAAGGGCATGGAGATTTCGATGCTTCCGCCCTTTGTTTGGCGTTGGTATTTCAGTTTTCCGCTGATGATGCGTAAGCGGTGTGCAATGGATTCCAATCCCATCCCATTGCCGTGATGCAATAAATATTCGTAATCCGCCTGATTAATTGCCACCCCATCGTGGTGAATATACAAATTCAAGCAGTTTTCCTTGGTGTCTAGTTTAAGGTTGATGAATTGCGGGCGCGCATGTTTCATCAGGTTGTTCATGAGTTCCGTTGTAATGCAATAAAAATGAATTTCTTGGCGCTGTTCCAACAATATATCGGCTGAAACCGTAGCGCTAAACGAACAGGGATTCCCGAGGGATTTTGCCGTTTGATCTATCATGCGTTGAAGCGCTTTTAAAAGCCCGAATTTTAGCAAAAAGTGTGGTAACATGCCGTGAGAAATCGCGCGTATTTTATCCACGGATTGATCAAGGACATCCAAGGTGAATTCAATGTCTTCGCGCAACACGTTATCTCCTGTCATGCTATCCAGCGATGCACATAAATTTCTTTGCGCCATGGCCAAAATTGCCCCTACCTCATCGTGTAAATTTCTCGCAATGTTCGTGCGTTCAGTTTCTTGGGCCTGCACAACTGCGTTCATCATTTCCAACTCCTTGTTTTTGAGTTCAATTTCATAAATTGACTGCAAATAGGTTGTCTTTTTCTTAAAAAATATCAAAATAAATACAATCCCAACTGAGAGGGTGAACGTAAAGAAAATCCCCGATAAAATTAGGATCAAACTCTCTTTAATGTCCATATTGCTTTGGATATAAAAACATTTTGTACAACAAGTAGAATAGAGAAAACAGGATAAATAATCGCAAGTAAATATCCCACGTCGGTTCTAATGTGCGAATCAAATAAATTTATATAAAATGAGGATGAATTAAAAATGAAAAAGGCGGTTGATACGTAAAATAGAAATTTAAACTCCAAAACATTCTTATCATCATACCTGAATAATTGGAAAAGATGAATAAAAGAAATTAAACTGATCGACACATTGGAAAAGACAGACATTAATGTGTTATTATCCATTATCCGATTGGAAATAAATGTTTCATAAACAAAAAAGAAGCATGCCAAAGTAAATAGAATTAGGAGAACAGTTCTATGGAATTTTATAGAATAGTAATAACTAAATATAATAATTGTTGAAATAAAAACAGAAACGTGTTGAATTGGATTTGAATTACTTATCCAAAAAGCAAACACAATTTCAAGAAGGACAAAAAGAAAATCTGAAAAAACCAACACAAAAATGGGCCTGCTTACTTTAACAAGCCCACTCCTGTACTTTGTAGCGGCAATTACCGGTAACAGATAACTTAAAATTGACGCATAAGTGAATAATTCAATGATTAAATCTATCATCAACTGTTTAACGGGTTTTTTCTAGGGCATTTTGGTGGACATGGAATAACCCTTTCAACAATAACGCCCTGTTCCATGTCATTTTCATCGGCCTTAGCACCTACTAAAATTAAGTTCTTTTTCCCGTCATCACCCACGCCGTAGTAAATTCTTACGCCCATGCACTCGTCTTGATTCATGATTTCCATAAGCTTGTTTCTCCCAACGAACTGAGAAATGATCTCACCTGTGGGAATGGTTCTTCTGTAGTTTGCTGTCCAACCAGAAGCTTCTGCGAGGGTAACTACGGACCCCTCATCTCCATTAAATGCCATCATTCAAAATTTAAAAGTTTGTCAAATGTAAGAATCTGGATCATGCACAAATTTAGTTGCATGGAGTTGCGCAAACGCTAACGCATACGAAATCTAGATACTGCGTTTTAAATACCACCTTAAAAAATAGTATTTATACTATTTATTTTCAGTAGAAATGCTAAAAATGAAAGTGAATAAAACACTCACAAAAACATCAAAATGCTTTTTTCATTTGGTTTCAAGTGTCACATTTATAGCTATTCAAAATAAATTAAGTAAACGGACTGAAAAAGTGGCTTTAATTGTCTGGGTAGATTTGGTGGAGAATTATTTGACCCTTTTATGATATTTCGTTCAAGAGACAATGATGAGGCTGAACACCTAAAAAAACATTAACTTCAACCAGAACTAAATCGTTAAACTATTTATAACTTAAGAAAACATGATTAAAAAAATTTTATTTATCGGAGCATTTTTACAATTAACTAATGTAAATGCTCAATCAAATGTATTACCGACAAACGGTAATGTAGGAATTGGAACTACAACTCCAACCGATAAATTACAGGTAAACGGTACAGCTAGGATTGACTCAACACTTACTGTTGATTCTGTAAGTGTTATTGGAAACACGAGATTAGGTAATGATTTAAAAGTCGACGGTAATTTGATTTTACCAAATATATCAGAAACAGGTCCGAATGATATTTTTAGTACTTTAATGATAAAGTCTGACGGAACAGTGGTTTCAACTCCCAAAAGTTTGCCTACTGCTAGCCCGTTAGAAATTCCACCATGTTTAGTAGATATGTCAGGAAACCCTGTTTACACTGGAACATATTGGACATATGACAATCCTAACCATAGTATTTATACGGGGCATTGCTATGATGCAAAAGTAGGAATCAATAGATGGAATCCAAGAGTTGCTTTGGATGTTTCTGGAACGACTTATTCGACAAGACTTGCACTAGGATTTTCCAATCCAATAACAGCAACTGATTATTTAAGTCTGAAAATCAACTCTTCACCAGCAACTGCTTATTCATTGATGTCTATTTTATCAGGGACAAATAATTTATTCAATCTTAATTCTTCTGGTTTATTAAATACAAACTATCTACAATCATTGAATCTGCAAACACAGAAAATTGGGATCAATGTAGACCCAAATACGGCAAATCAAGTAGGTTTTTTCCACTTAAAAACAAATCTTCCAAATACAAACTCTTCTGTTGCATTCCTTATTGAAAACCAAAATAGAAAGTTATTCCAGATAAACAACAATGGAAACATTTATGCCCGCCAAATTCGCGTTAATCTTGATGCTGCATGGCCAGATTATGTATTCAAACCAACTTATCAGTTATTACCATTGAATCAATTGGAAGCCTATATCCTTCAAAATGGGCACTTACCAAATGTTCCTATTGCATCCGAAGTTCAAACCGAAGGAATTGATTTGGGTGAGACGAATAGAATCATGATGGAGAAAGTTGAGGAATTAACTTTATATCTAATTGAGCAGCAAAAATTAATCGAGAAAATGCAAGCAGAAATTGAATTGATCAAAGAACAATAAAAGTAATTGAACCCATAGGTTAATACGTCATTTATGAAGAATATTACTTTTATATTATTTTTGATTTGCATGTGTTTTAATATTGTTGCTCAATCAACTAAATCGTTGAAAAACAGCATACAATTTAACCAAAGTTTATTCAATTTCGGGGATAGTAGAATCTATTTTGATTTGGGCTCTACTGATTTGAGTTACAATAGATTCTTTAAAAATTTTGGTATTGGTTTGGGAATCAATCGCATTCAGTTGGTAAAACAAGGCTTGGAACCCATCGGACCTACTGATGAAGTGGCAAGACGTGATAATCTTCATTTGTATTATTTGCAAGTTATACTATCCTATCGTTTCGTGGATTTTTGCCCTGTTAAAAACATAAACGTGAATATAGACATAGCTCCAACTTTTTTGATAGGAGGCAAAAATTCATTTTATGGGGAAATAGATCAACAAACATTGCAGCATAATTCATTTTGGAAGAATCCAAGTCGAATGGAATACGAAACCAAGTTTAATATTTACGGTAGATTAGGTATTTCATATGTTTTTTTTAGCAAATATGAATTAGGAATTAACGCAAATACTTATTTGAAATATATAGCACCGACGTTAATGCATATACCTAAACCATTTAGTCCATATCCAAGTCAGATAAATAAGAGTTCATATTTTTCAATTTCATTTAAATTCAACTTTTAACTATGAAAAAAATCTTAAAACTTATGCTATTTGTGATTTTCGTAAACACAAATGCATTTTCGCAAAAAGAATGCGATGTCTTATTTCCTAGTCCTCCCATTTTTGTAAACAATCAAAAAACAACTTTTACGAGTTACACTTTTAAGGTGTATTATCATATCATTCGAAAAAATAATGGTAAAAAGCCATCAACTGATTATACATCAATTGCAAATGCACACAATTTTTTGAATTCTTCTTTTATTTCGAGTAATATTTGTTTTGTGTGGTCTGGTACTGATTATATTGATGACAATGATTTTTATAATTTTGACTTTTTCAGTGTAGCAGCTGCTGATCAAGAATCTTCAGAATTGTTTCAAATTAATGCTCATTCCGACGGGATTGATGTGTATATCATTCATGAATCTACCTCACAATACGCTTTTAACGGAAGGGTGAATACTATACCCGGAAATGGGATTATCATTCAGAATGTAAAGTTCCAACAGTCTACATTTCCCCATGAAATGGGACATATTATGGGCTTATATCATGCATTTGAAGAATCTATTTGTATTGAAAATCCTGATGGCTCAAATTCTTCAACTTGTGGAGATCTTGTAGAAGACACTCCAGCTGCAACTTATTCTTGTAAATATTTAACAACAGCGTGTCAATATCCATGTAGTGTGAGTTATAACGTGTCCGTATTGGAAAATAATTTCATGATGTATGCTGAAAACTTGAATTGTAGAACAACTTTTACGGATGGTCAAAAAGAAAGGATGTATGGAGTTATAGATCAAACTTCTGATCTTCAACAGCGTTTGGTACCGTTTGATAGGACAATCGCTTTTCAGAATATCCCATTTAACATTTTTCTCGGAATAACGATTAACGATATTGTCCAAGAGGCAAAAGGCACATTGACTCTTCAGGATGTTAATATTCAATCACCGGGAAAAGGAGCATTCAGGGCAGAAGATGAGATAATTGTTCTTCCTGGTTTCGATGCAATAGAAGGATGTAGGGCATTGTTAATTATAGAAAACATTTGCAAGGCTGGAGAAACACAAGCAAAAGCCGTAGAATCAGTTGTTGAATATTATGAAAATGAAGGTTTCCGAGTTGATATTTCAAAAGAGGAATTTGAAACATCGCTTCAATCGGATATTCAATCTTCACTTTCAGAATCAATATTTAAAATTTATCCGAATCCATTTACCGATTTATTCAGTATTTCGATTGAGACTCTAAATGAATATGAAAATACAGAAAGAGTGTTGGTTGAAATTACTGATTTGAATGGCAAAGGAATAATACTAAATAATTACACTTATCTTGAATTAAATCGAGATTTGGAAATAAACTCTTCAAAACTTCAAAATGGTTTCTATATTATTAAGTTTACAGTTGGAGAAGAAGTTTTTATCTCAAGAATTGTGAAGCAATAATTGATTATTACTGTTCATAACCACAAACAAGCGCAAGCGGCAAACGTACATTCGTGTTAGCCGCCTAGCGCCTGTTTGTATCCCGTTTCAACTGTTGGGAGAAACGCTGATTTATCGATAAATTGGAGCAGAACTGGAGGCGGAATTGTTAGAGCAATGAATTGTCAATTTACTAATAACTACAGGTCCTTTGAGTTTATGAAATACCTACCCGTAAATATTCAAGGAAATCCGACAAACGATTTAGGAGGTATTTCCAATTGTACGTTTACTACCGATAATAATTTCGGCGATGGAGGAAGTTTTATTAACCCATATGCGCAAATCACCATGTGGAATACCAGAAATATTAGTATTCTCGGAAATAAATTTGAAAACTTAAGACTTAATGTATCTGAAATAGACAGAGGTATAGGAATCGTCGCCATAGATGCTGCTTTCACAATAAATCCCGGTTGTAATACCCCAATTATATCTGCTTCTGGATGTCTTTTGGTCAATCAAATAAAAAATGAATTTCATAACTTGTACACTGGCATATCGACATCGGGAGTAAATGGCGCTTCATTCACAGTAGATAATGCACTTTTTACGAATAATTTATACGGGATTAGAATTGAAGGAGCACAATTTGGGGAAATAATAAGATCAACCTTTAATGTGCCATTTTCAGCCATTCCAGGTGAAACAAAATATGGTTTTGGAATTTATGCCACCGCCGCTTCTGCAATTAAAATTGAGGGCAATGTTTTTTATGGCTTATACAACACAACAGGCCGTAGTATTGGCGTTTTCATGAATAATAGCGATGTCGGTGGTGGTGGAGTGTCAAATTATCGTAATGATTATTTAAACTTATCCATTGGAACCCAAGTGGCAGGATCCAATACAACTTTGGAGATTGATTGTAACCGTTTTTATAAACAAACCTCAGTAAGTTTTGCTGATATTCATATGGCAAATGGGGTGTTGGCGGTGCAAGGAGATTGTGGTATTGGTCTTCAATATGTTCCAGCAACATTACCTCAAGCAAATGAATTTTATGGGATTTGTAACAATACATCTTTTAATCAGTTGCGTAATACAAGTTCTACTTCTTTCGAATATAACTCTTATCCACAAGCAGATGTTGGGTTTGATACAAGTTGTATTAATGGAATTATTCTTGGCGTTCCTTGCGAGAACACCCCTATATATATTAGAGGTGAAGCATGTCCATCGACAATTACAACCATTGGAAGCAGTGTTGATAAACTAGTTAAAATCGAGGAAGATAAAAGTCAAATAACCTTTCTCCAAAATAAGGTAGATGGTGGCAACTCCCTTGAGATTCAACAATTAATCGCTAATAGCATAGACGCTAATAATTTAAAATCACAACTTGACAGCATCGAACCCTATTTAAGTCAACAAAATCAGTTAGCCGTTATCAATAAAAATATGCCCAGTGTCATTAAAAAACAAATTCTAGAGGATAATGCTGCTTTTAAACCTGAGGTCTGCAATGGAATTGTCAATTCAACTATGTCAAATGCTGTTAAGAACCAATTGATGGCCATTGCCTGCGGAGAAAGTCCTTTAGATCGATTAGACAAATTGATTCATCACTACGAAAATGAATTGCGTTTAGCCTCCAATGATTTAATGAAAGTTTACCTCGATTCAAATTATATGGATAGTACCTCGTTTGCTTTAAGTGAAAGAATTTCAATTGAACGAACAAAATTGATGATACCTATATTATTGCAAAAAGATTCGGTATTGGCATTGAACCATTTGGCTATCGTACAAAATTATGCCGATTCAATTTTACCTACACAACCTTTAGCAGCGCAAGAATTGGTAAGATTCCATGATTTTTATTCTAGTATCTTAACCTTTGTAAACAGACCTGGCGGATATTTCAATCTATCAGCAATAGAAATGCAAACTATCAAAGATATAGCGAATGAAATAGGCCCAATGTCGAGCCATGCGAATTCGATTTTGAATTTCATCGACAAAAAACTACCCTATTTAGATGCCTATGATTTGAATGGAACAAAATCTGCAAAGGTTCACACAGAACAAGAAAAGTGGATTCCCCTTCCAGAAGAATTACCAAAAATAACGGTGTTCCCAAATCCATCAACTGGGTGGTTTGAAATTTCCTTTGAAGAACAAAATGATGCAACTAAAACTGTTGAAGTTTACAATTTAGAGGGACTATTATTACATGTAGAAAACTCAAATGAAATAAGCATAACCCTTGATTTATCCCATCTTTTTTCCGGTCTATACATCTTAAAAGTAACAGCAATTCAATCAGGTTTAGAAAATACTTATACCAGCCGAATTATAATTTCAGAATAATGAAATTCCTTTTTTTTATATCATTTCAATTTGGCTGTGTTTGTAATTTTCTGCAAGCACAGACTATATATTATAATAAAACTCAAGATGTTGGAAGTACTTTCAATTCATTTGCAGATTTAATAGTTCTAAATCAAGATACTTTGTTAGCAGAAGGCTTTCTAGTAGACAATTTAGGCCACAGATTTAGAAATTTTACATATGTTAATTTGCACACAGGTGACACAATCTCTTCATTCAAATATGCCAGAGATACGATGAATCATTTTGGGGGCCTTGGTTCAAATTTAATAATTAAGGAAAATGTTATTTATTTTTGTGGGGCATTGTATGATGGTCAATTGTATGCCAACTTTTTAAAATTTAATTTGAACGGCGATTTATTGCTGGATTCTTTATACAACCCAACAAATTTCTATAGTCGATTCGATTGTATTCTACCAACAGATGATGGTAATTTTATAATTCTAGGCCTTAAAGAAGTTAGTTTTGGAAATTTGGATTCATGGCTAGTAAAAATGGCTCCGAATGGTAATATACTTTGGGAGCAAACATATGGTGGTCCGGAAATTAATGGGTCTAGCATAATCGTAAAAACGAATGATGATAGTTATATTATTTCATCATCTAAAAAAACTGCTGTTGGAGCGGATATTTACATAATAAAAGTGGATGGGTCTGGCAATATTATATGGGATAAAGTAATAGATAATACAGTCTTTGCTGAAAGTGCAAATATTAGTCAATTAAATAACGGAGATCTTTTAATAACTGGATATAATCAATTTGATAATAACAAATATAAAGCTTGGTTATCAAGACTTGATTCAGGGGGGAATCTTATCTGGGAATATTTTTTTGAAAAATCAATTGTTTTTTCAGGTATTAATTCATTTATTAATTCACTAGAATTAACAAATGGCAATCTTATTGTTTTCGGTTGCGTAAGCCAATTTATTGACAATTTTAATCCAAAAGGAATGCTTTATTGTTTTTCACCCAAAGGTGATAGTTTGTGGTCTAGATACTATAAAATTAGAAATAATGATAACTACATCCAAGACCTAAAACTTCTCAATAACGGTGATTTCCTAATGGCTGGCTATGTCTGGCCTGATTCCCAGGATAACACACAAGACGGGTGGCTCATGCGAACCAATTGCTTGGGATATTTTGAGCACCCTAAAGATTCCATTGTAATGAGTGGCATTGGAGAGAACGTACTTTCATTGACAAATTATTCCTCTTATTACGACTATACAATTGTTAATTGGGGAGATAATTCAAGTGATACCGTGTATGCCTCTGGCAATCAAAATATAATGCATGAATATACCCTTCCTGGAAACTATTCTATCAACACAACTACAATTGCATGCAATGATACTATCCACAAAAGTTCTGAGTACCTTGTAATCCCTGAACAATATGAATCCAGTGAATTGGTGATTTTCCCCAATCCAAATCAAGGGCATTTTGAAATTTGGCTTGATTCACCTGATTTGTATTCTTTGGAAATTATGGATTTAAACGGGCGCATTGTGAAAAGCGCTTTAAACGTTAAAATGAACCAAGGTTATATCATAGATTTAAGTGAATTAGGAAGTTCTATTTATTTTGTTAGAGCTGCTAAGGACGAGAATATTATACAGCAAAGGGTGCTTGTAATAAGGTAGGCAAAACCAATACTTGCAATTTAAAAAAAGGCTAAATTTATATAAATTATAAAACACCTTTCGACAGGTTGACAACCATTATAAATTAATACCATGAGAAAATTTTACTTAATAATTCAGTTACTAATTGCTGTTGTTTTTATTAAAACAGCTCAGGCACAAGATTCTTGGCTAAAGGTAGAAGCAGGCACAGAATTTTCTGTCGCCTTGAAATCAGACAGCACCCTTTGGAGTTGGGGAAGGAACAGTAATGGTCAATTAGGTTTGGGGAACACCGTAAACAGAATGGTTCCATTTCAAATTGGTGTAGATTCCGATTGGAAACAGGTATCAGCAGGGGCTGCTCATACGCTGGCCGTTAAAAATGATGGGACTTTATGGGCTTGGGGAAGTAATGGTGTTGGACAATTAGGAATCGGAAATTTGACTCAAAAAACTTTGCCAAATCAAGTTGGCAATGAATCAAACTGGAAAGAAGTTCATGCCGGGCAAGGGCATTCTATTGGCATCAAAGAAGACAGTACTATTTGGGCTTGGGGCTTCAATACATATGGTCAATTGGGGATAGGAAACACTATCAACCAAAGTTCTCCCGTTCAAATTGGAAACCTTCATGATTGGCTTACAGCATCTTGTGGAGGGGGTCATACCTTAGCCTTAAAAGCAGACAGTACCCTTTGGGCGTTTGGATATAATGGTACCGGCCCACTTGGTGATAGCACAACGATTCAAAGCAATGTACCCATTCAAATTGGGCCAAGTCATCAATGGACTTCCATTTCGGCAGGTTTTGAATTTTCTTTAGCAAGAAAAGCAGATGGAACCATTTGGTCTTGGGGTTTCAATGCAAATGGTCAGCTTGGCATTGGCAACACAACGACAAGTTTATATCCTGTACAAATTGGTGTCAACAATAATTGGGCGTTAATCGAAGCAGGTTCAAGCTTTGGATTTGCAATTAACACAAATGGTGAATTATTTGGATGGGGGTTCAATGCGAATGGGCAACTTGGAATTGGAACCACGAATGATGAATATTATCCGATTCAAGAAGTTGGATTAGGAACCAATTGGAACTATATTTCAGGTGCCGCAGGTGCTGTAAATGCAGGGTCTGTTTTTGGGACGCATAGTCTTGGTTTACAAGGGTCAAATTTTTCTATCTGCGCTACGGGCTCAAATTACGTGGGTCAATTAGGCGACAATACTACTACTCAAAGTAACTTTTTTAACTGTTCAACAGGAGATTTGAATGTTGGACTTGTAGAAATGGATAATTCAGACTTTTTCACAGCAATGCCGAATCCGTCAAATGGATTGTTCACCATTAATACCGAAACCTTAAATTCATCAAGTCACCTTTGTAAGGTATTGGATGCAACTGGAAAAGAAGTTTATCGAAATTCCTTTAACACTGAAATTTTCCAGATTGATTTACAAGACTTAAATTCAGGGGTTTATATAATCATTCTCGAAAATGAAGCCTTATCGGTAAAAAAACGAGTGGTTATTGAGTAGTGCCTACGCAAATCCAGTTTATGAGCTGAAATATAAAACGCAAAATTATGCCATTAGAAAGTGCTGTATATTTTATTAGGGCAAGGGCTGGGAATCAAGTTTATCAATCCAGGGTCGTCATTGCTAAAACGCTATGAAAAATCCACAAGGTTCTAGAATTGTCAACCTTGACCTCATCCGGTTTGTTGCTGCATTGATGATTATTTTCCTTCATGCCTATGAAGCATGGGTTGGATGGTTCGGACAGGTGGGTTTATTGAGTAATGGCACATTTAAAACACTTTCATACTCGGGAGCCTTTATAGACCAATTCATTCGGAACTTAGGCCATGGTGTCGATGTGTTTTTCTTGATCAGTGGATTTTTAATCACGTATTTATTATTAGAAGAAAAGAAAGCAATCGGCAAGATTTCCATTTGGAAATTTATGGTACGGCGTTCCTTGCGAATTTGGCCCTTGTATTTTTTAATCATCGCGATCGGTCCTGTTTTGGTTTCGTGGCTGCAAGAACCCTCACCAAATTACACTTGGAATCTACTTTTCATTGGAAACTTCGATGTAATTTTTACCGAAAAATGGCTGTACCCCTTTGCCCATTTATGGTCTATTTGTATAGAGGAGCATTTTTATTTGGTTTGGCCTTTCATCATCGCGTGGGTTCCCACCAAACGTTTAATGTCCGTTTTCATGGGAATTATAATTTTTAGCATAGGTTTTAGAATGTATGCTTGGTCTAATTTCGACCACGGATGGTACTATGTTTTTACCCATACCTTGAGCCGAATGGATGTTTTGGTTATAGGTGCCATCGGGGGCTATTACCATTCCATTTCTCCCATTCAGATCCATTTATCCCGCATGCAGCGCTACCTGATTTTCGGTTTGTTAATCAGCGTATTGTGCTTGGAACCCATAACCCAATGGGATACTTTGATAATGGTTGGTTTTAAAAAATATATCTACGTGGCGCTAACAGCCATACTTCTGCTTGATTTTTTATTTAATCCGTCGTTTAAACACGTGTTAAAGCCAACAAGCTTCGTCCATTACCTTGGTAAGGTCTCTTATGGCATTTATATGTTTGGAAATGTCCTTCTACTGGTTGTAATTAAAAAAATCATGCTAAAATTTGGTATAACTAATCTTTGGATTTTCATGGGGATTGTACTGTTTTTATCCATCCTTGTTCCCATCCTGAGTTATGAATTTTTCGAAAAACCCTTTTTGAAATTGAGCGCAAGGTTTCGGGTGATAAAATAAAATCGGATGAATTGCTGTAACCGAAACATCCAAGATTTACCGCCGAAGCTTGGCGGAGGTGATGAATAGCTTCGTTTCTTGGAGTACTTTGCAGCACTAATCTCGTTTTTCATTTTTAGTACATGTACTAAAGATTTTGGTATATATACTATTTTATTAATGGCATTGTCGAGCCAAACTTCAGTAAACATTTGATATTAACTTGATTCAGTATCGTTCAGCCATTTTACAATGAAATATTTCTTTGACCTCATTCATTAATTTAGCGCCGAATCAAAATTTAGTGATAATATGAATAATCTTTTGCCATCTGTAACTTGTGTAGCTTGTCATTGTTCTGATACGATGCAACAACCCACTTCCACATCAAATATCTTGAATTACACTCAGAGTTTTGGTGCTATCCATAACAATCTGCTAACTCTTTATGGCGAAACATTTCCCGATTTGATCGGAACCCATGAACAAATTTGGCAATTTATAACTACTGAAACAACAAAGGAGTTAAATACAGTCAATCTTCCGGGCGCGAATTTTATTTCGTTTTCAGATGCAAATTCATATGGTGTGAACATTAAATCTTCGCTGAACTTATTTCTGAAAGATTTACAAAGTCAAGGAATAATTTCACCTACAATCTATGAATTAGTTGATACCATATTATTCATTATCAAAAATTTTGAAAATTCAATTGATGTTTCGTTCAGATTAAACTCATTCATAAATAAACATAGTCTAAATCCATTCCTTACACAAAATGATAAAATATCTGTTCTTGGCGCAGCAAATGTTGGACTTTATTCAAACTATTTTTGGGATTTTGCTTTGAACAATAGTGATAATCCTTACCATCAAATTGCCTTTGATCTAAATGCCACTGGGAATTTATATAAAATAAAATGGGCAGATTTGATTGGTTTTGTTGTCGGGGCAGGAGTTGGAAGTGCAGCGGGTCCACTAACAGCAGTATCAACAGGCATAGCCTTGGGAGGTTTTGCTTCAAAGATTTTTGGAGAATAATCTCTATATTTGGTTGTATAACCATCTAATACATAAAAAATGAAAAAAATATTAATCTACTTTTCATTGATTGCAGGCTTTAATGTTCTAGCTCAAACTGATGTGCCAAAAGAATCCGGAAGCGAGATTTATTGGAACATTGGGGCGCATTCACCCTACATTCAACCGCTCAATGACCTCATTGTCGCCGCAGGATTTCCAATGCTAAAAACCACCAGTTATTCGGCCGGATTCTCTTATGTGCAATTCAGTAAAAAGGATATCGTTACAGAGCAAGAACTATTCTATTACAATTTACAGTCAAAAAATGATTCATTAACATCCAATATGAGAAATATAAGTTATGGCTTCTCATTATTTGGGTACCGATACATGGATCGTAAAAAATTAAAAATGTTTTCAACAGTCGGACTTATTTTTAATAATTCCCGAGTAAAAGTGTTTGAAAATCTAACAAACGATAATTCCGTGGCTTCCTATTTATCAGGAACTGCCAATCAACATGAAATGAACACATTTAACTACAACTTAAATGGAACTACCCACATCAATTATTACATTTCTTTTAAGAAATCTACAACACAGCTTATTTTAGGAGCACGAGCAGCATACTATTTACCGCTAACTACCACAAAATGGAGTATGGATAATGTAAAACTTAACAATGGCCCAAAAATTAACCCCGGCGGTTATGCTGTACATTTAAGTATTGGCATGACTTTGTAGTAAAACAGTCGCTCATTTGAAATACAGTTAGCATAGCCGATCAATACGGAGCCGAAACCGAAACATACAAGATATACCACCGAAGTACGGCGGAGGTGGATTCCAAAGTTATTTTATTAACAGCACCCTGAGTAGTCCGAAGGACGTATCGAAGGGTGCGGAGGTGGTTGCCACAAAAGCTTCAATTGCCTTTGATGGATATTAAGATTTAATAACTCGTTAATTGCGCTACACTACCCCTCCACAATTTGACCTGCGTTTAATTTAAAGTACCCCTTTAAACGTATGTCATGAAAATTCTACCCGCTATTTTATCTTCCTTTCTTGCTTTCTCAGCATGGGCGCAACAAAGTTCTTACCTGTCCTTAGATCACAACAACGTATCTTGTTTGCTCGACGACGAAGGGGGTTTTTTTAACAACTTGGCATCCGGGTTAGCCGGTTATGAAGTCCCTATACAGAGTGGATTATCGACCATTTTTGCGGGGTCTTATTGGATGGGAGCGCAAGATGTGAATGGCGCCTTGTACATGTCCGCGGTAAAATACAGTGCGGGAGGCAGCTGGAGTGCGTTTCATGGTGGACCCATTTCCACTACCCAAGCATACAATACCTTAGCCTACAGCAACGAATACCATGACGCCATCTGGAAGGTAAGCAAAGCCGAAATACTGGACCATCAAGCCAATGTGCAAAACCCGGGGTATGCAGTGCCCGCTGCCATTGCCAATTGGCCAGGCAACGGGGATACCTCACTCGGAATCGCAGCACAACTTGCTCCCTTTATTGACCTCAACGGGAATGGTCTTTACGAACCATCCTTGGGCGATTATCCCGATATCCGCGGCGACGAGGCCGTCTATGTTATTACGAATGATGAATCGTATCTACCCGATGGTAACCAATTGGGCATTGAAGTACACGCCATGTTTTACCAATTCCAAACCGCAAACTACCTGAACAATACGACCTTTTTAACCCTGCGGGTGTATAACCGAAGCAACCGCACCTATTACAATTTTCATGAAGGTCTTTTCCTCGATTTCGATTTAGGAAATTATACCGATGACTACATCGGATGTGATCCCACCAACCGATTATTGTATGCGTACAACGGTGATGACCTTGACGAATCGGACGGAGGACAACTAGGATACGGTGCAAACCCGCCCTGCCAAGGTGTATTGTGCCTTTCACATCCCTTAGAAAGTGCGGGAAGATTAACCGGTGCGATGGATGCAGGGATGAGCACCAGCTTTGATACAACGGCATGGTTGCTCATGAACGGACAAAACAGCGATAGCACCAATTGGATGAATCCCTTAACGAATGCAAGCACCCATTTTCTGTACGACGGTAATCCCAACGTTCCCAATACGTGGAATGAAGCGGCCAGTAATAACCCCGCAGGGGACCGAAGGGGAATGTTAAGCATAAGAGAAGCAATCTTACCCCAAGGAGAAAGCTTTTGCGCTGATTTTGCCTTCATTTACAACCGTTCCGGTAACCGCCTACAGAATGTGCAACAGAACATCTACACGGCAGGGGCCTTACTGACGTGGTATGCGCAAGATCAAGTTTTCCCCTGTCAATCACAGGCGTTTAACAGCCTACCGGAATCAGATCAAGCACTTGACCCCTTACACCTTTACCCCAACCCGTCCAGTCAACAGCTTACCGTAGAATGGACATCCAAAGACGCTTCTTGCATTGAAATCTTTACCCTACACGGTAAGCTGGTAGCACGCATTCCCATACATGAACCCAAGGCTCAAACCCTCGATGTTAGCAACCTTTCGCCTGGCATGTACCTAATCCGTGTTGGAGACCAAACGCAATGCTTGCATAAAGAGTAAGCTCATATATCTACTTTTTCCAGGGACCCTGAATAGTCCGCCTGCGGCGAACGTATCGAAGGGTCCGTGGAAAATCAAAAAATCTACGCGACGGGTTTTACTCTTTCTTTTGTCTTGATATTTCGAGTACCTCAACACAAGTACAAAAGAAACAAAAAATCTGCGCCTTCGCTGAAGCTTCAGCGCAAGCGAAAGGCCAGGATTTATCCTTGGTTCGGTGATGATCTTTTCTCTATTAAAATGTAAAATATGCCGAACCATTTTCTCGCCTCCTAAGCCTTTGTTTTGACGGTGATTCTGCGACTTCCGCCAAAAAGACAAGGCTTAGCACAGCTCAAAAACCGGAACATCCCAAGGCCGTAAAAAAAACAATTTTTGCATTTTAATGGTGCATGTTTAAGGGACAAGTAAAGAGAACTGAAAAATCGTTACTTTTTATTTAAGTAATTAAAAATTATAAATATCCTCCTGTATTAATAATATTTCCGAAAGGCAGCGTTTATTTCCGACAAAGCAATCTGAGATTTCTCTGGTCTCATATTCGTTAGGTTTTCCACATTCTTTCGAACATCTGACACAAACTGATGATTGGGAAAATCTAGATTGAGGTTTTTTACACTAAGTTTTTTAATGGGAGAATTCAATGTTGTACTGTAAAAAAATGAAGTGTGTTGAGTTCCCTTATAACCGGTTTGAATTTGCTTGTACAAAATCAGTCCATTCGTATCTTGAACAGTAAAATATCCGAAATCCTTTAATACTGAATTCGTTTCTCCATATCTACGAAGATTTTTACCATCAAAATAGCCATAAACAGTACCCGGTTTGTAAACTGTTTTTCGCGATTCGGTTTTAACTATCAACCGATCAAAAGAACTTACATATATTTTATGTTTTCTAATATCTAGATCAATACTGTCATAAAATTTCCCATTATTGAATTCAGCAAAACTCCTATATACCCCAGCCCATTTTTTTTCTTCATTTAAACTACTTAACGGGCCAGCACCTTGTAGTGCATTGGCAGGTTGAAAATCAACGGGAATTAGTAACGTTGGAGTTAGATCGTTTATCGAAATATCAGATGCTGCACCTTTTCCTTGCTCGTTGCTCTTTAGGTTCGATATTTCTTCCTTATTCGCTATTATTTCTATCGAATCATTCTTTAAAATTGATTGCGAAACAAGCTTGCTTGACGGTATTTTTTTCTCGGGTTGTTTTTGGGTAGGTGAGTCAGAGATCAAATACCAAATAACACCAGTCGCGACCAACAGAATAGGGAAAATGACCCATCTAATTTTAGCACTTAGCCTTGCTTTGATTTGTGTAAAACCTGAACCTTTAGGTGATGGATTAATGACCGTTGCTGATTCCAACCAAATTGAAATTTCATCCGGTGATGTCGATACTTCTTCGCTTTTGAGATATGCAAACAGACGATCAAGATGTTCTTCAGATTTCATGGGGTGATTTAATTTTTATGTGTTCACTCGATTGGATAAGCGCCAAGAGTTTACTTCTACCTCTTTTTAATCGCTGTTTTACAGCAGACTCGCTGGATTTTTGAATGGTCATTATCTCAAAAATGGAGAATCCGGAAATTTCAAAAAGGATAATGCACTCCCGTGTTTTCTCATCCAATTTTGATAATTGTAGGTACAAATTATCCACCTCGAATTGATAACCATGTTCTTTCTTTGTGAGATACAGATGCTCTAAAGTGTGTAATTGATTTGTATAAATGGGACGTTTCTTTTTGCGTTGGTTTGCCAATAATTTAGAAGCGGTACCAAATAAAAAATGTAAAAATGCTCCTTCATTCTCTAATAACTCTAATTTTTCAAACGCGATAAGCAATGTGTCTTGCATGAGATCTTTGAAGCCCATAATACCATAAGAACGTGTTTTACAGAATCGCTCGAACCGATCATTGATCGGTAGGTATAATTTCATAAAACGCTCTTTTTGCAACTCTTTCATTAGGTCGTTGAAGTGTAAGTGTCTTTTAGGTTAAAAAAGTTACTTCAATAAAAGTTTAAATTTTACGCTTTCCATACCAATGTAGACTCAAAAAACAAACTGTTCTAAAGGACACTAATGTTTCCCTCGTTTGAAGAGTTGATAACCAACTGTATTTATCGTTCATCATTCATTAAGCTGCACTACCCCTCCACAATTTGACCTGCGTTTAATTTAAAGTACCCCTTTAAACGTATGTCATGAAAATGAAATCCATTTACCTACTACTTCTGCTCAGTTTAAGCTTGTTTGCTTGTAAGAAAACCACCCACTGTCCAACACCATTCTATTATACTTCAAAAGGAAACCTACTTGTATTGCAGTTAGGCGAACGCTTCGAAGGGGCCTACGAATATGATTTAACCTATACCGCATTAAACAACGATTCTTTACCCTTAAGCGTTGAATCCTACCTGGGTCCCCAAGGCGACGTATCGAACTTACGGGTTTTACCAAACCCTGTCCCGATTTTCCAACTTTTCGCCAATACCATCCAATGGAATACCCCGGTGATTGATCCTACCAAACTTCAGCAACTGCCCGTTTCATATCCCTTAGATACGTCTGCAATTCAAGCCTTTGGAAACCCGGGAAATCCGAATTACCCTCACCTCTGGGAGAAAATTTCCAAGCTTGACATTGTGCATACCTATCGAAAAGCCAATCCGAATGCTCCTGTAACGGTAATGAAATTGATTACCACCAGCTATAATCCAGAATTAGGCTTTAGCGTTCCATCCACAAAACACCTGATTTTTTTAGTAAGGTAAGTATCTAAACTATTTCTCCAAATCCCCGAACATGGCCAGTATGGCTGCTTCGTTGGGCGCGCAAACGCCGCGTTCGGTGATTAAACCTGTAACCAAGCGTGCTGGGGTAACATCAAAACCGTGGTTCACGGCTTGCGTAGTTTCTGGACAGATTAAAACGGGTTCTATGGCTCCCGCAGCACTCTTTCCAATCACATAGCGCACCTCGTCTTGGTTTCGTTCCTCGATCGGAATTTCTTTCAATCCATCCCGCACCGACAAATCCAAGGTGGTCGACGGTAAGGCGACATAAAACGGGATCTTATTATCGTGTGCTGCTAGGGCTTTTAGGTAGGTTCCAATTTTATTGGCTACATCGCCATGACGCGTCGTACGGTCGGTTCCTACGATGACCATGTCCACCATACCGTGTTGCATTAAATGCCCGCCCGCATTGTCCACGATTAAGGTGTGCGGAATTCCGTGCCGTGTAAGTTCGTAGGCCGTTAAGTTCGCTCCTTGATTGCGCGGTCGTGTTTCATCCACATACACATGCACGTCAAGTCCTTTTTGTTTCGCTTGGTAGATCGGAGAGGTAACGGTACCCCATTCAATGCAACCCAACATGCCCGCGTTGCAGTGGGTTAATATGTTAATCCGTTGACCCGGCTTTTTAGCGGCAAGGGCTTCTATGATGGGTAAGCCATGCACCCCAATGTTGCGGCAGGTTTCTACGTCTTCTTCCACAATGGCTTGGGCTTCATTCCAGGCAGTTTCCACCAAATTCTCCGCCACTTCCAAGCGCTCTTTCATGCGGTTCAAGGCCCAGAATAGGTTGACAGCGGTAGGCCGTGAATTGGCTAAGGCTTCAAAAGCCTGATCCATAAAAGATCGGTCGTGATTTTCTTCAACACAGGTACGAGCCGCTAAATAAATTCCGTAGGCTGCAGTGGCTCCAATTAAAGGGGCACCGCGAACAATCATGTCTTTTATGGCCGTTTCCGCCTCTTGATAGGTATGCAGTTTTACCACCACCCATTCGTGGGGTAAAAACCGTTGATCAATTACTTCCACATACCGATCTGAAGTCGGCCAAATGGTACGAAATGGACTTGCCACCTTTTAGATGTTAAACGCCGCTTTGATTCGGTCTACGTAATCTAGATTTTCCCAGGTAAACAATTCCACTTCAATGGATTTCTTTTCACCGTTCGGTGCCACGAATACTTTGGTTTTTTTCTCGTACTCGCGTCCCATATGACCGTATGAAGCGGTTTCAGAATAAATGGGATTGCGAAGCTTCAAGCGCTGCTCAATGAAGTACGGACGCATGTCGAAAATACCTTCAATCTTTTTAGCGATTTCCCCGTCGGTCATGTCAACCTTGGACGTTCCGTAGGTTTCGATGAACAAGCCACACGGTTTAGCAACCCCAATGGCGTAAGACACTTGCACTAATACCTCATCGCACAAACCGGCGGCTACCATGTTTTTTGCAATGTGACGGGTAGCATAAGCTGCAGAGCGGTCTACTTTGGATGGATCTTTTCCTGAAAAGGCACCACCACCGTGCGCTCCTTTACCTCCGTAGGTGTCCACAATGATTTTTCTTCCGGTTAAACCCGTATCTCCGTGCGGTCCACCAATCACAAATTTCCCGGTCGGGTTGATGTGATAGGTAATTTGATCATTAAATAATTTTTGTAATTCTGGCTTCAATTTCGCTTTGACGCGAGGAATCACGATTTCAATGATGTCTTTTTTAATTTTAGCTAACATCGTAGCTTCCTCAGCAAAATCATCGTGTTGGGTAGAAACCACAATCGTATCGATGCGTTGAGGCACGTTGTCATCGCTGTATTCGATGGTAACTTGCGACTTTGCATCTGGACGTAAATATGGAATGAGTTGCCCTTCTGTATTACGGATTAAGGACATTTCTTGTAAAATCTTGTGCGCCAAATCCAAGGCCAACGGCATGTAGTTATCAGTTTCGCGGGTGGCATATCCAAACATCATCCCTTGGTCGCCCGCTCCTTGATCTTCCGGATTGGTACGTTCAACCCCTTGATTGATATCAGAGGATTGCTCATGAATCGCCGAGAAAATACCACAAGAGTTCGCATCGAACATGTACTCCGATTTCGTGTATCCAATTTTTTGAATGGTTTCACGCGCAATTTTTTGAACATCAAGGTAAACATTAGTTTTAACCTCTCCCGCCAATACCACTTGACCCGTTGTAACCAACGTTTCACACGCCACTTTCGATGTGGGGTCAAAGGCCATAAAATGATCAATCAACGCATCAGAAATTTGATCCGCCACTTTATCTGGATGACCTTCTGAAACCGATTCGGAAGTAAATAAGTATGCCATTTAAAAAAATTTAGAGTGCAAAAATAAGGAAAATCGTTGAATTTTTTGCGCTTAGACTAAGGGTATTCCAGAGGCTACGCGATCCTTCAATAGGGCATTGGGACGATAACGGTCCTCGCCGTAGCGTTCTTGCAATGAATTCAATTGATTCAGCACCGTTTCGGGCCCTAATTCTTCCGACCAAGCAAGCAATCCTTTGGGATAATTTACGCCTTTCATCATGGCTAAATCCACATCCTGAGGAGACGCTACCTGCATCAATACGGCATCGTAGGCTTCATTGATCAACAAGGCGATAATGCGTTTAAAAATCTGTTGCAACAGGGCCGCGTCTTTTGACGGCTCGGCTTTTTCCGCGGAATAATCGTAAAAACCACGGCCTGTTTTACGGCCATACAGGCCTGCTTCCTTCAGGCGTTTTTGGGTAAAGGACGGCTTGAACCGAGGGTCGTAATAGAAGGCTTCAAACACCGTTTCAGTAACGGTGTAATTCACATCGTTGCCAATGTAATCCATCAATTCAAACGGCCCCATTTTAAATCCACCAATAGAGGTCATGGCAAAATCAATCGTGGCGAAATCCGCCAATCCTTCTTCGTAGATGCGCAAGGCTTCCCCGTAAAAGGGGCGGGCCACACGGTTCACGATGAATCCAGGGGTATCTTTACAAACCGCCACGGTTTTACCCAAGGCTAAGATCATTGCTCGAGCCTCGTTGAGCACCGCGTCATTGGTCAAAACGCTGGGAATGATTTCCACCAAAGGCATGAGCGTAGCCGGATTGAAGAAATGGATGCCCAGAAATCTGCCCGGTTGTTGCAAGGCGCTTGAAATGGATGCAATGGACAAGGAAGAGGTATTGGACGCCAAGATACAAGTGGGCGAAACAATCGATTCCAAGGACCTAAAAACTTCGTGTTTTACCGACAAATTCTCCACAATGGCTTCAATCACGAGGTCTGCGCTCTCCGCAGCATTTAATTGATCTACCGCGCAGAGTCGTCCATGAATTGCTTCATGCTCCGCGGCATCGATTTTACCTTTTTCTAACAGCGACATAAGGGACTTATGGATTCCCTGTTGGGCTTTACTGCGTTGATCGGCAGACACGTCAAATAAACGGGTTTCAAATCCCTTTTGTGCAGCCAATTGAGCAATCCCAGCCCCCATGGTTCCTGCGCCCACTACAAAAATGCGTTTTGCCATTATTTCCCGGTAAAGTTTGGTTTCCTTTTGTCTAAAAATGCCTGCACCCCTTCCTTAAAATCCTCGGTGTTTCCGGCCTCAACCTGGAGTGCTAATTCCAAATTCAACTGTTCGGATAAGGTATTATTCCAGCTTTCCTGTACCGCTTTTTTCGTTAGTGCCAAGGCACGGGTTGGCATAAGGGCCAACTTGGACACAAAATCCGCAGTGAACGTCTCATATGTTTCGGCCTCAACCGCTTTGTAAATCATGTTCAACGCTTCCGCCTCTTTGGCACTCACCTTGTCGCCGGTCATCATCAGGGCAAGCGCTTTTTGCGCTCCAATTAATCGCGGTAAAAAGTAGGTGCCTCCTGAATCGGGAATAAGACCAATTTTTGAAAAAGCTTGTATAAAGCTGGCTTGTTCGTGGGCAATAACGACATCGCAGGCCAAGGCGATATTGGCTCCGGCACCTGCTGCAACACCGTTTACCAATGCAACCACGGGTTTTGGCAAGGCAACGATTTGTTGAATGATGGGATTGTAATGTTCAGCAAGGATGCGCTCCAATCCCGGCCCTTCTGGGTCAATGGCTTCGGCTAAATCTTGGCCTGCGCAAAAAGCCTTACCGCTTCCTGTAATGACGACGGCCCGGACGGACTCGTTGGCCGCAGCTTCGTTCAAACTTGCTTGCATTTGAAGAGCCATGGTCCGGTTAAAAGAGTTGTAAACTTCAGGGCGGTTCAGCGTAATTTGCATTACCCCGTTGCGATGTTCAGTTAATATTTCCATTTTTTTCAATGTTTAATTGGTGTTGAATACGCTCATTCCATGTTTGTTTCAACGACTCGGGAGCTAAAATATGAATCTCGCCCATAAAACCCAATAAGGCACGGATCAACTCTTCATTGATTTGTACCGTTAAGGCAAAACGCTTCGTACCTAAAGATACCTGAGAAGAATGCAAGGGCTGTGATTCAATGTACTTACTAGCCACTTCATTGGCTTCGATTTCAACGCGCTCCGGCGCTTTGTTTTCGGTGGTAATTCCAATGGTCTCGGCAAAAAACTCAGCGGGATTAAAGGTGTGATCCGGTGTATAATGGGCATCGCTAACCGCCAGTGCTTCCATGCGTTCCAGGGCATATGTTTTCCATTGAGCAGATTCAAAATCGTAGGTAATGACATACCAACGGTTGCGGTATTCTTTCAAGTACACGGGCAGCACTTTCCGCGCTTTCGCTACGCCTGACTTGAAGGACGCGTAATGGAAGGTGCAAATGCGTTTTTCCTGTATCGCAGAAAGGAGCAAGGGAAGCCACTGATTGCCGACCGAAGCATAGGAAGTTTCAAACCCAATGAAAGCGTTCGATGCTTGTCCTTCGGTTCCCGCTACGGCGACCCTTGTGGCAATTTTATCGATGGCGCTGCCGAATTCTTTGAAATACGGAACCTCTTGAAACTGCTGAAGGGTTTGCACCGCAAAACGTATGGAATCCAACTCGTCTTCCGATAGCGGTATGTCGTTAATGGTGTAATCGGGGTCTTCGTAAAAATAGCCCTCGTGTTTTCGGCTATATTTGATGGGAGCATCGTGTTCCATCCTCATGGCAAAAAGGTCTTTTTCGATGGTGGAATCGCAGATGTGGTCGCCGTAGGTTGAGCCAAATAAGGACTCCTCGCATGCTTCCCTCAAATTGCTTTTGCTCGGAAAAGGTTTATAGGGATTGCGAATCATCCGGTCGATGATGCGGTAACGAATCAGCGCATTCTTTATGTGAGGCATGGTTAAGCCTTACTATGACCGAATAACTCAAAAAACTTGATAGCTTGGGCCGCTTCATACGGCACATCGTCTTCCCAGTTTTTCGCTCCAACCTTAATTTTACTCAACACATCATCCGACATGATGTGGAGGTGTTTTTCGTTGAATTGACGGATGGGGGCTATTTTATCGTTATGGATCATGTACTCCATCAGTCCCTTTAAATTCTCCGCAATTTGCATGTTGTATAAATCCAACAAGGCGCCAGACTCCACGTCGATGGCGGGGTAAACGTACAACTTCATGTTGTGACCGAATCCTCTACCAAAAGCCTCCAGCAATCCTCCGGGAAGGTTATCGTAATATTGCTCATCGAAAATGGAACTCAAGTTATACACCCCAAGAATAACCCCCATGAACTGCCCTTTGGCGATTTCTGAAAGGTATTCCACCATTTTGTAATGCTTCAAATAATTGGAAATCATCACGGTATATCCGAGGGAACTTAATAATTCAGCACGGTCAAGGAAATCTTTATCGGAGATTTTCCCATCGGCAGTAAGGTCTTTCAGGGTGAGTTCAAAAACCACCTCTACGTTGGTATGCTTGACCCTTTCATCCTCTAAAAAACACAATTTGCCGTTTTCAATCATGTCCACATGCACGTTGGTAACCGGACGAAATCTTCCCCGCATCAAGAGGATGTTTTTTTTGTACAGCGCCGTTGCAGGCTGCAACACATTTTTTGCTAAATCAAACATGGTGGCATCCGTTATACCTTTTCGAACCAGGCTTAGTGCAATCATTCGGTTATCAATTTCCTCAAAATCGGGTCCGGTAAACCGTAACATGTCGATTTCGATGCGTTCTCGAGGCAAGCGTGAAACTAAAGCATTGATGAATTCCTCGTAATCGTTGCCATGAAAGAAGGCTCCATGGATGAGGTTGACCCCTAAAATACCCAAGGCATCTTGTTGCGCACGGTTGGAAATATCGTGCATTAGGACGTGCAAAATAATGTCGTTGAACGGTCCTCCAATCGTTGTTTGAAATCGGATCCCTACCCAACCTTGCCCCTGATTGGTTTTGTGATAATTCAGCGATTCTACCGTGTTGCAAAATGCGAAAAACCGAGATTCGGTGGCTTTTTGAGGAAGCACCGTCGAAAGTTGGTTAAACTCGGTATCCAACATAGTTACTAATCGTTCTTCACAAACATACCTTTTGGCCTTACCGTACATTGCATCGGAAACCTTCATGTCGTAAGCAGAACGGGTAAATGCGATCGTCCCCGAACTCCCTCCCGCTTTGAAAAAATTGGCAGCGACTTCTTGACCTGCGCCTATTTCAGCAAAACAACCGTAAATATCACGGGTCAGGTTGATTTTAAGGGCTTTATCCTCGGTGGTTAATTTGTCTTTCATCAGTGAGGGTCTTGGAATTTTGGATTATTTACAAACTCTAAATCGGTAAGGGTCATTAGAAATGCTTTCAATAATTGCTTTTCTTGGGCATCCAATTGCACCCCACCTTGGTTGGCAAATTCAATCAAAGGGTCAATGGTTGGCGACATGTGAACGCCCGAGGAATAATGTTCGATGACCTCATCCAAGGTTTTAAACCTCCCGTCGTGCATGTAAGGCGCGGTTAGCGCAATATTTCTTAAGGTCGGCACTTTAAATTTACCGTTATCGTTGGCGTTCTTGGTAACCGCCCCGCGGCCAAGATCGCTAAAGCTCTCGTCCAATCCGTTATTGCTAAATTTTGCAACGCGCATGAGCGGCCCATTGTGGCAATGAAAGCAATCGGCACCGTTCAAACTTTTGAAAAGGTCGTATCCCGCCCATTCCTCATTGGTAATTTGAACGGATTGATCCCAAGCGCTTAGAGGAAGGTTGTTTTCAATTTTATACATCACGTCGAACTTGCTCCTACCAGAAATCATGGTGCGAATGAACTGAGCTATGGCTTTGGCGGCATGGGTAGAGTCAAAATCAACTACCCCAAAAGCTTTGTAGAATTGGTTCCTGTAATAGGTGTCTTTTTTCAATTTGCTCACCGCTTCTTTCCACGAAAGGTGCATTTCGATAGGATTGGGGACCGGTTCCAAAATTTGCTGTTCTAAGGTAATCGCCCTTCCGTCCCAAAAAAAGAAAGAATCCCAACCTAAATTGATCAAGGCCATGGCGTTACGGGTACCTTGAATTCCATCAATTCCCCTGGAATATTTTGCTGAATCGGAAAATGAAGTAAAGGCCGTATGGCACGCCGCGCAACTCATCATGTCGTTACCACTAAGCCTTTTCTCATAAAACAAATGCCGACCTAATTCTACCCCTTCAACCGTCATTGGGTTATCGGCGGGAATGTTCATGGCCGGAAAATGCGAAGGAATTTCCAAGGTGTAAGGCGTTGGTCTATATCCTACCTTTTCCTTGCCACAAGAATTCAAGAAGCATGCAAAAACAACAATAATCCCGATGGTTCTCATGGCAATTGCAACGCGTTTTTAAAATTCTCGGTAACTTTTTGAGTCAGGGCCCCAAGTCCTGCTCCGGAATGGGTAAATGGTTCGTTGGGGATATCAATGGGTTGAAGAGGATTAAAGAAAAACGATTGCATGTCCAACTCCAGGGACAAGGTATGCTGATGTTCTCCGGTTTTCACCCATGAAAAGTTGTTAAACGAAATGGGTTGTTGGTATAAATCCGTGCCAATATGGTAACTAAAACTCAAGTCAAAATTATCGATACCGTCGTTCAAGGTATCGGCTTTACCTTCAACGGAGATGAAGATATAACCCGTATTCCAACCCCAGTGCATGGAACCAGCATTTACGATGTTCAGAGGACTTTCGTTGGGGAATGCAGAAGGGTCGTCGTGGTTGAGCGAAGTATCTACGCCCATTACCATCGAAAGGGAAGGAAACTTGGTGTAATCGGCTGCTTTATCGAGTAAAACATTCCCTTTTTCTCGAAAATCAAAGTAGGCTACCTCGGCAAGTTGGTTATTTTGATGACCAAGCAACGTAGTAAAAAACTTAATGTCGGAAACTTTAATGCGAATACCGTTGGGGCCTTGATAGATTGAATCCAACATCAATGCGTTCGAAGCAAACGTAGGGTTCACCAAAATCCTCACAGTTTCAGGGGGTGCTGGCGGCGGATCAATCGGTTTGGGTTTACATGCCGAAATCGCAACAACAAACAAGGCTATCCAAATTATTTTCATACTCCGTGTTAAAAAGATTTTAGAACGTAACAAATTTACGGTTTTGAAAAGTAACTTTGAAAATAATAAGCCTAAATAAAATTGAACTCCTCCAACGGCGAATCCAAGCCATTACAAATATTGAATGCATCTGCCGGAAGTGGTAAGACTTATCGGTTGGTTTTGGAATACCTGGGGTTATTGTTCAAGCCTTCTGCTGACCCAAAGGTATTCAAATCCATTATGGGCATGACTTTTACCAACAAGGCTGCCTATGAGTTAAAAGACCGCATTCTTCTCGCTTTGTTTGAGATTTCCAACTATAATCCCGCGCCTGAAAAAAAGCGGGTAGCGGATCTAATACAGCGACTGAGTGAGCTATCAAACGTTGAACCCGAAACCCTTCCGAAAAGAGCGCAAAAAGCCCTTTCTGAGATCCTGCACAACTACGAAGATTTTTCTATTTCGACGATTGATAAATTCAACCTCCGATTAATTCGCGCCTTTAGCCGTGATTTGAATTTGACCCATGAAATGGAGGTTATCATGAATGAAAAAGAAATCATTGAATTGGTGATCGATTCCGTATTTGCAAAACTCGGAACCAAAGGCCATGAAGCATTGACCCAATTGGTTTTGAATTACTCAACGATGAGGCTTGAAGAGGAACACCATTGGAATTTTAAAAAACAACTGATCGAATTTTGCGATGTTTTAACGAAAGAACGCTACAAAACCACTGTTGATCAATTGCTCGAACGCAATTACGCTGAGCATGACCTTCGAACGAAAAAAAACGAACAGCGACAATTAATTGAAACCCTTATCCACAAAGCAAAATCCATTCAGGATTCCTTTCGAGAACATCATTTGGAGTCAAAGCACCTCTTCAATGGATCAAAGAGTTATAACTTTTTAGATCGCATTGGTGAATTAAGCAACTGGCCTGAAGCGTTCAAAGATGGAGGATTAAAAAAGCACTTGGCCAATAGTAAATTTGATGGGGTACTCAGCGAGGGATTAATCGGAGAGCTCAATAGCCTTTATGAATTTCATGAAAAAAACCATGAAAAATACTACCAAATTCAATTTTATTGCGACACATTTTACAACCTGTTGCTATTGCAGTTCATTGCACGGGAAATGGAAGAAGTTCGAAAAAGAAGCCAATTCATTCGTATCTCAGAATTTAACACTTTTATAAGCGCCTTAGTCCAGCATCAAACCGCTCCGTATATCTATGAGCGCCTTGGTAATCGATACCATCACTACCTCTTGGATGAGTTTCAAGATACGTCGCGTATGCAATGGCAAAACTTAATTCCCTTGGTTGAAGAATCGTTATCTAAAGGAAAAAAAACACTGATTGTAGGAGACGCAAAGCAGTCTATTTATCGTTTTAACAATGGGTTGGCAGAGCAATTTGTGGAATTGCCTAGTATTTATAACCCTGAAAAATGCCCAAGAACTGAGCGTATTTCAGCTTTTTTCAAATCGCAGGGCCATAAATCCTCCTTGCTTGAAAACCACCGTTCCGGCAAAGAAATTGTTGCCTTTAACAATCAGTTTTTCCTTGGTTTACGCGACTCACTATCCCCTGAAGGCCAACGATTTTACGATTCCATTAACCAAACCCCCACTAAATCCTTTGAAGGATATGTAAGGCTGTTCAGTAAAGAAGACAAAAAAAAGGAAGTAGATGTCCATGCAAAAATACTAGAGTTCATCCATGAATGTTTGGCAGATGGCTTTAAACCCGGAGATATCTGTATTCTCTGTAATAGAAATAAAGATGGAAATAAAATTGCCGAATTTTTATCCAACGAAGGCTTTAAAGTTGTTTCCTCCGATTCACTGTTGGTGGACGCCAACGAAAAAATTCGATTAGTCATTCAATACCTAAAAATTCGAAATAAGACGTCCAACTTAAATGAAATAAAAAAATTCGCCAATTTTTACTTGAACCTAACCCAAGAAGAAAGCGTCGCTGCATATCAAAAGTTGTTCAAAACCAACGACAAAGGGTATCGATATTTTGATGATCTTGCATTTATCGATGCTTATTTTGACCAGGTATCTTCTTTTTACTGTCCATATTCTAGTGTTTACGATCTTATAGGTCAATTTTATAAGCTCATGAATTGGGTTGAAACTGAGGATGTTTATTTACATTTCTTATTGGATTATAGTTTTGTTTTTCAATCCAACAAACGACCTGATTTATCGAATTTCTTAAACCAATACGAGGACAAAAAAGACCAATTATCGGTGCAATTTCCTAAAACTGATGATGCGCTACAAATAATGACCATTCACAAATCTAAAGGATTGCAGTTTCCGGTGGTGATCATTCCTCATATGGACTATTCCCTGAGCGACACGATGAATTATCATTTAATGGAAGACGGTGATCAAATTTATTACCGAAAACTCAGTAAAGAAAGTCCTTTGAGTTTCATCAGAGCCTTTACGGCGCAAGAAGCCGAAAAGCATTATTTAGATCAAATCAACAAAATATATGTTGCGTTCACTCGGCCTGTTGGCCGATTTTATGGCATCAATGCCTTCAAAAACGGTTTGGGTGTACACCTTCATGCAACCCTCTGCGAGGCCTTTCCCGAAGCTGTTGAAGACGGACTCATTGAGCTCCGTTTCGGAAACAAAAACTGGATTCCCGAATCCAAATCAACAGATAACTACTATGAAATTGACGCCCCGAAAGAATTCCTATGGTATCCAAAATTGGTCGTTAAAGATGCTAATGCGGAAAAAAATGGAGCGAACTTCGGAAAGATCTTTCATGAGACCTTAGCCCATTGCTCCAACGGTAATGAGGCATCTGAATATTTACTGAGAAAATTCGCTGAAAATTCCATTTCCACGGAAGAATTGGAAAAGCTGCAAGAATCCGTGCTTTTGCTTCTTACTAATCCGCAATACCTTGAATGGCAGGGATCTGCAACAGTTATCCGGAATGAAGCGTGGATCATGACGGATGAACAAAACCTATTGCGTCCGGACAAAATTTTTGAATTAGAAGAAGTTGTTGTTATTATTGATTTTAAAACTGGAGAACTCAAAGAGCAAGACCATCAGCAACTTAAGCGTTATGTTGAACTATTGAAAGCAATCTATGGAGCATCCCGTTCGATCGAAAGCTATCTATACTATACTTACAACTCCTCGTTTATAAGATGCGATTGATTCAATGCCGCTCGAATAAAAGTGTAAATTAAAGGATGGGGCAAATCCCGAGTGGAGGTAATTTGGGGATAATAGGATAGTGCTAGTAAAAACGGATGGTCTTTCAAACTGAAAGCCTCTAAATCATCGAATTCATTCACTGCCTCAACATCCAGGTAATTCCCCAAAAGTTCCGACAATAAATTGGGATAAAGGCTGTACCTCACCGCAGATAACTCTCGCGTTGAGAAATGTTGGTACAGTTTGATGAAGGCCTCTGATTTTGGTATTATCTCCAAATTTTCAAAATACTGTCCTACTATCAAATTATCCGAAATCAATTTTTCATTCGAAAGGTTTAAATTATGCTTATTGATTAGGTACTCTATGAAAAAACGGAATCCTTCTCCGGTCAATAATACCGGTTTTTTGAGCGATACCAACCTCGAAAATATTCCGTTCAGGTAAAATGAATTAACAAATGGACCTGGAGCAATCCAAAAAGCATCGTATTGATCAAAAAAACCAACTTTATGCTGCGCCAGTTCTTGAACTCTTATCCAATAATAATTGATATCTATATCAAGAAAAACAGAAGCGTGATCTATTGCTAAATTGGTAGCATGATGCGCGTTAAACGTAAAATTATAATCCCCAATGATTGCGATTTTTATTCCGTCCATCATGCAAAAAAAAAGCCGCTGAAGCGGCATTCATTTTATTTCTTAAACCAACCGTGATACTTACCGTTCTGGATTAACAAAGAATCAATTAAGTTGGTTTGAGGATTCAAACTGTAAACATAACAAGAGAAGTTACAGTCGAAAAAGGAATAATCTCCCGTACCATCCGATTGCTGCTTAATATTGGAAAAGGTTACGGTTTGGGGAACAGGGTTAGGTGCTTTAGACAACCAAATCCTTGAAGTGTTGTCGGTGTAAGTCACTTCAAACCCGGCAATTGCTCCATTGGAATACGACGGAGGAGTTACTGATGATGCCATGTGAAAATCGTTGAACATCGTTAAACTTGGCTCGGTGTTGGCCGCCAAATCCCAGTTCAAGGCTCCTAATTTAATTTTTATACTTACCGGATTGGAACCCGAAACCATTTCGAAAGAATAGACCCTTCTAGACGGAGCAGGTGAGGGTTGAACAAAGGTTTCGGAAGAGGTATTCCCCAAATAACTGTTCACGTTTTGGGTGAATTCCACTTGCGTTCCACTGATGTAGCCGGTGAAATTGGCATCCAAATTCACGGTATTAATGGGAGGAGGAACCACTTCGTGTTCAATACACGAAGGAACAATCATCAACACCAAGGCAATCATTAAGGCACTTACAAAAACTCTCATAAAAAAATTTTACTCAAATATAAGCTTTTACGCATTAATTGCCAAAAAGATGCTTAATCTATAAAAAAAACCTTTCTTCAGTTAGCACTTTTCACCATGGCACGTTGACCATCCAATTTTTACCAATGTTTTATACCTTTGAAGCCGCATTGGCTCCGTAGTTCAATGGATAGAATAGAAGTTTCCTAAACTTTAGATATGGGTTCGATTCCCGTCGGAGCTACCAATAAACCTCTTTTTGTTTACTGTTTACCTTTTATATTCGGAACGTTTTGATCGATATTACGTTGGTCACACGCAGGACCTTGAAGAGCGTTTAACGGTGCACAATAGTGGCCAAAATGTATCCACTAAACCTTATCGTCCGTGGGCAGTGGTTGGGAAAATATTGAAACCCACCAAGGCCGAAGCATGTGCATTGGAGCAAAAACTAAAGCATCTGAGTAAAGCTCGAAAGAAAGTTTTTATCAATAAATACTGTAATCATTAATCTCCGTAGCCATGACGAGGCCAAGCCTGTCATGGTGCTGACATTTATCGTCAGCATTCAATGGATAGAATAGAAGTTTCCTAAACTTTAGATATGGGTTCGATTCCCGTCGGAGCTACTAATAAACCATTTTTTGTTTACTGTTTACCTTTTATATTCGGAACGTTTTGATCGATATTACGTTGGTCACACGCAGAACCTTGATGAGCGTTTAAAGGTGCACAATAGTGGCCAAAATGTATCCACTAAACCTTATCGTCCGTGGGTAGTGGTTGGGAAAATATTGAAACCCACCAAGGCAGAAGCATGTGAATTGGAGCAAAAACTAAAGCATCTGAGTAAAGCTCGAAAGGTAGTTTTTATCAATAAATACTGTAATCATCAATCTCCGTAGCCATGACGAGGCCAAGCCTGTCATGGTGCTGACATTTATCGTCAGCATTCAATGGATAGAATAGAAGTTTCCTAAACTTTAGATATGGGTTCGATTCCCGTCGGAGCTACTAATAA
>Ga0209770_10000148_pt1 | contig 40470 bp, 45 predicted proteins | sample LauGreSu1BDMLBDD_2_FD_187572 | JGI IMG/M metagenome (GOLD analysis project Ga0209770, IMG submission 187572) | Freshwater lake microbial communities from Lake Michigan, USA - Su13.BD.MLB.DD (SPAdes) (version 2) | ecosystem: Environmental > Aquatic > Freshwater > Lake | place: Lake Michigan, USA... | reverse complement strand
GGTCGTGGACGAGGAAGAGCTGGGCGTTGGGGTGCTGGTCGAAGTGGGCGACGATGGCGGTGAGATCGGGGATGTTGGTGAACTGGACGGTGGGCATCAGCCTTCTCCCTTGTAGAGTGCGACGGCGGCTGCGCGCTGCAGGTCTTCGACGTCTGAGGAACGGACGGGTACGCGGTTCATCTCTGGTGCGAGGGACATTCGGGACAGCCACCACTCGGGCGTGGGCAGGAATCCCATGTCCTCCATGACGTGCTGCTCTGCAACGAGGCGGACGGGAATCTCCTTGCCCATGACGAGCATGGTTGTGCCGAACTCCTTCTCGCACCAGAAGATCCCGGCGGTGTGGTGGCGCAGGGCGCGGTGTCGTGCGTCGCCGAAGAGAGATTTGGTCTCATCAAACCAGGAGTGGATGTCGATGTAGTGCTGCCACGTACCGCCGAACTTCTTGACGGACGAGAGGGCGTGGTGGTAGGGGTGCATCAGAAGGGCTGCTCCTCGTCTTCGTAGGTGGTGACGTTGGTGGTGTGCTCGTGCTTGCGGGTGCCGTCGGTGCAGAAGACGAAGGCACCTGAGCCGCCGTCGCCGATCTCCCATCCGGGGTACCGCTTGCACAGGATGACACCGAGTTCACGGTAGATGGCGCTGATGTCGTGCCGATTGCGGAGCGCGATCATCTTGGCTGCGCGTTCGACGGTGGAAGGGGGCATGGGATCCCCGTTCCAGCTGATGCCTCCCTTCGACTCGACGTGTTCGGCGTGCCACGAGGAGAGGTTGTCGTCGGGGAAGTTGATGGTCCAGTCGTCGAACCAGCCGTCGTCGCCCGCTCCGTTGTAGACGAAGCGGACCTCGAGCTTGGGGTCGGCGAAGGTGGTTCGGACGTCGGTGACGAATGCGTCAGTCAGTGGGGTCACGGGGGTCTGCATCGTGGTTTCCTTCAAAGTGCGGGTCGTTGACTGTCTTGTCTGCCCATTCCTGGATGGCCTCGTCGATCTCGGGTCCGAGGTCCTTGAGCGCGGTTTTCATGCGCCCGTCCATGTCCTTGCCCGAGCCGAACGTCCAGGTCATGGCTCGGGTGCCTGATGGTGGGGTCAGCGAGGCGAGGTAGAGGCCGGCGTTGTATGAGGGGGTGAAGATCGTGCGCCCGTCCTCGAGTCGCTCCTTGTGTCGGATGATGGAGAGTTCGTATGAGAGAGCCAGGGTTCCGTGCTTGTCGGACTCGAACATGAACGTGTGCTCGGTGTTCTTACGTCCCTTCATGTGGCGACCTCGATCATGTGGGTGAGGATGTTGTGGGCACGGGACATGCGCTCGGGCGTGGAGATGGGGCTGAGCGAGAGCTTCTCCACCTCGGTCACTGCGTTGAGCACGTCGCCGAAGTGGATGTCTCGGGCGGTGCGGGGGAAGAACCCGCCTGGTCCGTCCGGTCGGGTGATCTCCTCGCGCAGGCGGCGGACGTTGCGCCAGGAGACGGCTTCGTGGGCTGCGAGTTCGACGCAGACGTGGTCGACGGCGACGTTCTCGTGGTCGGTCTCGAAGATGTCCTTCAGGTAGTGCGTGTCCATCGCTGCGTGGGAGCGGAGGAAGGACTTGGCGGAGTGGAGGAAGTTCATCATGGCTGATGCCATGATCTGGGGCAGCTGCTTGGAGAGGCCGGGCGTGTTCTTGCGGTTGAAGTGGAACGCGTCGGTGCCGGCGAAGGCCATGTTGTCGCAGACGAAGGTGTGCCTGGCGAGGATCCCGTTGGCTGCGAAGCGCTGGTTCCACGAGTTGCGGAAGCCCAGGCCCAGCGCGCTGCCGGTGGGGATGTCGAGCTGGTCGTGCTCGAGTTCGATGAGCCCGAAGAATTCGTCGCCGCCCGTGTCGCCGGGCTTGATGGCGTACTGCTCGGTGATGATGCGGGCACCCATGAAGTGGAGGGTGTCCTTGATGGAGTTGGCGTAGTCCTCGTGGTGGAGCGGGCACCAGGTGTTGGTGGGCTCCGGTGCCACGAGGGTGGCGAGGCCGGCGGTGTCGATGGGTTCGGCGCCGGCGTGCAGGTAGAGACGGTTGGACATTGGTGTTCCTCAGAATGGGATGGAGTCGTCGAGAAGGTGGCAGTCGCCGACGTCAACGAGACGGGCCGGCGGTTCCATGTCAGGGCCGAGCACGTATTCGCATCGGCCGGAGTCGAAGTCGTCGATGCGGCAGGAGACCATGGACTTGCGGACCTCGGTCTTCATCTGGTCGGAGAGGGATTGCCAGTGACGCTTGGCGTTGTCGGTTCCGTGGCTGGTGTCCGGGTAGTGCCAGGTCTGCTCGACCGTGGGTTCTGCAGAGACAGGCATGGAGCGGATCATTGAGGACATGGCAGGGAGGAGGGTGGCGTCGATGAGGACGCCACCCTGCCTGCGGGTGATGATGGTGGGCACGGAGTTACTCCTTGATGGTGCGGCCTGCGCAGATCCAGGTCTGGGTGACCTGGTCGACCGTCACGCCACGGGAGTGGGTGATGATGCGGTCGATGCGGTATGCGCTGACGATGCGGGTGCGGACTGAGTCGGGAGTGGTGCGCCCGAAGCCGTTGACGATGGCCTCGAGGATGGGTTGCGAGTCGGCTGCTGCATCGAGCGCCGTGGAAGGCTGGGGCTGCGCGTGCTGTGGCTGGCGCAGCTTGCCTGCGGACATGGACAGACCCTCGGCACGGAGGATCATCTCCCATGCCTTGTGCTGTGCCATGCGCTCCTGGTGCAGGACCCAGTCCACCTCACCGTTGCGGTTGGTGGGGTAGAGCGGGCCGCCGACGTGCTCGTCGAGCTGCTCGTAGATGGCGCGCATCTGTCGACCGTCATCGGCGATGCCGTGGGCGTCGAGCTCCGACTCGGAGTCGAAGTCGTCGATGAAGTTGCCGTGCTCGTCCTCCTTGCAGAGGTGCGCGTCGAGGACACGGGAGACGTCAGCCTCCCATCGGTTCTGACGGACGAAGGAGGACGACATCGGGAGATGCGCGGCCATGGTCTCGAGGAGCATGGCGTCGTGAACGAGTGACATAGTTGCCTTTCTGCTGGTGATGGTGATGATGAACTGCTAGTGGATACGCGCACGGAGGGTGGGGCTGTCGCTTCGGACTGGCCCCACCCTGCGAGCGGATGGGTTGTGGATCAGCGCTTGACTGCGGTCAGGTTGCGCTTGGGCTGGCGCTCCTGTTCCGCGGAGTCACGGACGGGCTCGCGGACGTTGTCCAGGCTGATCACCTGGGCGTCGTTGCCCCGCTCGTTGCGGAGGTTGAAGTACTTCTTGCCGTCCTTCTTCGAGGTGTTCCACTCGAAGTAGCCGGTGAAGTTGAGGCCGGACAGGCCGTCGACCATCTCGTAGATGGAGTTGATCGCGGCGACGAAGGCGTCGTCCTGCTTCGTCGTGTAGGCCGTGCTGGCGGCGGCGACCAGCCTGAGGAACTGCTTGCCCGAGTCGGGCTTCGCTGCGTTCAACAGGTTGGAGATCGTCGCCACGGACGCGAAGTTCCGCTTGAAGTTGATGTTGTCCTCGGCCATCTGCGGCTCGCAGCGGACGGACATCGACTTCGAGAGGTTGTTCTCGCCGTGCACGTCGAAGTTGACGTAGAGCGCCATGTCCTTCTCGGTGTCGGAGAAGACGACCTTCGTGACCGTGAACCCGTATCGGCCGGTGGGCATGCGCTCCGGCGTGATCAGGTTCGCGGCCTCGCGGGTGCGGCTGGCCTCGATGTTCTTGAGCGTGATCTTCATGACTAGGACTCCAATCCTTCTTCTGCAACTGCAGAAATTGAGAAATGAAAAGTGACAACGTGTCAGCAGCACGCGCTGCGGACGCGCCAGCCCGCAGCGCAGTGCTGCGGATGTGGTCTGTGTGGCCTAGGTCAGGCCTTGGTGTTCACCTTGTTGAGGAGGCTGAGTAGCCCCGTCATGTAGTGCGAGGAGAGCTTGAGCCGTTCTTCGGCAAGCGTCTTTCCTGCACCGTTGGCGAAGTCGGTGTTGGTGATGATCGAACGGAGGGTGATCTCCAGTGCGTTGGCGCGCTGGATGCACAGTTCGACCATCTCCAGGTTGGTGTCTGGGTCTGCCATGTTCTTCCTTTGGGATGAGGCGGGGAGTGCGAGGTGCCGCCCGGAGGCGCGGCGCCGAGCACGACCGCCGGTCAGTTGTGGTTCTTGTGGTTGCGGCACTCTTCGCAGAGCTTGTAGGAGTCCTGGTTGCCGTCGGACTCCGTGGTTGTGCAGGTGACGAGCGTGTCTGGGTGCCTGTGGACTTCGCACCCATCGCACTGCTCGAAGGTGGTGAAGCCGTCGGTGTTGCAGTACCAGGGGCCTGAGTCCGGCTCGGGGCACAGGTCTGGGTGCGGCTCGAAGTATTCGCACATGACGGGCGTGGTGTAGCCATCGCCGTCCATGTCTCCTCCGCAGTGCGGGCAGTTGTGCATGTCGTGTCTCCTTGCCGGTGGTGCGACCGGCTGCGCTTGTCCTGAGTGGACGAGAGTGCCCACCGTGTCAGGGTGGGCTGACTCGACGACTCAAGTTTCCTCTGGGTCGATGCCCATGCAGTTTCTGCACGCAAGGACTGGTTCGGTTTCGCCGTCCATGTCCTGGACCGATGTTGACCACAAATCCGTGGTCTCGGTGCGGCAGAAGAAGCAGTGTTCATCGTCACCCGGGATTGTGCGCTTGCACATGTCGTGCTCCTTTCGTGAGCTGATTGTTGAAACCGTTGTCCTGAGTGGACGGGATCCCCCACCCGCTGGGGCGAGTGAGGTGACCCGACGACTCAGTCGTGCATGGTGTTGAAGCTCTCGTCGTCCGGGCCGTCCTTGGCCAAGACGAAGGTGTCACGGGAGCCGTGCGGCTCGGGCTCGTCCTTCGTGCCGTTCATCTCGTGGACGAGGTTGTTGAGCTCGGTGATGGCGTTGTCCATCTTGAGGAACGCCTCGTTGAGACGGATGAACTCCTCGATGGTGATCGTCCGGTACTTGCCCTCCCTGCCCATCATGTCGAGGATGCTGTGCAGGATCGAGGAACTTGCCAAGGTCTCGATTGCGGTGATGTTGCGGTTGAGGTACCGGAGTTCGGCCTTGCGTGCGGTCATGTGCATGTGCTGCCTTTCTGCCCTGATGGGCGTGGTGTGTCGTTCTCACGACGAGTGGGAACGAGAGGGCGCACCCGCCCGAAGACGGGTGCGCCGACTCGCGCTCACGCGGTCAGATGATGATCTTGCGATCCCACTTGCCCTTGATCTGGGAGAGGGTGCAGACCACGTTGATCTTGCTGCCGACCTCGATCTCCGTGCGACCGGAGAGGTTGACGAGCAAGCCGTCGCTGGTGCCACCGTCCGCGTCCTCGACCTCGAGGAGGTAGTACGGGTTGCCGGCCTTCGACTTCTTGTCGGTGATCTTGGTCACGGTGACCTCGACCACACGGCCGGTGGGGACGTACTTGCGCTCCTCGATCTTGGAGGCGGCGGCAGTGACAGCGGAGAGGTTGATCTTCATGGCGAAGATCCTTTCTGCCCTAGGTGGGCTGTGCTACGGACTTGTTGTGCACGGGTGACACGCGCCACTCGTCGCACAACGGATGTGATGGGTCGTCGTAGCAAACGACGCATCGCAGCAGGTGAGCGGGGTATTGCTCACTACATGAAACGTAGTGAGGTAAACCCAGCCACGAGCGAGAGTTACGACTCTCGAGTCCGGATAACGGACTTGGCTACCCCGTCGCGTAGACAACGCCAAAGGCCCTACCCCCGGTAGGCCCCCAACAGGGGGGTTGTAGAAGCAGGGGAAAGACCCTCCCCCTCTCAAAAATCTCTTCCGACCCTTCCGGCCCTTTCTCTCTTTCTCTATATATTTTTCTCTACGTAGAGAAAAGAAAGGTTGGTATCCTTGGTACGGCATCCGTTCCCGAAAGGAAACCCCCCTGGGCTTTGGGGGCACCAGGGGGGCAGGATTGGAGCTCGGTGGAACTTAAACTTCGTCTTCTTGGTTCCTGCGGAGGCTGAGCCCGCAGATACCCCGCTGGTGTCCCTGGCTTTCGGACATCCGCATCTGTCGGAGTCCCCAGCTGGATTCCTGGCAGATCCGCACAAACAGCATGTTAGCCGGAACGTGCAGCCTGACCCTATTGGATTCCAGCCAGTCCTCCCACTGATCCTTCACCACCTCGTTTGCCACGAACCCATCCTTCCTCTGCACGAACCGCGCATGGAGGAACGAGTCAAACGGGTTGTTCTGCAGGTGATACAACCGGACCGCATCCTGTGCCGCAGCCGGTACTGGCCACCTCTTATCCATCTCCGATGCCAGTAGCCGCCTTGCACCCCATGCTGCCCACATGGCAATCCCCTGCAACTCGGCCTCGAGCCGGTCCTCCAGGCACAGGTCCTCCTTGCCCTCGAAGCTGACCTCAAAAGGCAGAACCAGCATCTTGCCGCTCAGACCCCTGCCCTTATTGGGCAGCACCGGGATCTCGTTGCTCTGCAGCATCGGCGCAGCATTCACAATGACGTTCCGCTGCTGCCGCTGGTGCTTCACGTTGACCGTCATCGGGTCCTGCCCGACGATGTTCTTCAGCACCCGGCACACTCGTTCCCCGGCTTTCGAGTCCACCTCATTCACCTCGTTGATGCTCAGCACCTTGGACCGCTCGAGCCCGTCCATGCCGAACTCGCCGGCCAGATCCTCGAGGCTGCTGCTCATGAACGCAGCCCGCCCGATCAGCTTCCGGATCACCGACGAGATGGTGCCCTTTCCACCGCGGATCTTGCCGTACATGAGCATCCACCGGGCATACCTCCGAGTCCCCAGCAGGCAATACCCCATCCACCGGGCTAGCAGCTCCGCCCACAGCGGATCGCCGTCACCCCACTCGGCCACGGCCTGCTCCCACCTGGGGCACTTGATTGACTCGTCGTACTTCACCGGCAGAACCGCCGGGTCGAACCAGTTCTTCGGCCTCCGCATCGTCTTGCCGGTGGACGCGTTGAACAGCACATCCTCGAACGCAATGGTCGTACCCGGATCGAAGTCACCGAGCGGGGTCCCGATCCAGCACGGAACCTGCTCCGTGTCGATCCTGACCAGCGCCTCGAGCGCCCGGGCAACCCCGTCAATCTTCTGCTTGTCCGGGCTGTACCGCTCCAGCGCCACCCCGTTCCTGGTGGGCTTCTCCCAGACGGCGTCCTCGAGGCAGACCCAGATCAGGTCCTTGAGCCTCTCGTCGTCCATGACGAGCCAGCGGTTGTCCCGCCAGACCCACCAATCGTTCCGCCACCTGTACACCCCGGAGTCCCGGAAACGTTCCTGCATGACACGCCGCGCAACCTTCGTCGGCTCAATAGAGCCGAGCGGGTCTTGTCTCCAATCCATATTGTTCTCTCCTCTGAAAAGGCTTGACGCCGTCTCCATGATTGTACCATGAACCCCGACAAGGAGCAACCATGGCATTCGGTGGACCCGCAATCTTCTCGAACGACCCGAACATCGGCATCCGTCAGATGGGCCTTGAGGGTTTCATCCCCACGCCCGTCAGCTCGATGACCTTCAAGAGCCGCGCTGGCGTCGACGCCCGTCGTCGCGGCAACTACCAGAACGCGCCAACTGGCCGATCCAGCGCACCGCCGCACAAGGTCGTCACCAACCCGGACGGCACGAAGATGTCCGTTCTCCTCGACGGCAAGAAGAAGGGAAAGGGCAAGTTGCCAACAGCTCCGCCGCCTCCTTCATCAATGAATCCGATGAGCCTTGAGAACATCCTTATGCGTGCTCGTCGATTTGGGTACAAGGGACCTCAGACTCCTCCCGCTACGACAAGCCCAACCGTCCGTGTTCCGACCGCAGCAGAGATTGCTGACGGCATCACGAGGCTTGAGAAGCAGGCGAGGAACGACGAGATCAACTACCAGAAGTTTGGTCCAGGTCTCGGAATGAAGCCGAAGCTGAAGAAGGACGTCGGCGCAACGGATCTTCCGAGCACGATGTTCCGCGGCGGAGCGATGTTCGCTTGAAGAAGGCCCGACCGTCCTACATCTCCCTCGGCGGTGGCATGCGCCTCCTGTCCGAGCAGTACTACCTGGACAACCTGAAGGGGTTCGTCCGGTCGCGCCGGGGATTCAGGGGGCTATGCCGGGCCATCGGCTGCCCCCTGATCTTCGGTGACCTGGGCGTTGCATACGTCGACCCGGTCACGTTCCAGATCTGCATGAAGGCGATGACCCGTGCGGGCGGCCGTGACTTCCTGATGCCGGGCGCAAAGAACCAGAACGGCAAGCGCACCAACTACCCGCACGCCCGCTCGTCAATCCCGATCGAGGAACTCCGCACCCACTGGCGCTGGCTGGTGGGGGAACTGTGCGCCGGCCGCCGACTCGCGAAGATCGGCACTCCCGCGCAGGTAAAGCGCGCGATGCTCGACCTCACCACCCGTCTCGCCGAACTCTCCTACTCCACTCTTCCGGAGATGGTGGGGCATGAGTACGCTAGACGCATCCAGCAGGCTAAGCTCCCAGAGGACCCGGAAAATGGCAAAGCAGACAAGGCGAACCGTCTCCAGCATCATGTCCGGAATGATCGGTCAGCAAGACCGGACGCGGCCTTTGGTCATTCAGCCGACGCCGACTGCTACACCTCCGGGTCCGCTGACGGGGAATCGGGAGTCAGCGACTGCGAAGAAGATTGCTGATCGCTCGGGCAAGGCCGGCCTCGTTGCCGCCGCCGAGATCACGCGCGTAGGCGCACCGTCTGAGCGTTCCGGCTCGCAGCGCATTGCGTCCTACCTGAAGAAAAAGGGCTTCGGCGACGATTGGGAGAAGCGCATCGAGGACCGCGCCCGCGATCTCCTCATTGCCTCCGAGCGCCAGCGCGTCGGCTCGCCGAACTTTGGAAACAAGGACTACATCCCGAACGATGCGGACCTGAAGGAAGTCTCCTACCGCCTTGCCATGGAGCAGGCGAACCGGATCGACAACCCGAAGGCGCGCGACCTTGCGCAGCAGCTTGTCTCCGACACCTACGGAGTCGAGCCGTCCGGCAAGCTCCAGACCGGCGTCGTCAAGAGCGACAAGCCCCGCAAGGGCCTGATCGGGCCGGGCGCAGAGGGAACTCGCGAGGAAAAGATCAAGGAACTGGGCGCACGCAAGCGCGTCCGACTTGCCAACCAGCTTGCTCAGCAGGGTATCACTGACGACGTCCTTAAGGCCGAAATTAAGGAAATGGAACGTGCCGAGGCCGAAGGCGATACCGCCGCATACGCCGAGGCCGAGCGTCGATTCAACCAGCGACTCAACGCAAACCTTGTTGCATCAGGTGATGTCAGTGTCCAGGACCCGACGCGCCAGTCAACGCGTCGTGTGAGCGATTTCACTCGCGAGGAGTCCGGACGAACCGGTCGGTATGGTGAGAAGGCAAAGGGTGAGGAGCCGGGCCGTCAGCCGATGGAGGGCAAGGCAGTCCAGGACGCGCCGCAGATGACGCGCGAGGCGCTTGATGTCCTTGCTGCCGACCAGGATCTGACCGAGAAGTTCCTTGACCGTTTCTCCGACATTGACAAGGCGGCGGTCATTGCGAAGTTCAAGAAGATCAAGGACGACCCGAACTCCGACGCGGCGCAGATGACGCGCGCCGACCTGCTGCGCACGTTCAACAAGGCGCTGTCCATCGAGGGCATGGTCAAGGCGCAGACCATCCTCGGCGAGGTCGGATCACCCGCAGCGCGTCGCGCAGCGAAGATGCAGGAGGTCCGGGACGCGGCATCTCCCGAAACCCGTCGCGGCGAACGACGCGAGCAGCTTGGAAACATCCGCTCTGCGATCAAGGTCATCGAGAACGTGATGAGCGGCACTCGCCGGTACGACGCGCGTGCTGCGGGTCGAGAGGCGATGACTGCCGACATTGGGTCGGTGATGAATGCGCTGAAGCAGTACGTCCCAGGCAACCGCTTGTTCCAGGACCGGATGCAGGGACAGGTCCGCAAGGCCTTTGGTATGGCCGCCTCGGGCAACGTGCGTCCGCTTGGCGAGATTATGAGGGGCCTCCAGATGCTCGGCCAGAAGGCCCCGCCGTCCATCGAGGAGCAGGTGGGGAGCGCGAAGGGCGACGTCCCGCAGCTGGCTGCGATCATGACCGGCGTTGGCAACCGCATCCGCGGCGGCGCAAGCACTGCCCGCGCGAAGCCGGGTGCCCGGAACGTCCTGACCGGCAAGCGTCTCAAGAGAGGCGTTGCTCCGGCGGCTGAGCCCAAGGGCGGAGTCGAGACCGGTGGCGCAACCGGCGTTGCCGAGAGCGCTGGTCTTCCGATCGGCCGAGCTCGCGGCAACGTCCGTCAGCAGCCCGTTCGCACCGAAGAGGGCGGCTACCAGACCGGTCGCGTGGAACTCAATCCTCCGAAGTTTGAGGAAACAGGGTTCAAGCCATACGTCCCGAAGAGATACGCGGCTAGCGGAAGAATATACAAGCCAACTACGACACCCCCTCCTGGAACAAGTGGAATTCCAACCGTAGACAAGTTGGATCAGGCGTTTGACGAGTTCATGGCCGACACGCAGTCTGAGATGCTCGGCAAGGGCGATGTGCGGATGCAGGGCCGCGATGCTGAGACGATGCGCAAGGTTCGCCGTCGCGCCTCCGAACGCCTCCGCAGCTTGATGAAGGCGTACAAGGACGAGACCAAGCAACTCAATGAGCAGAAGGACATTGCGGAGATCCGCGATGCCAAGCAGCTTGACGCCGCCCAAAAGGAACTTGCGGCCCTGAACAAGGAGATTGCGGCAGGCAAGAAGAAGCTAAGCGATATTAGAGAACTGGAAAGACCTGGAGGTGGAAAGCAGGTTTTCAAGAGAATTAGGGAAAACGTGGAAAGCAGTGCTGTTGAGGATTTCAGGCCTGATTCTCCAAAGCCGGAACGTGACCTGCCAATCAATCCGTATCTTGAGACTGTTGGTGATTACCAGGCAGCGCTTGAGAGTCGCATCAAGGCTCTTCAGGGTCGCGTGACCATGTATGAACGAGAGCTTGCTCGTGCAACGCAGGGTAAGAAGATCGGCCCGCGCGTCATGGGTGCTGCCGTCCGCGAGGGTCGTCGCAAGGACATTGACCAGTTGAGGTACGACAAGCCCAAGATCATGAAGCGTTTTGCGGACGAGCTTGCCGAACTCAACAGGAAGCAGAACAAGACTAAGAGAGATCTGGAAAAGATCCAGCAGCTTGAGAAGCAAATCAAGTCGCTTGAAGAGAGAGTTCCGCAGAGAAAGCCCGCAAAGCAAAAGGGTCCTCCGTCCGGAAGATCGACTCCTCCCCTGCCCGAGGTCGTGCAGCCCAGCGTTACGCCGGGCGAACGTGACGAGCGCGCCTTTACCGGCGGCAAGATGGTCAAGGGTGTCGAACAGCAGCGTGGCCGCAAGCAGTCCGAGCCCGTGAAGCGCGCGATGAGCGGCAAGCGCAGAAAGCTCAAGAGGTCGCAGAAGCCCGGATACGTTCAGAAAAGGGAAGACGAAGAGATGCTTAGCCGACGCGATCTTTCCGGGCTGCTCGAGGGGCTGCCGGCATGACGCCCAGGAGCTTGGCCCAGAAGAAGGACGAGATGGTCGACGAGACCGTCATGTCGTTCTTCTGCCCCACCCGCCTGGGTACGGCAATCCGGGCGACCGAGTGGGATGTTGCGGAGGAGATGGAGCGTCTGGTAGACATCGCACGTAACGGAAGCGGCAAGGTTTCCATCGACGCCATGAAGCGCATCAGGGAGATCGTGCGCGAGGTGGCAGAACTCAACGGAATGATCACCACGACTGCGGCGACGCAGACCGTCACGGAGACCAGTGGCGATGGGAAGACAATCACGCAATCGGCATCACGACTCGTCTCAAGCCTCAGGAGGGCCCCAAGTGCAATCACAGAAGACTCAACAGGAAGAATCGCAGCTACCTACCTGCCATCTCGCGGACCTGGATCCGCTGCTCAGTAAGGCGTTCTCGCACATCGCGGCGATGGACGGCATTCAGGCAGCTCGAGGCGGCGGTCCAATTCTGTTCTCGTTGGGCATCATCGACCCCGTCACCTGGTGGGGCGAACCGTCTGAGCTCGGCAACGCGATCATCGAGCGCATCAAGATCAACAACCACGTGTTCCACCAGCGCTGGATCGACGCAGCCACCGAGATTGCATCGGTCAGTCCTGCTGCGCACGAGCCTGCGTTCCTTGCCGCGTGCATCCTTCGCATGGCCGCCACCGAGCTGGTTGCGGTCAAGGGGATGCAGCGCAAGATGGTGGGTCTGTGAACCCGGTTGCCATCGACCTGCCTGCGCAGGGCAACGGCATGTGGCCGCTGCCTGCCGATTACCTCACGCTCACGCCCGAGGGCCAGCGCCTCGCGCGCGTGAACGCGTGCTCGCAGTGGCTCGTCCCCACCAACGATCTTGGCCTGAAAGCCACGCGTTTTGCAGGGAGCGTCAACTTCTTTGACAACTGGTACCTCCACCCCGATTGGGAGGAGGACTTCAACCCGTACTTCTACGACGACGATCCGGTCGAGCCGCCGGCTGGACACTTTGCGATCTACCGGATGTGGGCAATGGCTCCGCGTTCGGTAGCCATCGCGCCCCGCGGATTTGCGAAGAGCAATTGCTTCCGCAAGACTGCGCTGCTCCAGATGCTCTCGCGTCCGGCGTTCTCGTTTATCTACGCGACAAGCAGCATCGACAACGCGGAACAGACGTCGCAGATCCTGAAGACGCAGTTCATCGCCAACAAGCGCATTGCGGACGACTTCTCGCCGGAGTTCCCTGACGGACGCATCACGCCCAAGCGAGGAGAGGCATCCTTCGGCGTCGAGCTCATGTACCTGGCGAACGGCTCGTGGTTCCGCGCCATCAGCGCAGAGAGCCGTCAGCGTGGCGGTCGCCCGCGCGTGTACGCGCTCGATGACCCAGAGTATGACCCGAAGGCGTCGACCAGCATGTCGATTCTGCGCTCGTACATGGAGCGGCTGCTGTTCAAGGTCGTGATGCCGATGGTGACACGGCGTGATACCAGTGTCAGGTGGCTGGCTACGTTCGTGAGCCGGCGGCACTACGCATGGCACGCAATGATGACCGAGCTGCTTGCGGACGGAAGCCGGGTCGCAAAGGACCCGCGTTTCGACCAGTGGGCGCGCCTGATCCTGAAGGCCGAGTACACGGACGAGGGGGGAAAGCCCCAGAGCACGTGGCCGTCCATGTGGCCGGTGGACCGGAAGACCCGCGATGCCAACGAGAAGCTGAAGGGCCTGATTACCCTGGAGGACATCCGGGAGATGATCGGCAGCCACAACTACATGGCCGAGTACCTGGCCCAGCCGGGCGAGAGCGAGGAGGCCTACTTCGGGGACGTGACCCAGGAGCGGCACGGGTGGTGGCTCGAGCAGCCAGACACCGACAGCGACGTCGACCCCTACGCCTCGAAGTCCACCGTGTGCTGGCGGAACAAGTCCGGCGAAACCGAGCGGATGGATCTGCCGGAGTTCCTGACCAACCGGGTCAAGCTGTTTGCCACGGTTGACACCTCGTACACGGCGACCACGGACTCGGACTTCAAGGTCTGCACGATCATGGGGTACGACCCGGTCGAGGCGGTCCTGTTCGTGCTGGACACCTGGGGAGGACAGTGCCGAGAGCCCGTCCTGATTGAGCACGCGTTCCGGTTGGCTATGAAGTGGCGGGTTCCTTCGATTCACGTCGAGGTGGTCCGGCAGTCTTTCAGCCTGTACGCGGCCATGGAATCCATGGTCAGGCAGCGGGCGGACCAGATCACGGGCATGACCCCGCCGAAGGTCGTGAAGCTGAACCCCGGCGTCATGGACAAGACCTCGAAGATCAGCGCCCTGAACTACCGGTTCGAGCACGGGCTGATCAAGCTCCCCACCTGGCGTCGCGGTCTGATGCCCTGGCGGCACCTGTTCGAGCAGATTGAGCAGTTCAACCCGGACGCCGAGAATGGCGGCCTGGCGCACGACGACTTCATCGACACCGTGGCCATGAGCATGTTCGTGGTCCGGGGACGCATGGAGCGGTCGGCCGTCCAGCAGACCGACGAGGATCGGCTCGTGGTGGAGAACCCCCTCGAGGAGATCGGGGAAGGCAACTATGTGGACAAGAAGTACGGGGTAAACATTGCGGATGCCATGAATTTCAATAACATCTCGGTTGAGGACGCCCTCCGTATCATGAGGGATCCTGAGCCCAGGAGCGGAGGTTCCCGTGTCTGACCAGATGATCTATGAAGCGCCTCGCCCGAACCCGGGCCAGATGACCGTGACGATTCCGCTCTCGTACTTCAACATGCTGGTGGAGTCGTACTACATGGGTCGGCGGGAGCCACAGGTCCAGCAGGTGCCGGTGCAGCCCCGTGAGGATGCGCCGTTCGTGAACAGCAACTTCAATGGCGTCGACCTTCTGGAGGACATGCCTCCGGGATGGGCGCGCGTGAGGAAGAAGCCCGATGGCAAGTGACGGCGTCAACCTCCCGAAGGACCCGAAGAACCTCGGCAAGATCATCGACGCGCACGTGTCGCGTGAGATGCTCAAGCTGACGTATCGCCGCACGCTCTGGCTGCTGGCGTGGTACTACCTCAACGGCTTCCGCCGGTTCGACATCTTCGACCCGCGCACGGGACGCATCACGCCGCACTACCTCGACGAAGAAGGGAACATGGAGTTCCAGTCCACCGAGCTGCTGTCGGTGGTTGACAAGACGACTGCCCGCCTCAACACTATGGATCTGCGCCCCCGTGCGCTGAGGCAGGGATTCAGTCTTGCAGGACTTCGCGAACGATCTGTGGCTCAGCTGGTTGCCGACGCTGTGGTCTCTGACCAGCAGCTGGTGGGGGTCCAGCGTGACTTCAACTATCTGTTTGCGCTGCTTGGCTCTTGCGGCATCACTGGTCATATTGTTGATAGCCCGACGGTCGGACTCACGGCAGACCTCGAGGTGATTCACCCCAAGGAACTGATGCCGTTTCCGTCGCTCGGCCACGACCACACGAAGGTGCGCGGTCTCGTGCGCCAGCGACTTGTGCCGCTGAACTTCCTCAAGGAGAAGTACGGCAACCGCAAGATCGACCAGAACATCGAGGAGATGAACGTCTGGCGCTGGCAGTACGGCCACCAGATGGAGGAGTCGCAGGACGCTCCGTGGAACGGCACGGGCTACTTCGTCTCGACGATGGCGAACGGCGGCATCAAGGGCAACGACGAGGACGAGGACACCCAGCAGGTCTGCAAGGTGCGCGAGACGTGGATCCACGGACCCCGCGGCACCGTCAGCCGTTACATCGTCTCGAGCGGCGACGTCGTCATTGACGACCAGGATCTGTCGAAGGTCGAGGCCTACTGCCCGGTCGGTTTCGCCAGGTTCATGGACAACGGCACGTTCCACGGTGCCGGCCTGTTCGACCTGATGTTCGGCATCGTGCGCGAGATGGAGCGCCTGATGAAGTCGCTCTTCAACAACATCCGCACGATGGACCGTTACGGCGTTGTGCTGCTGCCGCAGGGCACGATCAACGAGCGAGCCGCGATGCGCGAGGTCGGTCACGGTCTGCGCTACCTGTCGTACACGAAGGACGCGCTGATGGGCGACGAGTTCCGCCCGATGGTGATTCAGCCGTTCAACGCAGGCGAGGTGCCCGGCAAGGTCGCGCAGTTCGCGAAGAGCGTTGCCGACGGGCTCAGCCCGGTGCAGGACCTGCTGGCGGAGAAGGGTCGCGTGGACAGCGCAAGCGGTCTGCAGTTCCTTGACGAGCAGATCAACAAGGCGATGACCAACCCCACCAGCGGTGTGCAGACTGCGTTCGGCACGATGTATCGGTCGGTTGTTGCGAAGGCTGCGGGACAGATGCTGGTGTCCCGGCGTGCGCTGCCTGTCAACAAGCTGACGACCGAGCTGGCCGGCGCGGTCATCGACCCCGACAACGGCACGGTCTCGTTCGAGCAGAACCCGCTTCCGAACTTCTCGCAGATCGCCTTCACCGTGCGGGACACCGCACCGAAGAGCGAGGTCGTGCGGAAGCAGGAGGCGATGGGAATGCTGTCGGCGGGCATGACCGACCCGGATGGCGTCAAGCTCTTCATGATGAAGGAGGGCATCGACGTCGCAATGTGGATGGAAGAGGAGAAGAGCGCGTACGAGAGCGTCGTGCGGAACATCCTGCTCCTGTTCGGAGACGGAACCACGACGCAGCAGATCGTGCTCACGCCGCACACGTCGCGCCCGGACATCCAGATCAGGGTGCTGAGCGCGTTCATGTCGAATCCGATCATGGGCGTGGCAAGCCCGGCGGTTCAGGACGCCTTCAAGGCGTACCGTGAGGCGTTGATTGGATTCATGGGACAGACCTTGCCGGCGATGGTCCCGAACCCGGACGACATGGCCAACGTGGCCGGTCGCATCGGGCCCGAGTCGCAGGCGCAACCTCAGGGAATGACAGCAAATGGATGACGAAGCAGACGTTGATTCCACCCCCACTCGTGCGGGTGGGGTCATCAGCAACCTCGACATGATGGTCGAGATTGACGGCGAGAGGGTCCGCATCGGCGATCTTGTGGACACGATCCGCAAGGCCGGAGACATGGTCCAGGAAATCGACGACCTCCGTGCGTTCCAGGAGGCGACGAACCAGTTCATTCGGCGCGAAGGCGAGCAGCACGAGATCGCGGATGCCGCGTCAAAGATGCTGGCTGGCGTCGGTTACTCGGATCAGGAGATCAAGGAGTATGTCCGGGACTGGACCCGGTCTCAGGTTGAAGGCGATCAGGAAGAGGAGGCCGAAGAGGAGGCCACCGAAGACACTCAGGAGGAACCCAAGATGGACCAGAATGACCCCCGTTACGACCGTCTGGCACAGGAAACCAAGCAGCTCCGCCTGCGCATGATGCGCGAGGAAATGCAAAAAGGCGTTGTTTCTGCCATTGACGGAAACGGCGAGATCGCGAAGATGTTGATGGGTCTGGATAAGTCCCGCGGGCGTGAACACGCCACGGGCGCCTACCAGGCCATCCAGGACCAGGTTCGCAAGGCCACCCTCGACCGGCTGTACGACAGGCGGGACAAGAGCGGCGGAAACTTCAGCGAAGACTGGATCCAGGAAGAGGCGGCGAAGGCCGCCGAAGAGGTGGCGCGTTCTTACGCTACGGTCATCGGAGACCTCGACTCGCTGGGTCGGTCTCCGGAAACAGTGAGCGAAGTGGACACGATCTCCTCGAAGCCCCCGGTTCCCGCCCCCGAATTCAAGAAGGGGATGGACCGAGGGACCGTTGACACGGCGATTCGTGAATTCAACACGGACGCCCTCACCCGTCTTGCCGTCGATGTCTCCGCAGGTGGGGACACGAAGGCCTGACGAACACTGACCCCACCCGCCAAGGAGGCGGATTCACATGGCTTACGCAACCACTGGCTCTCTGTTTGACAAGCAGAGCGACCGGATTCAGGAGGTGCTCAATAAGAACATTGAGCTCTTCCTCCCGGCGCTCGACCCTGCATGGCGCGACACGTTCGTGACCAGCCAGGGTGTCGGCCCCGCGTCCCTCATCGGTCGTGACCTCAAGATCCTCAAGATCTACATGGGTTCGATGGCCGGTGTCCTGGACATGGGTGACAACACCAACAACTTCGTCCTCTACGGCGACAAGACCGTCACGGACATCGGTGCAAAGCTGCAGCAGCAGTCCAACACCAACACTTGGCCGGACGCCACCGATGGCGTGATGGCCAAGCCGTACCGTCTCGGCGTCGGCATGAAGGCCATGGTCTCCAACCTGTACATGTCGCTCGGCGAGATGACGGCTGAGGCCACCCCGGCGTTCATCGGCGAAGTGATCGGCCCGAAGCTCGAGGGTCATGCGCGCCTGATGGCGCACACCCTGTGCAACTACTGGTACCTCGCCGAGAACGCGAACTACCAGCTGAGCACCATCTCGTTCGATGCAACGAATGCCGAGTACTCGACGAATTTCCTGACCACCACTCCTGCGACGTTTGCGGCTCCGGCTTCGGCGGGTTCGTACAACCCGAACGCGATTCGGTTCCAGGTTCCCGAGAAGAACATCGACCGTTATGCCGTCGGCATGCGCGTCGACATCTTCACTGGCGCCACGCCCCAGATCCGCATGAACGACTCGCAGTCGGTTGCTGCCTCCCAGAACAACACCACCCGCGTGTCTGCCTGGGTTGCTGCCGTCGACGAGGTCACGAACAAGGTGACCATCGCGTTCGGTCAGGCGCTCACGGCAACGGCGTTTAGCTTCACGACTACCCCGACGACGTACTATGTGTACTTCGCGAATGCTCGTAAGCTGAACAACGGCGCTCCTGCGTCCTCGAACGGTTACGGCTTCGCCGGCATCAACAGCTGGCTGAAGAGCACCGGCAACCTGCTGGGCGGCGATTACGACTCCTCGAACGCGATCGACGTGAACGTCCACCCGGAGTTCAAGTCGTTCTTCAAGTCGAGCGTCGGCACGCTGACCGAGCACAAGATGCGGCAGTACCTCCGCGGCTTCCACCGCGCGAAGGAGAAGTACGGTCAGTACATCGACTGCCTCATCGCCTCGGACGGCGTGTGGCTCAACTACGAGGCGCAGAAGATCGGCCAGTACCAGCTGGACCGCACCAACCGCCTCTCGAGCCTCACCAACGAGGGCAGCCAGGAAGGCTTCAAGTTCACCTTCGACGGCCGCACGTACACCGGCTACACCTCGAACTACATCGAGGACGGCACGGTCTACGGCATCCGCAAGGGTGGCCAGAACTGGAAGAAGTACGTCCCGCCGAGCCCGAAGGGCACCCAGAAGTTTGACAAGGCGGAAGGCTTCATCCCCTTCGAGTTCGTCGGCCCGGCCCTGGGCTACGCGGACGTGAAGGTGCCGATCCAGCGCGTGTCTGGCAACAGCACGCTGGTGACCGAAGGCATGCAGATGCCGGGCATGCTGCGTATGCAGCTCGTCCCGGATCAGCCGGCCGGCATGAAGCTCACCAACGTCGCCACCGACCGCCAGTACGGCGAGTAAGTCCTCCCTGAGGCCCCGTCTTCGGACGGGAACCACGCCATCCCCCTGCATCTTCGGGTGCAGGGGGATGTGTATTTTCAGCCCCTGCGTATCATGCGTGCATGGCAGACAACCCACTCTTTAATGCGCCGAAGACCGAGGGCGCCAAGCCTGCACCTCCGCAGATGCCCCCGCAGTCGTCGGGCAAGAAGTGCGGTTGCATCGAAAAGCTGATGTCCGCGCAGCAGTCGCTTCGGATGCAGCACTGGCTCACCAAGTCGCACGCCCAGCACACTGCGCTCGGCAGCGCCTATGAGGGCATGGACGACCTGATCGACACGTTTGTCGAGGTGATGATCGGAGCGAAGGGCCGCGAGGTCCTCTCCGGCATCTCCTCGCTCTCGGTTGGTGGGGACGCCCAGAAGATCCTCGGTGACCTTGAGGGTGTTCTGCGTAACGACATTCCGAAGGATGCAGGAGAGAAGGAGACCGCGCTCCTGAACATCCGTGACGAGATGCTCGCGCTTGTGCAGAAGACCCGTTACCTCCTGACTCAGAGCTGACCATGGCGAAGAAGCGCTTCGATTTCAAGGCCAAGCACAAGAACCCGCTCGGCGGCCTGAGCGAACTCGGCCGCAAGGCGTACAACCGTGCAACCGGCGGCAACCTGAAGCGCCCGCAGCCCGAGGGTGGCTCTCGCCGTAACTCTTTCTGCGCCCGCATGAAGGGCATGAAGAAGAAGCTGACCAGCAGCAAGACCGCGAACGACCCCAACTCCCGCATCAACAAGAGCCTTCGGGCCTGGAACTGCTAATGATGAACCCACTTAGCAATCTCTCGTTTGGTCCAATGGGCGCAAGGAATGTGCAGCCAGCTGGATCAATTAATCGCGCTGGCGTAAAGACAAAGAAGCGACCACCTGGTCCTCCTAGGTCACCGCATAAGCCTCTTGGTCTTCCGCCAGGATTCTCTCACGGGATTCGCTGATGCCCAAGGACGCGTGCTACAAGAAGGTGATGGCCTCATACGGCAACTGGTCGGCGCGTGCAGCGCAGGCCACCGCCAAGTGCAGGAAGGCCAGCGGCAACGTGCGGAAGACGCAGGCCGGCGCTAATCTCAAGCGCTGGGGTGCGGAGAAGTGGCAGGACACCAAGAGCGGAAAGCCGTGTGGCGCTGGTGGGTCTAACGAGTATTGCCGCCCCACCCGCCGCGTGAGCAGCAGGACGCCCAAGACGAAGGGCGAGATGAGCGGCGGTGAGCTGGCGGGTAAGAAGGCGGAGAAGAGCCGTGTTGGTATGCACGGCGCGTTCGGCAAGAAGGTTTCGCCGCTTCGGCGAGTAAGGAAGCTGGTCAAGTGAAGATCTCGAAGAACCCCATCAAGTCAATTCAGGACAAGATCCGCAGTGCGTCCAAGCCCAAGGGCATGAAGGGCATGAGCGGCAGCAAGTGCTCGTGCGGCAAGAAGGGCTGCAGCTGCGGCAAGAAGATGAGTGGCCTGTTCGGCAAGAAGGGTTACTGATGGCCAAGAAGTGGATCGGCAAGGTCGTGGCCGACATCAAGCGTCGTGGCACCGAAGGCGTGTGCACCGGCAAGAAGATGGGTGGCCCCACCTGCCCGCCTGGCAGCAAGCGGTACAACCTCGCGAAGACGTTCAAGAAGATGGCAAAGCGATGACGCAGATCGAGATCACTTTTGACCCGAAGTGGGAAGCCGCATGCGCTGGCCTGGCGATGGACCAGGACCACGAGATCCTGCCGGACGGCGATTGGATCCGTTTTGCGCGCCGCGTCACCGGCATTCCCGAGCTGTTCGTGTACCGGCACCGTCGCACGGAGAACTTCGTGCTGGCAAAGTGGCTGTTCAAGCCGGACGTGTGCCTGGAGCTCGAGGCGTTTCCCATTGCGCCGGATCGCGGTGGATGGATGTCTGCCGATGAGCTCAAGGCTCGGTGCTCGCCCGTGGACGAGACTGTAAAGTCCATGAAGGACCAGATGCGCAAGGCCGCCAGCGAGCGTCGCTCGATGATGCAGGACCATGCGCACGAGAAGATGGCAACCGTCAAGCGACTGAAGAACCGAGGCCACGACCGGGCAGCGCACGGCATTGAGACCGGAGCACAGCCGTGGGTGGGCGAGGCGAAGGGCGGCGAGTCGTACCGCAAGACGTGCGAGATGCTCAAGAACATCGCAAAGGTGACCTGACATGGACTCAACGGGCGGATTCCTGGCTACCGTGATCGAGCGCACGCGCGCGTACCTGGACGATGCGTCGCTGGACGCCAAGTACGACGACGGCTTCCTGGTGCGGAACATCATCAGTCCGATGTTTGCGTCGGTTGCGTCGCGAATCAACAACTCGACGACCAACGCGATCAGCACCTGGATCCCGTTTCCAATCACCAAGGGCTCCCCGTACTACCAGCTGCCGCCCTGCGTCGGCGAGGTGTGGCGTCTGGCGCAGCGGAACCACGACGATTGGGTGAGCCGCGAGGCGATGCCGCGCACCGAGTGGCACTACCGGGGACCGAACTGGAAGATCGAGGGGAACATGATGGTGTTCACCCCGACGCCGGACCAGGACTACGACGACCTCGAGCTGCAATTCATCCACAACGGCGAGATCGCCCCGTTCCGCATCGGCGCCACGCTGCTCGGCGCGCCGTCTGGTGTCAACATTACGGGCACTGCCGGTCAGTTTTCGTGTTCATCGACGACCCTGATCGTCGGCCAGGCTATTACGATCACGGGAACAAATGCCGGAAGCGGAGTGATTGACGGCTACTCGAGCGGCAAGACGTACTACATCATCGTCACGAACGGCACGACGACGTTCACGCTGTCGGAGACGAAGGGCGGAACCGCGATCACGACGGCTGTTGGAAGCACCACCGGCCTGACGTATACGGTGGCGTACGACACGCTGGTCTTCTCTGCGACCGGAACGCCGATTGTCGGTGTCGTCGACCGCCGGGACAATGCGTACCTCGGTTGCGTGGTGCGGATCCTCACCAGCACCGGCATCATTGAGGAGCGCATCATTTCGAAGTGGACGAAGAACTCTACGTTCTTCGAGACCCAGGTCCGGCTGCCGTTCACCTACGCGACGCCCGGAGCCGTGACCATTGAGTACGCGCCGTTCGGTCTCGAGTCGCTTTTCGAGGCGGTTGCTGTTGGTGGGGCCATCAAGCTCGGGACGTACAAGAAGATCTCCGGTGCGCAGTTCCAGATGCTTCAGCTTCAGTACAAGGACGCGATGAAGACCGCGATGGATCACTTCGCGAATAAGCAGATGCGCACGGGCAAGTACTTCGAGCGCAGCACGGCCGACAATCCGCTCAACGACTGGAGGAACATTTGAACCTTCCAGGATTCGGGGCTGGCCGCGAGGAGAAGAACGGGTTCCCGAACCCAATCCTTTGGGGCCAGAGGAACATTGCCGGTACGCAGGACCTGTTCAATCAGGAGGGCGATGGCGCCTATCCGTACGGCTTCTTTTTCCAGCCGCCGGGCGTTCCTGCCCAGCAGAATCCGTTGATCTCGTGGTCCGGTCTTCCTGCTGCCGGACAGTTCATTCCGTTTCAGTTCCCGGTGACCGGCATGTTCCCGCCGGTGAACTTCCACGTCAACCAGGGAATGCCGTTTGGCCTGGGACAGACCGGCGGCAACATCTCCGTGACTTACGACGACGGCACGTCGCTGGTCACCATTGACAACGTCACCGAGCTCGACTTCGGCGCATGGGCTCCTACGTTTGTTGTGGAGGATCCTGCGGGAAGCGGAATTATCAAGATCTACCCACCGACCGGAACCGGCACGACGGGCAATCTGACGGTCAACACGGGTAGCACTGCGGGAACGGGACCGCTTCTGATCGCTGGTGGATCCGGAAACTCGTTTTCCGGCAACATCACTATCGGGCTGAACTACGACACGACGGACTCGTTCAATCCGTCTTCGGGAAACCTGAAGCTCAAGACGATCACTGCGGCAGTGACTACGGACGGCACGAACGAGTTGATTGCTGGCGTTACGACGGATTCGTTCGGTAGAACGACGGCGTACAAGAAGATCACCGTCGACACAACGGACTCCTTCAACTCCACGCTGAGCCCCACCAATGCACTTCAGCTAAAAGGGATTTCCGTCACGCCGACTGCGGCTGCGATCCCCGCGACAACGCTGGCTACCGACATTACGATTGACAACAAAGGTCGCGTGACGGCGGAGACGACCAGGGACATCGGGCTATTTCAGATCACAAAAGTTGTTCGTGTTTCCGGAAACACGTTCTGGACATACACGCTTAAGCGACTTTATGACTCCGATACGGCTGGTGCGCCAATTACGACTTTCCCCTTTACGGAATCTCGTGGATCGACGTACACCGCATACAACGGCTTGGAGGTCGGAAACACCGCAAGTCTGGTCTACGACCTTGACGTTGGATCTACTTCCGGAACGGTTGGGATTGCGCTAGCCGGAACCTACGACGGCTTCTTTTACAACGCCGTTCCAGTGGGGACCGTCGTTCTTGCGTTCAAGGAGGGCAACGTAAGCGCGAATTGGTGGTTCACGGCGCCGAACTCCATTACCGGTGCGTGCCCGAGCCCATGATCGGCGCGATTGTCACGAGCACCTGCTGCTGTCCGACGAAGGTTCCAAATGACCTGTACGTCGCGAACAAGTGCGTCAACTACTCGCAGCAGCCGTGCGTACTTCAGTGCGGAAATTGCTGCGCCGGAGATGATCCGCCGAATCAGATCAGGTTCTGCGATTGGTACCTGTCGAAGATTGGGTTTACGCTTCCGTTCAGTTCCTCGTACTGCTACTTCGTTGAGTACGAGGGCTGCACTTACCTTATTGATCAAACTCCCGAGGACGTATGCGGCGCGACTCCGCCGCCTGGCGTCTACAACGAGGGTGATTTCAAGGAGGTTCGTCTCCAGGGCGGCCAACCATGCTGTCCATCAACACCACCAGCTGGCTCTTGCATCCCGGACATCGTGGTCGAGGCGTTCCCGTACAGCGATCCGTGGGGCATTACGAACCCTGTGACGATCTCGTCGACCTTGGGCATGTGCGTCCAGAAGACTGGAACACCTACGGTGTTTTGTTATCGAGACGGCGAGTTTATGGCCGCCGACATTCAACTCATCAATGTCAATACCACCCAGCAGGCGGGCAAGTGCTTTGAGAGAGGTCATCCAGATACGTTTGGATCAGATTGCAGTGCGCTCGGCAACGAGTATCTGCAGAAGAACCTGATGATCCAGGTGACGGAGAGCTACGAGCCGTGCAGTTGCACGGGCACTCCTGGCTACTTGCTGTACAACAGGCAGTTCTACAAGTGCTACGCCAACGCAAATGATTGCGCTGGATCAAGGTGTCCTAGTTACTGTCCTGAAGGCGATCCGGGACAAGATGCTGCCTATCAAGACTGCGTCGACAACAGATATGACTGCACGCAAGAGGCGGATCCGTTTGAGACGTATGAGCTTGAGACTCAATACAACCTGATTCAGGCGTACGTCAACTACCCTTGCGAAGAAAACGAGTGCGAGTGCGCGTACTACTCGGACGATGCGATTCGCATCTCGTTCCCGTTGTGTTACGCCATTCAGGATGGTCTTGATCCTACGGATCCGGCAGACGAGTCGGCAATTCAGGCGCTGTATGTAGACAAGGTCAAGGCATTCAACCCGTGTGACAACGTGTGTCAGGTGAATGTCGGCGAGCAGTTTGGAGGCATCCTGCCGGTGACCTGTGTGAAGGTCTGCGGCGAGGCCGGGTACAAGGTTCAGGTCTTCAGCGGCGGTGCCGGCAACATTGCCGCAAAGATCAATGACAAAATGAGCCCCGACATCACGGCATCCAGCCTCAACCAGTATTTCTGGTTTGGGTACCGGCAGAACACCAGTGCGTGTGGAGGAGATCCGAACGAACGTCCTCCATACGGTCCGGGGGATCTGCTGGCCGTTGATCGCGCGGAGATCAACGTCACGAACTGGCGGTGCTATGTGTACCTGAAGGGCTACAGCCCCAGGTTCCGCTACTGCGCTCGCCAGCGGGTGGGGGCCATCTACGGCTCCAGGGGCGTCAATGGGGTGGCAATTTGCATGTCGACTAATGCCGTGTCTCCAGCCGAGTGGGCGTCTGGATTGCGACCTTCGATGGCGGCTGTTCGTACGGATTGCTACTACGACCCGTCGCAGTGCCCGTCTACAACACGTTGCGAGTATCCGAGCCCGGCAACTGTCACGGACTGCACTGCTGCCGGTACCTATCCGCAGGAGAACACGCTAGTTGGTACCGTCTTCACGCCTGGGTACACGTCGACGTTCGGAGACCCATGCGGCTCGAGCTGGCTGGACGCATACTGCAAGGACTATGCTTGCGTCCAGCAGAATGGCTGTACATGTGCTGAGTGCGAGACCGGAAACTGCCCTCCCGGGTGCTGCGAATGCGGGCTTGGTCCAGGCGGCGGGCTTGGTGGGGGCGGGGGTTCTGGCCCGAGCGATCCGAATTCTGGCCCGAGCGATCCGAATTGCGTCGCCCACACCATCAAGTGCAACGTCCCATCCAATTCCCTGTTGACCATCACATGAACCACTTCTTCGATTGCGTGCACTGGCGGATCGTGGGGAACGAACCCAATTGCGCGCTTCACCGGGACCCGTCCACGTGTGGCTCCTGCGAGCTGCGGGTGGGGCGGAACGGCAACTTCCACCACCCGCCGGTCTACTACATCCCGTCGATCCACCCGTCCATGCAGACCACGGACTCGGTGCCGTTTCCTGGCAAGAAGCCCGCTGCTCCCCAGAAGCCCTGCTGCCAAGACAAGGTCATGGAGGCGGACTCGAAGATCAGGGGCCTGGGCGACGTGGTGGCGAAGGCGACCAGCGCGGTCGGGATCAAGCCCTGCGGCGGCTGCAAGAAGCGCCAGGAGGCCCTGAACAAGATGTTCCCCTTTGGCGGGGATCCTGCTGGTGGGGCACCGAAGTCCGAATAGAATGAGGATCGATGCAGGAAATCACTTGGCCATACAGCTTTGCGGCCGCCTCCCAGGACAAAGGAACCTGGAAGTCGGGATCGCAGTCGCTGATCTGGGAGATCGCCGGCATCGACGGTACGAACCAGGGATCGCTCACGGCGCATCCCGGTTTCCGCGAGGTGTGGACGTTTCGGTACGACCTGGTTTCCGGCGCCGAGTTCGGCGGCACGAACCCCTACGTTGCGAATCCGGAGTACGCGAAGGTCATTGACTTCTGGCCGTTTACGTGCCGTATCGGCTCGGGCTCGTACGCGTACGGCGTGGTGTATCTGGCGCAGCGTCCGTCGTCGACGACGCGGGACCTGATCATCGAGGGCTACCGGACGGACAGCTCGTCGTACTTCCAGAAGCTGGTGCTTGGCGCGAGCGCGCTCTTCGGCACGTCGAACACGGACTACGCCATCTCCGTCGCGCCGACTCCGCGTGTTGTCTACATCGGCATCCGCGGCGGTGACGGGTATGCGGTGACGTTCCCCACCGGCTCGGTGAACATCGTGACAAGTGGGCCGGGCGTGAAGCCGCAGGGCACGTGGGACTCGTCCGTCAGTACGGCGTACACGACGACGACGACGCAGCTTCCGAATCCGGCAACTGCGGGGAATCCGCCTGGATCCTTCGTGGTGTACTCATCGACCGCGAGCGGTTCGGCCCCCACCAACTGGGCGGATACGAGTGCGCGCTGGGGGACGGCGACCGCGCAGAAGGCCGGCGACTACGCATTTGCGGTGCAGTTCGAGGACAGCCTGAGCGGTCGGAGGTCTCAGCTCAGCGACTCGGTGGCGGTGACGTTCACGGGCGTCAACCGCAAGTTCACGGTGACTGGTATTGTCGACACGGCGAAGTACGACACGGTGAAGATCTGGCGGAGCGTGCGTAATACCAGCGCGTCCGGCATCTTTACGGCAGGCATCCTGCAGCTCGAGGCAACGTTCAAGGCAACGGACTATCCGGTCAACTCGAGGACGGGATCGGTTTCGTATGCGACCGACTGGGCGTATGCGGTGCAGAAGGACGACCGTCAGCTCGTGATGCAGGACACGTTCCAGGACAAGCCTGCGTTCTACTCGAGCGTGCCGTATGCGGGAACCATCGCGTCCTTCCAGAGCCAGCTTTACGCCAGCGACATCACGGGGCAGAATCCCGACAAGGAAGACCAGATGCGCTCGGTCGGCGAGATCCGCTGGTCAAGCCCCACCGACGGGTCGTACGAGATGTTCGCGCCGAAGGCCAGGTGGAACCCGGAGATGTACGGCGACGTGCCGATTGCGTTCCACCAGGCTGGGCAGATCCTGCTGGGCTTCTCGAGGAATCGCGTGTTCTTCATCCTGCGCGACGGCGCGTTTGTGCGTGTGAGCACGGCGCACAACGGGTACGGCGTGACCGGCCCGTATGCAGCCGCAACCATTGGCCCCATCGTGTACTACGTCACGAAGCAGGGCGTGCGCGCGGTTTACCCGGACGGCCGGCTCGACGAGGTCGGTGCGTTGGACTGGCTCATCTCGAAGAGCTGGACCGAGGACCTTGACCGCGTCTCAATGTCGTATGATCCCGAGACGACGGCGCTGTACATCCTGAATCCCGTGAAGAACAAGGCGGTGTGCCTGTGGTTCTCGAGCGGCGTATGCAGCGAGATGCACTGGATCCCGTTCCGCAAGTGCGCCCGCGGGTTCTTCCCCACCAAGTCTGCCGGTGGGGCCCTGAAGGACGGCACGTTGTTCCTGCATTCGCCGGATCTTGTGAACGATGCGTCGATCAAGGTTTCCGGTTTCAGGCCTCGGCTCATGTGCGTCGGCGAGGACGGGTTGGACAAGGCGAACGAGCCGCCGGCACTGAACACGTTTGAGGGTGTTCACTACGGGATGATCGACGGAGATTGCGACCGGAACTTCGTGACGCGGGCGACTGCCTCGATCACGGTCGGCGCGGACACGTACTACGAGTTTGAGTGGAATGCCAGGACGAACGGCTGGGATCCGGACTGGCGGATCATCGGCGCGTACATGACTGTCGTTGGTGAGTCTGGCCTGGTCGGACTGGACAAGTACTCGCAGCAGTACTACCAGATCATCGGATTCACGGCCGGTGCCGCCAACAAGATCCAGTGCAGGTTCGTGCCCGACATTAAGACGAGCCCCGACATCCTGGCGCAGAACCTTCTGCTGACCGTGAACCCGGTCGTTCTGAAGGTCCAGACCGCCAACCTCCCTGGTGGGGGCGGCGAGTCGGGCTTCTACACGAACAAGGAAGTCGCGTCGATGGGCGTCATGATGAGCGGCGTGGAGCTGTCTGGGGCGATCACAGGGCTGGGCGCGAACTCGAATGCGGCGTTCGGCAGGTGGTACGGGAACCACTACTTCAGCGACTCGTTCACGACGGTTCAGTCGTCGACGCCCGTGAATCCGTCCAAGACGACTTCGATCATTAGCGTCGTCGACGGGCCGTCCCCGATCCATGCCGCGTTTGTCAGGAAGCTGGGGCCCCACCAGAGCGTGGAGTTCGCGGCAAACGTGGTGGGAATAAACTTCCGGCTGCTTGCGATGAACGTGCGTGGCCGTATCCTTGACACCGAGAGGAACACGAATTCCTATGCCTAGCACTCCCTTCAATTGGTCTACCGCCTTCATGAACCAGGGCGGCCAACAGCAGCAGAACCCCAATCAGGTTCGGCTGCACGGCGGTGATCTGCGCGGTCGTTTCTACGGCGGCAGCCGAATGCCGTCGCAGCAGTACGGCCAGCAGCCCAGTCAGCAGCAGCCGCAGCAGGGTCAGCAGAACGACTTCATGTCGCAGCTGCGCCAGTACATGCAGCAGATGCCGCAGCAGCAGCAGTCGCAGCAGCAGGGCGGACAGCCCGGCCAGCAGATGTCGCAGATGTTCGGCATGGGAGGAGGGCAGCAGCATCCCGGCGGGGTGGCTGCTGGCGACTTTCTCGCAGAGGCCTTTGCCCGAGACTACGCCAACCAGGCGGGCGCCCGGCAGCAAATGGGCAACACCATGGGCGGGTTCCTCGAAGGGCTTCGCGGCATCCCGGCAATGGGAATGATGGGCGTTGACATGGCGCGCCAGGCCGGGCAGCAGGGCATGGACGTCGCCCGCGAGGGCATGGAACGGATGATGAAGGAGGCGGGCGCCGCGAAGGGCGTCGCGAAGCAGGCGCGCAAGGACGTCCAGGGCGCCGCTGGCGTGATGGCCGGCGCGATCAAGGAACACGAGTTCTTCCGCAAGGATACCGTGGCTGGTGGGGTCAACGGCATTCAGTCGCAGTTCCAGGGCGCGAAGGACCAGATCATGTCCAATCCGAACCTGTCCGACGAGGACAAGCAGATCGAGATGGACAAGCTCAACAACACGATGCGCCAGCAGACCTCGACGTATGCGGCGCAGGCGGATGCGCAGGCCGCTGACTCGCTGCTGCAGGCCAAGAACGCCCTTTCCGGTTTGAGGATGCAGGGTGCCGGCATTACCTCGAGCGCAGGGATGCAGGCGGCTGGCATGGGTATGCAGGCGGCGCAGGCTGGCTACCAGTTGATGAATGCGCAAAGCCAGTTTGCGGCAAGCCTCGCGCAGTCGGCGATGGCGCAGGCGATCAACGCAAACCTGAGCGGTAACACCGCCGGCGCGCAGATTGCCATGCAGATGCCGCTGGGTGCGCCCAACATCGCGGACACGATCCTGGCGATGATGAACGCGCAGGGCATGCGGCCCGGCTCGGAGACCACGGGACCGTTCGCTGGCCGCATGGCAGGGCTGGTGGGGCAACCCGGATTTGGCGGTTACAACGAACGGAGCAACGAATCTGCGGTTGGGCGCCCGTCCACGTATCGCGTTCCGGGATCAATGTTCGCTTAAGGAGAGACAATGGCAGACGGATACGAACCCACCAGTGCAGTCAGCCAGAACGCCGCGGCGGGCGCAGCCATGTTTGGCGCGCAGCAACCGAGCCAGGGCCTTGGTTACGCGCAGCTTCAGCAGCAGCGTCAGCTTTCTCAGCAGGGCATGCAGGCGGACGAGCGTCGCGCCGCGGAAGATGTTCAGCGGTTTGAGAAGAGCCAGGGTCTTGCGCGAGAGCAGCTGCAGTTCGGGCGTGAGCAGATGCAGCAGAACCTTCAGGAGGGAAAGGAGGAGCGCGACAGCCGACTGAAGTTGCAGCAGGACAGCCAGCAGTTTCAGCAGCAGCTTCAGACGCAGATGCTCGAGCGCAACAAGCAGCTGAAGATGGCCGAGCTTGAGTTTGCCAAGGCCAACGCGCAGCGCCGCGAGGCCCTTGCGCCGCAGCTCATGAAGCTCCGGAAGGATGCTGCGGATATCAGCGGCAAGGTCGGCGCGTACAAGATTCTGCGTGAGCAGGCTGCCGAAAAAATCAAGGGTTATACAGACGAAGCAACCAAACTTCGTGGGCAGATGGTTGATGCAAACAAGCAAGAGCGCGCAATTGGCGAGCGTGCTGCAAAGACTGCTTCAGATCGGATGTATGAGGATCTGAGGAATAACTCGAAGGATGCAAAGTCAACTATCCGTAATCTTGTTACTGGTATCTTTTCCGGAACGCCTCTTGAATTTGTTCAGGGCGATCTTGTGAATGTCGACCAGGGCGACATTGGATATGACTTGCTGAAGGTCAACGAAGATCTCGTTGACATCAAGTCTGGTAGCTTCCCTGGAGTATCTTCTGTTGTTGATTTCATTCGACGGCAGGCTGGTGCGAACCTTGATGCCGCCACCGGTGGGCTTTCCGGAACTGCATCCGATGCGTCGGCCTTTCTTGGAATTGACGACAACAAGGTTTCGACAACCGCAAACATAGTGATGTCGAAGAACCTTTCTCGCGCAATTTCCGAGGTGACCGGCGACAAGATTCCGCCAGACTCAATTCGAGAGATGCTTGAGTCGGTGATCAAGGCTGGTGATGATGTTGGAGACCAGGCTGTTCTCCTCAACAAGTTCAGCGAAATTGGTGTTTCGCCGGAGGTGATGAAGTCTGCGCTGTTGAATCTTGCCAACAGCCTTGACTCAACAGATAAGCCAGAGCCTGGTCGAGAAGTTGCTCCTCTTAATCGCGCCTCCATCATGGCTCAGATGGAACAGTCTGCTCCTGGTTCCGCCAATCGAATAGCTCTTGAGGCAACGCTGAAGATGGTTGATTCAATTCAGCAGCGAGCCCGGACGGCAGCAGCAAATCTGCCGACCCAGGATCTTGGCGGAATTGATTCCATGATCTCGTATCTTCAGCGCGCCGCTTCTGGTGGCGGTCGCATTGACAGAAACGAACTGGCTGGACTGATTCCCGCATTTGCCGGTGGCACTCAGGATGAGTCTTTGGCAAGCACGATTCGGGAAGACAGGCAGCTTGCTGAACTCGAGTCTCTTGGCATGGATCCGCTTGGTGAACTCAAGAAGCGAATTTCCACTGAGAGTAAGTCTGCGGAACAGATTGGCTTTGATATCGAGGATCTTCGGCGTCAGCTTGATCCCGAATACCAGTCTGTCGGAGACATTGATACCCTCCTTGATCAGCTGAGGTCCATGAAGTGAACCGCTGGAAGGAGGCCGTTCGGCTGGCCTTCGAGAGCGTCCAGGACGTGGGCGTGGCGGTGGTGACGCCGGATGCCGGTGACGTGCTGGAGTGGGGTGCGGATCGGGGTGTCCTGTTCTACGACTGCGGGACCCCCACCCGCCGGTGGGTTGCCGAGGAACCGCCTCAGCGAGCCGTCCGTGGCTGGCTGTGGGGTTTGCGGAATGACCCGTTGTGGCGGCGCAAGGAGCCGGCATTCCTGATCCACCGCAAGGGAAAGACCTGGAACTGCACGGTCGGGGTACTTGTGCCTGCTGAGATGTCGTCTATCCTGAACCCATCCGATACCGTGGAGTTCCTTTGATGTCTATCTCTGACTATCTTCGCAGTGGTTTTGAAGACGCGACTAGTTTTTCGTCGCCTACTACTGCTGCTGCCCCAAAGAGCAGGCCCAAGAAAACGGAAGACCAGCTTCGTTCGCAGATGCGTCGCGTTTCTGCCTACATGCGTAAACGTGGTGCAAGGAGCGCGGCACCTGCTGCCGCTGCTGTTGCCGGTGAGGTTGCAAAGAAGGGCCTGCTTCGGGGAGCTCTTGGCGGTCTTGGCCTTCCCGGTCTTGTCATTGGTACGCTGGCGTATCCGGTCATGGAACGGCTGATCTACGGAAGCCGCGAGGACCAGATGCGTGATCAGTTCGAGACGCAGCGGAAGATTGAGCAGGAGGAGATGGCCAAGATGGGCGGCGTCTCCCCGATGGGCGACATGGGGGGCGTTGCCGGTGGGATGATGCCGCAGCAGGAGCGCGGCATGTACGACCTTCTTGAGGAAGAACGCGAAACTCGAGGCGACCTTGATTACGCAAACAGGGTGAACCGAATCAATAGGTCTCTTGGCGGTTCTGACGATGAACTAAATTCTTTGCTTGCCGGTCAGGAGGCGCGCCTGCGTCAGATTCAGGCTCCCCGCCAGCTGACTCCTTACGAGATCATGGGGATCATCGGTGGCTGATACTCCTCCGTCAAAGCCCGGCAAGGCCTCGAAGTCAGCCAGGTCATTCTCCGATATTGCCAAGGAGTACGATGACAGTTTCTTGAACGAGAAGCCCCTGAGTCCCGAAGCGGCAAAAGAGGTCGAGAGGATCTTGAAACTCCAGATGAGGCCAGCGCTTCGGGAAGCCATTGACTCAAATCGAAGAGCAATCAATGCCGGCCGTGAAGGGCAGGGACTGAATCCGGAGATGACGCAGGAGCAGCGCGCTGACGCTGCAACGATGCGCGATCCGTTGGTTGCGAATACCGAGGGTCGCAGCGATCCGCGTTCCCTGCGCCGCGCCCCGAGGGTCGTGCGCATTGGCGGTAAGGAGATCGAACTTCCTGAGGACTACGCGGAGCGCAAGAAGTTCCGCAAGTACCGGCTGGAGGAGATGGCAAAGATCGGTGCTGCACGTCGCCGACCTGGTCAGGACAAAAGGACCGCAGAGCAACTGCGTGGAACGCTTGGTCGTGCCGGTCGCCGTGCGGGTCTTGCGGTTGGTGGGGCACTCAAGGGACTTCCCGAGATCCCGATGCCAACTGCTCGGAACCCGCTCGTGCGATTCGGGCTGCGGTACGGCAAGAACATTGGCGGCGTCCGGGGCGGACTTGCAGGGATTGGCGCCTTGGCTGGTGGGGCCCTGATCGGCAAGATGATCCAGGGGTCGGGCGAGCTGCGGGAGGCGCAGGAGCGGGAGCAGGAGATGCTTCGCCGGCGGGCTCGGCAGGACATGCTGGACCTGCTGGGACGCAAGGAACAGAAGCAGGCGGTGCAGATGAGCATCAACCAGAACCTGGCAAAGCTCCAGATGGAGGCGCCGGATCTGTACATGCGTGCGGCGACGGGTCGCGTGCTGCCGCAGGGAGCGGTCGTGATCGGCGGGGCGCCCCGCGCAGATCTTCTCAATCAACTCGGAATGGCCATGGCAAACGGCCAGTTCGGTCAGTAACATCAAAGGAACCAGGAGACACACATGGCAGGCGAAAACTCTCTCGTTACCCAGCACTACCCCGATGACTTCCAGGTCACGGTGTTCCCCAACGCGGCTGCCGCGCCGCACGACCCCACCATCCTGCTGTACGCAGACCGTGACCTGTACGTCGACGAGATCGTCGTCGGCATCCACGCGGCCGGCAGTACGGACGCAGTCCTGTCGTTCGAGGTGACTCGCGACCTGACCAACACCGCGGCTGGCAGCGTTGTTGCGCTTGCCAACATCGACGCCGCGAACGTCACGTCTGGCGACACCATGGTTCTGACGACCGACGGCGTGGTTCGCACGGCAATCGCCGGCACTACCTACGCGTCTTCGACCGGCTCGACCGCGATCAGCAACTCGGAGAACAAGATTCCCCAGGGTTACTGGCTGGTCATCGACATCACCGGAACCATCAGCAGCGGTCGCGCTTCTGTCCAGGTCCGCTTCCGTTCTCGTCCCAAGTAATCGCACACCCCACCACAGGACAACCACATGGCACTTGTTTCTTCCACCGAGATCCGTCCTACCGACATCACTACGTTTGTTGAGTTCAGCCCGCTCGCTGCTGGTGTTACTCTGCCTGCTAGCACGGCTGCTGGTTTCCGATGCTTCTACACGACTCGCCCGACCAAGATCATGGCGATGTCCGTGGTCAGCGGAAACGTGACGGTTGGCGGCGTGACCTACACCGCTGCGTACGATGTCCGCGCGATTGACGGAACCGTCACCCCCGTGACTACGCTCAATACTGCCCTTGCAACGACTGCCGTAACCGCCGTTGCCAGCAAGGCAAATGTGTGCCCCATTGATGCACAGGACAGCGACGCGCTTCCCCCGACCATTCCGGCCGGCGCATGGGTTGGTTTCAACATTCCGTCGACCGCTACCAATGCCAGCTCCGTTTGCGGCGTCCTCATCACCTACCGTCCCGTGTAATCGGGAGGTAGCGGATGTTTGATCCGATTCGGATCTACGACAAGCCGGCCGTCATCCTGACCCAGCTTGGGAACGGGATCGCGACAACCGACAGCGTCCGCAGGGCTCTCTTCGACCCTGCGGCGCTGTCGCCTCGTGAGCGGGCGTCGTATGCGGACGAGCTGAAGAAGTCGGCGGGTGGCAACCCGGTTGTGGATACGGCCATCGACGTGCTTGCCAACCCGTTGACCTGGCTGGCGTTTGTCTCTGGCGGGGCGATGGCCTCAAGGAACTTTGCTAGGTCCGGCCGCTTCTTCACTGGCGGCATGGCTGGTGGGGCCTACGGCGAGTGGGGCATGGCGAAGTGGCCGTTCCTGCGATCGATGCGTGCGCTGAGCGCGTCGCAGGAACTGAGCAACACGCCAATCCCCGCGTTGCTCGAGGCGATCCCCGGCGAGATGCAGCGGTACCAGAAGGAGTTCAGCCGCCACGTGACGCCCGGCGTGGAGCGCATCCGGCGCATCCTGAGCGAGAAGCACGGCGTCGAGGTGAAGAGCCTCGATCCGTCGATGGCTCCGAATGCGGCGGTCGAGCAGGACCTCGAGACGATCCGGCTGGCTCTGCACTCCAAGCTGTCGGGGTGGGACAAGCAGTCGAACTTCAAGTTTGTGGCCGGCGTGCGCCCCAAGAACTACGAGATCCTCACGACGTGGGAGGACTCGGCGGGGAAGCTGCACAAGGAGTGGGTGAACGTCGGCACAAAGGAGAACTTCAAGAAGTACCAGGATGCGTTTGCGGAGAACCGCAACAACATCCGGTTCTCGAGGGACGCGGACGGCAAGTTCGTGCCGGACGTTGAGTTCATGGATCGGGCTGCACACGACACCACCACGCTTGAGGACCGGCGGTCGGGCAACTACCGGGCGTTTCAGATCGTGGACCCGAAGACCCAAGTGCGCGGCGACTCGCCCCTGCACTCGGGCATCGACGTCGACGTGATCGACGTGGAACGCGGCGCGCTGGTGGGGGACATCGTGCAGCTGAACCGGGACGTGAAGGAGTTCGGGCTGCAGGAGCTGATCGACGGCGTCGACCGGATGCGGACCGAGGTGAAGGTCAAGCTGTACGGAAACGATGACGTGTTCCGCAAAACGGGTACGTTCGAGGCCGACCGCTCCAAAATACTTAAGATCGCCCGAGGGGCCAGGAACGACCTCGAGAAGCAGGGCGTGATCGGGCGGGACGGCCGGTTCAACTACGAGGAAGCTGCAACGGCGAACTCCATCCTGACGGAGGAGGTTGCCGGCGCGATCATCGAGTACGGCAAGAAGAATCCCGGTCGCGGGATGAAGGCCGACCAGATCGAGCAGCTCATCGCGGACACGTACTCGATCCTGGTCGACGACCCAAACTACCTGCCGCGCAACACGACGGCGGTCTTCAGGGACGTCGGCGGGACGCGGGTCGAGGTGGAGCCGAGCCAGTTCTCCCGGCCGGGCTCGTTCTTGGAGGGGTTCGGGCGTGACATCGTGGCGTCCGGTCGCACGAAGTTCCGGGTGCGGGACGCAATTCCGATGGACCCGCAGGACCTTGCGGCTCTTGCGGAGCGGTACGGCGACACCGAGGAGCTGAATGCGGCGCGCAGTTTCTCGCGGTCGCGGGTGATGAACCAGCAGCGGATGGACGTGCGCGGGACGTACAAGGTGCACAGGCTGGCACCGGACATTGCGCTGCAGAAGTACATTGTGTCGAGCGCGCGGGACGCGGTGATGTTCTCGGATGACCCGTTCAAGAACCTGGGCGTCGTGGCGGCGCTCAAGGACTTCCCGAGTCCGCGGACGAACGTGCGGTACCCCGGCCCCACCGGCGAGAAGGGTGGGATGCCCGCAAGCTGGCGTCCGTATGGTGGCGGGCCGAAGCCGGCTGGCGGGTTCTCGCTGAACGACCTGATCGAGACGCAGATGCTGGCGCTCGAGGAGCAGTCGGGCGCGGACGGGTACGTGGCGCGTGCTATGCGGCAGCACGTCCTGCCGGCGGTGTTCGGGTACCGGACGGTGGAGGACGGGGCGTCCAAGGCGATGGGCAGTTGGCTGCGCGGGAAGGCGTTGAACCTGGCGAACAGCGACTTCTTCAAGGAGGTCGAGCGGCAGGGGGGCGTGGCGGAGCGGTTCGTGCGCGGGATGCGGCGGTACGGCAGTACCCCACCGAGCGACTCCACGAGCTTTGGCAGCGACGTGGCCCGGATCTTCTACGGGTCCACCATCGGCCTGAACCTCAACACGGCGTTGACGAACCTGCTGCAGCCCCTGCACAACCTGCACCAGCTAGGGTTTGCGAATACGGCCCGTGCATATGCGCAGACCATCGAGCAGATGTACGCCTACGGGAAGGCGCGGGTGGCGCTGGGCAAGGGTGCGAGCCCGGCCCAGATCGAGGAGGCGATGGACCGCACCATGAACCGCACGCTGACGGGCGGGGTGCGGGTGAACCTCCGGGACATCTCGGACATCTCGACGGCGTGGGATGCGGTCGAGAAGCCGGGCTTCGGGGCGCAGATCTCCCAGGGCGGGGGCGGGGTTTTCGAGGCGGTCATGAAGCCGTTCCAGCTGACCGAGATGGTCAACCGGATGGCGACGGCCAACGCGGTCCTGAACGCGGCGGAGGAGGGCTGGAAAGCGGGTGGGCGCTCGAGCAGGTTGGATCCGTACCGGGCGATCCAGGAGGCTCGGTCGGCGGTGGAGACCATGCAGTTCGGCAGCAGCCCGCTGAACCGCCCGATGATGTTCTACACGGACTACCTGCGGAACCCTGCGATCAGACAGTTCCTCCAGTTCCCGGTGCGCTCGGCGGTCAACATCGCCACCATGCCTGGGCTGGTGGGGGGTAGCCGGAACGTGCTGGGCATGGAGGTGACGAGTCCGTTTGGCATCGCCTCGGTGGATACCCTGCGGATGCTGGGTGTGTCGGCGATTGCGTATGAGGTGGGAAAGAACATGCTGGGCGCGGACCTGAGCCGCGGCCTTGCCGTGGGCTTCGTCCCGGACATCGACGTGGAGAAGGACCAGCAGCTCATGCTGCCCGTCCCCCCGTTCGCGGATGCCATGTACTCAGGCGTCCGCTCCTTCATGGCAGGTGGGGACCGGGAGATCCTGAGCGACGTGGTGCCGCTCGTGGTGCCTGGTGGCGTGGCGATCAGCAGGGCGTTGGGGGCGATGCCCAAGAGTGAGACGCTGCAGTCGCTTGGGTTGCAGAAGCGGTACGCGGCGTGGGACCAGGCGGACGCGGAGGGGAACGTGCCGGTGTTCGATCAGAACAGCCGGTTGCTCGGGATGTACTCCGGGTCGGACATCGTCCTGCGGAGCATGGGCACGGACATGGGTCGGTTCCAGAACCAGGGCGAGGTGACCCAGTTCCTCCTGAAGAACCGCGACCAGATGCGGGATCTGAGGCGGCAGTGGATTGCGTCCGTCCTGGCGAACGACATGTCCAAGGCGACGAAGATCAAGGCGAACTACGAACGCCAGTTTGGGATGCCTCTGACGGTGACGCAGCAGCAGATGAAGGAAGCCGTGCGTATCCGGGAGGAGAGCGTCGCCGGCCGAACGCTGCAGTCGATGGACAAGGACCTGCAGCAGCAGTATCGGGACGTCATGCAGGCAACGGTTCCGCAGGCCATGCTCGGCCCGCAGATGCCCCTGGAGCAGGGGTCGATGTACGTGTGGTCCAACTTGCCCAAGAGGTAGCCCATGCCAGACGAACCAATCAAGACCACGCCGTCCGAGTACTTCAAGTCGCTCTACGGTGACAAGGTATCCGACATCATCAAGAAGCGGCGCGAATATCAGAAGCAGCATCCTGAAGTAGCTCAGTCGATTTATCTTCCTGATTACTCGGAAGAAGCGATGAACATGCCTGTTGAGCTGAAGTCGTATCCCGATGACGGGAAGACTACGAGGGCAAAAGTCATTGATGGAAAGCCGGAGATCCAAATTCGTTCGGATCTTTTCAAGGAAATGACCGCGCCTGAAACCCAGTTGAGCAGGACAATCGGCCACGAAATGCAGCACATACTGCAGACGGCTGATACTGATACGGCAAACGAACTTAGGAAGACCAGGAACAAGGCTCGCGCACTTGGCGCACCTTATGCCGAGCTTGATGCAGATCCTCAGTTTCAGCAGTTTGCAAATGATCGTCGTCCCGCAGGTGATTACCGAGTTCCAACAAGTGGATCGGAACTTCCTGGATACCTTTCACAGTTGAAGTCACGTCGGTTTGACCAGACTGGTTCTTACCCCGAAGCGGCAACAAAGGAAGAGCTGATTACCCATCTCAAAGCGCTTGATGATGAGTTCCAGAAAAGAATCAAAGAGCCAAGAACGTCGGATGACAGCAAACGTCCTGTCATGAGAAACGTGTATCTCAAAGATGTCATTGACCTGTTGATGCGCAACCCCGAGAAGGGTCTCAAGTACTGGAACTCGATTGTTCGCAAGGACCGCAACCCGCTAGACATGGCCTAGTGGCATCCAGAACTCGACGATCCCCGGTACGTGGTGCCAGCGCACCGCACCCAGGACTACCCGGTCCACGAACCTCGATCCGACCCAGAGTGGATCGAGACCGGGGCACGCCGCGGCGACCTGCGAGACGGTCTTGCGGTTGATGCTCGTGGACACGTGGATCAGCTCGCCGGTGGGCCACACCCGCGTGTAGGTGTTGGCGACCGGGCGGAGGATCCAGGGCTCGTTCTCGTGCGGCCCCACCAGGTCATCGGGCTCGGGGCGGTCCTTGGCGATGGCGTACCGTATGAGCGCCCACCAGCGGCGGGGGTTGGTGGGGAACTCGCAGGTGTACAGGTGGGACGTGCCGCGCTTGCGCTGGCGCGACGGCATCCACTCCTTGGGGATCGAGGTGTTCAGGTACAGTCGCTGGTGCTCGAGGCGCCCGCCACGGCCCTGGGCCCAGCCGGTCTCAAGGGTAAGTCTCTGCGCTCTTTCCAGGTTCATAGGGTGCTTCGCGGATCTTCTGCAAGTGACCGATGATCATGAGGGAATCCTTGCGGACGTCCTGCATCCAGTCGATCATGCCGGTGGTGGTGATTCCCTTGGAGGACAGATCGGCAAGGTGCTGGACCATGCCTATTCCGATCAGGCCGGACTCGGTCTTCTCCATCAGGTTCTCGAAGAACTTCGGTTGTGTGATGCGGTGCACTCGCTCGATTGCGCAGTCTGGGAAGCGCTGCTGCCAGCTGTAGTTGATGCGGTCGAGGAAAGCAGGGGAGGGGTGGGTGTAGTAGATGAAGCCCCACGAGGATCCCTCCTCGCTCGTGACGCAGATGGACCACCTGTCAGGATCCATGCCGTGAAGGCTGTTGCAGGCGGAGATGTGTTCCTTGATGTCCTGATACGAACCTTGGTCAGGAATCGAGACGACGATCGTAGATTCGTATGGCATACCCTCATCCTAAAGGTAAGAAATGAAAGGGCCCCGTGGATTTTCATCGACACGGGGCCCCTATCCGGGGGTTCGTACCCACCAATGAGGGGAGGGGGCTCCTTGCGGGAACTCCCCCTCCCCGGCTGGTGGGGCTTGTGGGTCAGGTCGACAGGGCCTTCTGCAGGAACTCCTTGCGGTACTGCTTGCCGTCCTTGGCCGTATCGTACTGGCACTTGACGACCACGGCAATCACCGAATCGGTGTTTTCCAGACGGTGGGACAGGTCGGCCAGGGCGGCACCGATGTCCTGCGGCTCCCGGCGGAGGCAGGTGGTGAGGTGGCCCTTGAGGCGGCGCAGCTCGATCTCGGCCCGAGTCTTGGCGCCGTTGTCGGTCAGGGCACCCATGTCCGCGGGGAGGCGGATCGGGGCACCCATCCAGCGGCGCGGCTCGTCCTGACCGGGGTCGTTGATGAGCTGGTAGGAGAACTGGATCTCGAAGCCGGGGAACGTCTGCCCGTCCTTCTGCTTAAAC
>Ga0209770_10000147_pt1 | contig 40637 bp, 50 predicted proteins | sample LauGreSu1BDMLBDD_2_FD_187572 | JGI IMG/M metagenome (GOLD analysis project Ga0209770, IMG submission 187572) | Freshwater lake microbial communities from Lake Michigan, USA - Su13.BD.MLB.DD (SPAdes) (version 2) | ecosystem: Environmental > Aquatic > Freshwater > Lake | place: Lake Michigan, USA... | reverse complement strand
CAGATATTACAAATAGCAGCATCCTCCTCTACTCAATTCAACTTTCGCGCAGATATTGCGTATAGCACAAATTTAACCTCTTCTAATTTTCTTGGTATCTCATCTGCAAATTATGGAGCAGGGGCGCTGGCAACAATTCAAACTGTTGGCTCTGCGGATGACGCACAATCTAGGTTAACTACCGGTTCTAAATACGGCGTTGGCGTGAACGGAACATTACTGCCATACACAACAGACTCTCCTTATGCTGGCCTTGCGCTTAGTCCTACCAAACTTTTGATTAAAGGTTAACTTATGAAAACGCTAATTGAGAACTCAACAAAACTATCTAAGTACATCTGGGAAGATAACGAAGTAGTTACTGTTCAAGAAGATATGACCTACGCACCTGGTTTTAATATTGGTGATTTGAATAGCACCAATGCCGTCCTTGTAGAAAACGTAACGCCACCGGAAGATTGGCGAGGCTGCAAGTATCTCTATGACGGCGCGTGGACATTAAACCCAAAATGGGTAGACCCGTCAGTAGTTACTGAATTAGCAAAGGCATAAAAACTGGCCTTCGGAGTGACCCATAATTATTGACGAAACAGTACTACGCAACCAGAGTGAGGTAGATCATGCCCGAATCAGGTTTAATTGACATGTTGATTGCCGGAGCCGGTGCTGTAGTAGCCTGGTTCGTCAAATCTACTCGCGAGGACAACAAGGAGCAGGATCGCAAGATCGAAACCCTGCAACGTGAGCAGGCTGCTCTGTTAAGCCGTGAGGAGTTTCGCCAAGACATGCAAAGCTTCAGGCAAGAGATGAATCAGAACTTTGACAAAGTGTTTTCTAAATTGGACAAGAAGGCAGATAAGTAATGCTTGATCCAGTCTCAGCGTTAGCCATAGCCACCAGTGCCTACAATGTGATTAAACGCGGCATTGAAATGGGTCGCGAACTTGAAGACATGGGCGGCCAGTTGGGCACGTGGTTTGGCGCAGTTGCTGACGTCAAATCCGCGGAAGAGGAAGCGCAAGACCCCCCGCTTTTTAGGAAGCTGATTGCCAAAGGTAGTGTTGAGCAGGAGGCTATGCAAGCACTTTTGGCTCGCAAAAAGATCGAACAGCAGGAGAAAGACTTGCGCGAGTTAATAGTTTGGAGATGGGGTGTTGAAGAATACACAGCAATGATGCGCGATCGCACGAGGATTAAAGACACACGCGCCAAAGCAATTCAAAACCAACGCCGCAAGATGCGTAAGTTCATTGCAAACACACTGACTATTATACTGATTGCAGCACTCACTGGGCTTCTCGTTATGTTTATCGTTGGCATTATTACAAATCTGAGGTAACAAATGAACGAGAGCGACATCAAGGGCAAGTTAACTTTTGCGGTGACATTGATGGTTTCCGCCACGTTGTGCGTCTCTGTCATAGTCATGGTCATTGCGCTAGTGGCCGGTCTCTGGTTTGACAACATCGACAATGCCGAAATATTCAAATTAATCAGTCCTGCTTTTCAGACAATTATCGGGGGCTTTATTGGCCTGCTTGCTGGGATAAAACTTGGTAACGCAGATGAGGAACCCCCATGCCGAGGTAACAAAAAATGATGACTCTTATTTCTACACTGCTCGGGTTCGCTTCCGGTGGCTTGCCTAAAGTTCTAGATTTTGTCCAAGACAGAGGCGACAAGAAGCACGAACTGGCTCTGATGGCGATGCAGCGAGAGCGAGAGATCGCACTGGCGAAAGAAGGGTACATTGCGCAAGCCCGCGTTGAAGAGATCAAGACAGAACAGATTGAGATGCAGACACAGGCGCAGGAAAAGCTCGCGATGTGGAAGCACGACATGAAGATCGGGGAAGGCGCCAGTACGTGGGTGATTAACCTAAGAGCTTCTGTCCGCCCCATCGTGACGTACATCTTTGTGCTTCTGTTAGTAGTCGTAGACGTGGCCGGTATCTGGTACGCCTATTCTACTGGCGTGGCTTTTGCTGACGCGATGGACATGGTGTTCAGTGATGATGAGATGTCGATTTTGGCGGCAATTATTGCCTTCTGGTTTGGCTCCCAAGCGTTCTCCAAGAAATGAAGATATCCGAGGCGGGCATCCAGCTAATCAAGTCTTTCGAGGGCTGCCACAATACGCCCTACAGATGCCCCGCTGCGCTGTGGACGATTGCCTACGGCCATGTGCTGTACCCTGACCAAGCGCGGTTGAAGAACGACGAGAGAGCCAACTACCCGCTCAAAGCTGAGCACAATAGGACGTTTTCCGGTGATGAGATTGATACGCTGCTTGAGAAAGATTTACAACGATTTGAGGCGGGAGTATTACGACTATGTCCTGGTGCTGCTGATAGCCAGTGCCACCTGGACGCACTGGTCAGCTTTGCGTTCAATGTGGGATTAGGGAATCTTCAGTCATCCACCTTGCGAATGAAGTACAATAGAGGTGATTTCGAAGGTGCCGCCGATGAATTCCTGAAATGGACTAAAGCGGGCGGCAAGGTGCTGAACGGGCTTGTACGCCGCAGAGAAGCGGAGCGTGCGTTATTTTTGACCTCCGGCTAACGTTGCTTTAACCTTAGACAAAATACGAGTAAACATATTATGGCCGTACAAAACCCGTATCAATTAACAGCTGATGAGATTAAAGAACTCCAAGCCTGGGCAACTAACCGTGGGTTAGATCCAACTGCGCAGTTGAACGAAGCCAATCAGCTTTTTATTGGTGGCCGGCTGACGTCGGCTAACCAGTTGCGCGATCTTGTCGAAGGACAAATGGCCAGCAACCCGACTGCAAAGACGGGCATCTCAGACATGTACGGCGCGGCTAACGCAGTTTCAACGTACAGCCCTACCACGGTTGACACGGGTACGATTGGCAGTGCGACTACGTCGTCTTACACGCCCACTACTCTCGACACGTCAGCGATAAAAGCCGCCGAGGTCACCGGGTACACCCCCACTACTCTCGACCCGGCTTCGGTTAATAAGGCTGCAACTGTAAAGGCGGGCGTGCAAGGCTACGATGCTACCGGGTACACGCCTGGGACTTACAAAGCGGACGAGTACACCGCGCAAGGGTTCGACGCTACAACCCGGGACTATAAAACTTACGACGCTAAAAAAGCCGAACAAACAATTTTAAACGTAACACCTGACCAGCTGGTCGAAGATCGGATTCAGGGGTTGCTCAAAAAAGGCTCTCCGCTGCTTACCTTGCAAGAAACAAAAGCACGGCAAGCTATGGCTGGCCGTGGGCTGCTTAGCTCCAGTATGGCTGAAGGCGAGGCGCTGCGTGCGGTAACCGAAAGCGCTCGAGACATTGCTACGTCAGACGCGGCAACGGTGTCCAGAGCTGCGCAGATTAACGCTGAGCAGGCTAACACTCTGGCACAGTTTAACGCTCTGCAAATAAACGCGGCTGAGTCTTTTAACGCTAACTCGGCTAACCAGGCTAAGTCGGATAACCAGCGAGTTATCAACAGCGCCGCTGAGTTCTTGGCCAACGCTAAGAACGCAGCAGCCTCGGCCAATGCCAATGCCAGGAACAACGCTTATGCGTTTGCTGCCCAGGCGGCTAACGAAGCCAGCGCGGCTCTTGCCCTGGCAAAAAACAACGCTAGCGCATTTAAGGCACAAGCGGCCAACGCGGCCAGCGCTGCGGAAGCCCAGGCTATTAACGCCGCTGCGGCCGACGCGGCAAACGCGGCTAACCGCGCTCGAGAGCTTAACGTTTCCGCGCAAAACTTGGCGACTCAGTTTGCAGCTGAAGCGAAGACCAGAGCGGATGCAGAAGCTGCGGCGGCCGTTAACCGGGCTAACGAAGTTAACGTTGTTGCGCAGAACAACGCCAGTGCGGCCAACGTGGACGCGAAGAACAGAGCTGACGCTGAAGCGTTTGCTGCGGTTAACCGGGCTAAAGAGCTTAACGCAGCAGCTGAAACTGAAGCAGCTAAGAGCAGGGTAGAAGCCGAAAACAAAGCGGCGGAGACTGCACGCTTAATCGCTGCTGATAAAGAGATTGCTAAGTTAAACGCCGACGCCGAGAGGCTATCTACCGCCACCACACAATCGATGGCCGTTATAGAGAGCATGGCTGACAACATCACTAAGCTGAAAACGTCTGGCGACTTTGACACGGCCACGGCCGAGGGACGAGCCGCTTTAGACGCTGCGGTTAAAGAGCAAAAAGATAACGCCAAAACCACGCTGACTCTTTTAGAAAAACTGACGAAGATAGAAGGGTTGACCGAGCTTGTAACCTTTGACACCCCAGCCGTTGTTGCCGCTGCTGCTCAAGCTGCCGATGCTCAAGCTGCTCAGGCTGCTGCTGCTCAGGCTGCTCAGGCTGCGGGTAACGTCAACTATGACGACCTGGGCATAGACGCTACCGACGCAGGGCTGATTAGATCTGGCATGTTTATCCCGTGATGCGGTTAACTAGGGAAGAGCTGCTGTCGCCGTTAAGTATTCCCTTTGATTCTTTAGAAGGGTGGGACGCAGTACCCCTGGTGATTGATAACAAGCACGCCGGTACGTTGATCGTGCGAGGGATGGAGGTTCACTTTGCCTTTACTGAAAGACCTACTATCTGTGTCAGGCGAGTTGGGCGAGAGATGTTAGCGCCAGTGTTGGATCGATTTGGCATGCTAACCACCAAGGTGCCAAAAGACATGATCGCTTCAAAAAGATTTGTGCAAAGGGTGGGGTTTAAACCCACTTGGCAAGACGAGGATTTTGACTACTACCTGCTCACCACGTTACCGTGGGAGCGCAAAACAAAGGAGGCTTAATATGCCACCCATAGTCGCTGCTGCTGCGGCAGCATTTACCACTGTACAAGGCGCTGTTGCCGCTGCTGGAATTATGAAAAGCATGGCCGTTGTTGGCACTGCTATGTCGGCTTTAGGCGCCGTGACCAAAAACGAAAAGCTGATGAAGATCGGCGCGGTGGTGGGAACGGTTGGTTCTCTAGGCACCATGGGCGCGTTTGGCCAAGGAGCTAAAACGCTTGGCATGAGCAGCAGCGCAAAAGCCGCAGCCACTTCAGCTGCTGCAAATAGAGCAGCGACCTCAGCCGTTACCGGGGCGATGCCGCAACCTGGAGCCTTACGACCTGGCGCTGGTGTGCTGAAGCCTGCGTTTGGCGGAGGCGCGGTTCAACAGCCTGGCCTTTTAAGTCAAACTCTGCAACAGGCATCAACGCTTAACTTGCCGCCTCCGGCTCCAACCACGCTGCTGCAGAAAGCCGGCAGCGCGCTTAGCTCCGGGGCGAACATGATTAAAGAAAATCCTGAAGTGGCGATGGTATTAGCCCAGGGTGGCGCCGAGCTGGCTAATTACCTCAGCGGTAAGACAGACGCCGAGATCCGCCAGCTGGAATCCAGCATTAGTGCTAACGACGCTAACGCGCAAAGAACGTTGTTCACCATCGCTGAAGAGAAACGTCGCCGGGCAAACATCCAGGGCGCGTATCTGCCGGCTCCAGTTCAAACCGCGCCTGTGCAAGTTAACCCCTATCAGCCGACTGGAATAATAGCCGGTGCAATGCCCAGAGGTGTTTGATGAATATTGACGAGATCCAAAGCAAAATACAACTTCCGCCTGAGCTGCAAGACGCCTACACTCGCGTTGTAGCGGCCGGCATGAAGGTGCTTTTTTCTAAGCAAACGCACGATTTGATGCTGGAACAGCTGAGTGCTCCCGGCGATAATGCGACCAAGCTTGGTCAAGGTATCGCCAAGGTAATTGTGTTCCTTTTCAACGAGTCGAACGGGACCATGCCGCAAGATGTTATTGTACCGGCAGCGATGCTGCTGTTGATGAAAGCGGCAGACTTTGTCAATAAATCTGGCAAAGGCCAGATCTCCGACGAAGAGATTGGCCAAGCCATGGAGGTTTTGATCGATTCACTGTTTGAAGGTTTCGGCGCTGACCGGTCTGAATTCGACGCCGCTATGAGCCAGGAGATGCCAGCATGAGAGGATTGATTGCAGCCGCGCTCGGTGGAGTGTCCAGAGGCGTCGGTCAAGTAGCGGAAAGGCAGATAGAGGTTAACTCTCGAAAGGCTTTGATGGAGGCCGAAGAAGAGATGAACGCGCGTCTGGCTGAGGCTGCTGAAGGCCGGGCGATTGCTGCTGAAGGCCGCGCTGAAACCAGGCAGATTGGCGCTGAAGGCCGCGCTGAAGCAGCCCAGCTTGGGCTTGAATCTCGCGCTGAAGCTCGCACCATTGCAGCTGAAAATCGACTGGATCCTGTTGAGACAGAACAGTTGAACGTGCTTAGAGCGCAGGTCGCCGGAGTTAAACGCGACAGCGCTTGGACGGAAAGAGAGCAAGGCATTAGAACGCGACTTGGCCAGGCGCCTTTTGGTTCGGAAGATTATGAGTCCGCACTGCAAGAGCTTGACTCCATGGTGACCACGGGCACTCGCGCTCAGCGCGCGCAAGACAACGTTGCTGCGGGCGCCAGGTATGTAGACCTTGCTGAGTTAAATTTTGAACAAGCCGAACAGCTCAGAAAAGACCTACGCGATGGAAACATCTTTGAGCCAGAGGACGTTGCCGACGCTAATACTCGGATAGCAAAGCTTCAAAGAAACGCAGAGCGAGCAATGCTGGACGCCAACGATTTGCTGTCTGGTGGAGGCCGCGGCGCGCCGCAAACGCGCCCGGCAACTGGAGCAGGTATGCTACGCTCAGGGTTTAACCCTCAGCAGCCAAGAGACCTTAGTTCGTTTTTCATACAGGGGAATGATTGATGAAGCCTTTTGATTACGCAGCCGCCCGCCAGGCGGGGTATTCTGAAGAAGAGATTGGTCGTTTTCTTGCGAATGAATCTTCTTTTGACTATGACGGTGCGATATCAGAAGGGTACAAGCCTCAACAAATTGTAGACTTTTTGTCTATTCGAGCGCCAGAGCCTCTGGCTGCACCAGAAGTGGAAGACAAGCGCACGGTAGGAAACGCCGTCCAGGATTTAGCCGCGTCTTTTGGCGTTGGTACCGGACAGCTGGTTGGCCTGCTGGGTTCAGCTTACGGTTTAACAACCGGGGACATGGACAACAGAGCCACCCGGTTGGGCGCCAACACGTCAGAGTTCTGGGAGGCGCGTAAAACGCCTATACTCAAAGCCGCTGAAGATTTGCGCCAGGCCAGGATTGACGCCGCTGAGGGGGAGCTTGAAAAGGCAGGAGTGGCTATTTGGGAGACTATTAAAAACCCAATGCTGCTTGTCAGCGAAGTAACCAAACAGGTGCCTAATTTGGCGGTGGGCGGTCTTGCTGGTATAGGTGCTAAGACGGTCGGCAAAGTAGGCGCAGCAGCTCTTGGCAAAGAACTTAGTGAGCAGGCGGTAACCAAAATTGGTGTAGGCGCCGCTACGGGCAGTGAGCTTGGTTTGTCCTCGGCGGACTTTGGCCAGTCGGCCTACGACCAGTTGATGGCGATACCTGATGAGGTCTGGGCTGCGAACCCGGACCTGCAGGAAAGAACCGGTGGCAACCCCGATCTGTTTTTTAGAGTTAAGCGGGAGATGGCTACCGAGCTGGCACAGAACAGCGCAATCGCCGGTGGCATTGTAACTTTCGGGTTAAACAAATTACCCGGCGCAAAGACCATTGAAAAAGTATTGGGCGGTGACGCGTTAACCGGCACAAGGCTTAGACGCGCAGCCACGGGGCTTGCGGGTGAAACCGTGTCCGAAGGGTTGGAGGAAGGCGCGACACAACTGTCCGCCAACATCGCTCAAGCCCAGATAGATCCAAACACAGATCTGACCGCTGGCCTTGGCCAGGCCGCTGGTCTTGGTGCCCTGGTCGGAGGCGCCTTTGGTGCTGGCGCTGGCGCTCTGGCGCCACAGAGAGCAGAGGCTGATCCTTCAGGCTTGGCGGGTCTCTCGGTTGGTCAGACAACCACGATCAACGGTAACACCGTTTCTAGAACCCAATCCGGTTTTGACATAACCACTGCAAACGGCAACCTCGTACAGACTGATCTTACCGGCGCGAACAGTATCGTTACTCGCCCGGTTGAAGAACAAAAACCGCGAGGGCTTTTACGCGACGCTACTAACGCCGGCGAAGCAGTTGCAGCTGCAGAAGATATTATTGGTAGTTTTGACGCAGACATTGAGGCGCTGGAAAGAGAAGTAGGCATGGCCTCGGTCACGCCTGCCCCTGCTCCGATCGAGGCTATCACCCCTGCTCCGATCACCCCAGCTCCAATCGACGCGATCACGCCTGCTCCGGCTCCACTGGAGACCCTCCAGTCTGGTCGAGGTCTACTTGCTCAGGAGATGACCGGTACCGCGTCTGTTACGCTGCCTCCCGTTGAACCTAAACCTACGTTAACTCTAGAGGCCTTGGCATCTGCTGACATCTCCAGCATGCCTGCGCCTGAGCGACAGGAGTTCCTGGCAGATCTGAATTTTGCGCGCACCGCTCAGTTACCCGCTCAGCGCCAGACTGCACTTACTCGCGCCGCAGAGACCTACGGCAGAACCGTTGGTCCTATCCAACAGCCGGTGGCGCGCCCAACTCCGGAGCAGGCAATACAGGCAGCCAGACAGCCTACCGCTGAACGGTTGACCACCGCTGCACCAGACATAGACGCGCTGTTAGGCGCCGACACGCGCGCCCTGGATCAGGAAGACCGTGCAGACTTTAACGCTCAGCTGGCCATGGCACGCACCGCGGAGCCTGGTCCAGTGCAGACCGCTGCGCTTAACCGTGCCGCCGAGATCTACGGCCGGGCAATAGGTCCCATCCAGCCGCGCGCACAAGCGCTTGCTACAGAAAGAGTGACCACCGCTGCGCCTGATATGGGCGCGCTGTTAACTGCGGATACCCGCGCTCTGCCTCTGGAAGATCGTGCAGACTTTAACGCTCAGCTGGCCATGGCACGCACCACAAAACCTGGCCCCGCGCAGACCGCTGCGCTTAACCGTGCCGCAGAGATTTACGGCCGGGCAATAGGACCCATACAGCCGCGCACACAAACGGCGACCAGCGTTCGCACGGAAACTCCAAGACCGTCCAGGCTGTTAGGCCGGGCTACAGAGAGCTATTCAGCCCCTGAACTCCAGGCCCTGGCGGACAACACAAAACTACCAGAGATCACTCGCCGTGGCGCTCAGATCGAATTGAGCGCGCGGGCTAACTTTGCGTCGTCGTTTAAACCTACGATGACACCTTTAGAGGCACCAACCAATGTCCAAACTTTCAGAGAAGCCCCAGTTGCGCTTCAGCAAGGCAGCGCTGCGTCATTGCCTGACCCCGCTGTTAACGTACCGTCTAGAGCAGCTGAAAAACGAGCGGCCTTCCAGCCAATCCTCGACTCCGTCCTGCGCGCAGGCGACCCAAAAATAACTCTGGGCACTCCTGCGCCTGAAGCAGAAGCACAGATCCAAGAGATGAGTGACATCCTGGGCAGCGCGTTTGGCCAGGATTTGCCCGTGGTGGCGTTCTCCGACCCTTCACCAGATTCGCCAAACGGTTTTGCGTTTAAAGGCCAGGCGTTTGTCAACGTGTCCGGGCTGCAAGCATCTGCTCCACGTACTGCGCTACATGAATTCAAGCACGTCGTTGAACAGATCGCTGCTGCTGAAGCCGCAGCAGGGTTTACCGACACCGCGGCTCAGGAGTTTACCGAACAGATTGACAGCATTTTTGACGACATGTCCGAGGCCGGTAAGCGCAGCTACGTGGAGAAATTTTTGTTCTCGGCTGAGCTGGAAGGTCTTGCTGGCGCTGAACGAGAAACCAGGATTCAAGAGTTGCTGGTTGACCCACTGCTGCGCTCAGAGATGACCGCTGACTTCCTGGGCAATCGAGCACAAGATAAAAAGTTTTGGACTGACCTGGCCGCGGCAGACCCTCAAGGGTTTACCGGGTTCGTTCAGCGCTGGTTGGCGGTTGTTAATAACCTGTTAACTAAACTGCGAGGCGCTAAGAACCAGAAGACTAAAGAGTCCGCCAGAGTCGACAAGTATGTCAACGACCTGAACAGAGCCAAGCTGACCGCACAGAGCGCGCTGATTAATTACCGCAAGGCCAGTGGCCAGGCTCCAGTTGCTGCCACTCCTGACGACTTAGCCGCTACGTCCGAAGACGTGGTTAAGGCGGAAGCGTTTGAAGAGAAGTACGACATTCTGCCTTACACCTCAAGGGGACAGCTGGAGATTAAGTTCTCCATTAAAGAGTCCGGCAAGTATGGCGATCACCCAGTCTTAGGTATCCCGGTTAACAAGAACGGCACTGTGTCGCTTTACTTTCCGACCACTAACGACACCGCCAAAGTTGTGCGCAAAGACAAAGTGCTTCGTGGCGAGACGCCTTCAAGCGATCGCATATACTTGACCAACGAGTCAAGCGCGCCAAAAGTAGAAAGGTTTCCGGGTCTTATCGCCCAGCCTTTGGGTGGCGCTAACGTTCTGGTGCAGGTGGATCCAAACCTGGTGCAAGTTTTGACCGAGTATCCTGACGGTCGAAAAGACTTCTTCATGCCGATTGCTGAAGGCGCCGCTTTCAAAGCCAAAATGACAAAGCTGTTTACTTTGAATGTGCCCAGAGGGAAAGGATTATCGCCTGATCGAACATTACTTGAGATCCAAAAATCCATTGCCACTGCCGCGACTAAATTCAAAGAGGCCAGCCGAAGCGATCGCAAAGCACTGGTGTCGGCTGCACGCAAAGTTCTGCGCGCTGAACACAACGTAGGCACGTTGCTGGGTGAGAACGGAAAACTTGAGAAGACCCGTATTGGTGACTATGGTCTGACGTATGACGGGCAGAGTGTGTCGTCTTTAGGTTTAGGCCTGGCCAGTGCGCAGAAGATCAACGATAAGCAGAAGCTTACGTCGTGTCCGCAGAGCGCGATCTGCGAAGATCTGTGCCTGGGGGAAACCTCTGGCCAGAACATGCTCTATGGCGGTATAGGCCAGTTCCGCTCTGGTCCTCGTCTGTCCCAGTACCTTAAAACCGAGGCCATGGTGCTGCACCCTGAAGAGTTCACCACGGTGCTGATGGCCGAGATTGAATCTTTCCGGTTGTGGTCTGCCAAAGAAGAGTACAAGCCGGCAATACGTTTAAACGTGACCAGTGATTTTGTGCCTAAGATCCTGGAGCCGATCATCACGGCGTTCCCTGACACGATGTTCTACGACTACACGAAGATGAACACCGACGTCATCGCGCCCAACCACCATCTGACATACAGCTCAACTGGTGTCTCTCAAGTGGTGAACGGCGAGACGATCATTAACCCGGAGACCAACTGGCCGCGCATGGTTCAGCGTATGCGCAACGGGCAGAACGTGGCTATGGCTTTCACTGTTCGAAACGATATGCCCGATTTCATTCAAGACGAAGTCAGCGGAGAGCGGTTCCAGGTCTGGAACGGTGACAACTATGACGCCAGATTCCTTGACCCTAAACCCGGTGAACCTGGCAACACGCTCAACAAGGGCATGATCATTGGTCTGACCAACAAGGATCGAACTGGTCCTACAGACACCGCGGCCAAACGCCACAAAGGATTCTTCCTGGACTACGATCGCGCTCGCGATGGCGACACCTTGATTGTTAAAGATCAAAATGCTTTGAAGGAGACTGTTGCCCGGCCGGTTAACTTGAAGTTCAGCCGTAAGCAAGGCGACGTCCTGGCCAGAGATCCACGCCTCGAGCAAGCCGCTCAGGGGATGAAGGAAGGGACGGTTACAAGCGCTGAGTACAGCGAGCTTGTAGATGCAATTAAGCCGGTGACCCCATACACCGAGGTTCCGAGTCCAGCAAAACTGGCCGACATCCAACGCGCGTTGACGTCTGACAAACTTGATCGAATCGGCGTGCCTAGTAAAACGCTTAAGGCCGGAGACCCGGTCGGTCTGCGTCTGGATATCCCAGCCTACGCCAACCACGGCGTGTGGGTTGTCTCTGTCCACGATCAGATACCAGGCTTTGCTGCCGGCAAGTCGATCGGCTACGAGAGCGTGGCTTCGGTTACAAACCCCACCTTTGGCGTCGTTGAAAGCGCAGCGCTTAACATTGCCTCCGGGAAACCGAAAGCCACCATCGCGGTAATGAAGGGCGACTGGAAACCAATCACTCCTAAGCAAGCATCCGCTACCGCCAAGCTTGCTATGGATTCAAAGAGCTGGGCACAGGTGGGCATGGACCCTACCCGGCACGCGTACTTCTACGACCGCGCCACGCTCCAGCCTGTTGTGTCCGCTGACGAAGCGATCCAGGTGGGACCCCTCGTTCTTGCTAAGAACCCAGTGTACGGTAACAAAGAGGATTTTCGTTTTAGCCGTAAGCAAGGCGAGGCGCCTAGCCAGCAACGCGGGATCAATGTTCGCAACGACGGCGATAACCTTTATGCCGATTTGATTGTGGATGGCGAGAAGACCATGGAGTCGCGCAACACCAACAGCCTGCGTGCGTACGTTGGGCAGACCGTTGGAATTATTCGCACCGGAGAAGGACCCGCCCGTCTTATTGGTTCGGTAAAAATAGGTGAGCCAATTAAGGTCGACGAGCAAGAGTTCCGCGAGCTCGAGCCTGAGCACCTGGTGCCAGAGGGCTCAGCGTTTGACATCAAGCCCGGCAGCACAAAGTTTCTGTACCCCTTGACCGAAGCGCGGCGTTTTGATGAAGAGCGTGCCGTTGACTCACGTGGTATCGTGGCGCGCGACGTGGCGTTCAGCCGCAAGCAGACAGACACGCCCGAGTTCAAGCGCTGGTTCGGCGACAGCAAGGTGGTTGATACTGACGGTGAGCCGCTGGTTGTGTACCACGGTAGCACTGTCAAGGGGGTTACCGAATTTGATACCTCTCGCGTTACCGCGCGCAGCCCGAAAGGCGACGTGCCGGGTACCTATTTTACAGCGAGACTAGACGCCGCGTACCAATACACGCGATCGCCTGGTAGCAAAGCAGGTTCCCCGCGCGGCGATGTAACTGCGGCGTATCTTCGTATAGAAAATCCGCTCAACACCACAGCGGCTATCAAAAAGTATCGTAAACAAGGACTGTCTTTTGGCGACGCAAAACGCAAAGCCCTGGAAGCATTAACTCCGGAACATGACGGCATTATATTTGACGGCGATAACTTAAACACCCCAGAGTATGTGGTGTTCGAGCCCACCCAGATCAAGAGCGCCACCGGCAACACCGGGGCGTTTGATCCTGCTAACCCCGACATCCGCTTCAGCCGCGCACAGACTGGCACCCCCGCGTTCAAAAAGTGGTTCAAAAACAGCAAGGTAGTTGGCCCCACCGGCGAGCCACTGGTCGTGTACCACGGCACCCGTCCAGACGCTGAGGCGGAAGGCTTCGATACCTTCGACATAGGCGCTGCCGGCGCGTACTTCACGCCGGATCCAGGGTACGCCGGCGCGTTCACGGACGACACCTTCAATGAGTTTGACGGCGCCCGTGGCCCGATCATGCCCGTGTATCTGTCAGTCCAGAACCCGCTGATCGTGCGGACCGAAGACGGATCCCCTGAGTGGGAAGACTTCGTCTCCTTCGGCATTGACCGCAAAAAGATTCTGGACGGCGGGTATGACGGGGCGATGCTTATCGACTCCAAAACCGGCGGCATCGACCAGATCATTGTTGTGCGCCCCGCCCAGATCAAATCCGCCACCGGCAACACCGGGGCGTTTGATCCTGCGGAGCCGGACATCCGCTTCAGCCGCTCGCAGAAGTCTCCTCTGAAGCTGTACAGCGCGCTGGCGCGGGCTGCTGAGAACGGTCCAGGCAAAGGCCAGGCGCAGCAGTGGAAAGGTTTCCTGCGCAACCAGAAGGGCGTCACCCCTGAAGAGATCGAGTGGTCCGGCGTGGAAGACTGGCTGGACACCCAAACTGGCGCCATCACGCGCGAACAGATCGGCACCTTCCTGGCCGAGAATGGCGTGCAGGTCGGTGAGGTCGTTCTCGGCAACTCCGGCGAAGTGTACCCAGATGATTTCTGGCGAAGCCCGTTTAACGGCAATGAGATGTCGTACGACGACTGGGTACAAGAGCTCGAAGAAAGCGGCGAAGACCCAGAAGAGGCTTTTGCAACTTCTTTGGTGCCTATCGGCGGGACGCCGCGCGGCGTAGACGGCGACGCAAAGTACGAAAAGTACACCGTGCCCGGCGGAGAAAACTATCGCGAGATCCTGCTGACGCTACCCACGGATTTTGTTCCTGGGAACGCGGGAGAAATCACATTCTCTGACGAAAACTCCGTAGACGACTTCCTAACCAATTTAAGCGCGGAGGGTTTTGAAGACCTTGATTATGGCGGAATAGAAGACGAAGCAGGAGACCGAAAAGTCGTTGTGTTCGAGGGGCTTACGCAATCTGAAAGAGCCGAGTTTGATTCTTTGGCAAGGAAATATGGTGGGACGGTTAAGCATACCGACGGGTCTACCCTTGCTCCATTATACCGACACTCCCATTGGAAAGAAGGAAACGTCCTGGCGCACATCCGCCTCAAGGACCGCCTCGACGACGAAGGCAATGAAGTGCTGTTCGTTGAAGAGCTGCAGTCTGACTGGGGGCAAGAAGGCCGAGAGCGGGGATTCCTGAAAGGGGCCCTGCTTGACCAACCCATGGTCGCCAAAATTGAAGCCTACGACGGCTACGGCAATCTTTTCTGGAGAGTTACCACCGAGTCTGGAATCCTGGTCAAAAACGTCTACAGCGTGAAACCCGTTGAAGGCTACGAAGAAGAAGCGATAGCTGTTGCAAAAGATTACGTTCGGATGGAAGGGTCTTTCGTGGGAGTCGCCGCTATCGGGAGACCCGTCCCCGCTGCGCCGTTCGTGCAGACCACAGGCGGGTGGCTGAACCTGGCGCTCAAGCGCGTCATCGCGATAGCCGTCGAACACGGGTATGACAAGGTCGCTTTTGTCAGCGGGGAGCAGAGCGCCAAGCATTCCAATCTGGCCCAGCAGGTCAGCTCCATAGAGCTTGAGTCTTCTTTGAGCTCTCTCCAAGGGGAGGACTTCTCTACTGGCTACTTGACCGTCTTCGACCTGGAAGGCAACGAGATTGTCGACGTGAGCGGCAAGGTAACTTCTGCGGAACAGATCGCCGAGAGAGTCGGCAAAGAGGTAGCACAGAAGCTGCTGGACGCAGAGCCCCGTACCAAGGTTGGCCGCTTCAGAACCAAGACACTTACCGGCGAAGGGCTGACCGTGGGCGGCGAAGGCATGAAAGCCTTCTACGACTTCATCGTCCCCAAAACTTTGAATAAGCTGCTGCCAAAGATCGGCGGCACAAAGGTCGAAACCGTAGAGACCAGCGTCCCTGCCAGAAACGCCCTTGGGCCAGTGTCAGGAACCCAGGTACTGACGGAGCTTGGCATTCCCGCCGATGAGCAGGATGCTTACTGGCGGGGGCTGGAGACCGACGAAAGAAATGAGCTCATCGAAGAGTACCGTTCCAAGGTCTCTTTCAAGAAGATCAAGGCGATGGGTTTCTCAATCACGCCTGAAATGAAAGACCAGATCATGGACACCGGACTGCCCATGTTCAGCCGCGCGCAGAATATCTTCGGCAGGCCTATGCCTGCAGCCTCCTGGCAGGTTGAAGATTCGGTACTGGACAGAGAGGTGATCTACCACCTACAGGACAAGTTCGTCGACACCAAGCGCGTTGTTGAAGCCATCAACAGCGCCGTCGGCCAGATCGAAGACAAGTGGGACCCCTATCTTCAAGAGAAGATGTACCACGGGGTGGTGGCCAAGCAGACCAAAGACTTTGCCGAGAAAGACCTCAAGCCTTTGATCGAAACCATGGGGCGCAACAAGGTCACTCTCGAAGATTTCGACAAGTACCTGCACAACCGCCACGCGCAAGAGCGCAACATCGCAATCGCGCAGCGCAACCCTGCCCTGCCAGACGCTGGATCTGGTATCTCTACAGCGGACGCCCAGGCGTACCTGGCTGCGCTGCCGCCCGCTCGACGGGTGTTGCTGGAGGGGTTGGCTCGAAGGATTGACAACATTACTAAAGGCACTCGAGATCTACTGATCGCCTCTGGCCTTGAAGCCCAAAGCACCATCGACGCGTGGGACAGCGCCTACAAGAAGTACGTCCCGCTGATGCGTGAAGAGCTTGACTACGAAGGGTCCAGTGGTGCCGGCACCGGCCGGGGCTTCAGTGTGCGCGGCAGCGCGTCGCGTCGCGCCGTAGGCTCTGCAGACCGAACGGTAGTCGACATTATGGCCAACATCGCAATGCAGCGAGAGCGGGCTATTGTTCGTGCGGCAAAGAACAAAGTGAGCCAGGGCTTATACGGACTGGCACTTAAAAATCCGTCGCCTGGTTTCTGGCTGCCGATAAATCCTGAAGCGATCAAAGACCCACAGGCGTTGGCCGCTGAGCTGATTAATTTTGGTGTCGATCCTTTGGACGCGCAGAACATTGCGGAAGAGCCCAAGGAGAGCTACGTCGATCCGCGCACCGGGCTCGTCTCTACGCGGGTGAACCGTCGTTTGCGAAACCTCCCCAACGTGGTCTACACGCGCGTGAACGGGAAAGACAGGTTCTTGGTGTTCAACCCCAAGGCTCCTCGCGCGGAGCGCATGGTCACCGCAATAAACAACCTGGACGCGGACAGTTTGAACCGTGCGCTCAGTATTGCTGCGGTTGGCACACGCTGGTTCGCCAGTGTAAACACCCAGTACAACCCGATCTTCGGCATAATAAACCTGTCGCGAGACCTTGGCGCCGGCGCTCTGAACCTGACCACCACGCCCCTGGCTGACAAAAAAGCGGAGGTTATTGCCAACTCGATTCCTGCCCTGCGCGCGATCTACAGGTCCGTGCGTGGCAAAAGCAGCCAGAACCAGTGGGCCGCGTTGTGGGAAGAGTTCCAGCAGGTGGGCGGCCAGACCGGTTTCCGTGATCAGTTCAGTCAGAGCGAAGAGCGCGCAAGGGCGCTGCAGGGAGAGCTCGACAACCTCTCTGCTGGCAACCTTAAGAAGGCCGGCCAGGCAACACTTAGCTGGCTGTCCGACTACAACACCGCCATGGAAAACGCAGTGCGTCTGTCCGCGTACAAGTCTGCTTTGGATAAAGGCATGACCAAACAGCGCGCAGCAGAGCTTGCCAAAGACCTGACCGTAAACTTCAACAAGAAGGGCGCGATAGCGACGAACATGGGCGCGTTGTACGCGTTCTTCAACGCCAGTGTGCAGGGCACCGCGCGGCTTGCTCAGACCTTGAAAGGGCCTGCCGGCAAGAAGATCGTTTACGGCGGGCTGTTGCTGGGCGCTGTCCAGGCGGTGGCTTTGATGGCTGCTGGCTTTGAAGACGACGAGCCACCGGGCTTCATCAAGGAGCGCAACCTGGTGATCCCGATCGGTGATGGCAAATACTTGACCTGGCCGATGCCGCTTGGTTTCAACGTCATCCCCAACGTGGGGCGCATCGCCACCGAATGGGCGCTGTCCGGGTTCGAGCGTACGCCTGATCGAGCAATCGAGATGGCCACGTCTTTCTTCGACATGTTCAACCCGATCGGCAACGCCGGCATGTCCATGCAGACCATCTTGCCGACGGTTTTTGACCCTCTGGGCGCCTTGGCTCAAAACAAAGACTGGACCGGTACTCCGATCTCCCGCGAGGATCTGAACAGCTTGGCGCCCACACCCGGCTATCTGCGCGCCAGAGACAGCGCCAGCTGGTTTGCTACCGAACTGGCTCGTTTCTTTAACCTGGCCAGCGGCGGTACAGATTTTACTCCAGGGAAATTCAGCCCCACACCAGAGCAACTTGAGTACCTGGGCGGGCAATTAACGGGCGGGGTTGGTCGCGAAACCGGCAAGATCGTCAAGACAGCGGAGCTGCTGGCCACCGGCGAAGATCTGCCGCCTTATGCTATCCCGTTGGCAGGGAGACTGTACGGCGAGAATACCGGCAGCGCGGCAGAGGCGAATCGATTCTACGAAAACATCCGCCAGATGAACTTGCATAACAACGAGCTGCAGGGCAGGCGTTTGCGTCGGGAGCCTACCGGAGAGTACCTTCAAGAGAACCCTGAAGCCCGGCTGGGAACCCAGGCCGGCAAGGCCTATCGCCAGATCCAGGACATGCGCAAACGAAAGCGTGAGATGCTGGGTCGAAACGCTTCACGCGAATCGATCCGGCTCATCGAGCAGCAGATCACGAACAGGATGAAGCAGTTCAACGATCAGGTGTCTCGTATCGAAAGTTAACATCGCCGCCCAGACGCCATTTGCTTTTGTGTTCGACAGCGTAGACGTGCGTGCAGACCTCGAAGTCCGGGGTCTTCAACGTCTCCGGCACGAAAGCGTTGTCAAAGAACTGGCAACGGTTGTTCGGCTGTAGCGCAAACTGCCCGTTGTCCAACCGGATGACGTTGTAGCTTTTGTGCTCGTCCGGGGTTTGCGTGAACGTGAAGTCGGGCACCCGTGGGTCTGGCTGCGCGCCATCGAGTGTGAACAGGTATATCCCCTCTCGGGTGACCCGGTCCTTGCAGAATACGCTGGCTCTGAGCCCAGCGAGCAGGGGCTTCTCGATCACCTCTATGTGGTACCCCAGGCAATCCCAGATCTGCAGCACGTCCAGCGGCTGGTCGTCTTCGATAGCTTCTTTCCACGCGAAAGCGCTGATCGGCAGCTTGTCATACAGCGCGCCGTACTCAGGCAGGTACGTCTCAAAACGAAAAGCCTGGCCGCGTATACTTTTTACACTGCACCAGATCCCTTCAACGTAAGAGCCGTGCCCGCGCATGTGGTCCTGCAAATACTCAGAGCGCACAAAGACTTTGATCGGTGGCAGCGGACATACGAAACTCATCAGCGTTCTCCGAACTTGCGTTTACGTGACTCTTCTATCCAGCTGCGCATAGGCTGTTCGCTGAACTTTGAGTAGCCTTTGGGTATCTGCTGTATCTCCTTGCCAGCGGCAAGGTACTTCTTGATGTCGTCCGCCAGCTTCTTGCGCTGGTCAGCCAGCTCAGGTGGAGCCTCTTCAATCAGCCTGTAATACTTCTGTGACTTCATCTCGCCCTCCTGCACTCAATGCGGTGCAGTATCCAAGCCAAGTAATGTTGGTTGTGTTTCACTGGCATTCAATTTCAGGTATGTCTGACATTTTATTTACGGCTCCTGTATCCGCGCGATGCGGGTTGGTCTAAAGTAGATTGCTGTTTTGAGCATAACCGTCATCAGCCTGTTGCGGCTGTCGACCCACCACCAGCTATCATCCGGGGCGTTGACAAACTCTGGGTTACTGATCTCCCCGTCGTCGTCTAATTCAACTTTTATCCACTCGCTCATCGCTTGGCGTCCTCCTGGGAATGTTTTAAAAGCCACTGCTCTACGTCTTCTTTTCTCCACAGAATCCGGTTAGATCCAGGGCGTTTAAATCGAGGCGGCAACTTGTCCGGGTTACGCCGGGCGTCCGCCTTGATTGTTTCAGGTGACAGCCTAAGCAGCTCAGCAAGATCTTGTGGCGTTAATAGTTTGTCAGTCATTTTAGATCCAGCTCCAATTGTTTTGGTGGATCTTCTTGCAGGATCGCCATGGCTGCATAGACGATAGCGCCCAACACCTCTTGCTTAAACGCCTCTCCGCTCTTTGTGCTGGCCGCTTCCTCCAGCTTCTTAGCCGCCTGGCCAGTTAAAAATCCACGGCCGTGCATCTTCCCGTAGTGCACCCACGGCTGTTCCAGGAACGGCGTAATGTCGCCCCCGTGCCGCTCGCCTTTACCCTTAGTCGCCTGTTGTATTGCCGCGTCGAACACGGCCTGCAATGGATGCGCCATCAGTCAATCTCCTTCATGTAGTAGTCGGTTGTAAACCCGTCAGCTCTTAACGGCAGTCCAGGTGCCCAGCTAATTGGGCGACCCATAATCTCTTCCATCTCTTTAAGCCTGTCTTCCTTCTCTTCCGCAACGTCCTCGTCGTGTACCGTAAAGAGCTGGTTAAACCCCGCCTGGTCAAGCGCAAGCATCGACTCGGCTAGACAGTCTCTGGCAATAGCCTGCACCAGGTTCTCCACCGCGCGGCCGCCGAAGGTAGACATCCGGCACCAGCGTCTTGTCTTTTGGTCGACGCCCTCATACGTGATCGATCCTTCGGAAGCCACCACGTAATCCCCGTTCTTCAGGTCTTCTGTTTCTATCCGGGCGTTGACGTAAAAAAGTTCTCGATCGCTTGGCAACGTGACGATCAGATACCCGTCCTGGTACCGGTACTTAATCTTGCTTTTGCCCGACGCGATCTTCAGCTCAACGCTGGTCTTACGGGTTATCGCCTCGTACATCGCGGTCTCAACGGCGTACCAAAGCCTTACGATCTCCGGGTTAGCCAGCCGCCAGGCGTCCTTGATTGGACCCAGCTCATGCTCAGCGATCCCCATGTCCAGCGCGCCCATGTTAATCAGTGCGTTAACACCGCCTTGAAAGCCTAATGCCAGCTCAGCAATCTTTCCCTTCTGCCGGTAGGGTGACTTCTTCGTCACGCTGCCCGACGCAAGTTTAAACATCTGCTCCGCGGACGCTTCGTATATCTTGCCGTGCGTCTGGAACACCTTGATGCGCCACTTGCAGCCGGCCATCCACGCAATGACTCGCGCCTCGATCGCACTGAAATCGGACACCACCAGGCGGTGCCCAGCCTCGGGTACCAACGCCGTGCGTATCAACTGAGACAGCGTGTCGGGCACTGACCCGAACAACATATCAACGCCGTCTACGTCTCTTTCTTTGACCATGCGCCGTGCCAGGTCAAGGTCTAACAATCGATTCTGCGGTAGGTTCTGCAGCTGCACCATGCGCCCCGCCCAGCGCCCGGTTCTGTTCGCGCCGTAGAACTGTGTCACTCCGCGCAGCCTGCCGTCCTGGCACACGCCTCGACGCATGGCCTGGTACTTCTTGACCGAGGTCTTAGACATCTCCTGCCTCAGCTTTAACATGTCCTGTACAACGCCTGGTCCTGCCTTCTCGAGCAGCTTAGGCACGCTCTTCTTCTGCAGATCTGGCACGTCCTCACCGGTCTCCTTTTCAAGCCAGGTTATTAACTGAGACACACTGTTCGGGTTAGCAATCCCGGTGATCTTAATGGCCTGCTCGCGCATCTGTTTCTTCACCACCTCGTCGCAGTAGATCGCCGAGTCAATCAGATCCACGTCCACGCCCACGCCGCGGCGAAACATCTTCTGGTCTAACAGCCACAGTCGCCGCTCCTTGGCCGGCACCGGGAACGGCGCGAGCTGTGCACTAACGTACCGCTCTGCCTTCACGTCACCCGCGCAGTACTGTTTAAACAGATGCCACTTCTGCGGATCGTGGTGCGGGAGGTTGCGAGTTCTGCCGCCGTTAACCTTTGTCGCTCGGCACGGCAGACAAAAAACTCTGATCAGCGCGGAGCCGGCTCTCTGCTTGTGATACTGTGCTGGCGCTTTGATCGCGGTGCACACTCCGGACAGATCGTTGGGCAGCCCGAGGTATAGTGCGTGCACGCTGGTGCACTCCCACTGGTCAGCCGGCATCTCTTCGCCCAGGTGCTTGGCCAAACACGTCATCTCGAACTGCGCGTTAAACGCCTTCTTGCGCACGTTGACATCGAACAACGCGGCCATCGCGTCAGCCGGTATCTGCTCACCCGCAGCCAGGTCAATGACAACTTCAGGGCCATTGCCTAACGCGTAGCCGAACAACAACACCTCAAACTGCGATGACTCTGCGTACCTGGCAACGCCGCACTTCTTCAAGTCGACGTCGCTGTAGGTCTCTATGTCAATGTGCATGGTCTTCATTTGTCGTGCAACAACGCTGGCGTTCTAGGGCCAAAGTACGCGCCCGCCACATTAAAATGGTAGTACTCCACCGCGTCCTCTTCAGGCATGTCCCGAGCCAGGATCTCTATAATCTTCTCGGCGTCATAAACTACAACATCTTCCTGGCCGGCAATTGCCGCGACGCCAATGATCGCCTCGTCGAAACCGTCCAACAGCACGGCGCCTTCGTACCGATCATCTATCTCTGTTCTGTGCATATGCAATCCTTCTCGCCAGGTTGGCGTCGCGCTCTTTGTAATTGCTGGGACTCTTAATGCCAAGCGATAACCCGGTCTCTAGCGTCAGCCCGGACTCGCCGGGCTTGGCGTAGTAGATCTTGCCCCCGGCAGCCAGGTACTTAGCTACGTGATCGGCAATGTCTTCCGGCGCAATAGTCACTTTCTTTTTGTGTATTTGCCGTCTTTGCCGCGGGCGTCGTTCTTATTGGCTTCCTCCAGCTGGATCTTTAACCACGCCACCGTGTCCTGAAGCTCAGATATTTGAGCGTTCAGCGCCTGCCGCTCTTCGTTAAACGCGCCCCAAGGGTTGATCAGGTGTTTGATGTTCATGCTTGGCATCCTTTAATAAAATTTTGATAGCTCTATGCGCCTTAGATACGCGAGGTACTTACCGTACACCTCACCACAAGTCGCCCCAAAAAATACAATCTTACGTTCGTCATACGTGGTGCGCAGGCACCAAAAATCTTTACTGACCCGTGTCATAAACGTTCTCCAGGATATTCGCTCCGCTTTTATTTGCGTCTTGCGTCGTCATCACCGCGAAGCGTTTCCCTTGAACGGTCACGCTATGGTCTTGGTGAGTAAGCTTGCACAAAAATTCCGCCTCGTCTAACGCGTCGAACACATCATCGAACACTGTTTTGTCGACCATATTTTTGCTCCTGAAAACCCCCCGCCTTTACGACGGAGGGCACGTTCATCAAGACAGGATGTCTTCCTCTTCAACGTCGAAGACTTCATCCACGTCGACTCGGCCGCCCGACAAGCGCACGCCGTCGCTCTTCTTCTGTATCGCCTCAAGGCCAGGGCTAACGCCTTTGTTCTGAGCGCTGGCATACGCGTAGAAGTTCACAACCACGTTGGCGTAGCAACCGCTGTACAGTTCTTCGTCGTCGAAGATCTCTTGCTTCTGCTGGTCAACAACCTTTGGTGCGCGGTTATAGTTCGCGCAGCGCAGCATATACATGCCACGGTTTTCCTCGCCGCTGTACTTGTACGCGCCGTCCTCCTTCGCGTCACCGTCCAGCAGTGGCGACTTGGAAGGACCCTTACCCAGCTTGGCGGCTCCGGCCGTTTTAGCCGCTGCGATAGCCTCGCGGATCGCGTCGAGCTGCGGGTGGTTCTTCGGGATCAAGCAGGTCGTAGACCAGACTCGCTGACCCTTATCGTTAAGCTTGCCTTTGATCGCGAAGCAGTAAGACAGACGTACATTTTTTATTACGATGTTGGTGCTCATAAGCCCTCCTGGGGCGTCTCGTCAGTGAAATAGGACAGCGAATCATACGCTGGCCTTTTATCGGATTCCGGTACAAGCGTTGGCTTGCCAGCCGGTTTCTCGATTAAGTTGCCGAGTATCTCGGCGAATGCTTTCTTACCTAACAGTTTCTCCATGGCCGTTATGCCCAGCAAACTACGCTCGTATATGAGCGCGGCGTCATAACCTTTTTCTATCAATGCCTCAGCAACGGCGTCCTGGTCAGCGTACTTTCTGTTGCTGCGACCTTCGACCAGCTTAAATCCGGGGATCGTGTTGCCAGACTCAAGCCTTTTAAAACTGTACTCTTTAACGTCGGTCAGCCACCGGATAACCTGGTCTGCTTTGGCCAAGACCTGCGCCATCTGTTTGTCGGTCAGCATGTCTGGCGGCTCAAAGGCAAACGAGGTGTCCACTAACTCTTGCGCCGCCTGGTTACGCTTTGGACAGGTGAACCTTGCCCGGCAAAAATAACTGTGGCAGTGATCGCCCGAGACCATCTCACCCTGTCCTTCCCAGGCTAAGCGCGCTTGGGGTACGACCACCTGCTCCGCCCAGGTCAACAGCTCCTCGACAGTCAGCTCCTCGTAGCCCCAGTTATCCAGCCTTGGCTGCAGGATGTGCGTGCGTATCCGGCGGATGTCGTACAAATGGTTCAGCTCGTTGTACGCACCCAAGCCGTACAGCCGCATCTGACTGTTGCCCGTGGCCGACACGCCAATGCCTTTACCGTACTTCAGATCGCCGACCTCTACCAGATCGTCGGTGATGATGACTAAGTCTCCAGTGCCAAAGCCTTCCTGCACCCAGTGGCTAAAGTCCAACCGCCTCTCGACGTAGATGACCGGGTCTGCGCAACGCTCGCGCGCCTGCTCGATCAGCGCTACCGCGTAGTCCACGGCAGCGCGGACGTAGTCCATCATGTCGACCGCAATCACTTGCGTCGGGGCGACTGTCGGTCGACCCAGATACTGGTTCAGCAGGTGCTCAAACACCTCATGCGCAAGCGTACCCTCAGCAGAGAACGGGCTGTCCTCGTCAAGGAACTGCTGCTCAAGCTTGGCGCTCGGAGTGCAGACCAACCACTTACCGCTGCCGGAGGCAGACAATATGGCGTGCTTACTCATCGTTGAGAACCTTCGGTATGCGGGCGGTCAGCTCGTCCTTAAACCAGCGCTGCGCCTCTTCGCTAATCTGCTCGATGTGGGTGTTCATGTACGCGTACATGATCTGCGCGCCACTGGGCAACGCGTCATCTGCAAGGCCATCGACCGACCCGGTGATATCGACCGAGCCATTGTTATCTTCAAATATTATTGTCGCTCTCACAGTCTCAGCCCTCTCTCGTAAATTTCATCGTATTTATCTTTCGGTATTTCAGTTAATTTTGTTGCGCCAAATTCAAGCAGCAGCGGTTTAACATCGATCTTCCTATCCTGTACTTCCTTTAACAGCGCTCGAACATCTTCAAGGGTTCGCGTCTGCTCAATCACCACCGGTGGGGCGATCACCACCGGTGGGGCGACGATGCGTTCAGGCTCAGCCTCAGCAAGTGTCAGCAACATCTGCGCCAGTGCTCGCAGCTGGGCGGGGTGTTCTCTTCCGTCTATTTCTATCTTCACGTTATGGTCCTCCTGGGACTCCTCTTGGGATGCAAAGACTACATCAGCAGGATAAACCCGTGCAAGAGTTTTATTTATTACGACAAACCTTGATTATATAAACCCGGTCAGCGTACCCTACCGCTCCCGTAGAGGGGGATTTTATGCTATCACTTGTGATTACACCCGAGGCTTTAGCCATGTTAATTAAGGGCGACGCTTTGGTATTCCGGCTTCCCGATAGCGGTGAGCCGGTTCAAATTTATGTTCATGAGCAGTCCTATATCGACGACAGCGTAGCCGCCGCGATACTACAGGTACTGCCGTTTATGGGGGAGAGACATTAATGGACCATCGTGTCAAGTATATGATCGATCTGATCGAAGATTGCAAGAAAGCCATGGGTGAGCACCGCGATGAAAAAGCGTTTGAGCACCCGCAGGACCGCGCAAAGATAATAGCAGCTCTGGTGGTCGCCGATAGTTTCAACGGTCTGCGCAAAGCTATGGTCGAGGGTCGGTGACTATGTTCCTGCCCGAAGCGTTAACTGTTTTACATGGGCTGGAGTTAGTGCCCGTCGTGGCCGGCGGTAAACGGCCGATCGGTTATGACTGGGAGAGCGGCTTAGAGTCCAGCCAGCTGCTGGCCATAGCGCGCAAGAACCCAACGGCCAACGTTGGTGTGCTCGCCCGGCGAAGGCCGGCCGTGGACATCGACATCACTGACCAAGCGTGCGCCGACGCTGTGCAGATGGCCGCTGAGATGGAGCTGGGTAGCGCGCCGGTGCGCGTTGGCCAGGCGCCCAAGCGGCTGCTGATGTACCGCACCGATAAACCTTTTCGAAAGATGAAGGTGTTCCTCACCGCCCCTGGTGGCGAGGTCAAGGGCGCCGACGGTAAGGAGTACGCCGTCGAGGTGCTTGGCGAAGGACAGCAGTACGTCGTCGAGGGGGTGCACCCATCCGGAAAAAGTTACACGTGGAACATTGACCACTGGTGGGAGGAGACCTTGCCCGCCGTTGATGAAGACAGCGTGCGCGCGTTTCTCGAGGTGCTGCCAGTTTACCTGCCCACCGGCTGGTCTGTGCGATCTAAGGTTACCCCTGCCACGGGCGGGGATGATGACGACGACCTGCTGCTGTTAGCTCAGCGCCCGCTCGAGGACTGGGACGTTGACCGGGTGGTCAATGACATTGTCCCTTACCTGGATATTGAAACCGATTACGACGCCTGGATTCGCATTGGCCAGGCGCTGCACCACCAGTTCGAGGGCAGCGACGAAGGCTTCGAGCTGTGGGACTCCATCTACTGCGAGTCCAGCAAGTACACCACGTCCGAGTACGGCCGCGACAGATGGGACAGCTTCGGCGTTTATGGCGGCCGGCGCGTCACTCTCGCTTCACTTATCTACGAGACCAAGGCCGAGCGCGACTCTGCGCACGTCCTATCCTCCAGGGCAACTGTTGCCAGCCTGCGCGACCGGGTGGCTAACGCGTCCGATCTGGCTCAGCTTGAGGTCGACATATCCCGCGACGCCCGGTCAGTTAAGATGCTTGAGGTCGACCGCGAGGGCTTGGCGGTGGACATCCGCAACCGGGTCAGGGAGCTGGGCGGCAGCATAGGCCTGGGCATTGTTCGAGGTTGGCTTCGGCCGGCCAGGGTAACTCGGGACGCTGACGCTGCTGCGCTGGACGCCCCAGCGTGGGCAAAGGAGTGGGTGTTCTGCGCCAATGGCGACAAGTTCTTCAGCCTGGTGAACAAGCAGCAGGTCACCGCGTTTGGCTTTCGCGCGATGCACAACCGTTTGATGCCGGTGGATATCGACACCGGTGAGAGAGCGCGATCTGACATCGCCTGCCTGGAGCAGTGGTCGATCCCAGTCGTGGACAACTTAGCCTACGTCCCCTGGGCGGGCGCTGTGTTTGAGATGTCGGGCTGTCGCTGGGCTAATCTGTACCGGGACGACCTGGTGCCAGAGGTACCCATCGAGATGACCGGCGAAGACTGGGACGCGGTGCGCGTTATCCAGGACCATGCTGCTGTTATGTTTCCGGACGAGCGCGAGCGCGAGCTGCTGATGTCATGGTGCGCCTGGCAAGTGCAGAACCCAGGGGTCAAGGTGCGATGGGCGCCTTACCTGTTTGGCCTGGAGGGCGACGGTAAGTCGTTCTGGGGATCGCTGATCGGATCTGCGATGGGCGCGGTTAACGTGCGATCCATAACGGCCAAGGTGCTGGAGTCTCCCTTTACCGGGTGGACGGTGGGGGCGGCCGTGATCATGCTGGAAGAGATGAAGCAGCACGGGCACAACCGGTTCGATGTGATGAACGCGTTAAAGCCGCTGATCACCAATGACATTGTTGAGGTGCACCCAAAGGGTCGGGACCCGTACATGGCGCCAAACACGGCCAACTATTTGCTGCTGTCGAACTACATGGACGGGGCGCCAGTGACTGACTCGGACAGGCGTTACCTGTTTCTAAGGTCTGCAGTTGAGTTGGACGAGGTGCGTAAGATGGACGCCGGCGGGTACTTTGGTCGGCTGTTTAACGTTGTGCATAACAAGGCCGGTGCCATTCGTTTTTGGCTTTTGGGTTACGACTTACACCCGGAGTTCTCGGCCAACGGGAGGGCACCAGTGACTGTCGTAAGGCAGGCGGTGATCGATGCTGTGAAGACGGATCTTGAAACGGTGCTGGAGGATGTGCTGGAGGATGAGCAGTTCGGAGAGACTCTGGCTATCGCGGATCTGATCACAGCATTGAAATTGGCGGGGGTTGCTGAGGTGTCGGATCGGGGGGTCGCCTCGGCGCTGGGTAAGCTTGGGTACTCTTTTGTGGCAAGGGTTCAGGTGAGCGGGAGGCGGGCAAGGGTGTGGAGCCGCAAGATTAGGACGCCGGAAGAGGCCAGAGAGTGGGCTGCCCACATCTAAGTGGGCAGAAAGGCGATGTGGGCAGCGATGTGGGCAGCTGTAAGTCCTTGTATATTCTCTTCTTATTTATATATCTGCCCACATACCCACATAAATACATATTAGTACGCATATAGGAGAGTACATATACTGTATAAATCTACACATATGTGTTTCTACACTGTAGCGATTAGGAAAGGGGGTTTTTGTGGGCAGGTGGGCAGATGTGGGCAGAGAGAGCAATCTGGAGAAAAAGCGCAAAGCGCAGGTTGAGGAGCAGGGCGGGCTGTATTTTAAGCAGAAGGGGTTGCCGGGAGTGCCGGATCGATTGGTGCTGATGCCGGTGCCGCCTGAGCATCAGGAGTTGGTGTCGAGGTACGTGCGGTTCGAAGAGTTGAAGTCGTCGGTCGGCAAGCTGTCGCCGATTCAAGAGCGGGTTATTGGGTGGCTGAGGAAGCGGGGGTATGTCGTCGATGTTGTTGCGTGATTTTCAGGTTGAGGCGATCAGGCGTGGGGCGCAGGGTAACTTGTACCTGGCGGCTAAGCCGGGTTCGGGTAAGACAGCGGTCGCGGTGCACCTGGCAACCGGTAAGACGTTGGTCGTTACGCCTAAGCGCGTGGTGCCCCAGTTTGAGATCGAGGCGCGTAAGTGGGGGCTGAACCTGACATTCGCACACTGCCTGGGCAAGGAAGATGCCCGTAAGGCGGCCCTAGCGTCTGATGCTGACGTGATCGTGGTGTCCCATGACCACTTCCCTTGGTTGGTGAAGAACGTGCCTCTGAAGAGCTGGCAGTTCGATCTGGTGGTGTTCGATGAGGCCAGTCGTCTTCGCAATGGCGGGCGACAGGGTGCAGTGGGCTGGAAGGTCATGAATGAGATCCGTAAGAAAACACGGTCCAAGTTTTTGCTGATGAGCGGGTCACCCAGACCTGGCACAGCGCATGAGCTGTTCGCGCCGGTGTTTCTGTTAGACGGTGGGGCGCGCCTGGGTAACACCCTGGGCGGGTTCAGGGCTGAGTACCTGGAGCCTGCGAAGGTGGACAGGCAGACCGGTCAGGTGTTCAGCTGGCGCCTTCGCGATGGCAAAGAGGCGCAGCTGTATTCGACGATCCGCGATTTGTTTTATGCCGTGTCCCCAGACCTTGGACTTAAGTACGCCGAGATTGACCGGTGGGTTACGTTGCCAGGATCGGTGGCCAGCCAGTGCCAGAAGATGGCCAGGTTCATGACGGCTGATTTTTTCGAAGACGAGATCACTGCCGGCAGCCTGGGCGTTGTTGCCGGGAAGCTGTTGCAGATGTGTTCGGGCGAGGTGTTCAACGATTCGGGCAGCACTACGGTTATCCATGATGAGAAGATCCAGGAGCTGAGGGCGATCATTGAGGAGCTGGACGGCGAGCCGCTGATGGTGGGGTACTGGTATACCCATGAGCGCGATCGGTTGATGAGGCAGTTCCCAGAGGCGGTGGACATCACTACGGACAGCGGGCTGGCAGCAGCGAAGGCAGGTGAAGTGTCTATCGCGTTGATTCATCCCCAGTCTGCCGGTCACGGGATTGATGGGTTGCAGCAGCACTTCAGCGCACTTGCGTTCTACACGTGTCCGCACAGCTACGAGTATTACGATCAGCTGATCAAGCGCATTGTGCGTAACGGGCAGACAGAGACAGTGAGGGTGTTCCGGATACTGGCGAGTAACGGGGTGGCGGACGTCCGTGTCCTTGAGGCGTTGTCGAGAAAGGAGCAAGAGCAGGAAGCGTTTTACGGTTTTCTTAACACCTGATTGCAGGCTGGGCAGATCTCTTTGTTGCGGCGTCTGGACACTGCCCTGGAGATTGCGGCCTGGCTGATACCGACAAACTTTGCAGCGCGGTAGGCCGTCCAGCCTTTGTCCTGCATCAAGCGAAGCGCCTGATCGGTTCGGTAGAAGGGCGAGCCTGTCGCCACTTCGATTTCAGATTCTGGCTGGGCGACTACGTAGACCTGGTCTTCTGGCTCCCACTGTCCCGGGTTCTCTGACCAGATCGCAGCCGTCCAGCGACCGTCTACCAGGCGAGCCGAGTAGGCCTCGGCCTCCCCGGCGTCCATGTGCGCGGCCAACTTCTGGCGCGCGCTGTCTGACCATGGCAAGTCTAAAAATTCCTGTCGGTTCACGCGGCAACTCCTTTGAGCTGACGCATACCTTCAGCGAGCTGCCACAGCGCGCGGTTCAGTTTGACGTTCTCGTTTACGCCACCCACTTCACGGGTGGTGGTGCGTCGACCTGTCGCGGATCGGCCACGCACTCCGCCCTTGACCAGGTTCTCCTGGATGCGGTTGAACGTCGTCCACAGGTCTGACTTGTTGTCCTCGTAGCGGCGGGGGGTGATCAGCTGCTGCGGCTTAACCGGGGACTCATCGCCCCAACGCAACTCGATCGCGCCGGCCGCTAACAGCCGTTGTTCTGCATCAGTCAGCTCAACAGCGCGCATGGCGTCAATTGATCCAGTGACCTGCTGCAGATTCTGCAGGACCTCGAAGCTGCCTTCGATGACGTCGTTAACCACGTTGCCGGTATGGCGCACACGCACGTCGTTGTGAACATCACCGGCGATCAGGCCGTTAGAGCAGACCATGCGGAAGATCCCAGACAGCAGCTGGTAAGAGCTGGAGCCGTCATGCGAGTTGATCAGGATGATCTCTGGCACTTCAGTGCCCACAGCGTGCAGGGCGTTAGCATGGCGCAGGCGCACCATGTGCTTAGTGTGTTCGCGGCGACCAACGTCGCGCACTTTGGTCTGACGTACTTCGAAGGGTTGAAAACCTTCAGCGCGAAGGCCGTCCAGCACGTCGATCGTTGGGATGAACGCATAACGTTCACCGCGTGAGGCATGCGCTTCGGTGGCCAGGATTGATGGCGCGTAACGGGCGATCTGATCGTTAGTCAAAGCGCGATCTGATCGGTGTGCGAACTGCTTGGAGCCTGCTGAAAATCTGTACATGGTGACCTCCTGGGTCGGACTCATCAGTACCGGCACATACCGGCAGACGCCTTGCGGCGTTTCGTCCTTAAGCTGCAACTGCCTTACGGGCTGTCAGGCGGATGACTGTTGAGCCTTCACCGGTGACGGTGTTGGCTTCGACAGCGTTGCGAAATGCAAAGTTGTCCCACAGAACGTCTTTGACAGCAGACCAGTCAGTCGACAGGCGACCTTTCTGGACAGATACCGTGACTCGGAACATGTCTGAGTCGATCTCAGTCAGGCCGGTGGCCAGGATCTTAGCCTTGATGGCCTCTTCCTGATCTTTCAGGTCGGCGATTGCTGAGCGGAGCTGGGCTAACTTGTCTACCAAAGTTGTTGCTTTCATGCTGGTGTCCTCCTGGGACTCGTTGTTGGGTGGAGCGACGTCATTAGACAGTGCTTAACATTACCTGGCAAGCATTATTTTACACTTATCGGCGGTGTTGTTGTAATCCGGCCAGCCTTTGTCCCCGGCTGAGTCCGTCCAAAGCTTCACCATTTCGCAGTGCAGAGCCTCGACGTCGTCCAGGCGCTGAGAGGTCTTGTCCTGTAGGATAAAGATGATGACCAGTGCCACGATAAACGTTGATAAGAATATCCAGTCTTCGCGTTTCATCGTGGCGCCCTCATTGCTAAAAACTGGCGTCTGCGAGACTTGATCACGGCCGGCTTTATGCCGGCTTTTTCGGCGATAGTTACAATCGCTGCGAGAGTGATCTTGCGTTTGTCCATCAGATCAAAAGCGGTTTGATACGTAGCCCACTTATCGAAGTTTTCGAAAGCAGCCTTAACTAGTAGTTCAGTCATCGTGTTGTCCTCCTGGGACTAAGCGGTCTGTCTCATCAGTGCCCGGGGACCAGTCCGGAGCAGACGCCTCGCGGCGTTTCGACTTACCAAGCACCGGGACAATCTTGGAAGTACCAAGCGTCACCGCATGCTGCGTGTTCTGGGGAACCGTAATAATCACCGCCTGACTCAAAGAATATGGACACATCCGCGCCGTCGTTCAGAGCGGCGGCCATCTCTTGGGCGTCGCGCTCGTTAGTGGATCTGACGACTTCGTTTTCATACGCTACCGCGTAACCCTCTTCGTCGATGATGACGAAGTCCAGGGCGTCTGTCTTGTAAGCTGAGAATCTGTTCATCGTGTTGTCCTCCTGGGACTTGTTGGCCGTCCTTGGCCGTGGGTAATTAAGATAAAACTTTTGCTTTATAAGATACCTTGACTGCGTACCGCCCTTCCTGATCCAGTCGCTCCCGACGCGCTGCTGTGATGGCTGCTGATGCCGATTTTGCGTACACCTCAACGGTGTACTCTCCGCTTACCCATGAGCCTGAGTAGATAGTCTCTTTTGGAGTAATGGTAACTTCGTAGGGCTTGTAGTTCATCTTGTTGTCCTCCTGGGACGTCAGTTATTGGGTGGAGCGAGGCCATTACATAGTACTTAACATTACCTGTCAAGCATATTTAATCGATAATCTTTTTTATCAGAAGAAGAATATCGATAGGAAAAATCTAATGTTAAAACCGAAATGCTTGAAGCAAGGCTTGCATTTACCCATCGACTCGGAGAAACTCCGATTTTGGGAGACCCCTTGTCGAGGACACGCAAAATGGCACAACGAATTGAGATCGAAATCGCTGACGACGGCGCTACATCCGTCACGGTGATGATGGATGGCGGAGACCCGCAGATGATGGAATTCGCCAGCACTGACGAAGCGATGGACGCCCTGGAGCAGTTGCTTGCAGGCGACGAAGCGATGGACGACGAAGCGATGTGGAATGAGGAAGCTGCCGCTCGCGATAGCGAATCAACACCGATGATGGAGGAGATGATGTGATGAACAACAGTGAAAAACAGAAAAACGTTTTCCGCGCTGGCGATGCTGGTCCTACCGGCAGCAACCAGACACAAGGCAAGGGCGAGATTCCTGGCAAGGTCAGCGTGCCAATGCCTGGTACTAACTCTACGCAGACGCCGTACAAAAAAATGGGCACCTGCCCGCCCGTCCCAGGCTTCAGCGGTGGCGTGATACCTGGCAAGGTGTGACCCATGGCTGGACTGATACGTGACGCAGATCGCAGGCAGCATAACCGTAGCGCCGAAGTCGATGACGACGGCGCTCCGCTGCTTGCGACGATAGCTGCTTTTGACGAGCCGATGACGCCCACGCGCGCAGACGGCCGAGGTCATGCAGGTCTGGTATCGGCTAAGCGCCCTGGCACGATCAATCTCAAGTCAGTCGCCCAGGCGTGCATCGATGCCGGTCTTGACCCAGCCCTGGAGATTGCCAGGGTGTTGTCAACTAAGGTGCCCGTGCTGGACAACAACGGCAATCCGAAGAAAGGCAAAGACGGGCAGCCGCTGCTGGTCGATCTCATCGACCCGGACACAAAGCTACGCACGCTGACGCAGCTGCTGGAGTACAACCAGCCCAAGCTTAAGGCCGTCGAGATGAAGATCTCTGGCACGCTGGATCTGACTAGCGAAGAGCTGGATCAGCGCCTAACCGCGATGCTGTCGAAGGCTAAAAAGTGAACGCGCTGCAGCAGCAGGACATAGACATCACGCTGCTCAGTATCGATGAGCGGCGTGAAGTCTATGACTTGCTGAAGGAAAAGGATCTGCGTCAAAAGCGCAATCGCCTGGCGAGTTACCGGCCTTACGGCAAACAGCTGGAGTTCCACAACGCCGGGGCAGAGTATCGCGAACGCTTGTTCATGGCAGCGAACCAGTCCGGCAAGACGTACAGCGGCGCCTTTGAGGTCGCGATGCACGTAACGGGTCGGTACCCCGATTGGTGGAGCGGCATCAGGTTCCCGAGGGCTACCCGGTGGATCGTCGGATCGGAATCAGCAGAACTCACCCGTAAAGGTCAGCAGCGTTTGCTGCTTGGACCACCAGAGCTTCGCGAAGAGTGGGGCACTGGATCGATACCCTATGCCTGCCTGGTCGACACAAGTCCCCGGCAAGGTGTCGCGGATGCGGTGGCCAGCTGTGTCGTCAAGCACATCAGCGGCGAGAACTCCGTTATCCAGTTCAACAGCTATGACCAGGGGCGCAGCAAGTGGCAGGCCGATACGGTTGATGGTGTGTGGATGGACGAAGAGCCACCGCAGACCATCTACTCCGAGGCACTGACACGTACTAACGCCACCGGCGGAATTGCCTTCGTCACCTTTACGCCGCTCATGGGTATGTCCGATGTGGTGCGTCGGTTCCTGCTGGATAAGCCTGACGGTACGACAGTCATCAACATGACGGTGCATGACGTTGAGCACTACACGGCCGAAGAGCGTGATCGGATCATTGCCAGTTATCCGGAGCATGAGCGCGACGCGAGAACCAAGGGCATACCGTCAATGGGATCTGGCCGGGTGTTCCCCCTGGCCGAAGAGGCAGTGTCGATAGCGCCGTTCCAGATACCCGCACACTGGCCGAGAATCGTCGGCATCGACTTTGGTATCGATCACCCAACCGCAGCAGTCTGGCTCGCTTGGGATCGTGACACCGATACGCTGTACGTCACTGACACTTACCGGGTCAAAGATACCGGCATTGTCACCCACTCTGCTGCTATCCGCTCCCGGGGAGACTGGGTGCCGGTAGCCTGGCCGCATGACGGCCTGCAGCGTGATAAAGGATCAGGCCAACAGCTGGCCGTGCAGTACAAGGCGCAAGGGCTGTCCATGCTCAAAGACCGCGCAACATTCGAGGATGGCAGCAATGGCCTGGAAGCAGGTGTTGCCCAGATGCTGGAGCGGATGCAGACCAGACGTCTGCGCGTCTTCAGTCACCTGAGCGAGTGGTTCGAGGAGTTCCGCCTGTACCACCGAAAGGATGGCATCATTGTCGCCAAGATCGACGACCTGCTTGCCGCTACTCGCTATGGCATGATGATGCGCAGGCACGCTAAAACCCAATCAGAAGCATCGTCCAGAGGGTTCACCGCACCGGTGCTACCCTTCGACGTCTTAGACCCAGTGGCAGGATACTGACATGCAGACACCCGAAGAGCTTGAACAGGCCGACAACACTGAGCGCGTCAATCGCCTGCAATCCTTTGGTCAGACACTTGGTCGGCAGAGAGATCAGTGGATACGCGCCCGGTACGCCCTGGGCGTCGATAAGCGTTGGGTGGAAGACGAAGACCAGTACAACAGCAAAGACAACGTAAACCGCGCAGCGTCGCAGATGATGACCAGTGTTGAGCAAGGCTACCCGGTCACCACCCAGCACGCCAAAGCGCACAGATCCACAGTGTATATCGGCCTGACTCGGCAGAAGACCAACGCTGCTGAGGCGCGCATAGCAGACATATTGATCCCCACCGATGATCGGAACTGGGGCATCAAGCCAACACCAGACCCCACGATCAGCGAGCTGATCCGGGACAAGCAGATCGCAGTAGACCCGACATCTGGCCAGGCTGTCACCGATCAGGAAGGTAACCCGGTGCCCATGAAAATGGTTGCCCGGGCGATAATGCGTGACGCTGCTGAAAAGGCAAAGGCCATGCAGCTGGAGATCGAAGACCAGCTGACTGAGTGCGACTACCTCGGCGAGCTGCGCAAGGTCATACACGATTCGGCTAAGCTTGGCACCGGCGTGCTCAAAGGTCCTATCGCGATGAACCGCACGCGCAAGGCCTGGAAAGAGATCGTTGACCCGGCTAACGGGGAAAGCGTCCAGGCGATGATCATCGTCGATGAGGAAGGCCCTGCAAGCTGTCACCTTGATCCGCGCAACGTGTTCCCTGATCCAGGCTGCGGCACTAACGTGCAGAACGGCAAAGGCGTATACGAGCGAGAAGAGCTGACGTCCAGGCGAGTCAGAGAGCTGGCTAAGCAGCCGGGTTACTTGTCCGACCAGTTACGTAAAGTGCTGGAGGAAGGACCTAAGCGCAGCCGTGCACTGCAGGAGATTAGAGACGACGAGCAGAGAGACATCGCCGAAGACCTGTACGAGCGTTGGGAATACACCGGCGAAGTAGATTACGAAGACCTGGCAGCAGCAGGTATCAAGCTGCCGGAAAGAGACGTGCTCCAGGCGATCAGTGCGACAGTGGTGATGATCAACGACACCGTTGTCAAAGCGTTCCTGAACCCACTCGAGGACGGCTCACTGCCTTACGACTTCTTTGTGTGGGAGAAGTCCGGCAACACAGTCTGGGGTTACGGCGTGCCGTACCTGATGCGCTCTCAGCAGAGAGTGCTCAACGCTGCCTGGCGGCAGATGATGGACAACTCAGGCGTGACCAGTGGTCCCCAGATCGTCGTCAAGCCGAGCGTCATCCAGCCAGCAGACAAGCAGTGGCAGCTATCCTCGCGTAAGATCTGGTACGCCACAGATGACCTGGACGATGTGCGCAAGGCGTTCGCGTCCTTTGAGTTTAACAGTCACCAGGCTGAGCTGGCCAACATCATTGAGATGGCGATGGGGCTGGCAGATGCTGAGACCGGTGTGCCGACGTTGATGCAAGGCGAGAAGGGCACAGCGCCTGACACGGTTGGCGGCATGCAGATGCTGATGACCTCGGCCAACGTTGTACTTAAACGCCTGGTCAAGCAGTTCGACGACATGGTGACCAAGCCGCACATCCGTCGATACTACGACTGGAACATGCTGTACAACGAAGACAGCGCCATCAAAGGCGACTTCTCAGTTGACGCGCGAGGCAGCTCAACGCTGGTCGTGCGAGACATCCAGAACCAGGCGTTCCTGCAGCTGTTGGCTGCCGGCGCTAACCCGATATACGGCAAGTACCTGGACGCTAAAAAGTTGTTTGAGCGTGCACTCCAGGCGCAGCACATCGACCCGTCGGAAGTGTTTAAGACTGACGAGCAGATTGAGCAGATTGAAGAGGCGGAGCGTCAGGCCGCACAGCAAGGCCAGACCGAAGACCCGCGCATTGCAGCGGCTAAGATCCGGGCGCAGACAGACCTGCAGCGCGTCCAGGCGCAGAACGAAGGCGACATGGTGGAGCTGAACACCAGGCTGCAGATCGCTCAGCAGCAGATACTTGCACGCCGGGAAGAGCGAGCGCAGATGATTGAGCTGGAGATGTTGAAGATGGCCAACGCGCAGAACCTTAGCCTGGAGCAGATCAAAGCGAAGCTGGGCGATACGGCGATTAAAGAGCGCAGCAAACAGAGCCTGTTCGCTGCAGAGCGTAGACTGAAGATGCAGATGGGCAGCGGAATATAGCCATGGCCAAGGGTATTATCAGAAGCGAGATGAAGTGTAACGCGCCACGCTCGACGCCAGACCACGCGACTAAGAGCCACGTGGTCAAGGCGTGTGAAGGCGGCAAGGAAAAAGTAATTCGGTTTGGACAGAAGGGGGTCAAAGGATCTCCGGACGGTTCGGCCAGGAACAAGGCATTTAAGGCCAGGCACGCCAAGAATATTGCGAAGGGTAAGATGAGCGCAGCCTACTGGGCTAACAAGGTGAAATGGTGAAACCAGGACTATACGCAAACATCCACGCCAAGCGTGCGAGAATTAAACAGGGTAGCGGTGAGAAGATGCGCCAGCCTGGCGAGCAAGGTGCGCCAACAGCTAAGGCGTTTAAGCAGGCCGCTAAAACAGGCTTGATCAGAAAAGCGATGACGTCAAACTATTAAGAGGACACGAAAATGGCAGTAGTTCAATTCAGCTCTACCCGAGACGGCGCAATCGTTGTGACCTGGCCTGCTCTCGGCGGCACGGACACCGGCGCGCCTTTTCGTTTGCCAACAGCCTGTGACATGACGTTCCAAGTCTCCGGCACTTTTGGCGGAGCAACGGTTACACTTCAGGGGTCTAACGACGGCACAACGTGGCACGCGCTAAGCCAGAAAGGCCCCGCTACAACGAACATGTCCTACACGGTTAGTTCTGTGCACACTGCCAATGAGACGCCGCTGTTCGTGCGCCCGTTTGTCACCGGCGGCACAAGCAGTGTCATTGCAGTTATTCTGGCTGCGTTCCCGACCTACGCCAAGACGGGGTACTGATCGTGAGCAAACACGCTGGCATGATGGTATCGATGGTGTTTGTTGCCCGTGACCTGGCTCACCGGCAGCACCTGCGCACAGGCTCGTATGCTGAGCACGTGGCGCTGGGTGCATTTTATGAGGGGATCATCCCTCGGGTCGACGGATTCGTTGAGGCGTACCAAGGGCAGTTCAATGAACTGCTGGATATCTCCCTGGGCGACAATGAATTTGAAGGATCGATCGATGAGATCCTTGAGCAGCAGATGGCCTGGATCGAAGATAACCGGGAGAAGATATGCCCCAGGAAAGAGTCAGCACTGAACAACGAACTTGATACGGTTGTGAATTTGTACCAGACCACACTGTATAAGCTGCGGTTCTTGGCTTGACCTTCTCAAAGCATGTCTCTACCATAGATGTCAAGTATCAAAACATAGGAAACGATAGAAGTGATTAATCTGCCGCCAGCTGAATGGTCCAAGGTTGAGGCCTGGGCTAACAAAGAGCTAGACAGCGTGCGCGTGAAGAACGATTCAATTGGTCTATCGGCAGAGGAGACGGCCGCGTATCGCGGAGAGATCCGTCTTCTCAAAAGAATAATCGACTTGCCCAAAAAGGCAACTCGAGAAGTGGAGGCACCGCCGACGTCATTCTGACATCGCCGGGCCAGTTAGAGGTGGTTAAAGCCACCCAATGACGAGATGACGGAGATACAAAGTGGCAAATGATGAAATGTTGAGCGCGCAAGACGCGCAAAAGGCGTGGGATGAGGAAGCTAACCGAACGGACCCAGTAGATCTGGCTCCTGAGACGCAACCAGAACCTGAGCCTATTCTTGAACCAGACGATCCATTTGCAGGGTTGCCCCCGGCATTGATGGAGAAACTTAACAAGATCGACGATCTTCAAAGAGCCAACGAGGATCTCAAGAACCACGTTAAAGCAGCTGAAGGTCGAGTGGCCGCATGGCAGCGCGAACGGGATCAACAACGTCAGCAAGCTGAAATTGTTGCGCCTACAAGGGCTGAAGTGAGCACGGCCAGTGCAAACCCGGAAAAGTGGAATCAGCTTAAAGATGATTTTCCTGAATGGGCTGAGGCAATGGAAGAGTACGTCTCTTCTCGCGTAGGACAGAGTGCACAGGGTGTTTCGCCAGATCAAATAAATGCTTTGATCGAGCAGCGCACTGCGCAGATCCGTAACGAAACGAGAGAGACTGTTGAGTACGCTAAGTTAGAGACGAAGCATGAGGATTGGAAGGAAACGGTCAACAGCCCAGAGTTTTTGAGCTGGATGAACACCCAACCGGTCAACGTGTACAACCTTATCGACAGCCCCAAAGCTGCCGATGCTGTTAAGGTGCTCGATCTTTACAAAAGCGCGACGAAGACTCCGACGCTGTCTACAGTTGATCAGATTAAAAGTCAGCGTAAGGCTACGCTTTCCAACGCGCTATCGACCAAGCCCGGGGTGCCAAGACAGTCTAAGACCATTGACTCGATGACACCGGAAGAACTTTGGAACTACGAAGCCAGGCAGCTTAAGAAACGTCAAGAGCAGCAGGGTTTTTAACAAACTATCATAGGAGCTTTGCCAAATGGCAATTCAAAATTACGGTACAGTCGCGTCGCGTAACCTTATTCGCGCCGCTCAAGGTATGCTCGAACACGCACAACCCATCACAGTGCTTGGTGACTTCGGTACCCAGCGCGAAATGCCGATGAACAGCACTGACACGCTGGTCTTCCGTCGCACGCTGCCGTTTGGCGCGTCTGCTGTTGGCACCACGATCGAAGGCTCACAGCGTTATGCTGGCACGCCTAACATCGACGCTACCAACTTCGTACTTGCTGAAGGCGTAACGCCTAACAGCAACACAATCAGCTTCCAGGACGTAACAGTCCAGCTGCAACAGTACGGTATTCTGTTCAAGTACAGCTCTAAAGTTGAGCAGCTGTACGAAGACGACATCCCCGGCGAGATGGTTAAGCTGACCGGCGAAACCATGGCGGAAGTTATGGAGATGGTTCGTTACGGCGTACTGAAAGCTGGCTCTACAGTGATCTACGCTAACGGCACTACCCGTGCCGGCATTAACACAACCATCAGTCTGAACGCTATTCGTAAAGCGGCACGTACTCTCGAGAGCAACCGTTGCCGTCGAGTGACCAGCCGTCTGGCTCCTGGCGTCAACTTCAGCACCCGTGCTGTGCAGCCCGCGTTTATCGTGTTCTGCCACACTGACGCGGTATCTGATGTACGTAACCTGCCAGGCTTTACCCGCGTTGAAGAATACGGCAGCTTCAAGCCTATTCACGATCGCGAAATCGGCGCTTGCGAAGACTTCCGTTTCATCAGCTCACCGCTGTTGAAGTCCTTCCTGGCCGCAGGTTCTAGCACTTTGAACGGCATGCTGTCAATTGGCGCGGCCAACGTTGACGTGTACCCGTTCCTCGTAATCGGTGAAGACGCTTGGGGCCAGGTTGCACTCAAGGGTATGTCCGCGATCAAGCCTGTTGTTCTGAAGGCTTCTCAGACTAACCACGCCAACCCGCTTGGCCAGTTCGGCTACGTGGGCGCTTCGACTTGGTTCGCCAGCGTTCGTTTGAACGACGCTTGGATGGCCCGTATCGAAGCCGGTGTGACCGCCCTCTAACCCTTTGGGGCGCTCCTAACGGGGCGCTCCGCCTTAATTTGAGGAGATCAACATGCCAGAAAGCATAAAGCAACGCATGCCTAAAGTGCCGGACATTCTTACTTCGCGTGAGATTCAACCGCTGCTCGCCGCTATGCAAGTCGACATCGCTGCGTTGGCCACGTCGTTGAATCAGTTGCGAAC